>Ga0066823_10000023_pt1 | contig 18187 bp, 17 predicted proteins | sample SoimicmetaGmgHMB_FD_62219 | JGI IMG/M metagenome (GOLD analysis project Ga0066823, IMG submission 62219) | Soil and rhizosphere microbial communities from Laval, Canada - mgHMB | ecosystem: Environmental > Terrestrial > Soil > Agricultural land | place: Laval, Canada | collected 2014-09-23 | reverse complement strand
TGCGTCTTTTCGTTGAGCTTGATCAGGTCGCCGGTGGCGAGCATGAGTTCGATGAGCTTGGCGTTCTCGGCATCAGAACCATCGCACCAATGAATCGATTCGGGCTGGGTCAGTCCGGCGACGGACTCGACCCACTGTTTGAGGGCAGCAAACTGGGTGGGCATGGCAAGACTCGGAAAGGGAAAAAGGCTCGCGCGCAAGTCGCGTGGAAAAATCGCTGCCGGTCTTACTCCGGAATCAGTGTCGTCATCACGTGGTTGACGTAGGCGTCGAACTCGTCGTGATGCAGGCGCGGCTGACCCAACTGCAGCGACAGCTGCAGGAAACCGACATAGGCCGCGTACAACAGGCGCGCGCGGTTCTGCGCATCCAGCCTGCCCAGGCCGGCCTGACGGAAACTGGCGGTGAGATAGTCGAGACGGCGCTCCGAAACCCGACTCAGGACCGGCTTGACCACCGGATGGTCGAGAGCTTTCAGCAACTCGCTATAAATGACGTGTGGCTTCAGTTCGTGAGCGACCAGCTGGAACAATGCACGCAGGCGGGCGCGCGGCTCCGGGATGGCCTCGAGCTGGCCGAACACGGTTTCCTGTTCGGTCTTTTCCCAGCGCTCCAGCGCCGCGACGAGCAAGGCCTCACGTGAGGGGAAATGCCAGTAGAAGCTGCCCTTGGTCACGCCCAGACGGCGCGCCAATGGTTCGACAGCCACGGCTGCCAAGCCCTGTTCGGCAATGACATCCAGGGCCGCTAGGGCCCAATCTTCGGCACTGAGCCGGGTTTTTTCGAGTTTCTGGGCGATCGCGACCATACGGAACCAAGTTTAACGATGATGGCCGCTGGATGAAACGGCGCGGGAGCTGAAGTGTGCAACATACGCTCAAGTATTGACAGGGCAAATCCCGAAAAGCCATACTTGCCCGTATGGTAGCCAACGAAACCCCATCCGCAGCAGGCAACCACGCCCTGGCATTCCAGAGCGCGGATGGCCTCAGCCTGATCGGCGAACGCAGCGACGGCGATCTGCAGCCGGTGCTGCTCGCCCATGGTTTCGGGCAGACCCGGCAAAGCTGGTCAGCCACGCAATGCGTTTTGGCCAAGGCCGGCTATCCGGGCATGAGCTGGGACATGCGTGGGCATGGCCAGTCCGGACGCAACCCGGCACATGTGCTCTACGCCGCGGAACAATTCGTCGGCGATGTCATCGCCGCCGCACAAACTTTCGATCGCAAGCCGGTATTGGTCGGTGCTTCGATGGGTGGCCTGACAGGAATGATGGCGCAGGTGCAACAGCGACCTTTCTCGGCACTGGTGCTGGTTGATGTCACCCCGCGCTGGGAGGCCGCCGGTATGCAGCGCATCCACGCCTTCATGACCGCGTTTCCGGATGGCTTCGATTCCTTCGAACACGCCGCCGAAGCGATCTCCGACTACCTGCCGCATCGGCGCGAGCGCAAGACGCCGGAGCAACTCGCACACATCCTGCATCGTGATGACGACGGCCAACTGCGCTGGCATTGGGATCCACGCCTGATGCCGGAATTCGTGATCGGCAGCGAACACTTGCAAGACCAGATCGCCGATGCCGCGCGCAGCATCGACATCCCCATGCTGCTGGTCAGCGGCGGCCGCAGCGATCTCGTTTCTGCGCGAACCGTCGAACACTTTCTCGAATGCGTGCCGCATGCGCGACACATCCAGTTGCCGGAGGCCACGCACATGGTCGCCGGCGACGACAACGACGCCTTCACCGGCACCCTGCTCGACTTTTTGGGCGCACAATTCTCGCGTTCAGCGACAGCGCCGGCCGATCCGGTTCTTTCGCCCTCCCCCTCAGACACTGTCGTTTCCGGAGCACCCCGATGAGCATCCTGCTTCCCTTTCTCGCCCTGCTGATTGCAGTCGGTATCGCGGCCTACCACCGCTTCTCGCTGGCGGTATTCGTTGCGCTCGCCGCCAGCCTGCTCGTGGTGGTCGGACTTGCCGGCGGCAATTTCACCGCCACCGTGGTCTGCGCCGCGATCCTCGCGCTGTTCGCGCTGCCGCTGTTGATCACGCCGCTGCGCCAGCGTCTGATCACCACACCGCTACTGTCGTTCTATACCAAGATCCTGCCGCCGCTTTCCGATACCGAGCGCGTGGCGCTGGAAGCGGGCACGGTCGGTTTTGAAGGCGAACTGTTTTCCGGTCGCCCGCAATGGGACGTGCTGTTGAGCCAGCCCAAGCCGGTGCTCACCGCTGAAGAACAGGCCTTCATCGACGGCCCGGTCGAAGAGGTCTGCAAGATGACCAACGACTGGGAAACCACGCACGTGCGCGCCGACCTGGCGCCGGAAATCTGGGAGTTCGTCAAGAAGCACAAGTTCTTCGGCATGATCATCGCCAAGGAATACGGCGGCCTCGGTTTCTCCGCCTACGCACACTCGCGCGTGATCATGAAGCTGGCCTCGGTATCGGCGACGCTCAGCTCCACCGTCGGCGTGCCTAACTCGCTTGGCCCGGGCGAACTGCTCGCGCATTACGGCACCGACGAACAGAAAAGCTATTACCTGCCACGCCTCGCCGACGGCCGGGAAATCCCCTGCTTCGGTCTCACCGGCCCAACCGCTGGCTCCGATGCGACCTCGATCCCCGATTACGGCATCGTCACCATGGGCGACTGGAACGGCGCGCGCGTGCTCGGCGTGCGTCTGAATTTCGAAAAGCGCTACATCACGCTGGCGCCGGTCGCGACCATCATCGGCCTCGCGTTCCGCCTATACGATCCGGACGGCCTGCTCAGCGACAAGAAGGATCGCGGCATCACGCTCGCGTTGGTGCCGCGCGGCACACCGGGCATGGACATCGGTCGCCGCCACTTCCCGCTCAACTGCGTGTTCCAGAACGGCCCGATCCACGGCAAGGACGTATTCCTGCCGCTGTCGCAGATGATCGGTGGCGAAGACTACGTCGGCCACGGCTGGCGCATGCTGGTCGAGTGCCTGTCGATCGGTCGCTCGATCACCCTGCCATCGACCTCCAGCGGCGCATCGAAACTCGCCGCGGTCGTCACCGGCGCGTATTCGCGCATCCGCAAGCAGTTCGGACTGTCGATCGGCCGCTTCGAAGGCGTGGAAGAAGCGCTCGCACGCATTGCCGGCAACACTTATGCGATGACCGCGTTGTCGCAGGCAACGGCGGCGGCGGTGGATCGCGGCGAGAAGCCGGCGGTGCCGTCGGCGATCGCCAAATATCACTGCACGGAAATGGCCCGTGAAGTCGCACGCGATGCGATGGACATCCACGGCGGCAAGGGCGTGATCCTCGGGCCGAAGAATTATCTGGGCCGCGGCTGGCAGGCAGCGCCGATTTCGATCACCGTCGAAGGCGCCAACATCATGACCCGCAGCCTGATGATCTTCGGCCAAGGCGCGATCCGCTGCCATCCGTGGGTGCTCAAGGAAATGCAGGCGGCGCAGAATCCCGATCCGGTTGCGCGTCTGCGCGATTTCGACACCAATCTTTTCGGGCATATCGGCTTTGCGATTTCCAACGCGGTGCGCAGCTGGTTCTTCGGGCTCACCGCCAGCAAGATCGGCGCGGCACCCGGCGATGCCTACACCAAGCGCTACTACCGCAAGCTCAACCGCTACTCGGCCAATCTGGCGCTGCTCGCCGATACGTCGATGCTGTTGCTCGGTGGCAAGCTCAAGTTCAAGGAAAAACTGTCCGGACGCCTGGGCGATGTGCTGAGCCAGTTGTACCTGACCAGCGCGATGCTCAAGCGCTACCAGGACGATGGTTGCCCGGCGACCGAACAGCCGCTGCTCGCGTGGGCTTTCCACGATGCCGCGCACAAGATCGAGTTGGCGATGTCGGGCGTGCTGCGCAATTTCCCGATCCGTCCGGCGGCGTGGCTGCTGTGGATGCTGGTGTTCCCGATCGGCCGTCGCGCGCAGGCGCCATCGGATCGTCTGGGGCGCCGTGCCGCGGCGTTGCTGATGTCGCCATCGGATGCGCGCGATCGTCTCGCCGATGGTGTTTTCCTCACGCCCTGCGAAAACAATCCGGCCGGTCGCATCAATGCCGCCTTGCCGAAGGTGATCCTCGCCGAGCCGGTCGAGCGCAAGTTCCTCAAGGCACTCAAGAACAGCGACATCGAAGCACTCACCTTCCCCGAACAATTGCTGGAAGGCGTGCGCGAAGGCTGGATCACCGCCGAGGAAAAAGCCCAGCTCGAGGAATTGCGCGAACTGACCTGGGACGCGATCACCGTCGATGATTTCGATTCGGCCGATCTTGAATCAGCCTCGCTACATCGACCGCAAAGCGTGCAGCATCGCGCGGCCTGATCTGGCCCGCGCGGGAAAAGAAAACCCGTCATCCCGGCGCAAGCCGGGACCCAATTTCATTTCGCCAGTTCTTCAATGGATCCCGGCTTGCGCCGGGATGACGACTGAAGATGGAGCAAGCACGCGAGCATCGCCATGACTCCACTCCTCGCCCTCTACCAGAAGCTCACCCGCTATCCGCTCGGCCACTGGCTGTTCACGCGCGCGGTTTGTTTCAAGGCGCCGTATTTTGGTTCGATCGGGCCGCGTTTCACCCTGCTCGAAAATGGCCGCTGCGAGGCGACGATCAAGGACCGCCGCCGCGTCCACAATCACATCGGCACCGTGCACGCGATTGCGCTGTGCAACCTCGCCGAACTCACCGCCGGCGTGATGACCGATGCCAGCCTGCCGAAGGGCATGCGCTGGATTCCGAAAGGCATGACCGTGTCGTATCTGAAAAAAGCCAGCGGCACGCTGCGTGGCGTGGCCACGCCGGCGATTCCACTGGTTATCAGCGAATCGGGCTACGACCTGCCGGTGAATGTCGACGTCTTCGATCCCGCTGGCGAGCGCGTGTTCAACGCTGAAATCCGCATGTGGCTGAGTCCGGTACCGGCGCGCTGATCAGCGCACATCGAACAGCCATTCCTGCGGTGCCAGCGGTTCGCCGGTGACGCTACGGAAACCCTCGCCGGTATCGATGTTGAGCAGCAGGCGGTAACTCGTGTGTGCGCTCAGACTCACCGGGATGCGCAGCACGCGGCCGTCGTCGTCCCAGACCGGCGCGCCGGTGATTTCCGGCATTGCGCCGAAGATGTGGATCGCCGGCGTCATCGGCCGATCGAAATGGATTTCGAGACAGGCCCGTCCCGACGCCACCGCCGTTCCCGAATGCGGCGGATGCAGCGATTGCACCTGCGCGCGCTCGGCGACTAGCGCCTGCTGCATGGATCCCTGCATCACGTCCACCGACTGCTCCCCGCCTGCCCGATCGCGAACCGGCGATGCAAGCGGCATCACCAGGACTCCCTGATGATGCCGGTCGTCGTCTGATGGTTTAGATGCGGCAAATCATCCGCGGGTCGCAGGGGTCGCGGTGATGGCACGCGGGGCTTGAGACAGATTGCGATTGCGCGCGCAGATCAATCCACCGGAACTGCGTCAAAGCGTGCCAGCAAGGCGCCATCGCTGCCATGCAGCTCGAGCTGCTGGCCGATCACCTTGACACTCGCGACCTTGCCGAGCATCGCGACGATCGCCGACTCCTGCACCATCGCCGGCGCCGGGCAGGCCATGCGCGTGATGACCGCAGGGGTGAAGCTCAGACTATCGCCCTCGAGCGTGTAAGCGGCGGCGATGCTGTTGCAGCCGGTCGACCCCTGCAGTTTGCCTGCGGCCTTGTCCAGCGTGATCGCCGGCGTCTGCGGCGCCGCATCCGGATCCACGGTCTGCGCGCCGATCAACGACAGACGCCAGCGCGTCCCTTCGATCGCCGCATCGACGTAATGCGGCGCGCAGCCTTCGCCGGGCCAGATCTTGCGGAAACGATTAACCACCAGCACTTCCTGCATCGCGCCATTGCCATGGCTCTTGAGGCGTTGCGCGATGCTGCCGTCGACGCTGGCAAGAATGCGCAACCCCGGCTCCTTGACCGCGGTATCGTAAGCACGGGCCAGCGCGGGATAGTCCGCGTCGTCCGCTACCGGTAGATCGCGACCGGTCAGGCAATCCTGAAAACGCGAACCATCATCGCGACGGAAAAACATGCCGCGCAACGGGATTTTCGGTTCCAGTTCGCGGAAGTCGACATCGCGCTGCAGGCGCGTGTTTGCCGCCAAGGTCGGCGGCGCGCCGCTGTCGTCGAGCAAACGTAGGGAGCCATCGTCGAGCAGCAGGAATTTCAACGGCGATGCCAGGCCACCGCGCACCCGGATCGTCTTGCCGTCCTCGCCTTTGGTCCAGCGGCCGACGTCGTCAAAACCATTTTCACCCGCGTGCTTTCCCATATAGGTCGCGCGCAGGAAATACACGCCGTCGGCGAACAGGTTCAGATCGTATTTGAGGCCATCGCAATCGGCGCAGGGCACGATGCCGGAAAAGCTCGCTGGCCAGACAGGCTTCTCGGCGTTGGTCGCGGCCTCGGCAGCGACACTGTTGTCGGCGGCATCCGTCGGCTTGCTCGCGGTGGTGAGCACGGGGGTCGGCGCAGCGGTTGGTTCCGATGCCACCGGCAGCGATCTGCAGCCGGCAAGCGTCGCCGCGGCGAGCACGAATATCGTGCCGAAATGAACTGTACGCATCACACGCTCCCAACCGACAGCCAGCAAGGCAATGCGCGGGATCTTACCCCGCGCCGGGCGACAGAATCGTCCCGGCCAGGACGCGGATCATTTCGTCGGTGCGGCAATCGCGCCGCGCTTGCGGATCTCGATCAGACGCGCGCGCAGGAAATCGGCGCTGTCGACAGTCACGCCATCGGCGAGACGGATGCGATATTTCAGCCCGCTCATCGATGACTGCGTCGCACAAAGATCGATGAACTGCTCGGCCGTGTGCACCCGCGAACCGGCCTTGCGCCACTTCAAGCGCAGATGATCCGCTGCCTGCACGGCGCTGTATTCAGAGCCGTTGCGGATGAACGCCGCGCCCTTGAGCTGCGCGACCGACTGGATCAGCGCTTCGATGGTGCGGGTATCGTCAGTGGCTGGAGGCGCGGCCATGCTGGCGATGCTGAAACCGGCGACGAGCAGCAGCACCAAGGCTTGCAACGAGGTTTTCAGGAAAGGTTTCAAGATCGGATTTCCAAAGTTGGGGACAGGGGCTTGACTGCGGCGGCGATGAATTCGTTCCGCGCTGACGATGGCCGTGGCGGCTTTTCGGGACCCGCTCAGCGGGATTCTGCCGGCAGCCTGGCCTGTTCACGGATCAGGCGCCATGCCCCGAAGGTCATCCCGGCGGCCACGACAATACCTGCGCCGAACACCACGGACGAGCCGAACGCGGACAGCAGCTTGTGTGTCCAGACGAAGGTCAGGTCGCCGCCGCGATAGATCGCAGTGTCGATGAACGCCTTGGCCTTGTAGCGGACCTGGCGATCGACGCGGGTGTAGATGGTTTCGCGTGCCGGCTTGGCGAGACAGAACTCGCCGGCGCGCGTACAGATCTGCACGACTGCGACCAGCAGAGGTAGCGGCGACAACGTGAGCAACGAGAATCCGATCAGGATGAAAAGCGCCGGCAATAACAGTAGCGGCGCCACACCGTAGCGCGTCAGCAGCAGGCGGGTGAAAAACAATTGCACCGTGATCGCGACGAAATTGATCCACAGGTCGATGCCGGAATAGTAGGCGGTGCGCGCCGCGTCATCGATGTAGTAGATCTTCGCGATCGCCGCTTGTTCGTTGTACAGCAGCGTGCCGACACCAACGCCGAAGAACATCAGCACAGCCATGGCGCGCAACAAGGGAGTTTCCCGCACCAGACGCAGGCCGGCGAGAATGCTGCCGCCCATCGCCTCCTCGCCGTGCTGGCCACGTTCGATTTCCCGCTGCCGCGCCCAGAACCCCAGGCGCACGATGCACCAGACACAGGCGACGAGCAGTGCCGCCGATACCAACAGCAGATTGGCGACGCCGATCCGGTTGACCAGCAGGCGGGTGATCACCGGCCCGAGAAAACCACCGACGGTACCGCCCGCCGCGATGTAGCCATAAAGGCGACGCGCTTCCAGGTCGCTGTAGATGTCGGACATGAAACTCCAAAACACCGTCACCGCGAACAGGTTGAACACCGCCACCCAGATGAAGAAAGCCGCGCCGCGGCCGGGGACTTCCCTATTGAAGGCAACGTAGAAGCCGAGCAGGCAGACGATGAAGACGCCATACACCACCGGCAGGAATACCCGCCGCGGAAATCGGCTGACCAGCGCGCCGTAAACCGGCTGCAGCAGCACCATGCAGATGAAGGTGCCGGTGAACAGGGCCTGCAGGGTGAAATCGCCCAACGTCATACCGTGCGCGCTGAACCATCCGATCATCGCCTTCGGAAAGATCGCTTCAACATCGGCATTGGCGCCCATCGCATCGCGCACCGGGCGCAGCACGTAATAGCCGGTGAGCAGGAAGAAAAAGTACAGGAACGACCACAGCAGTGGCGGAAACTCCTGCATCGCTGCGCGGAGTCGGGCAATACGCTGGGTGAGGGCCATCGACTCGGTCATGCGGGCACCGCCGGGAGACGGGGCACCATAATCCAAGCGCCGTCCCGCCCGCCAGCGTCGCGATTCCTAAAGCATTTGCTCTAAGCGGCGGGCCTAGCCTCGGGCGGTTACCGAATAAAGACAGCCCTGTGTACGACTACATCATCGTGGGTGCCGGTTCTGCCGGCTGCGTGCTTGCCAACCGGTTGAGCGAAGATCCCGCCGTCAGCGTCCTGCTGCTCGAGGCCGGCCCCAGCGATTGGCATCCGTTCGTGCACATGCCCGCGGGCCTGGCGAAGCTGGTCGGCAACAAGGGCGTGAACTGGGACTACAACACCGCGCCGGATCCGGAACTGGGCAATCGCAGCCTGTGGTGGCCGCGCGGCAAAGTGCTCGGCGGGTCGAGCTCGATCAACGCGATGTGCTACATCCGCGGCCATGCCCGCGACTACGACGAGTGGCAAAGCCTCGGCGCCGAGGGCTGGAACTGGAACGCGGTCCTGCCGTATTTCAAGCGCTCGGAAGGCAACAGCCGCGGCGCCAGCGAACTCCACGGCGGCGACGGCCCGCTCGGCGTCTCCGATCATCGCTACGGCAACCCCTTGTCGCCGGTTTTCCTCGAAGCATCGAAGCAGGCCGGCCTGCCGGTCAACGATGATTTCAATGGCGCGCAGCAGGAAGGCATGGGTTGGTACCAGACCACCACCCGCAACGGCGCGCGCTGCTCCAGCGCCGACGCCTACCTCAAGCCGGTGCGCGCACGTCCCAATCTCAAGGTGGTCACGCACGCGCTCGCCAGTCGTGTCACGTTCGAAGACGGCCGCGCCAATGGCGTGGTCTATTCCGTCGCCGGCAAGGGCGGCTTCTGCGAAGGCGCCCGCCGCGAAGTGATTCTCTGCGGCGGCGCGATCAACTCGCCGCAGTTGCTCATGCTTTCAGGCATTGGTCCGGCCGCGCATCTGCGTCAGCACGGCATCGAGGTGCGCGTTGACCTGCCCGGCGTCGGCGGTAACCTGCAGGACCACCTCGACACCTGCACCATCCGGCGCTGCACGCAGGACATTACCTACGACAAAACCAACGACGTGCTGATCGGCCTGCAGTACTACCTGTTCAAGCAGGGACCGGGCACCAGCAACATCGCCGAGACCGGCGGTTTCCTGCGCTCGCCGCTTGCCGAAGACGACCGTCCCGACCTGCAACTGCATTTCGTGCCCGCGCAACTCGACGACCACGGCCGCAATCGCCTCCCCGGTTCCGGCTACACGCTGCACGTCTGCTTCCTGCGCCCGAAAAGCCGTGGCCGCGTCAGCCTGGCCAGCGCCAATCCTGGTGACAAGGCGCGCATCGATCCCGGTTATCTCAATGACGCCGGGGGTTTCGATCTCAAGGTGATGATCGAAGCGGTGCGCCTCTCACGGAAAATCTTCGCGCAGGAGGCTTTCGCGCCGTTTCGCGGCCCGGAACTGTTCCCCGGCGAACAGGCGCAGAGCGATGCCGAGATCGTCGATTTCATCCGCCGCAAGGCCGAGTCGATCTACCATCCGGTCGGCACCTGCAAGATCGGCCGCGATGACGACCCCGATGCCGTCGTCGATGCGCAGTTGCGCGTGCGCGGCGTGAAAGGCCTGCGCGTCGTCGATGCTTCCGTGATGCCGAAACTCATCGGCGGCAACACCAACGCCCCGACGATGATGATTGCCGAACGTGCGGCCGATTTGATCCTCGGCAGGATCTGACAACGCTTTTTTGTAGGATCGACGCAAGTCGCGAACCGCCGTATCTTGCGAGAAATCGCGACTTGCGTCGCTCCTACGAAGCGATTGCCATCGCTCCTAAAAAAAGAATCAGGACAGCCGCGATTCGGCCTGTTCCAGCATCGGCGGCAGCGGGCAATGCAGCGAGGCGCAGATCGTGCGCAGCAACTCGGCTTCGGCGACGCTGACCTGGCCGTCGCTGCTGATCGCCGCGACCAGACCTTCGAGCAGCACTTCCTTGCCGGTCGGTTCCAGCGCATCGAGCAGCGGCCAGATCGCTTCGAGCCCGGTGATGCCCTGGGTCGGCGGTGCGTACGGCGCGTTGAGACGCGGATACACCCGCGCCATGCCGGCGTTGTACGCACGCTGGGCATCGGCGGGATTGTCGTGACCTTCCTTGGCGAGCGCGGTCAGCAAGGTGATCACAGAAGCAGTGACGTCGATCAGACGCTTGTTGCCTGGCACCCAGGCGCGGGCGGGATCGAGCGCTTCCAGCACCTGTGTATGCAGCAGGCGGCCGAGGCAATATTCGAACAGCGACACTTGGCCATCGGCGTGCACCAGCGCATACACCGTCTCGATGAACTGCTGCAGCTCAGGGCGCGGCCGGCGCCGCAGCATCGGAAACGCGAGCGAGGCCAGCGGCAGGCGCAGCAAGGGATGCAGGCCTTCGAGGCGATCGGCGTAATCGAGCGACTGCGCGCTCATGCGCTTGCCCAGGCGCGCGTTCAGCTCGTACTGCTGGCGATCGCGCACCTTGCCCGCCGGCGCATGCAGCAGGCCGAACAGCAGCGGCATCACTTCCTCGTGATCGCGCACGGCGTTCTGCAGCACTTCCGGAATTGCTTCGTTGATCGCACCGGCGCGGCGATAGTCGTCGGCCTGCGGCGCACCGACCTGGGCGATCACCGCCGGCGGCGTCACGCTGATCTGCACATGTTCGGCCGGCAGCGACGGCGGCGCACCGGCAAGACCCAGCGCCGTATCCTCGTCGAGACCAACCGGGGGATTCATCGTCCAACGCGCACTCAGATCGCGCAGATGATCGCTGCGGAAACCCGGCTCCAACGCCTTGATGCGCTCGAGCAGGGGTGGATGCGTGGCCATCATCGCCGAGTAACCGACGCCGTCGCCAAACAGCATGTGCGCCACTTCCTCGGTGCCGGAATTGGCGAGCTTGGCGCCTTCCGACAAACCGCCGATCTTCTTCAGCGCACCGGCGATGCCGCCGGTCTGGCGGGTAAATTGCACGGCGGAAGCGTCGGCAAGATATTCGCGCTGCCGGCTGATGCCAGCCTTGATCCAGCGCGCGCAGAACTGCCCGAGAAAACCGATCACCAACAGGCCCAGACCGATGCCGAGAATGGCGCCCGCATCGCGACCGCGGCCACGACCGCCGCCGTTTTCGAGAATTTTCCGGCCGATGATCGCCAGCACCAGGATGCCGAACAGCAGACCGATCAGGCGGATGTTCAGGCGCATGTCGCCATTGAGCACATGGCTGAATTCGTGCGCGATCACACCCTGCAACTCGTCGCGGTTGAGACGGTTGAGCGCGCCGCGCGTCACCGCGATCGCGGCATCGCTGGGCGCATATCCGGCGGCGAAGGCATTGATGCCGGCTTCGTCTTCCAGCACAAAGATGTGCGGCACCGGCACGCCCGAGGCGATGGCGATTTCCTCGACGACGTTGCGCAGCCGACGCAGGTTGAAGTCAGTGGTGTTCTCCGGCACCGGCGTGCCGCCAAACTGCTGCGCGACGCTGCTGCCGCCCTGGCGCAGGCTGGCGATGCGAAACAGACTGGCGCAGCCGATGATCGCGAGCGTCAGCAGCGTCGAGAAAAACAGGCCGACACCCATGCCGGAATGACCGCTACCCGGTTCCGAGCCCAAGCCGAGGGCGATCATCAGCACGAGATCGACGGCCGCAACGATCACCAGCACCGCGCCAACAAACAGCCACGTGAGGCGTCGGGACTGGCGGCGTGCGAGATCCTGGCGTTCGAAAAAATTCATGGTGCGCGGTCCGCGTGCACCCTCTCCCATCCCCTCTCCCGCCGGGAGAGGGCCAAGGGTGAGGGTCGCTGCTAGAAGGAGACCTTCGGCGCTTCGCGCTTGGCCGGCTCGGTGATTTCCAGCAGCGCTGCGGCGACGAAGTTGAACATGCCGGCGATCACGCTGGAGGGGAACATCTCGCGCTTGTTGTTATAGGCCATCACCGAATCGTTATAGGCCTGACGTGCGAAAGCAACGCGGTTTTCGGTCGAGGTCAACTCTTCGGAAAGCTGCATCATGTTCTGGTTGGCCTTGAGGTCCGGGTATTGCTCGCTGACCACCATCAGGCGGCTCAGGGCGCCGCCCAGGCCTTGTTCGGCCGTGGCGAGCTGCCCCATCGCAGCCGCGTCACCGGGACTGGCCTTGGCGGCAGCAAGGCCGCTGACGGCGGCGGCGCGTGCCTTGATCACCGCTTCCAGTGTTTCGCGCTCATGCGCCATGTAACCCTTGGCGACTTCCACGAGATTCGGGATCAGGTCGTAACGTCGCGTCAGCTGTACGTCGATCTGCGCGAAAGCATTCTTGAAGGCGTTGCGGCCGGTGACCAAGCCGTTGTAGATGCCGACAGCCCAAAGCGCGAACACGACCGCCAACACGACCAGCAGGATAAGCAAGGACATGACAACCCCCGTTGTTAAGGCCGGTGCGCAGCGCGCACGATAGAATGGATCTTCCACGCCAGCATACGCAGGACCCGATGCACAAGAAAGTCGGCCTATCCCTGTTCCTGACCATCCCCCTGGCGCTGGCGCCCAGCCCGAACCGGCTAGGCGATTCCAACGCCGCGATGGGCATGCTGCCAAGCATCGCCACTACCGCCGGCAGTGTCGCCAATGCACCCGCAGCCATTCCGCATCATGCGATCGCCGACATCACGCCGTCGGCGCGCGAAGTCGAGCGCCTCGCCGAACAGGTGGTCGCGCAGAAAAATCTGCCCGGCCTGGCGATGGCGATCGTGCAGGACGGCAAGGTCGTCTCGATGCGCAGTTTCGGCGTCACCGAAGCCGGCGGCGCGCAGCCGGTGACCAACGACACCGTATTCCGCCTCGCCTCGCTGTCGAAGGCCTTCGCCGCGACGATCAGCGCGCAACTGGTCGCCGAAGATGCGATGAGCTGGGACAGCCCGATCATCAACCAGCTGCCGGCGTTCAAGCTGCGCGATTACCAGAGCGGCGGGCAGGTCACGGTGCGCGACATCCTCAGCCATCGCGTCGGCCTGACCCGCAACACCTATGATCGCGATCTCGAAAACGACTCGCCATATCCGCTGCTGGCCGAGCGCCTGTCGGATGCACCGATGGCCTGCTCGCCCGGCGATTGCTATGCCTACCAGAACATCGCCTTCAGCCTGATCGGCGACCTGGTGTTTGCCGATACCGGCGATTTCTATTCGCACCAGGTCGAGAAGCGCATCTTCCATCCGCTCGGCATGTACGACAGCACCTATGGCCGCGATGGCCTGGAGGCGAGTCCGAGCTGGGCGCGTCCGCACGTGCGCGGCAGCCGCGGCTGGATCGCCGAGCGGCCCAAGGAAAACTACTACCGCGTGCCGCCAGCCGCCGGCGTGAACTCCAGCATCCACGACATGGCGCAGTGGCTGCTCGCGCAGATGGGCCATCGGCCCGATGTGCTCAGCGCCGCAATGCTCAACGAAATCCACACGCCGCAAGTCGACACGCCCGGCGAGCTGCGCGGCTCGCCTTGGCGGCGCGCGCGCCTGGTCAATGCCTACTACGCGATGGGCTGGCGGGTGTTTGATTACTCCGGCCACACCCTGATCTTCCACGGCGGCGCGGTCCGCGGTTATCGCGCGCTGATCGGCTTCCTGCCCGACGAGGACGTCGGCATCGTCGTGCTCTGGAACAGCGAAAGCGCCGCGCCTTCGGGCCTGTTGCCCAGCCTGATGGATCGCGCCCTCGGCCTGCCGACGGAAGACTGGCTGGGCGTGGATACCGAGGAAGCGCACGACTGAGACCGATGACGTAGGAGCGGCGTGAGCCGCGATCTCCTCCGTCGGCGACGCACGTTGAAGGAAATCGCGGCTCACGCCGCTCCTACGCGCGCATCCAACCCCAAAAAGAAAAAAGCGCCTTGCGGCGCTTTTTCTTCGGTCCTTTCCGTACCCGGGAAAGTCTCCCTCCCCGCCTGGGCTACACGGGGAGAGAGTCGAGATTACAGCTATCGGGTTTTCCGGATTACATCGCCGGAGCGACAGGTGCCATCGGCGCAGCCGGGGCAGCCTTTTTCTTCGCAGCAGGCTTCTTGGCCGCCTTTTTCTTGGCAGGCTTCTTGGCCTTTTTCGCAGCAGGCTTCTTGGCCGCTTTCTTGGCAACCTTTTTAGCGGCCTTTTTGGCCGGCTTCTTGGCTACTTTTTTCTTGGCGGCTTTCTTGGCGGTCTTCTTGACTGCCTTCTTCGCGGCCTTCTTGGCCGGCTTCTTGGCTACCTTCTTGGCGGCCTTCTTGGCGGTCTTCTTGACTGCCTTCTTCACGGACTTCTTCGCTGCCTTCTTTACAGTCTTCTTGGCAGCTTTCTTCACGGTTTTCTTAGCGGCCTTCTTGGCCGGTTTTTTCGCAGCTTTCTTGGTAGCCATGGTCAACTCCTCGTCAGTTGGCTTTTGGACGCCCAGTCACAAAGGCACCGTTACGGGACGATTCCCGTAACGCACCGTCGCCGGGCCGAAGCCAGAAGACGGATGGGGTTGCGGCGCGTCAGCGCCGCGAATGAAAACGCCCGGACCAAGGCAGGTCCGGGCGTCGGGATCGGGGTAGCGCGGGATGTGCGCGGTGTTTTTTTAGAGGAAACGAAGCCTGTGTCCACCGTGCCGATGTTCTGGGCGGAGGTCATCATGGTCGTGCGTGTTGTCGACTGGCTATTGATCACTCGCTTCCGCAGGTGTGGGTCTGCTGGGCGAAAGCTAATCACGTGTTTTTACGATGTCAACAACTTTGCAAAAATAATTCCGTCCGCTTGCCGGCGTGCCCCCCGCGCAGAAACTCCGTCGACGCTCATCCGGCGCGGCGGGCGCGTCGCGATATTTCCGCGCATGAAAAAAAAATGTGGCTTTTTCCCGGGCTACAGCAAAAAAACAAAATGCGGCGACGCTTCCGCGGCGGCCACGACATGTTCGCGACGAGCGCTTTGCGATGGCGATCGCCGGCAAATTTTCCGTTTGCGACAGACCTCCGGTTTGGCCGTCGCGGAAGGCCGATTTCGCGAAACTGCGCAGAATTTTTCCGGGTGACGGCGGCGCGAAAAGAATTTCCGGCGACGTTCGCACAACCTTTTTCCGATTCTCGCGACGCTTCCTGGACCTCGGCGGTCGCCGTTCAACGTCGGTCGGATGCGTCCGCTGGCAGCCGTCGCCGACACTTTCCTGGTGCCGATGAAACCGGCGCGACTCGCGCTGCGGCTGCTGACCGACCGACGAAAACGCGGCCGGAAGAAATGTCGCCGCCGGGCATCGCCGCAAATTTCCCGGCACCGAAAAGCAAACCGGCCGCACTAGGCGGCCGGAGCGGGAAGCTTGGCGGGAAGGCTCAGTGGCCTTCGTCCTCGAGCAGTTCGGCGTAGTCATCCGGTGCCAGCAGGTCGGCCATCTGGTCCATGTCGTCGGGCGCGACCACGAAGATCCAGCCTTCTCCGTAAGCATCCTCGTTGATCGTCTCGGGCTTGTCGGAGAGCGCGTCGTTGACCGCGACGACCTTGCCCGAGACCGGGCTGTACACGTCGGATGCCGCCTTGACCGACTCGACTACGGCGACCGCGCCACCGAGCGTGATGGTGTCGCCGATGTTCGGCAGCTCGACGTAAACCAGATCGCCGAGCAGTCCCTGCGCGTGGTCGGAGATGCCAACGGTGACCTGACCGTTGTCCTCGACGCGGGCCCACTCGTGGGATTTCAGGAATTTCAGATCGCCGGGAATCTCACTCATGGCCAAAGCCTCGCAACGGGGTTGGGGGGAATAACGACGGGCACAGTTTACAAGGACGCGCGGCGCGATACAGCCTTGCCGTATCGCAGCATTCGATCACACGCCGGGCTGGGCGGCGCCGTCGCGCACGAACGGATATTTCACCGGACGCACCGGCACCCGCTTGCCGCGGATGTCGACTTCAACCGCGCCGATCTCGCCGGCCGGTACGCGCGCCAACGCGATCGCCTTGCCCAGCGTCGGCGAGAACGTGCCGGAAAGAATTTCGCCTTCGCCGGCGGCGGTGAACACTGCCTGGCCATGGCGCAGCACGCCTTTCTCGTCCATCACCACGCCGATCATCTGCCGCGGCACACCTTTTGCTTGCTGCGCTTCGAGCGCCGCGCGGCCGGTGTAGTCACGGCCTTCATCGAAGGCCACCGTCCAAGCGAGACCGGCTTCGAGCGGACTCACGCTCTCGTCCATGTCCTGACCGTACAAGGCCATGCCTGCTTCCAGGCGCAGCGTGTCGCGTGCGCCAAGACCCGCCGGCTTCACACCGGCGGCGAGCAGGCGATTCCAGAACTCCACCGCCTGCGTTTCCGGCACCATGATCTCGAAACCGTCTTCGCCCGTGTAGCCGGTGCGCGCGACGAACATGCCGTCGGCCTCGACCGCGACGAACTTGCCCAGCTTCTTCGCCGCCGCTGCCGCATCGGGAGTGAGCAGGCTGAGCACCTTGTCGCGCGCGTTCGGTCCCTGCACGGCGACCATGGCCAGATCGCGACGCTCCTTGATGTCGATCTTGAATGGCGCGGCCTGCGCGGTGATCCAGGCTACGTCCTTGTCGCGAGTGGCGGCGTTGACCACGACGCGGAAGAAATCCTCGGACATGAAATAGATGATCAGGTCATCGATCACGCCGCCATTGCCGTCGAGCATGCACGAGTACAGCGCCTTGCCCGGCTTGGTCAGCTTCTCGACCGAGTTGGCGACCAGCATGCGCAGGAACGGGCGGACGCCGCTGCCGCGCATGTCGAGCACGGTCATGTGCGAGACGTCGAACATGCCGGCATCGCGACGCACCTGGTGATGCTCCTCGATCTGCGAGCCGTAGTGGATCGGCATGTCCCAGCCACCGAAGTCCACCATCTTCGCGCCGAGCGCACGATGGGTCTCGTTGTAGATCGTCTTCTGGGTCATCGTCGGTCCGGGCTGGCGGGAAAGGCGCGCATTATCGCAGAGCCGGAAAGCACACGGGACGCCGAAGCGTCCCGTCCCAGAGGAAGACGCCGAAGCGTCCCGTGTTTTCTATACCTATAAGTACGGCCACCGATCAGTCAGCCGGATCCACCTTCAGCGTCATGCTGTCGATCGCGACCACGCGCACCTTGCTGCCGACCGGAAGGTCGGTGCCCTGCACGGTCCAGAAGGCGTCGCCGATTTTCACCCGGCCGCGGCCGTCGACGATCGCGGTGTCGAGTTCCAGCACGCGACCGACCATCTGTTCGCCGCGACGGTTGAGCAGCGGGCGGTCGCTGGCTTTCTGCATGCGGCGGAAAAATTGCAGATAGACGCCGATCGACACCAGGCTCAACACCACAAACACCAGCGCCTGCCAGACCGGCGCCAGCGGCAGCAGCCACACCAGCACGAACGTGCCGGCGGCGGCGAAACCCAGCCAGAGCAAAAATGCCCCGGGCACGACCATCTCCGCCGCCATCAGCAGCAGCGCGGCACAGGCCCAGAAAATCATTGCCTTGCTCATCTCAAGTCCCCGGCAGGCGTGGCGGCTTGGCGGCGATCATCGCCTGTTGCTTGCTCAGGCTGTCCTTGGCCAGTTCGGCGATACCAGCAATCGTGCCCATGACGCCGGTGACGTCGGTCGGCAGGATCATCAGCTTCTGGTTCGGCGAGTTGGCGAATTCCTTCAGCGCCTCGACGTATTTCTGTGC
>Ga0066823_10000022_pt1 | contig 18458 bp, 16 predicted proteins | sample SoimicmetaGmgHMB_FD_62219 | JGI IMG/M metagenome (GOLD analysis project Ga0066823, IMG submission 62219) | Soil and rhizosphere microbial communities from Laval, Canada - mgHMB | ecosystem: Environmental > Terrestrial > Soil > Agricultural land | place: Laval, Canada | collected 2014-09-23 | reverse complement strand
TTTTTCCTGCTGGTGGGCGCCGCCTTGCTGATCATCACGTGGGTGCCGTGGTTGTCGCTGGCGTTGTTGTAGTTGGTGAGCGGTGAGCGGTGAGCGGAAAAAGCCTATGAGGTTTCGTCATCCCCGCGAAGGCGGGGATCCAGTGACTTTTTAATCATCACGACCAAGCCCCAAAGCGAAAGACACTGGATGACCGGCTTCGGTGTTGTGAAGCGCTTCCCGCCTTAGCGGGCATGACGGGCACAATCTCACCGCTCACCGCCGGGTCGGACGTGCATGGAGCGCTGGCCAAGCTGAGATCCGGGCAGACGCAAGGGCAGGGCGCACGCAGCGGGGCGGACAGGCTATAATTGCGCGCTTCCCATTCCCGGAACCGCACCCTCATGCTGCGCATCCAGGCCGAAGCCCTGACGTTCGACGACGTCTCCCTCGTTCCCGCCCATTCCACCGTCCTGCCCAAGGACGTCAGCCTGTCCACGCAGCTGACCCGTGGCATCACCCTGAACCTGCCGATCGTGGCTGCGGCCATGGATACGGTCACCGAAGCTCGTTTGGCGATAGCCATGGCGCAGTTGGGCGGCATCGGCATCCTGCACAAGAACATGTCGCTGACGCAGCAGGCGGCGAACGTGGCCAAGGTCAAGAATTTCGAAGCGGGCGTGATCCGCGAGCCGTTCACGGTCAGCCCGGACGCAACCATTGGCGACGTGATCAAGCTCACCCGCGCGCGCAACATCTCCGGCGTGCCGGTAGTCGATGGCGGCCAGCTGCTGGGCATCGTCACCAGCCGCGACATGCGCTTCGAAACCAAGCTCGACGACCCGATCCGCCACATCATGACCAAGAAGGAAAAACTGGTCACGGTCGGCGAGGGCGCCAGCGACGACGAAGTGCTCGCGCTGATGCACAAGCACCGCATCGAGAAGGTGCTGGTGGTCAACGACAGTTTCCAGCTGCGCGGCCTGATCACCGTCAAGGACATCCAGAAAGCCCGCGACAACCCCAATGCCGCCAAGGACAGCGACGAGCAATTGCTGTCGGGCGCTGCGGTCGGCGTCGGTGGCGATACCGAGGCGCGCGTCGAGGCGCTGGTCGCTGCCGGTGTCGATGTGATCGTGGTCGATACCGCGCACGGTCATTCGCAGGGCGTGCTCGATCGCGTCGCCTGGGTGAAGAAGAATTTCCCGAACGTGCAGGTGATCGGCGGCAATATCGTCACCGGCGACGCCGCGCTCGCGTTGATGGATCACGGTGCCGATGCCGTGAAGGTCGGCGTCGGTCCTGGCTCGATCTGCACCACGCGCATCGTTGCCGGCGTCGGGGTTCCGCAGATCACCGCGATCGGCATGGTCGCCGACGTGCTCAAAGGCCGCATTCCGTTGATCGCCGATGGCGGCATCCGCTATTCCGGCGACATCGCCAAGGCGTTGGTCGCCGGTGCGAGCACGGTGATGATCGGCGGCCTGTTCGCCGGCACTGAAGAGGCACCGGGCGACGTCGAGTTGTTCCAGGGCCGCAGCTACAAGAGTTATCGCGGCATGGGTTCGTTGGGCGCGATGGAGCTGGGCAGCAAGGATCGCTATTTCCAGGATGCATCCGATGCCGACAAATTGGTGCCGGAAGGCATCGAAGGTCGCGTCCCGTATCGCGGCCTGCTCGCCAACATCGTCCATCAGCTCGCCGGTGGCGTCCGCGCGTCGATGGGTTACGTCGGCTGCGCGACCATCGAGGAAATGCGCACCCGCCCGAAATTCGTCCGCGTTACTTCGGCCGGCACGCGCGAGAGCCATGTGCATGACGTGCAGATTACGAAAGAGCCGCCGAATTATCGGATGGGGTGAGTGGTGGGAGACGGGAATGGGGAGACGGGAGACGTGAAAGCAGCACTTTGCTTCGAATCTACTGGTTTTCTTCCGCCCATCGTCGATTGCCTGGCCCTCCGTATCCCGTCTCCCCATTCCCGTCTCCCGAATCCATGACCGACATCCACCACGACAAGATCCTCATCCTCGATTTCGGCGCGCAGTACACGCAGCTGATCGCGCGGCGCATCCGCGAGTTCGGCGTGTACTGCGAGATATGGGCCTGGGATCACGATCCGGAAGAGATCGCGCGTTTCGCACCGAAGGGCATCATTCTTTCCGGCGGACCGGAGTCGACCACCGAGGCCGGCTCGCCACGCGCGCCGCGGCAGGTGTTCGACAGCGGCCTGCCGATCCTCGGTATCTGCTACGGCATGCAGACGATGGCGATGCAGCTCGGCGGCGATGTCGAGGGCGGGCACCATCGCGAATTCGGTTACGCCGAAGTCGAAGTCACTGCCGAGTGCGCGTTGCTCGATGGCCTGAAGGACCACGCCGGCTCGCCGCCAAAACTCGATGTCTGGATGAGCCACGGCGATCGCGTCACCGCGATCCCGGACGGTTTCCAAGTCGCCGCGCGTAGCGAGTCGGTGCCGATCATCGCGATGTCCGACGAGCGCCGCCGCTGGTATGGCGTGCAGTTCCATCCCGAAGTCACCCACACCAAATCCGGCGAGCATATGCTGCGCCGGTTTGCGGTCGATATCTGCGGCTGCAATACCTTGTGGACCGCCGCCAACATCATCGAGGACCAGATCGCCCGCGTGCGTGAGAAAGTCGGCAGCGATGAAGTGCTGCTCGGCCTGTCGGGCGGCGTCGATTCCTCGGTTGTCGCCGCGCTCTTGCATCGCGCGCTAGGCGAGCGCCTGACCTGCGTGTTCGTCGACACCGGCCTGCTGCGCTGGCAGGAAGGCGACCAGGTGATGGCGATGTTCGCCGATGAATCCGCCAAGGGCGGCATGGGCATCAAGGTTATCCGGGTGAACGCCGCCGACCGCTACTTTCAGGCACTGGCTGGCGTGTCCGACCCCGAGGCCAAGCGCAAGATCATCGGCAAATTGTTCATCGAGATCTTCGAGGAGGAGTCGGCCAAGCTCAGCAACGTCAAGTGGCTGGCGCAGGGCACGATTTACCCCGATGTCATCGAGTCTGCCGGCAGCAAGACCGGCAAGGCGCATGTGATCAAGAGCCACCACAACGTCGGCGGCCTGCCCGAGCACATGAAGCTGGGTCTGGTCGAGCCCTTGCGCGAGTTGTTCAAGGACGAGGTCCGGCGCATTGGCGTCGAGCTCGGCCTGCCGCGCGAGATGGTCTATCGCCATCCGTTCCCGGGCCCCGGCCTGGGCGTGCGCATCCTCGGCGAAGTGAAGCGCGAATACGCCGAGTTGCTGGCGCGCGCCGACGCGATTTTCATCGACGAGCTGCGCAAGAGCGGCTGGTACGACAAGACCAGCCAGGCCTTCGCGGTTTTCCTGCCGGTGAAATCGGTGGGCGTGGTCGGCGACGCCCGTGCCTACGAATGGGTGATCGCGCTGCGCGCCGTCGAGACCGTCGACTTCATGACCGCGCATTGGGCGCACCTCCCATACGAACTTCTTGGTACGGCATCATCCCGTATTATCAATGAGTTACACGGTGTTTCTCGTGTTGTTTATGACATAAGCGGAAAGCCGCCGGCGACGATCGAGTGGGAGTGATCCGCGTTGGGACCCCATTGGTGAGCTTCTGAAATTGCCGGGATGAAGGGGGCCGAATACGGAATGAGCATTCAAATGTCTCCGGAAGCCATATTCACGCACGATGACCATCGCTGGATGACGCACGCGCTCGCATTGGCCGACCGCGCGGAGAGCGAGGATGACGAGATCCCGGTCGGGGCGGTATTGGTCGGGCCGGATGGTGCGCTGCTCGCGGAAGGCTGGAACCGCAACATCACCGAAAACGATCCAAGCGCGCATGCCGAGATCGTTGCGATGCGTCTGGGCGGATCGCGCCTGGGCAATCACCGCCTGCTCGGCAGCACGCTGTACGTGACCCTGGAGCCCTGCGCGATGTGCGCGATGGCGATGGTGCATGCGCGCGTGGCGCGGGTGGTGTTTGCTGCCAGCGATCCCAAAACCGGCGCTGCCGGCAGCGTGTTCGACCTGCTCGCCGATCCGCGCCATAACCATCGTGTCCAGGTGCAGGGCGGCTTGCTCGCCGATCAGGCCAGCGAAAAACTCGTGCGCTATTTCCGCGGCAAGCGCGGCAAATAGAATCGATCGTCGATCGTCGATCGGTGGGCGGTGAGCGGTGAGATTTGCCCGTCATCCCCGCGAAGGCGGGGATCCAGTGTCTTCTGCTTTGGGGCTTGGTCGTGATGATTAAAAAGTCACTGGATCCCCGCCTTCGCGGGGATGACGAAACCCCATAGGCTTTTCCGCTCACCGCTCACCGCTCACCGCTCACCGCTCACCGCTCACCGCTCACAAATCACCAACACGCCACCCTAATCGTTCGCCGCTTTCGGCGGATCGCGCGCCAGTTCGCGCTTCAGTTCTTCGTCAAGCATCGACACGCTGATGCGCGCTTCGCGACCGAGGTTGATCGAAGCGACCAGCACCAGCAACACACCGAGCACTGCCAGCGCGGTCGGCAGGCCGTCGAAACGGTAGCCGGCGAACTGGTCGATCGCGATCGCCAGGCTGGTGCCGACGAAGGCGCTCATCGCGCCGTACAGCATCTGCAAAGCGCCCAGCACCAGTTTCGCGCGCGTCTGGTGGCGTTCGATCTTGCCTTCCAGGCGCAGGCGGATCGGCCCGTATTCGGTGCGCTGCAATTCGGCGATCTGCACACGCATGCGGTCGACCACGCGCGCCAGTCGTCCATTCGATGTTGCCAGCAGCGAACTGGTCGCGGTCAGGAAGAACGCCGGCGTGATCATCGCCGACACCACCGAATAGTGTTCCGCGCTGATGTTCAAGGGATTGGGCATGGGCAGCTAAACCGGTGCGGGTCCACGCTATGATGCCCCCGACCCCGCATCACGTGCGAGCCCGATGACCGCAGCGAACGCCGATTACCTGATCTGGATCGACCTGGAAATGACCGGGCTCGATCCCGACAGCGATTCCGTCATCGAGATCGCCACCCTGGTCACCGACCAGAACCTCAACATCCTCGCCGAAGGTCCGGAGCTCGCGATCCGGCACCCGCTCGAACGTCTCGAGGCGATGGACGAATGGAACCGCGGCACGCACAGCAAGTCCGGCCTCTGGGACCGCGTTCTCGCCAGCGAAGTGAACATGGCCCAGGCCGAGGCGCTGACGGTGGATTTCCTCACGCAATGGGTGCCGGCGGGGAAATCGCCGATCTGCGGCAATTCGATCTGCCAGGACCGGCGCTTCCTGGTCCGGCACATGCCCAGGCTCGAGCGCTATTTCCACTATCGCAATCTCGACGTGAGCACGCTCAAGGAACTCAGCCGGCGCTGGTCGCCGCAGATCCTGGCCGGGCTGAAGAAAGCCGGTGCGCATACGGCGCTGTCGGATATCCGCGAATCCGTCGCCGAGCTCGCTTACTATCGGCAACATATGGGCAGGCTCGGGGGCGAGTCGTCCTGAAGCATTCGAAACAGGGGCAGCGATGAGATTTTCCGCGACGATGGTGCTGGCGTTTCTCGGCTTGTGGGCGTCGTTCGCCAACGCCGCGAGCATGGACGAGAAGCCGCTGGCGACATATTCGCGCGAGGTCTGGACCACCCGCGACGGCCTGCCGCACAATCAGGTCAATGCCATTGCGCAAACCCGCGAAGGCTATCTGTGGTTCGCGACCTGGGAAGGCATCGTCCGTTACAACGGCCAGGAATTCCGCACTTTCGGGCGGCAGAACGTCCCCGAGATCAAGGACAACGGCATCCGCTCGGTGAGCGTCGGCCATAGCGGCAATCTCATCCTGGGTACGTCGCGCGGCGGCGTCAGCGTATTGCGCGGCGAGAAGTGGCAGAACTACACCACCGCCAACGGCTTGAGCCAGGACGAGACGATGGCGGCGATCGAGGATCGCGCCGGCCGGATCTGGGTCGCCACCGAAAGCGCCGGACTCAACCGCATCAGCAACGGCCAGGTGCGCGTGTTCAATCACAAGGATGGCATGCCCGACGGCGTGCTCTACACCTTGACCGAAGACGGCAATGGCGCAGTCTGGGTCGGTACCCGCGAAGGCCTGGTACGCGTCGAAGGCGAGCGCGTGCAACTGTTCGGACGCGCTCAGGGCCTGCCCGACGGCGCGATCTACAGCGTGCAACCGGCACCGCAGGGCGGCATGTACGTCGGCACCCAGCACGGCGTTTACGTCGGCGAAAACGGCCGCTTCAAGATTCTTGCGAAGGACTTTCCCGACGAAGCGATCCCGAGCCTGCAGGTCGATGGCAATGGCGAGCTGTGGATCGGTACGGTCAATCGCGGCCTGATGCGTTATGGCCAGAACGGTCTGGAAGTCTTCGACACGCAATCGGGGTTGCCCAACAATCGCGTGGCTTCGTTGTTTTCCGATCGCGAAGGCGGTATCTGGGTCGGCACCAATGCCGGCCTGCTGCGCTTCGCCGATACGCCGTTCGTGACGCTCGATACCCACAACGGTCTCAGCGACGACTACGTGCGTTCGGTGCTGCAGGGCAAGGACGGCACGATCTGGATTGGCACCGCACGCGGCCTCAACCGTTGGCGCGATGGCGTGGTTTCGCGCGCATCGGAAAGCGGTTCGACCGATCAGGTGCTGAGCCTGGAAGAAGATCGCGATGGCAGTCTCTGGGTCGGCATGTATTCGACCGGTCTGCAGCACTGGGTCAATGGCGTACCGGAAACTTCTTTCGCCGCGGGCACCGGTTTGCCCGGCAACCAGGTGCGCGCGATCAAGCAGACCAGCGACGGCGCGCTCTGGGTCGGCACATCGACCGGGCTGGTCCGGCGCTTCGCCGGCAAGGAGCAGGTGTTCACGCAGAAGGACGGCCTGCCGCGCGATTTCATCATCAGCCTGCACGAAGCCGCTGACGGCAAGCTCTGGGTGGGCACTGCGAATGGCGTTGCGTGGTTCGAGAACGGCAAGTTCCATGCCCTCGACATCAGCAAGCTCGAAGCGGCGCAAGATGTCTTCGGAATGCACGAGGACGCCGACGGCACGCTGTGGTTCGCCACCGACCGTGGCGTGGTGCGTTATCGCGATGGCAAGACAGCGATCCTCAGCGTACACAACGGCATGCCGATCGATACCGTCTTCCAGATGGTCACCGACAACTACGGCAACTTCTGGTTGACCTCCAATTCCGGCGTGATCTATGTCCGCCGCGATCAGGCCAACGCCGTGCTCGATGGCCGCAGCAAGACTCTGGATTACCAGCAGTTCGCCGAGGCCGACGGCATGGCCAGCGCGCAGTGCAACGGTGGTGCCGGCCCGGCCGCGTTGCGTGCGAAAGACGGCAGCATCTGGGTCGCAACCGCCAGCGGCGTGGCGATCGTGCAGCCTGACCAACTATCGCGTTACCAGCTCGCACCGCCGCCGGTGGTGATCGAAGGCATCCGCGTCGACGGCCACGACGCCAACGGAAAGCAGGAGCTGGTGCTGCCGCCGGGCACGCGCAAACTCGAGCTCGATTACGTCAGCCTCAGCTATCGCACGCCCGAACAGATCCGCTATCGCTACCGGCTGGAGGGTTTCGACAACAACTGGGTCGAGCGCAACCAGATGCGCAACGCGCAGTACACGAACCTTCCGCCCGGCCGCTACAAGTTCAAGGTCAGTGCCGCCCTGCGCGGCAGCGGCTGGAGCCCGGAAACGGCGACGCTTAATTTCGAGATCCAGCCGCGCTTCTATCAGCGACCGTGGTTCCTTCCGCTGGCGGGCCTGCTGCTGGCGCTGTTCCTTTACGGTCTTTACCGTGCACGCGTCGCCAACCTGGAAGCGCGCGAACGCGAACTCAGTTCGATCGTCGCCGATCGCACCCGCGACCTCAGTCTCAAGAACGACCAGCTCGAATACCTCAATCAGACCATCCGGCAGCAGTCGGAAGCTTTCGAAGTGCAGGCGCGTACCGATGCACTCACCGGATTGGCCAATCGCCGCAGCATGGATGAGACCCTGACGGTGGCGTTCAATGACGCCGCCGAGAAGAACGAGCCGCTGTGCTTTGGTCTGCTCGACATCGACCACTTCAAACGCGTCAACGACAACTTCTCGCATGACGTCGGCGACGCAGCCCTGCGCATCGTCTCGAAAGTCATGCTCGAGGAAATGGGTCGCGAAAACGTTGCCCGCTGGCGCGGCGACGAGCGCGTGGCACGCTGGGGTGGCGAGGAATTCGCCCTGCTTTTCCCCGGTTACGACATCGCGCAGGCCCGCGCCTGCGCGGAACGCCTGCGCCGCGCGATTGAGGCGGTCGACTGCAGCGCGTTCGCGCCGGGACTCAACATCACCGTCAGCATCGGCGTCGCCGAACGCACGGGCCTGGCCCACCACGAACGCCTGGTTTCGCGCGCCGACCAGAAACTCTACGAAGCCAAGAACGCCGGCCGCAACCGCGTCATGGTTTGATTTTTTTCGTAGGGGCGCTCACGAGCGCGATTATCGTTCTGCGGCTTCGATGCCAAATCGGGATCAACGCCTTGCTGGCAGCATAGGCGCGAGGCGCTACGGAATCTCGCCGGCCCCGGGCTGTTCCCGCCGCACCACATGCACTTCCTTGCTCTGCACGGGAATGCGGATGCCGAGCTCGGCGAAACGCGAATGAATGGTGTCGAGCAGTTCCGAGCGCGCGAAAGCGACATCGTCGGCAGCGACCCAGGCGCGCAGTTGCAGCGAGACGCGGGTGTCACCGAGTTCCATCACGAACGTTTCCGGCGCCGGCTGCGTCTTGACGCGGCGATTGTCGTTGGCGATGTGCAGCAAGCTGGTGCGTGCCGCCGCGATATCCGCGTCATAGCTCACGCCAAGGGTGATGTCGACGCGGCGTTCGCCGCGCACGTTGTAGTTGATGATCGGTGCGGCGGTGATCTGGCTGTTGGGCAGGATGATCGTGCGGTTATCGATCGTGTGCAGATGCGTCTGGAAAATACGCACGTTGTCGACCGTGCCCTCGAGCCCGGCGACCTGGACGAAATCGCCGGCGTGGAAGGGCCGCAGCACGATCAGCATCACGCCGGAGGCGATGTTGGACAGCGAATCCTTCAGCGCCAGACCGATCGCGAGGCCGGCGGTGCCGACGACCGCGAGCAGCGAGGCGGTGGGTACGCCGGCGAAGTCCAGCGCCGCGATCACTGCGACGACCACCGCGAACGCATAGGCGACGTTACGCAGGAAGCTGCGCAGGATCACTTCCACCTGCAGGCGCGTCATCAGGCGGTCGAGACCGCGCGCCCACCAGCGCGCCAGCCAGATGCCGATCAGCGCAATCGCCAGCGCGACGGCAAGGCGCGCCAGCCACTCGTGCGCCTCGGCCTGCGCGACCAGGCTGTCCAGGAACGGAAAGAAGCCGGCCGTCACTGGATCAGCCGGCCTTGATCTTGGCAAGACGCAGCCAGGTGTCGACGACGGTGTCGGGATTGAGCGACACCGACTCGATGCCTTGCTCCATCAGCCAGTCGGCGAGATCGGGGTGATCCGATGGGCCCTGGCCGCAGATGCCAACGTATTTGCCTTTCGCGCGCGCGGCCTGGATCGCCATCGACAGCAGTTTCTTGACCGCGGCATTCCGCTCGTCGAACAGATGCGCGACGATCGCCGAATCGCGATCCAACCCGAGCGTGAGCTGGGTGAGATCGTTGGAGCCGATCGAGAAACCGTCGAAGATTTCCAGGAACTCGTCGGCAAGCAGGGCGTTCGACGGCAGCTCGCACATCATGATGATTTTGAGGCCATTCTCGCCGCGCTTGAGGCCATTCTTCTCCAGCACTTCGATGACCTTGCGGCCTTCGTCGAGCGTGCGCACGAACGGGATCATGATCCAGCAGTTGGTCAGGCCCATGTCGTCGCGGACTTTCTTCACCGCGCGGCATTCGAGCGCGAAGCAGTCGCTGAAGCTCGGGTCGACATAGCGCGAGGCGCCGCGGAACCCGATCATCGGATTTTCCTCGTGCGGCTCGTACTGCGTGCCGGCGATCAGGTTGGCGTATTCGTTGGATTTGAAATCCGACAGACGCACGATCACCGTATGCGGCGCGAACGCCGCGGTGAGCGTGGCGATGCCTTCGGCGAGACGATCGACGTAGAAGCTGACCGGGTCGGCATAGCCGGCCATCAGCGGCTCGATCTGCGCCTTGATTTCCGCTGGCTGGTTGGCGTAATCGAGCAGAGCTTTCGGATGCACGCCGATCTGGCGGGCGATGATGAATTCCAGTCGCGCCAAACCGATGCCCTGATGCGGCAGTTGCGCAAAATCGAAAGCACGCTCGGGGTTGCCGACATTCATCATGATCTTGAGCGGCGCCGGCGGCATGTGTTCGAGGTCGGCGGTGATTTTTTCGAACGGCAACAGGCCCGAATAGATGAAACCGGTGTCGCCCTCGGCGCAGCTGACCGTCACCGGTTCGCCGTCCTTGATCTTGTCCAGCGCATCGCCGCAACCGACGACGGCCGGCACGCCGAGCTCGCGCGCGATGATCGCGGCGTGGCAAGTGCGGCCACCGCGGTTGGTGACGATCGCGGCAGCGCGTTTCATCACCGGCTCCCAATCGGGGTCGGTCATGTCCGCGACCAGCACGTCGCCCGGTTGCACTTTGCCCATTTCCGCGACGCTGCGGATCACGCGGGCGACGCCGGAGCCGATCTTCTGACCGATCGAACGACCTTCGACCAGCACCGGGCCGCGCGCGTTGAGCTGGTAGCGCTCGATCTGCGTGGCCTTGGCGCGCGACTTCACGGTTTCCGGACGCGCCTGCACGATGTAGAGCTTGCCGGTGACGCCGTCTTTGGCCCACTCGATGTCCATCGGGCGGCCGTAGTGTTGTTCGATCACCAGCGCTTGCCGCGACAATTCCTCGACGTCGGCATCGGTGATCGAGAAACGGTTGCGCAATTCGACGGGCGTGTCTTCGTTGCGCACGCGCTCGCCGGCGGCGGTCGAATAAACCATGCGGATCTGCTTGCTGCCCAGCGTGCGGCGCAGGATCGCCGGCTTGCCGGCGCGCAGTGTCGGCTTGTAGACGTAGAACTCGTCGGGATTGACGGCGCCCTGGACGACGTTTTCGCCCAGGCCGTAGCTCGAGGTCACGAACACGACATCGCGGAAACCCGATTCGGTGTCGAGGGTGAACAGCACGCCGGCGGCGCCGACATCCGATCGCACCATCAACTGCACGCCCGCCGACAGGAACACGTCTTCGTGCTTGAAACCGTGGTGCACGCGGTAGGCGATGGCGCGGTCGTTGTAGAGCGAAGCGAACACTTCCTTGATCTTGACCAGCACGTCGTCGATGCCGGTGACATTGAGGAAGGTTTCCTGCTGCCCGGCGAAACTCGCATCGGGCAGATCCTCGGCGGTCGCGGAGGAACGCACGGCGACGGCGATATCGCTGGCGCCGGCATCGCTGCACATTTTCTTGTAGCCGTCGCGGATCGCGGCATCGAGTTCCGGCTGCAGCGGCGAATCGATCACCCAGCGACGGATTTCGCCGCCGGCCTTGACCAATGCCGCGACATCCTCGACGTCCAGACCGGCGAGGCGGTCGTAGATGCGCTGGGTCAGGTTGTTGTGGGCGATGAATTGCGCGAACGCCGCTGCGCTAGTGGCGAAGCCGCCGGGCACCGAAACGCCGAGCTGGCTGAGGTTGCCGATCATTTCACCAAGCGAGGAGTTCTTGCCGCCGACCTGGGCGAGGTCGGTCAAACGCAGTTCGTGCAGCCAGAGGACGTGGGCGCTCAAGAGGGGCTCCGAGGGGGCAGGGCGATGGGCCAAGACCGCCATTATCCCGTCCCGGGCGAGGCAGGGACAAGCAATGCCTGCAATCGGCATGTCGATAGCGCGTTGAATGGAGAGCGTGGGGAATTCGCGGGTGGCGACGTCGTCCCGATCGCGTCCTTTTGCCGCCGAAGTCCGGGCACAATGCCGATTCCTTCGCCAAGCGCCTCCACATGAACCAGCCGCGCCCGGTTTTCTTCATCTCCGATGGCACCGGCATCACCGCCGAAACCATCGGTCACAGCCTGCTGACCCAGTTCGCCGGCGTGGATTTCGACACCACCCGCATCGCTTTCGTCGATACCGCCGACAAGGCGAGGGCGGCGGCCGAACAGATCGCGGCGGCCGGCCTGCGCTCGGGATTGCGGCCGATCGTGGTCAACAGCGCGGTCGATGCCGAACTGATCGCCCTGCTGGGCGAGAGCGGGGGATTGATGCTCGATGTATTCGCGCCTTTTATCCTGCCGCTGGAGCAGGAGCTGGGCATGAAGCGCCAGGCGCGCGCCGGCCAGGCACATGGCCTGGTCGATTTCGCCGCCTACGAGTCGCGCATCAACGCCACCAACTACGCGCTGACCCACGACGACGGTGTCGATCTCGACTACGACGAGGCCGATCTGATCCTGGTTGGCGTCTCCCGTTCCGGAAAGACCCCGACCTGCCTGTACCTGGCGCTGCATTACGGCGTGAAAGCGGCGAACTATCCACTGACCGACGACGATCTCGAAAGCGAGGAGCTGCCCAAACGGCTCAAGGCGCACAAACGCAAGTTGTTCGGTCTGACCATCGATCCGGTGCGCTTGCAGCAGATCCGCAACGAGCGCAAACCCAATTCGCGCTACGCCACGATCGAGCAATGCCGCAAGGAAGTTGCACGCGCCGAAGCATTGTTCCGGGCGGTCGGTCTGCCGTCATTGAGCACGACGCATACCTCGATCGAGGAAATCGCCAGCAAGGTGCTGGCGCAGTTCGGCATCAAGAAACACATGTTCTGAAGGCACTGCAAGACCGGCGAAATCGCGTGCTAGCATCGAAGCATGAGCCTGATGAGCCGTCCGTCCCTGCCGCGTTTCAGCCGCTTTGCCTGGCTGATGGGCTTGTATGGCGAGAATTACCAGCGGCTGCAGCAGCTGTTCGATTTTCCGCAATTGCAGCCTGGTGCCTATGTTTCGCAGGTGCCGGGCGGGCTCGACCTGCTGGTCGAAGTGCTGGAAGTGCATCCGTATACGCTGGAGCTGCGCCTGAGCTATCGCCTGCTCGATGCCCAGACCGGACAGCCGGATCCATCGGCTTATGTGCGCATCTATCGCGATGCGCGTCAGGCTGAAGTCACGCATTGCTACGTTGGCCGACACTGGCAGGACGTGCTCGGCTGGCATCCGTCGGCCAAGGTGCTGTTCGGTCATCGCCTGCGGATGAACAGTTTTCTCAACAAATGGCTCGAGTATCTGGTCGGGCAGGGACACGCGCCGCAGACCTTGAAACCGCTCGCGCCGGAAGCCGAGTCGGAAGCGTCGGTGGTCTGCGCTTGACGGCCTTGGGGTCGGTCATTACAATTCCGCTTCTTCCTTCGGTGGGGCTATAGCTCAGCTGGGAGAGCGCTACAATGGCATTGTAGAGGTCATCGGTTCGATCCCGATTAGCTCCACCACTTAAGTTTCTGCGGCATCCGGCTTCAAACCAAACAGATTCAATCCAACAGTTTCAATGTCCCCATCGTCTAGAGGCCTAGGACATTACCCTTTCACGGTAGCGACCGGGGTTCGAATCCCCGTGGGGACGCCAAATCGCTTTAACGGCAATAAGAATCCCGGCTCCGGCCGGGCTTTTTGTTTGTGCAGTCTGGAATGACGGAGTGATTGCAGTCGGCAATCACGGGGGCTGTCATCCAGCCAACGGTCTGGGGCAACGCAGTGGATTTCACCATCACCGAATGGAGTGCTTTCGCTCCCGGATTGACTGACCGGCAGGCCTGGTTGGACTGGGCGCGAAACCCGGTGCTGCCGCAGGGCGACGATTCGCCCGCGCTCGCGGAAATGCCACCGATGCAACGTCGTCGCGTCGAGAAGCTGGGGCGCATGGCATTGCAGGTCGCGTACTGGTGCCAGTCGGCGGAAGCGGCAGGAATGCCGCTGGTGTTCGCATCGCGACATGGCGATCTTGGCCGCACCTACAGCATGTTGCAGGATTTGGCGCGTGGTGAAGCCTTGTCGCCGACCAGTTTCGGGCTCTCCACGCACAACGCGATCGCCGCGCAGTACAGCATCGCGCGCAAACTCAGCGACAACTACCTCGCGGTATCGGCCGGCGCTGCAAGCGCCGAGGCGGCGGTTGTCGAGGCACTCGGGTTGCTCGCCGACGGCGCAGCGGAAGTGCTGGTGGTGATGTACGACGGTCTCGTGCCGGAGCCATACGCGCAATTCGTCGACGAACCGGTTTGCGATTACGCCTGGACTTGGCGCCTTGCCCTGCCGGGCCCGAACGACGCACGGTTCTCGCTGACGATGGCACCGGAGCTCGCCACCGCCGCGACGACTCCCGCTTCACTTCCGCACGGACTCGAAGCCCTGCATTTCCTGCTTTCCGACCAGCCCGGCATGGATTTCAGCGATCCACCACGTTTCTGGCAGTGGCGTCGCCGTGTTTGAACGCATCAACCACGCCTGGCGCATCGTCGGCACCGGCCTGAGTTTTTTCAGTTTCGGATTGGGCGGCGTGCTCCTGCGTCTGCTGGTGTTTCCGCTGCTGACCTTGCTGGTACGCGATACGGAACAGCGCAGTCGTCGCGCCCGCGCGATCATCCGCTGGACCTTCGCTGGCTTCATGGACTTGATGCGCCTGCTCGGTGTGCTGACCTACGAAGTCCGCGGTCGTGAACGCCTGCAGCGCAACGGACTGCTGATACTGGCCAACCATCCGACGCTGATTGACGTGGTTTTTCTCGGCTCGCTGGTTGCCAATGCCGATTGCGTGGTGAAGTCGCGCCTGGCCCGCAATCCGTTCACGCGCGGCCCGGTCCGGGCTACGGGTTATATCTGCAACGACAATGGCGCTGGGCTGGTCGACGACTGCATCGCCTCGGTGCGCAGCGGCAAGAACCTGATGATTTTCCCCGAGGGCACCCGTACGCCTCGCATCGGCAAACCGCAGATGCAGCGCGGTGCCGCGAATATCGCTGTCCGTGGCGGCCTGGACATCACGCCGGTGGTGATCCGGTGCAGCCCGCCGACCCTTGGCAAAGGCGAGAAATGGTATTCTGTGCCTTCACGTCGTTTTCATATATCCATTGAGGTCCGCGAGGACATGCCGGTGGCCCCGTTCCTTGCCGGAACGACCGAGGCCCAGGCCGCCCGCAAGCTGACCGACCACCTGACTGTCTATTTCGATCTGGAGCGGGCCATTGCAAGCGCTTGAACTGGAAATCAAGGATCTCATCATCAGTTCGATGTCGCTCGAGGACACCCGACCCGAGGACATCGATTCGGCCGCGCCGCTGTTCAACGAGGGCCTGGGCCTGGATTCGATCGATGCACTCGAGCTCGGCTTGGCCCTGCAGAAAAAATACGGCGTGACCCTGTCCGCCGACTCCGAAGATACCCGGCGGCATTTCGCCAGCGTGCAGACGTTGTGCGCTTTCGTCGCGGCCAATCGCAAGCAGTGACGGCCGACGGGCCTGTTGAAGAAGAAAAGCTCATGGACAAGCAACAGCTATACCAGCGCATCGTCGACATCCTCCGGGACACCTTCGGCATCGAGCCCGAGCGCATCAGCCTCGAGGCCAAGCTGGGCGAGGATCTGGACATCGACAGCATCGATGCCGTCGATCTCATCGTGCAGCTCAAGCCGCTGATCGGCAGCAGCATCAAGCCGGAAGCGTTCAAGTCCGTCCGCACCGTGTCGGACGTGGTGGATGCCGTGCACGGCATGATGCACGCGGGCACCGAAACGCAAACCGGCGTTTAAGCATGCGACTGCGTACAGCCTTGCTCTGGCTGCTCACGCTCCTGTATCCGCTGGCGATCTATTTTGGCCTTGGCCATGTGCAGCCGCGCTGGCTGGCATTGCTCCTGCTGGGCATGGCACTGGTCCGCGCTGTCACCAGTCGCGACCGCCTCTGGCTCGCTGCCACCGCCGGTGCCGCGGTGCTCGTGCTTTTCAGCGTGCTCGGCAACGACGCGATGCCGCTCAAGCTTTATCCAGTGCTGGTCAATGCGGTGATGTTGACGGTGTTCGGCATCAGCCTGCGTCATCCGCCGACCGTGATCGAACGCCTCGCGCGCCTGCAGGAACCCGAACTCTCTGCGCATGGCGTCGCATACACGCGCAAGGTCACCTGGGTCTGGTGCGGATTTTTCGTGCTCAACGGCAGCATCGCCCTGATCACCGCGCTGTGGTGCCCGGACAAGGTCTGGGCGCTATACAACGGACTGATCGCCTACGTGTTGATGGGCGTGTTGTTCGCCGGCGAATGGCTGGTGCGGCGGCGGGTGAAGGCAGCACAGGCGGCGCAGACGCATGGCTGAGTGGCTGCCGCTGTCGCGCCTGCTGTCCCCGCCCGGTGATGTCGCGACCCGCATCGTCGCGATCGGCGATGCCGGACACTGCGATTTCGCCGCGTTCCGGCAACAGGTGTCGCGCTGGCAAGCCATGTTTTCCTCGCGACCCGGACGCCGCATCGCGCTGCATTGCGAACACAGCCTGCCATTCGCCGCTGCGTTGTTCGGCGCCTGGCACGCCGGCAAGATCGTTTATCTGCCTGGCGACACGCTCCCAGCCACGCTCGAACGCATGTTGCCGATGGTCGATTATCTCGTCGGCGATCTTCCCGGCGCGCTCGGCAGCGATGACTTGCCCGAGGTCGCGCCAACGACGACGTTTTCGGCGCTCGACCCGGAAGCAACCCGGCTGGTGATCCACACCTCGGGCTCCAGCGGTGAGCCGGTGGCGATCGAAAAGAAACTACGGCAACTCGATGCTGAACTGCTCGCGCTCGAGCAGCGTTTCGGCACGATCGCCGGTGATGCGCACATCCACGGCACCGTCTCGCATCAGCATATCTACGGCCTGCTGTTCCGCGTGCTCTGGCCGCTGGCGGCGGGTCGGGCTTTCCATTCGCGACGACTGGCTTACCCCGAACAGATCGCGGCGACGATCACGTCCGCGCCGGCGATGCTGGTCGCGAGTCCTGCGCAGCTCAAGCGTCTTCCCGAGTCGATCGACTGGCGCGCCACGCGCTCGGCATTGCGCGCGGTGTTTTCTTCCGGCGGGCCGTTGCCTGCCGATGCCGGCGAAGCCGTCGAGAAACTCTGGCAGCAATGTCCGATCGAGGTCTTCGGCAGCAGCGAAACCGGCGGCATCGCTTCCCGTCAGGGCGCGACGCAGGCGTGGTCGCCGCTGCCCGGCGTCGAGTGGCGCGTGCACGAACAAGCCTTGGAAATCCGCTCGCCGCATTTACCCGACCAGGACTGGTATCGCACTGCCGATCGCGCCGTGGCCGTCGAAGACGGATTCAATCTTCTCGGTCGCGCCGATCGCATCGTCAAGCTCGAGGAACGCCGCATCTCGCTGTCGGCGATCGAACAGCGACTGCTGGCCTCGCCGTTCCTGCAGGAAGTGCGTCTGCTCGTCCTCGCCGGTGAACGCGCGCTCGTCGCTGCCGTTGCCGTGCCCACACGCGAAGGCCACGACCTGCTTGCCTGCGAAGGAAGACTCGCGTTCTCGAAGCAATTGCGCGAATGGCTGGCTGGACACGTCGATGCCATCGCCTTGCCGCGACGCTGGCGTTTCGTCGATGCCTTGCCGGCCGATGCCCAGGGCAAGAGCAGCGAGGCGCGGCTCGCGCTGCTGTTCAAACCAATGCTGCCGACACCGGAATGGCTTGATCGCAGCAGCAAAACCGCCGCGCTTGAATTGGATGTCAACGCCGATCTCGCCGGTTTCGACGGCCATTTTCCCGCGATGCCGGTCCTGCCCGGGGTTGTATTGCTCGATTGGGCGATCAAGTTCGGTCGCGAAGCCTTCGCCATCGACGGTGCGTTCGCGCGCATGGATGTGCTCAAGTTTCAGTTGCTGGTGCGACCGGGCACGCGTCTGCATCTGCAGATCGATTGGCAGACGAGCGTCAATACGCTGGGTTTCCGCTACACCTCGCGGCATGGCACGCATGCCAGCGGACGCGTTCTGTTCCAGAACGCCGAAGCGGCGGTGACGGAATGAACGCCGATTTCAATGCCAGGAATTTTTCCGTGATCGTTGTGATCCCGGTCTACAACCACGAACACGCGATCACCGTGATGGTCGAGCGCGTACGTGCACAAGGCGTGCCCTGTCTACTGGTCGACGATGGTTCCGAGCCCGGTTGCGCACGCGTTCTAGCCGATCTCGCTGCCGCGCATCCTGATGAAGTCAGCCTGCTGCGTCTTGAGAAGAACCAGGGCAAAGGCGGAGCGGTGATGGCAGGGTTTCGCGAAGCCGCGCACCGCGGCTTCAGCCATGTGCTGCAGATCGACGCCGATGGCCAGCATGACCCCGCCGACATTCCCGGCTTCATCGCCGAAGCGCGCGAATTTCCGAACAGCGTGATTTCCGGCTGCCCGATCTACGACGCCTCCGTGCCCAAGGGTCGGCTGTACGGACGTTATGCGACGCATGTCTGGATCTGGATCAAC
>Ga0066823_10000021_pt1 | contig 18567 bp, 19 predicted proteins | sample SoimicmetaGmgHMB_FD_62219 | JGI IMG/M metagenome (GOLD analysis project Ga0066823, IMG submission 62219) | Soil and rhizosphere microbial communities from Laval, Canada - mgHMB | ecosystem: Environmental > Terrestrial > Soil > Agricultural land | place: Laval, Canada | collected 2014-09-23 | reverse complement strand
GTTTCGAGCCGCGCGCGAAAATCGGAGAGATCCGCCTGCACCTGCGATTGCTGCTCGGCCATGCTCTGCTGCCGCGAAAGCTGACCGGCCTGCCAGCTCAGAAACACGCCGAGAACCAGCACCGCAAGCGTGACCAGGCGAACGATCAGCATTCGCCGCGACGGCAACTTCGGTAACTGGCGACGATCCTCGAGGGGCATGAGCCACGGCTCGCAGAAGGGACGGTCGATTATCGCACTAACCCCTCACGCGAAGTCCGGGCGTTCGCTTGCTGGCCCAACCCAACTTGTTGGCCTGACCCGACTTGTTGACCCAACCCAAATGGAGACCGTCATGCGCCAGTCCTTGCTAGCCCTCGCCATCACTCTCAGCCTCGCCACTGCCTGCAGCCCGACCCGACCCTCCGAGCCGAAAGACAACATCGCCGGTACTGTGCGCGAATCCGATGAGGGACGCGCGCAGGAGGAAACAAAAACCGAAGCCGAAGTCGCAGCAGCAGCCGCAGGTGCCACCGTCGCTTACGATGATGCAGCTGTGGTTGCAGCGGTCGCCCCGCCGCCGCCTGCGATGCCAGCCTCTATTTACGCAGCGAAACCACAACCACAACCGGCGCGCGCGCGCGCCGACGGCATGGCCAGCAATGCCGCGCCGATGATGGCGAAGGAAATGCTCGCCGCCCCCGCGGCTGCCGGCTACACGCTCGCCGAATCCAAACCGGTCAATACCGAGCACTACGCCGAGCACAAGGACAATCCGACGCAGTTGGTATCGGAGAATCCAGTCAGCACGTTTTCCATCGACGTCGATACCGGCAGCTACAGCAACGTGCGCCGCATGCTGATGGCCGGGCAACGCCCGCCCGCGGATTCGGTGCGCGCCGAGGAGATGATCAATTATTTCGACTACGGTTATGCCGGTCCGGCGACGCAGCAGACGCCATTCCGCGTCAGCACCGAAATCGCACCCGCTCCCTGGAACAGCAAACACGAGCTGGTGCAGATCGGCATTCAGGGTTACAGCGTAGACAAGGCAAAAATCCCCGCATCGAACCTGGTATTCCTCATCGACACCTCCGGCTCGATGGAGTCCGAAGACAAGCTGCCACTGCTCAAGCGCAGTTTCAGCGAACTGGTGAAGCAGCTGCGTCCGCAGGATCGCGTGTCCATCGTCGTCTACGCCGGCAGCGCTGGTCTGGTGTTGCCGCCGACGCCCGGCGACCAGCAACAGACTATTCTCGCCGCGCTCGATCATCTCAGCGCTGGCGGTTCGACCAACGGCGGCGCCGGCATCCAACTCGCCTATGCGATGGCCAAACAGAGCTTCATCAGCCGCGGCGTCAATCGCGTGATCCTCGCCACCGACGGTGATTTCAACGTCGGCACCACCGATCAGAAAGCGCTGGAAACCCTGATCGCCGACCAGCGCAAATCCGGCATCGCCCTGACCACACTCGGCTTCGGTACCGACAATTACAACGACGCGATGGCCGAGCAACTCGCCGATATCGGCAACGGCAACCATGCCTATATCGACAGCATCAATGAAGGTCGCAAGGTACTGGTGGAGGAACTGTCCTCGACCATGCTCACCATCGCCGCCGACGTGAAGATCCAGCTCGAGTTCAATCCGGCGGTGGTCGCGGAATATCGCCTGATCGGTTACGAAAACCGCGCGCTGCGCCGCGAGGACTTCAACAACGACAAGGTCGACGCCGGCGAAATCGGCGCCGGCCACGACGTGACGGCGCTCTACGAAATCACCTTGGTGGGCTCCGGCGGTAATAGCGTCGATCCGCTGCGTTACGGCAAGACCGATGCCGCGACGAATGCCAAGGGCAATGAAATCGGCTGGCTGCGCCTGCGCTACAAGCAACCCGGCGCCGATAGCAGCCAGCTACTGCAGACGCCGCTCACGCGCACTCAGATCGCTGCCAAGGCCAGCGACCGCATGCGTTGGGCGACCGCCGTTGCGGCCTATGCGGACCTGCTGCGCGGTGGCAAGAACGTCGGGCACTTCGGCTGGGATCAGGTGCATGCGCTTGCCGCTTCCGTGCCCGGAACTGATCGCTGGGGCTACCGCGCCGAGTTCCTGCAACTGATCGATCGTGCCCGCACGATCACCCAGGGCGATGCGCCGGTGGCAGTCAGCGAATGACCGCGATCGGTCGCCTGACGCTCGTCGCGCTAGGCGAAACCGCGAAAACTTCGTACGCTCCGCCTCATGCAGGCGGAGCAACCCGACGAAGAACTGATGCTGGCCTACGGGGCCGGCGACGCCGGTGCGTTTGAAGTGCTCTACTCCCGCCATCGCGGCCCGTTGTTTCGCTTCATGCTGCGCCAGGTGCGCGAGCACGGCACGGCCGAGGAGCTTTACCAGGATGTCTGGCAGAAAGTGATCGTGGCGCGCGAGCGCTATCGGGTCGAGGCCAAGTTCACCACCTGGCTTTACCAGATCGCGCACAATCGCCTGACCGATCACTGGCGCGCGCAATCGCATCGCCCACCGGCGCCGGAAGATGCCGTCGAGCGCGCCGAGCGCGAGCCCGATCCGCAGACGCCGGAACGCCAACTGTCGACCTTTCAGGAACGTCGCCGCCTGCAGTTGGCATTGGAAGAATTGCCCGCAGATCAGCGGGAGGCGGTGATGCTGCGGCTGGAGCAGGAATTGTCCCTGGAAGAAATCGGCGAGATCACCGGCGTCGGCAGGGAAACGGTCAAATCGCGGCTTCGCTATGCCCTCGACAAACTTCGGCAACGACTGAACTCATGACCACGCACGAGCCAACCCGGGATCCACTGGACGAGGAAGAACGCGAGTTCTCGCGCATCATCCGCGCCCTGCCCGGCGGCGAGCCTTCGCCGGCGCTGGATGCGCGCATCCTGGGCGCGGCGCAGGATGCCGTCGCCGCAGCGCCGCGGCGGCGAGTCCGGCCCTGGGCTGCGGGCGGCGCGTTGTGGGGCATCGGCACGGCAGCTGCGGCCGTACTCGCGATCGGCGTCAGCTGGCATGTGATGAACCCGCAGTCCGATCAGCTACCGGTGCCGGCTCCATCAGCGAGCAGCGCCAGCTCGGCGGATCAGGAAGACTCCGGCGTCCCGGTCGAATTCAAGATCGAAGCCCCGCGCGAATACGACAATTCACCGCCGCCGACGCTGCCCGCTGCCGCAACAGCGGCGAGCACCCGCGCCGACAAACCTGCGCCACCGCCGATGGCGCAGGCACCCGCGGCGCCACCACCGCCACCGATGCCCACGCCGTTCATCGACGAACATGTCGCCAACGCGAACGATCAAGCCACGGACGCCGTCGCCAGCGACAGCCAGCGCGAAATCGCCAGAGCGTCCAGGGCGGCCGCTCCTGCCCCGGTGGCTGCTGCGGCCGCAAGCGCCGGCAACGCCGCACCGGCCATGGCGAAAGCGGAGCAGGCCGATGCACGCGAGCCGCAGACCGCGGGCCAGCTGTCGGCCTCGGCGGAAGCCGGCGCGAGTGTCGCGGCGCCAGCGAAACCCGATGATTTCCGCGGCAAACCGGCGACCTGGCTCAAGCACATCCGCGAATTGAATGCCGCCCACGATGCCGTCAATGCCAAGCTCGCATTGCGCCAGTTCATCAAGCGCTATCCGCACTACCCGATTCCTTCCGACCTCGCGCCGCTATTGCGCGAGTGATTGCGCCATGACGCAATACACGCTGGCCGCGCCGGCGCGCTTCGTACTCGAGGTGAAGAAAAGCCGCTTCCTCGCACAGGCGACGGCCGTCGAAACGCCGACGCAGGCTCTCGCCTGGCTGGCACAGATCAGCGACCCCGATGCGACCCACAATTGCTGGGCATATCGCGTCGGCAGCGCCTACCGCTTTTCCGATGACGGCGAACCCGGCGGCACGGCCGGCCGGCCAATCCTTTCGGCGATCGAAGGCCAGGGCATCGACCGCGTCATCGTCGTGGTCACGCGCTGGTATGGCGGCATCAATCTCGGTGCCGGCGGCTTGGTACGGGCTTATGGTGGCGCGGCAGCGGAATGCCTGCGCACTGCCGAACACCTGGCCCTGGTGGAAAGGATGGAGGTCGCGCTGAGCTGCGATTTCGCGCTTTCCGGCAACGTACACGGTCTGCTGGCCAGCTTCGAGGCGGAAAAACTCGGCGAATCCTTCGACGAACACGGCCTGCGCTTGCATTTGCGCCTGCCGGTTACCATGTATCCGGCATTCGCCCTGCGCCTGCGCGACCTGAGTCGCGGCGCGGCCCTGATGCATCCGATCGAGACCGCCCCCGAATGAATACGCCCGCCGAGTCACCGCGCCAACGCCTGATCTCGCTACGCGGCATGCTGCCCTTCCTGCGCCCGCAGCGGCGCCTGCTGGCGCTCTGGCTCACCGCACTCGCGATTTCCTCCAGCGCGACGCTGTTTTTCCCGGTCGCGATCAAGCATCTGATCGATCAGGGCTTCAGCCACGACGGCTCGGTCGATCGCTGGTTCCTGCTGCTGTTCGCAGTCGCCGCGGTGATGGCGCTGGCGACAGCGGCACGCTTCTATTTCGTCTCGTTGCTGGGCGAACGCGTGATCGCCGACCTGCGCCAGAAGCTCTATGGCCACCTGCTCGACCTCGACCAGAGTTTCTTCGAGCGCACGCGCAGCGGTGAGCTACTGTCGCGGCTGTCGGCAGATGCGGAATTGCTGCGCGGCGTGGTCGGTTCGGCGATGTCGATCGCGCTGCGCAGCGGCATCACGGTGATCGGCAGCGCGGTCATGCTGGCGATCACCAGCCCGCGCCTGGGCAGTCTGGTGTTGATCGGCATTCCGCTGGTGGTGGTGCCGATCGCGCTCTCGGGTCGGCGCGTGCGCGGCGCCGCCAAGGACAGCCAGGATCGCGTCGCCGATGCCAACGCCCGCGCTGGCGAAACCTTCAATGCCATGCACACGGTGCAAAGCTACGCGCGCGAACCGTTCGAGCGCGGACGTTTTTCCGAGGCCGTGCAGCGATCGCTGGGTGCGGCGCGCAAGCGCATCCGCATGCAGTCGATCCTCACCGCCTGCGTGATGATCCTGGTGTTCGGCGGTATCACCGCCATCCTCTGGGCCGGCGCGAAAGACGTGCTCGCCGGCACCATGACGCCGGGCACGCTGCTGCAATTTCTTTTCTACGCCGGCATCGGCACCGGCTCGGTTGGCGCATTGACCGAAGTCTGGGCTGAAGTCCAGCGCGCCGGCGGCGGCATGGAGCGCATCAATGAATTGCTGGGCGAGCGTTCGGGTCTGACCGTGCCGGCAAATCCGCAGCCGCTGCCTATGCCGATCCGCGGCGAGATCGAACTCGATCACGTGCGCTTCCATTATCCGAGTCGCCCTGATGCCGCCGCACTTGAGGATTTCAGCCTGCGCATCGCGCCCGGCGAAACCGTCGCGCTGGTCGGGCCGTCCGGCGCCGGCAAAAGCACGGTGTTCCAGCTGCTGCTGCGCTTCCATGATCCCGAAAGCGGACGCATCAGCGTCGATGGCGTCGATCTGCGCTCGCTCGATCCCTCGACCCTGCGCGACGCGATCGCGCTGGTGCCGCAGGACCCGGTGATCTTCGGCACCACCGCGCGCGAAAATCTGCGCTACGGAAAACTCGATGCCAGCGACGCCGAAATCGAAGCCGCAGCGCGCAGTGCGGAAGCGCACGAATTCCTGCTCGCTCTGCCGAACGGCTACGACAGTGAGTTGGGCGAACGCGGCGCGCGCCTGTCCGGTGGCCAGCAGCAACGCTTGGCGATCGCCCGCGCACTGCTGAAGAATTCGCCGATCCTGTTGCTGGACGAAGCGACCTCGGCCCTCGATGCGCAAAGCGAACGCGCGGTGCAGCAGGCGCTGGAACGCTTGATGGAAGGCCGCACGACGCTGGTGATCGCGCATCGCCTCGCCACCGTGCTGAAAGCCGACCGCATCATCGTTATGGACCACGGCCGCGTCGTCGCCCAAGGCACGCACGCCGAACTCGTCGCGCAAGGTGGCCTCTATGCCGAACTGGCGCGTCTTCAGTTTGATCATGCCTAACCGCAGCAGCAGCTATCTCAAGGCTCGCTAGCTTGCGGGGACAAAAACCCGACCTGTCCACTCAAGACTCACTAGCTTGCGGGGACAAAAAGCCCAACCTTGCCCAGAAAAAACCCCGCATCAGCGGGGTTTTTCTTTCAGGACTGGCGCGGGCCGGTCAAAGCGGTGCGACGTTCGCCGCCTGCTTGCCCTTCGGTCCCTGGACCACTTCGAAGCTCACGCGCTGGCCTTCTTTCAGCGAGCGGAAGCCGGTGGAGGTGATCGCGGAGAAATGGACGAAGATGTCCTCACTGCCGTCTTCCGGCGCGATGAAACCAAAGCCTTTCGCGTCGTTGAACCATTTTACGGTGCCGTTACTCATGAACTACCTCGAATGCTGATCTGGACGGAATGCCACGGCCCCGCTGGAAGCTCGGTCGCGTGCGCGGCCCGAGTATGAAGAAGGCAAAAAGCCTTGACAATCACCCCAGCATCGCCGCGATCAGACGCGGCAAGGACGCCGATGCGACTTCGACATTGGCCAGCACTTCCTCGAGGGTGATCTCTGCTGCATCGCCGCAGCCCGCGGCCCAGTTGGCGATCAGCGCCAGGCAGGCGTAATCGAGGCCGAGTTCGCGCGCGAGTCCGGCTTCGGGCATGCCGGTCATGCCAACCAGATCGCAGCCATCGCGACGCATCCGTGCGATCTCCGCGCGAGTCTCCAGACGCGGCCCCTGCGTCGCGCCGTAGCAGCCACCATCGACGACGTCAGTACCGACGCGTGCAGCAGCATCGAGAATGCTCCGACGCAAACTGGCCGTGTACGGGTCGCCGAAATCCACGTGCAGCACCTCGCTGCCCGGCTCTTCGCTGAGCGTGCTGATCCGGCCCCAGGTGTAGTCGATGATCTGGTCCGGGCAAGCGACGACACGCGGACCGAAGCGATCGCCAATGCCGCCGACGGCATTGATCGCCAGCACGCGGCGCACGCCGATGTCCTTGAGCCGCTGCAGGTTGGCGCGGTAGTTGATCTTGTGCGGCGGCAGCGAGTGGCCTTCGCCATGGCGTGCGAGAAACGCGACGCGGTGACCGGCGATCGTGCCGATGCGCAAGGGCCCGGAGGGCTTGCCGTAAATCGTCTCGCCCTCGAGCGTCTCAACAGCAGCGAGCGCCGCGAGCTTGTACAAACCGGTGCCGCCAATCACGGCAAGCGAGATTCCTGGATTCATTTGAGCGCGTAAAGTCCCGGCAGGTTTCGGCCTTGCTCGTGGTAGTCCATGCCGAATCCGTAGACGTAGCGATCCGGAACTTCCAGCGCCACGTAATTGGCTTCTATACCCTCGACGCGGCGATCGTGGTTTTTCACCGTGAGCACGGCGATGCGTACATCGGCCGCGCCCTGATCTTCGCACCAGTCGCGCACGGCCTTGAGCGTGTGGCCTTCATCGAGGATGTCGTCGGCCAGCAATACCCGCCGGCCTTCCAGCGGCGTCGCCGGCCGATGCAACCAGGCCAGGCCCGAGCCCGTTGTCGCGCCGCGATAACGCGTCGCATGCAGGTAGTCGAATTCCAGATCGATGCCCAGCTCAAGCGACAGCTGCGAGGCGAACAGCATGCCGCCGTGCATGATCGTCAGGTAGACGGGTTTGGCGCCGGCATAGTCGTTGCGGATATCGACGGCGATGCGGGCGATGGCACGGTCGATCTCGACGCGATCGAACAAGCGTTCGGAATTTTGCAGGGCGACGGCGAGATTGTTCGGCATGATGATCAGGCGATCTCCGGGCCAGTCAGGCGGCTTCGGGCACCATCGTAGCGCGCTTCGGCCAGCAAGCCCTGCCAACCGGCCGCGCCGCGGCCCATCAACGACACCAGCGTCGCCGTGTTGCTGCTCGGGCGACGATCCATCGCCGCCAGCGAATCGGCGACCAGCGCTGGCGGACAGACCAATACGACATCGCAGCCGGCATCAAGATGCGCATCGATGCGCGCAGCTACGCCACCCGCGGATTCCGCTGCGGCCATGCCGATGTCGTCGCTGAAGATGACGCCGCGGAAAGCCATTTCCCCGCGCAGAATCTCATTCATCCAACGCGGCGAATAACCGGCCGGCTCCGGTGCGACCGCCGGATACTTCACGTGCGCCATCATCACCGCATCGGCGCCGGCATCGATACCGGCGACGAACGGCAGCAGGTCTTCGCTGCGCAGCACATCCAGCGAGCGCGGATCGATGGCGTCGTCGAAATGCGTGTCTTCGAGCACCGAACCATGCCCCGGGAAATGCTTGAGCGTCGCCGCCATACCGGCGGCATGCATGCCGCGCACATAGGCGCGGGTGAATTCGGCAACGATCGCGGGCTCCGCGGAAAAAGCACGGTTGCCGATCGCGCGATTGCCGCGGCCAAGATCGACCACCGGCGCGAAACTCAGGTCGACGCCGGTGGCGCGGATCTCGCTGGCCATCAACCAGGCGTGCTCCTGCGCGAGCTCGAGCGCGCCGGCCGGATCGGTTGCGTAGCGCTTGCCGAAAATTTCCAGCGGTGGCAGTTCGACGTAGCCTTCGCGGAAACGCTGCACGCGTCCGCCTTCCTGATCGACGCAGATCAACTGCGGCCGCAGCGCAGCAGCACGGATGGCGGCACTGAGTTCGGCAACCTGATCGCGCGAGGCGAAGTTGCGGCTGAACAGGATCACGCCGGCGCAAGCCGGATGCTGCAGCCAGTCGCGCTCGTCCGCGGTGAGTTCCTTGCCCGAGATTCCGATCACCAGCATCAAGCTTTCTCCTCGTCCGTCCACTGCGAATACGGCCGATCGGCCAGGGCCAGATTGTAATAGCGCAACGCGTCCGTGACCTCCCTGCCCGCCCAATCGGGTTTGTCGAACGCGGTATCGGCGCTGGTCAATTCGATTTCGGCGACGGTCAGGCCGGCATTGCTGCCTTCGAAGACATCGATTTCCCAGAGAAATCCCGCGTAGCGGACGTAGTGCCGGGTCTTGTCGATGAGGCCGCCGACGCAGAGTTTCAGCAATGCTTCGGCATCGGCCAGCGGAATTTCATAGTCGAATTCCTGGCGAGTGTGGCCAAGCTCACGCGACTTCATGTTGAGGAAAGCCTGCCCGCCGGCGATGCGCACGCGTACCGAGGCCTTCTGCGTCCCCGCCTTCATCGCCGCCATGTCGTTGAGATAACCCTGCGCCATGCGCACGGATTTCTCGACACTGGCGCGCCAGCTGTCGCCGATGACGGTGAATTTTCTTTCGATCTCGATGGGCATGCGCACATTCCTATGTAGGAGCGGCTTCAGCCGCGACCTGCCTGTCCGATGTAAAGAGAAGTCGCAGCTCACGCCGCTCCTACACGATGCCTATTTCTCGAACAGCGCGATCGATTCCACGTGCGCGGTATGCGGGAACATATCCATCGCACCCGCAGCCTTGAGCGTGTAACCGCGCTCGCGCACCAGGAACCCGGCGTCACGCGCCAGTGAACCGGGATGGCAGGAAACATAGACGATGCGACGGATGCCCTTGAGCGGCATCTGCGCCAGCACCTCGGCCGCGCCCGCGCGCGGCGGATCGAGCAGCAGCTTGTCGAAGCCCTGTTTCATCCAAGCTTCGGAAGCAAGGTCCTTGGCGAGATCGGCGGCGTGGAATTCGACATTGGTCAGTCCGTTGCGCTGGGCGTTTTCGCGCGCGCGCGCCACCAGTCCGGCATCGCCTTCGACACCCACGACCTGTCCAGCGCGGCGCGCCAGCGGCAACGTGAAGTTGCCCAGTCCGCAGAATAGATCGAGCACGCGATCGCCTGGTTGCGGATCGAGCAGGTCCAGTGCGCTCGCGATCATCTTCTGGTTCAGGCCATCGTTGACCTGGATGAAATCCAGCGGCCGGAAAGCCAGGGAGAGATCGAACGCCGGAATCGAAAAATCCAGATCGACCGATTCAGGCCAGAGCGGGCGCACCGTGTCGATGCCGCCAGGTTGCAGAAAGACAGCGAAGCCGCTGTCCTTCGCGAATGCGAGCAGGCGCTGCTGATCGGCGTCCGACAGCGGCTCGAGATGCCGGAACACCAGCACGATCGGTCCACCGCCGGTGATGAATTCGATCTGCGGAATCGCGCGTTTGCCGTCCAGCGAATCGACCAGCGCAGCCAGCGCAGGAATCTTTTCGCCGAGCGCGGGGATGATCGTGTGGCACTCGCTGAGTTCGGCGACGAAGCGCGGATTGGTTTCGCGGAAGCCGACCACCGTGCGGCCCTTCTTCTCGACGAAACGCACCGAGAAACGACCCTTGCGGCGATAACCCCAGGCCGCATCGGAAAGCGGCTCCAGCACATGCGCCGGCTCGACATGGCCGATGCGCGTGAGGTTTTCCATCAGCACCTTGTGCTTGGCGGTGATCTGTTGATCCACCGCCAGATGCTGCAGCACGCAGCCGGCGCAGACGCCGAAGTGCGGGCAGCGCGGCGTCACGCGATCGGGTGACGCCTTGAGGACTTCCAGGGTTTCGGCTTCGTCGAAATGACGATTGCGGCCAGTTTGCTTGACTCGCACTGTCTCGCCGACCAAGGCGCCGGCGACGAATACCGTCTTGCCATCGAGGCGGCCGACACCGCGGCCATCGTGGCTGAATCCGTCGATCTCGATCTCGAATTCGCGGTTGATTTTGCTTCGGGATCGGGCCACGGGATTCGCACATGGAAAGGGCCGCGGATTGTCGCAAATCCGCGGCCCCAGGTGTGCAAAAGCAGTTTGTTTGCGCGTCCGGCCTGGCCCTATTTCTGCTTCCAGCTACCGTCCGCCGCCTGATACCACCAACCGGCACGGGCGCTGGCCACCCATTGCTTGGCGAAGGTCTGGCGGATCTGGCCTTCCCATTCCGCATGGCCATTGGCCACCGCGATTTCGCGATAGACGGCATTGCGATCGCGATTGTCGTCGGCGACGAACTGGTTGACGCTGACCCTGTCCTTCAATGCGATCTTGCTGGCATCGCGCACGACGATCAGGCCGTCCTTGCCGAAGCCCAACGCACCGCTGCTGAACTGCGCTTCGAGCGAACTCTGGAAGCGCTCGGCCATGCGGTCCTGGATCGCCTGGATGGCCGGCGTGCGGATAGTGATATCGACGCCTTCCGCGGCCTGTGCGCTGTTGATGAACAGCGACATCGGATCGAACCGCGGGCCCTGGTAAGCAGAAGGCTGCTTCTTTTCCTCAGGCTTCGGCGGCGGATTGGTGGCCGGCGCCGCCTGGTCACCAATGACCTTGTCGACAAACTCGGCGGCGGCGGCTTGAGCTTCCGCTGCCGGAAAATAAACGTTGATGGTGACGCAGGCGACCAGAACCATCGCACTGGCGATCAGCATCGGGGCCACCAACAACTGCGACATCGACTTGCGCATACCACTCTCCTTATTGGATGACCGGTGCCTGGCCTTCGGTGGCGGCCTTGAGGCGCGACACCAGCGTTGGCCAATCGACACGACGCCTGAAGCCTACCACCTGGATGCGAGGCACACCGGCACCGGCGACGATGATATAGCCATCGCCCGCTGAACCGATGCCATCCATCTGGCAGACGTTGTCCTTGAGCTTGCAGCCCAGACCGATGCGGTCGTAGCCGAAATCATCGAAAAACTGCAGCACTTTCGCCTGCAATCCGGCAACCAGGCCACTGCCGCCGACGCTGGAAATATCCTTGACCGCGCGCTGGCTGATACGGCGCTTGCCCTTGAAACTGCTGTCGCTTTCCAGCTTCGCGTCGAACGCCACCGGCGACCAGTCGACGAGTCGCAGTTTGTCGATGCGACCATCGAGTCGCCCGGTCATCGAACCGAAATCGAAGGCCTTGGTCATCGGTTCCAGATCGATGTCCTGCAAGGCCACGTCGGCCGACAACGTTGGCGCGATGCCCAGCGGTCGCTCCATAACGAGATCGGAAAGGCGGATGTTGCCGCCGAACAGATCCATCTCCAGCCCGCCATCGAGCGTGAGGATGCTGGCGGCGTAACGCGCCGAGGGAATCTTGCCGCCGATGGTGCCGGTGAATGGCGGCCAGCCGAGTCGCTGCGACAGGCTGGCGAGATCGAGTTTGTCCATGCCGACGCCGAATTGAAACGTCGCGCCGGTCTCGCCCTGCGGCGCCTGCCAACGCAGGTGATCGAGTGAGATGCGACCCTCAAGCACATCCATCGCCACCGGCGCGTCAAGACGCAATTCGCCTTTCGCGCTGCTGAAACCAAATTCCGCACGGCCCAGGCCGATGCCATAAAGCGCGCCGCTGCTCCAGGAAAAACGACTCGCCACGGGCGCTTCGCCTGCGCTCCAGCGCAGATCGCCATTGACGCCAGCGATGGTGAAGCGCGCCTTGCTGTCGATGGCATTGACCGCAGTGAACTGCCCCTGCGCCGCATCCAGTTGCCCGGCACGCAACCGCAATCCGGCCTGCACTTTTCCGGTCAGCACGAGATCGGGGAAACCCGCCGGCGCAAGAAATCCGCTGAGATAGCGATCGCGTGCGGTCGCGAGATCGCCCAGCGAGAGGTCGAGGTCGAGGTCGGCGATCGCGCCATCGGCAGCGAGCGTCGCCGCGCCTTGCGCATCGAACACGCCGGGATCGGACCAGCGCAGCAGCGGCAGTCGCCAGCGCGCTGTGCCCTGACGTTCACCAAGCACCTGGATGGTCACTGGCGTTGTCGGCAATTGCGCGTAGAAATTCGAGGCGAGGAATTCGCCGCCGCGCAAATCGAGACGCGTGTCCAGGCTCTGACGGCCGGCGAGGTCGCGATAATTTATTTTCAGCTGGCCCTTGAGTCCAGCGGCCGCGAGCCAGCCGGTTGGCGTCTCGACATTCAGACTGTCGATGGCGAGATCCGTGCGCACTTCGAACGGCCCCTTGGCCGGCGTCAGCACATCGATCTGTCCACCCAGCCTGCCCTGTGGCCAGCTCCCCTCGGGCCAGAGACTCGCAAGATAAGCCTTGAGCCAGGCCACCGGCACGCGCTCGAGTTTGATACGGGAATCATCCGGTGCCGCCGCCAATGCCTGATAGACGATGCGGCTGTCGCCGATGCGCAGTTCCGCTTCGGTGGCCGCTGCGGAAAACACCACAGCCAGTGGCGCGCCGGCCGAGCCGTTGGCGCGCACTGGCCCAACGCAGCGCCAGCCCTGTGTTTTTGTACGCGCCAACGGACACTGCCAATCGATATCGCGGGCGCGGTAGGAGATCGAGGGGAAATCCAGCGACGCCGCGCGCAGGCGCAACGAACCGCTGCTCGCGCCATCAGGCCAATCCAGCAATATCGTGACGCCTTGCAGCGAGCCAGCGCCGGTGCTCAGGTGCGCGACGCGCAACTCAAGTTGCTTTGCCTGCGCGCCGCCAGCCACGCAGGCCGCGGCGAACAAGAGGAGCTTGATGACGGCATGGGTAATCCGCATGCTGCAAGAATAGTCGGTTTGACCGGACCTGTGAGCGAAGCCGCTGACGATGAGCACGATGGGCCCGCACCTGTTGTTGATCGAGGACGATGTCGTCAGCCGCGCGTTTCTGCACGAGGCGCTGTCCGGCCTGCCGGCGCAGGTCGATGCCGTGGCCAGCATCGCCGAGGCCCGCGTACGAGTTGATCTACACGGCTACGCGTTGTGGCTGATCGATGCCAACCTGCCCGATGGCGACGGCTGCGGCGCGCTCGCGGCATTGCGTGAAGCGCATCCGGATACACCGGCGCTTGCGATCACCGCACAAGTGCACCGCGACGATTTCGACCGGATGTGCAGCGCGGGTTTTCTTGAAGTGCTGCAGAAACCCATCACCGTCGCTGCCTTGCAGGCATCGGTGCGACGCGCGTTGCGGCCGGAGATGTTGGTAGCACCGGCCTGGCACATCGGCGAGAAACGACCAGTCTGGGACGAAGCCCAGGCATTGTCCGCCGTCGGCGGACGCCGCGAATCCCTGCAGGCACTGCGCGGATTGTTTCTCGAGGAGTTACCGAAACAGCGCGATGCCGTCATCGCCGCCTGCGCCGCCGGGGACGTGCATTCCGCGCGCGCGGCGCTGCACAAGCTCAAGGCCGGCTGCAGTTTTGTCGGCGCGGTGCGCCTGTTGCAAGCGGTCGATCGGCTCAGCGTCGCGCCGCTCGACCCCGGCAATCTTCAGCTCTGGGAATTCGCGGTAGCCGATCAGCTCGCGACGGCCGCGCTCACTCCTGGCGACGCGGCCTGACCCGCGCCAACTCGCCGAGCAAGCCCCACGAACGCAAGCCTTGTGGACCAAGATGCGAGGCGAGCACGCCGCGCAGCGCCGCGCGCAATTCCATCAACAACTCAGTCGCGGGCATCTGGTCGGCAGCGAGCGCGATCAGCGCCGCACCGCTCACGCTGTCGATACCGCGGCGCGATTCCCGCACCGGGCCGTGTTCGGGATCCAGTCGATAACGCGCCTCAGGCTCCAGCGCTTCGTCGTCGGCCAATGAATCCCAGGGCAGGCCATAACCGAGGGCATCAAGCAGATCGCGTTCGAAGCGACGCAGCGTCCAGGCCAGCGGCGCGTTTCCGGCGAGATCGCCACGCACGCGCGCATAAAGATCGAACACTGGCGCGATGGCATCGTTGCGCGGCGTCAGCTTGAGCACGAGCTCGTTGACATAGAAGGCAGCCATCAAGGCTTCGCCAGCGAGCATCGGTGCGGCATCGATGGCTTCGGCCTGGATCAGCCGCGCCAGTTCGCCGCGCGGCAGGTAGTCGATGCGGATCGATTGCAGCGGTTGCAGCGCGGCGCGCAGGAGATGGCGCTTGGCGCCGGTAACACCGCGTGCGACGACGCCGACGCGGCCGTGATCGCGAGTCAGCAACTCGACCAGCAGGCTGGTTTCGCGCCAGGGCCGCGCATGCAACACGAACGCTGGTTGTGCATCGATGCGCATGCAGTCTTGCTAGCCGCGCGGGAACCCGTCGGCGCGCATGCTCAGTCGGTGTAGCCGAACCGGCTCAGCGCCGCTTCGTCGTCCGACCAGCCCTCGCGTACCCGGCACCAGGTTTCGAGAAACACCTTGCGATCGAACAGGCGCTCCATGCCCAGGCGCGCACCGGTCGAGATCGCCTTCATGCGTTCGCCGCCCTTGCCGATCACAATGGGTTTCTGGCTCTCGCGTTCGACCCAGATCACCGCGGCGATGCGCAGCATCTCGCCATCGACTTCGAATTTCTCGATCTCCACCGTCGCCGCATACGGCAGTTCTTCGCCGAGGCGCAGCATCAGTTGTTCGCGCACCAGTTCGCCGGCGAGGAAGCGCTCGCTCTTGTCGGTGATCTCGTCGTCGGCGTAATGCGCTTCCGATTCCGGCATCAGCGCGATCAGGGTCTTGACCAGCGCATCGGTACCTTTTCGCTTGGACGCGGAAATTGGATGCACGGCGGAAAACTCGCGCTCGCGCGTCACTTCGGCGATGAAAGGCAACAGGCTGCCCTTGTCGGTGATCTTGTCGACCTTGTTGACCACCAGCACACAGGGCACGCCCGATTCCTTGAGCGCGGCATAGGCCAGCGCGTCGTCCTCGAACCAGCGGCCGGCCTCGATCACCAGCACCGCCGCATCGACATCGGAAACCGCGCCACGAGCGGCGCGATTCATGTAGCGGTTCATGGCGTTCTTCTGCTTGCCATGGATGCCCGGGGTATCGACCAGCATCAACTGGCCTTCGGGAAACGTGGCGATGCCGAGCAGACGGTGACGCGTGGTCTGCGGGCGCGGCGAGACGATGCTGACCTTGGCGCCGACCAGGCCGTTGATCAGCGTCGATTTGCCGACGTTCGGACGGCCGATGACGGCAATCGTGCCGGCGCGGTAGGGCAAAGTCATTTCTGTTTCTCCAATTGCGCCAGCACCTGTTCGGCAGCGGCCTGTTCGGCGGCGCGCAGCGAGGCGCCTTCGGCCTCGGCGGCCAGTGCCGGCGCGTCCAGGGAACAACGGACCAGGAACACGCGCTCGTGATCCTGCCCGCGGGTATCGACCAGGGCGTATGCCGGCCGCTCCAGCTGCCGCGCCTGCAACCACTCCTGCAATCGCGTTTTCGGATCCTTGTCGACCTTGCCGGCCGGCAACTCGGCCATCATCGCATCGAACCAGGGCAGGACGACGCTGCGACAGACTTCAAAGCCGGCGTCGAGATGGATCGCCGCCACCAGCGCTTCCAGCGCGTCGGCGAGGATGGAGTCGCGGCGATGGCCACCACTCTTGAGTTCGCCCAGACCGAGTTCGATGCGATCGCCCAGTTGCAACGTGCGAGCAATACCGGCGAGCGCCGATTCGCGCACGAGGCTGGCGCGGGCCCGGGTCAGCGCGCCCTCATCGGCCTTGGGCCAGCGGGCGTGCAGCGCCTCGGCGACGATCAGGTTGACCAGCGCGTCGCCGAGGAATTCAAAACGTTCGTTGTTGGGAACCCCGATGCTGCGGTGGCGCAGAGCCTGGCGCAGCAGGTCGGGGTTCTGGAAGCAATGACCGAAAGCCTCAACCACCTCAGTTGGTGGTGTAGTCAAACGTCACCAGGAATTCGACATTGCCCATGAGCGGTTTGCGGACTTCGTAATGCACCATCAGTTTCTTGTTGCCGGAAGCCGGGGCGAAGACGATCTGCTTCTGGTCCACCGAATTGACGTAGTCGGTGTTGAAGTGCTTGCTGATCTTGCGCTGGACATCCGTGATGTCGGTATCGAGCCCTTCCTTCACCACCGAATCCATCGCCGCCTTGACGCTGTAGTACTCCGAATACACCGGCACCAGCTGCATGCCGACGCCGACGAAAACCATCACGAGTATCAAAATCATGATGAAACCCATGAGCGTGATGCCGCGCTGCTTCTTGTCCATGACCTGTCCCCCGGGTGGATGTGGAAGTGAAGACTACTGGATGGTATCGCCAATCCGCTTGTAATCGAAACCGTCCATGCAGACCCAGCCCTCGCAATTGAGCCAGATCACCATGGCCCGCCCGACCAGGTTGCCCTCGGGCACCAGGCCCCAGTCGCGGCTGTCGGCGCTGTGGTCGCGGTTGTCGCCCATCACGAAATAGTGGCCGGGCGCGACCTGCCACTGCCCCGGGGGAAACGGACTGCCCGGTTCATCAAGGACGTGGTGGGTGCGGCCGGGCAGCATTTCGTTGGCGATCGGGGTGTCGTTGGATTCGAGGGACGAGCCGCTGCCGACGAACACGCCATCGGCCGCGTAGGCCACCGGCTTGCCGTTGATGGTGACCTGATCGTCGGACACCGAGACCGTGTCGCCGGGCAGGCCGATCACCCGCTTGATGTAGTCGGTACCCTTTTCCGGATCGTCCTCGCTGCGGCCCGGGTAGCGGAACACCATCACGTCGCCGCGTTTGGGCTCGCCCACCGGTACGAATTTGTTGTTGAGCACCGGCAGGCGCAGGCCGTAGCTGAACTTGTTCACCAGGATGAAATCGCCCTTGAGCAGGGTCGGCATCATCGACTCGGACGGAATCCGGAACGGCTCGGCGACGAACGAGCGCAGCACCAGCACGAAAAGAAGCACCGGAAACAGCGAGCGGGCGTAGTCGACCGCGGCGGGCTCGACCATTTCCTCGCCGTCCTTGACCATCAGCTGGCGGCTCTTGGCGAAGAACAGGCTGTCGACCAACCAGATGACGCCGGTCAGGACGGACAGCGCGGTCAGAATCAGGGCGAAATCGAATTTCACTGGCAACGTTCCTTGCTGGAGCGGTGGATTATTTGTTGTCGGATTGCAGCACGGCGAGGAAGGCTTCCTGCGGAATCTCCACCTTGCCGAACTGTTTCATGCGCTTCTTGCCTTCTTTCTGCTTCTCGATCAACTTTTTCTTGCGCGTGGCGTCGCCGCCGTAACACTTGGCGAGCACATTCTTGCGCAATGCCTTGACCGTCGAGCGCGAAATGACCTGCGCGCCGATCGCCGCCTGGATGGCGACATCGAACATCTGCCGCGGGATCAGGTCCTTCATCTTCTCGCATAGCTCGCGGCCGCGACGGTCGGCGTGGTTGCGGTGCAGGATCATCGACATGGCGTCGACGCGATCGCCGTTGATCAGCACGTCCACGCGCACGAACGGACCCGCATCGAAGCGCAGGAAGTGGTAATCGAGCGAAGCGTAACCGCGCGAGACGGATTTGAGACGGTCGAAGAAGTCCAGCACCACTTCCGCCATCGGCAGCTCGTAGCTGATCTGCACCTGGCTGCCCATGTAATTGATGCCCTGCTGCGAACCGCGTTTTTCCTCGCACAGGGTGATGATGTTGCCGACGTAATCGGGCGGCGTGAGGATGGTCGCGAGAATGATCGGCTCGCGGATTTCCTGGATCTTGTTGACCGGCGGCAGCTTCGCCGGGTTGTCCAGCGGCAGGATGCTGCCGTCGGTCTGCAGCACTTCGTAGATCACCGTCGGCGCGGTGGAGATCAGGTTGAGGTCGTACTCGCGCTCCAGGCGCTCCTGCACGATTTCCATGTGCAGCATGCCGAGGAAGCCGCAACGGAACCCGAAGCCCATCGCCTCGGAACTTTCCGG
>Ga0066823_10000016_pt1 | contig 21229 bp, 18 predicted proteins | sample SoimicmetaGmgHMB_FD_62219 | JGI IMG/M metagenome (GOLD analysis project Ga0066823, IMG submission 62219) | Soil and rhizosphere microbial communities from Laval, Canada - mgHMB | ecosystem: Environmental > Terrestrial > Soil > Agricultural land | place: Laval, Canada | collected 2014-09-23 | reverse complement strand
CATTGCCCCACTGGCCGGGCGAGACCGCGGTGATCAGACGATCCAGATCGTCGTAGGCCATGCCCCGCGTGGTCAGACCACCTTGCGCCTGGTCGGTGATGTCGGTGACATTGCCGTTGGCATCGAAGGCATAGCTGTCATCGAGGATGATCGTGTCGCCGCTCGGGTCGTGATGGATGTCCTGACTGCGCGCCGGCAGCTTGCGGGCGTTCTGCACCATCGTGTGTTTGATGCCATTGCCGTAGACGAAGTCGCTGATCGCGCCGTTGGCGTAATAGTGGATGGCGCTGGCATACGTTGCGCCGCCCGTCGTGCCCAGGTCGGTGACCTGTGTGGCGCGGCCCAACGCATCGGGGGTGTAGCTGACGGTACGCCCGTCCGGATACGTCAGCGCGCCCAGATGCGCGTTGGCGTTGTAGCCATAGCCCAGGGTGTAGAAGGTCGTCGCATTGGCTGAGCTCTCGCTCTCGAGCAGGCGGCGTTTGTCGTACCCGTAAGTCGTGGTGACGGTGTGGGGCGTTGGCGTACCTGGATTTACCGCCGCCAGGCTGCGAACGAGACCGTCGAGCTCATAGGTCGTGGTCAGATCAGCCGTGCGGTTGGGCGTCTCCACCGACGTCACACGATTCATGACGTCGTAGTGGCGGATCGTGCGATTGTTCGTGCCGCTGGCAAGGGTGTTGCGATCACCATTGCAGCTCGACTGCGCGGTGCTGGTGAACGCGGTGCCCTCGGCACTCCAGTCGACATTGCCGGCCGCGTCATAACTGACCACGGTCGCGCCCGATTCCGGTTGGATCGTCTTGCACAGGCGCTCGTTGTCGTCATAGACATAACTGCGCGTGGCCGCCAGCGGGCTGCCGGCATACATGCCGCTGCGGGTCACGTTCAGCGGCTTGCCCAACGACGGTTGCCGGGCAATCGTGGTGGTCACGCCTTCGGGCAGGCTGATCTGCACCGGGCTATCGGTGCTCGGGCTATCGAAGACCTGATAGCTGGTGGTGGTTTGTTTGCCGCGCGCATTGGTGCTGCGCGTCTGGAAGCCGGCCAGGTACTCGGTGGTGCTGGTGAGGATGGGTGCTGTCGGTAGTTCTGCGTCCTGCTTGCTCTGGATCGGGCGACCGAGCACGTCGTAGACCGTGGTCATTCCCTTGAGGGCATCGTTGACGCTGGTCAGCGTATCGACGGCGTAGCTGGTGAACACGGTGCGCCCCAGCGCATCAAAGCGCGTGACCACAAAACTCTTGGTGGCGGCATTGCCCGTGTCTTCGCTCAGCGTCAGCACCGGATGCCACTGCGCATCGTAGAAGGTGCTGGTTCGGCCATTGCCGGTCTGCACCACCTGCTTCCAGTGGCCAGCGGGAAGGCCGTACTCGGCCACGGCGACGGGCGCGAAGCTGCGCGTGGTGTCGTTCCAGGCCACGGTATCGCCGACTGGATAGGTGATCCGGTTCATCCGACCCATCACGTCGTAGCCGTAGTTGGTATCGGTATGCAGCTGATTGGTGACGCGGGTGATCGACCCGATCGGGCTGATCACGGCCGCGAGCGTGGTGGTGTCGGGGAAGGTGATGGCGCCGGGAATACCGCGCGTCCAACTGCCGAGCGTGGTGGCGTGGCCGAGCGGATCGGTGATCGAGAGCAAGGTGCCGTCGGTGTTGTAGGCCAACGTCTGTTGCAAGGCACCGACGCTGTAGGTGCGGATCGGCAGATCCGACGTCGCGTCGTAGTCGGTCTGGCTCATGACTTTGCCGGTGACCACATCCGTCACGGTCGCGACCTGACCGATCACCCATTTGGCGGTGTCGTGACGATAGGTCGTGGTCTCGGTGCGGCTGTAGCTGGAGGTGGGCCCGGCCAGGCCCGCGCTGCTGCGCGTGATCGTGGTCGGATCGGCGTATTGATCGAAGCCGGTGGTCGCGGGATTGTTGACCTGCCAGATGAAGTTCACGCCTTGCAACGTCGTCTGCCGCTGGATCTCGGGCAGCACGCGCTCGGTGAGGAAGGTCTCGTCGCGTGCGCCGGCCTGGCCGCGGTAGGGATTGACGCCGGCGCGGATCACGAACGCGGTCGGGCTGTTGGCGCCGCTGGGCGCGGCATAGGTGTGGGTGTCTTGCTGCAAGAACACCGGCACGCCGTTGATCACACTGCCCTGTTGCTGCTGCAGCAACTGACCTTCGTTGAGATTGGCGTCGATACCAAAGGTGTAGCGGGTCAGGTTCCCGTCGGGGGCAATCGCATCGGTGGTGATGGTCGGGGGCAAGATGCCGGCATCAATGCTGGCCTTGGCGGTGGCGCGATCGGGGGCATAACTGAACTGCCAAGTGCCCGGGGTCAGGCCCGGACCCGAGATCGTCTTCTGGCTCAGCGAGAGGGGATACGACCACTGCCCGCTGCTGCCCAGCTTGAAGCGCGACACGAAGGTGAAGTCAGCGCGCGCGCCCGCCGGATGGATGACGTAGGCGCCCGAGGCGGTGGCATCTTCGGGTGGGGCCCAGCATTCCTGTGGCGGGGTCACCGGCTCGGGGCAAAAGGGCTGGTACGGCCCGGTGGTGGTCAGGTTGGTGAGGTTGTACTGCCAGCGCGTGGCATCGGGCAGCGTGACGCCGGTCAACGTGCCATTGGTGTCGTATTGATAGGTCCAGGTGCGCGTGCCGTCGGTGACTGAGCCGATGAAGCCTTGCGCGTTGTAGGTCGGGGTGATGGTGCGGCCATCGCTGGAGGTGATGCTGATCAGGTGTGCGAAGGCATCGTTGGACCAGGTGTATTTGACCCAGTTGCCGAAGCGGTCGGTGATCTGGCTGGGCAGCAGGAACACTTCCTTGCGGTACACCTTGCGGTTGGTGGCGCCGCCTTGAATCATCGGCGTGGGCTGGGTCGGCGCAGGTGACGTGCGCGACGTGCTGGGCGCGGGGCTGGCGACCAGCGCATTGCCCGGCAAGGGGATGATCTCGTACAAGCGCGACACATCGCGCGAGGTCATCCAGTCGAAGGTGTAATGCGTGCCGTCAGGCGACACCGCTTCGAAGGCTTCGCCGCCGGCGTTGTTCTTGGTCGTGGCCAGGCACGAGAACCACCAGCGGTCCTTGGTCACCCAGTGATACGGGCCGCCGGTGCTCGGGCGCGCGGGGTTGGGCAGGGAGGCGAGCAGCATCGTCTGATCGCCGCCGGGCAGATGCAGCGTGTTGCCTTGCCAGAATTCCCAGAACAGGTAATTGCCCGTGCTGCGCGGGTTGCCGGTCGCCGCCGCGCCGTTGGTCTTGAGTTGCGAGAGCACGCTGCAGCGCGATTGCGGGGTGGTTGAGTCGATCTCCCAGCCGTTGGCCTGGGTGAAGGTGCCCGACAGATAGGGAATATCCAGATCCCAATCGCCGAAAGCGCGCAGTTGCTTACCGGTCGTGGTCGGCGTCTCGGCCGCGTTGTTGTCGTCGTTGTCCATCCCCCGGTGCCGACCCAGCGCCACGCTCAGGCCGTTGTTGCCTGGCAGATTCACATCGGTCGCACTGAAGCTGGTCACGCCGGTGTAGAAGTTGGTCTGGTCCCCGGCGAAGTTCGGACCCAAGGCATCCACCACCTCCGCCGACTTGATCCGCTTGTCGTACTCCGTCTTCGGATCGGTCGCGCTCACTGTCAGCGACCAGAGGCACGACACCATCGCGACTAATAAGGCCCAGCCCGTACGATTCATGAGACCCCCGACGCCTGCTACCCGTCTGCAGCCTCCCGTGCGCCGCGTTCGGCAACCATCAGGAAATCCCCATAGGGCGTGTCAGAAACGACGCGCAGGCGCCCTCAGATAAGCGCCAGAATCTCGAGTCCGAAAAAAAAGCGGGCTCTGCGCCGCAAGTCTTGGCGTCTTTTGGCAATCCATTGCATGGCAAGCCCGCGACACATTCGCTCCGAGGCACGCCAAAAATTTGTCCCTTCAAATGGAGAGACCGGAAATACCAAGGGGAAAATTCTTGACCTTAAATTAATTGCATGTATAAATAAATAATGTCCCCGCCCCGCAAGCCCATTTCGATTCCACGCCGCCCCGGCCGCCCCAATCAGGACGCCGCGGACCTGCGCCAGCACCTGCTTGACGTCGCGCTGGCCCGCTTCGTCGCCGACGGCATCGGCAACACGAGCCTGCGCAGCATCGCCAAAGCGGCGGGCGTGACGCCGGCGCTGGTCAGCTACTACTTCGGCAATCGGGATCTTCTGGTCGGCGCGATTTTCGAGGAGCGGCTGATGCCGGTATTCGCGGAACTGCTGTCGATGCTTGCCGGCAAAAATCCGGATGACCTCGTGCGCGGCTTCGTCGAAGGCATGCATCGTCTGGTCGAACATCACCCGTGGTTGCCGGTGCTGTGGGTCCGTGAAATCCTCAATGACGGCGGCGCGCTGCGCGAACTTCTGCTAACGCATATCGCGCCAAAACTGCCGCAGATGCTGGCGGCGCGTTTCGCCGAGGCGCAGCGCGCGGGCCATCTCAATGCCGATCTCGATCCGCGCCTGTTGATGGTGTCGCTGATCGGCCTGACTTTGTTTCCACTCGCGGCCAGACCGATCTGGAGCCGCGTGTTCAACGCCAGCGACATCGACAACCAACAGCTGCAGAAGCACACGCTCGCCCTGCTCGAGCGTGGACTGGAGAACACCCATGCGCCTTGATCACCTACTCATTGCATCGGCCGTCTGCGTGGGACTGGCAGGCTGCGGATCGAAAGCCGATCCAGTGTTGCTGGGCACCCTCGAGTGGGATCGCATCGCCCTGCCCGCGGAAGCAAGCGAGCCGGTATTGACGCTCGCGGTGAAGGAAGGCGATCAGGTCAGCGCCGGCCAGTTGCTGCTGACGTTGGATGGCCGACGCATGGATGCAAAACTCGCACAGGCACAGGCGCAGGTGGCGCAACAACAGGCGCAACTCGCGGAGCTCGTGCACGGTGCGCGCAGCGAGCAGCTCGATGCCGCCCGCGCCGCGCTTGCCAGCGCGCAGGCGGGTCGCATCGAAGCCGACAAGCAGTTCAGGCGCCAGGCCGATCTGGCCGCGAAACAACTGGTCGCGCGCGCCACGCTCGATACCGCCCGCGCCACCCGCGATCGCGCCGATGCGCAAGTCGCGACGGCGGAAGCGCAATTGCGCGAACTCACCCACGGCACGCGCGTCGAGCAAGTGGAACAGGCGGAGGCGGCGCTGGCAGCAGCGAAATCCGCACGCGATGAAATCCAGTTGAACCGCAGCAAGCTCGATGTGCGTGCGCCACGTGCCGGTCGCATCGATGCTCTGCCGTTCAAGCCTGGCGACCAGCCACCGATCAACGCCAGCGTCGCCAGCCTGCTGGTCGGCGATGCGCCGTATGCGCGCGTGTTTGTGCCCGCCAGCCAGCGCGCCGGCCTGCGCGATGGCGAGAAATTCCTGGTGCGCGCGAAAGGCATCGACCACGACCTTGCCGCGCACTTGCGCAGCGTCGCCAGCGAGCCCGCATTCACGCCTTACTACGCCCTCACCGGCGACGACGCGAGCCGCCTCGTCTATCGCGCCGAGCTCGTCATCGATGCGATCGATGGCAAAACTCTACCCGCGGGCCTGCCGGTCGAAGCGCGACCCGCGCAGTGAGCATCAATGCTGCCAGCACGAGCCTGGTAATCCAGGCGCGCGGCCTGACCCGCCGCTTCGGTGATCTGGTTGCGGTCGATCATGTCGATCTGTCGATTTCTCGCGGCCAGGTCTACGGTTTTCTCGGCCCGAACGGTTCAGGCAAATCGACGACGCTGCGCATGCTCTGCGGCCTGCTCACTCCGACCAGCGGCGAAGTGCAGGTACTCGGCCTGCGCATTCCCGAACAGGCCGAAGCGCTGAAGCGACGCATCGGCTACATGACGCAGAAATTCTCCCTGTACGAAGATCTGACCATCCTGGAAAACCTGCAGTTTCTCGCGGCGATCCACGACCTTCCGCGCGCAAAGATCAAAGCACGCGTCGACGAAATGATCGAGCGCTACCACTTCGGCGACCGCCGCGGACAGCTCGCCGGCACCTTGTCCGGCGGTCAGAAGCAGCGGCTCGCGCTGGCATGCTCGGTGTTGCACGAACCCGAGCTGCTGCTTCTCGACGAGCCGACCAGCGCCGTCGATCCGGAATCGCGCCGGGATTTCTGGGCCAACCTGTTCGAACTCGCCGACGCCGGCACCACGCTGCTGGTATCGACGCATTACATGGATGAAGCCGAGCGCTGCCATCGCCTGGCGATCCTCGAAAGCGGTCGCCTCGTTGCCGACGACACACCGCAGGCCTTGTGCGCCGCTTTGCCCGGACGCGTCTGGCGCATCCACACGGCGCAGACGCGTCAGGCCGAGAAAAATCTGCGCAGCCATGCCGAGGTTCTCGGCGTCGCGCAGATAGGCACTGACCTGCGCGTGCTCGCGGCGACCTCACTGAATGAAGCGGCGCTTCGTCGCCTGCTGCCCGACGGCGACGCCGTGAACATCGAAGCGGTGACGCCGAATCTCGAAGACGTGTTCGTCGCTGCCACCAAGCTCGGTCGCGCGGAGGCCGCATGAATTTCACGCGACTGTTCGCGATCGTGATCAAGGAGCTGCGCCAGCTGCGCCGCGACCGCATCACCTTCGGCATGATCCTTGGCATTCCGACCCTGCAGCTGCTGTTGTTTGGTTTTGCGATCAATCTCGACATCCGCCATATCGATGCCGGCGTGGTCGATCAGGCGCAGACCGCGCATTCGCGGGAGATCCTCGCCGGCCTCGACGCCACCGGCGTGATGACAGTGCGCGCACAGGTGACCACGCCCGAGCAACTGCAGACGCTGATGCGCCGCGGCCGGATCAGCATCGGCCTGGTGATTCCTCCCGATCTCGAACGACGCCTGGAAACGCGCGATCGCCCGGCCTTGCAGGTGATGGTCGACGGCTCCGATCAGACCGTGCAGGCCGCCGCGCGACAACTTGCGGTGATGCCGCTGCCGGGAATGCGCGCCAACTATCAAGGTGTGGAAGTGGTGAATTTCTACAATCCGGAACGCCGTGCGCCGGTCAACACCGTGCCCGGTCTGATCGGCGTGATCCTGACCATGACGCTGGTGATGTTCACGGCGATGGCGCTGGTGCGCGAGCGCGAACGCGGCAATCTCGAGATGCTGATCGCGACGCCGGTCTCGCCGTGGGAGTTGACCATTGGCAAGGTGCTGCCTTTCATCGCGATCGGGCTGGTGCAGGTGACGGTGGTGCTGACCCTGGGCAAGCTGGTGTTCGCCGTGCCGATCCGCGGCAGCCTGCTGGAGGTCTATGCCGCGGCGCTGCTTTTCATCATCGCCAATCTTTCGCTGGGCATTTTTATTTCTACGCTGGCCAAGAGCCAGTTCCAGGCGATGCAGATGGCGTTCTTCACGCTGCTGCCGCAGATCCTGTTGTCGGGCTTCATGTTTCCGTATGCCGGCATGCCGCGGGCGGCGCAGTGGTTGTCGGAAGTGTTGCCGATGACGCATTTCATCCGTCTGATCCGCGGCATCATGCTGCGCGGCGCGGAGCTGACCGACCTGCCGAACGATCTGCTGGCGCTCGCGGCGATCGCCACAGTGCTGCTGATCATCTCGACGCGGCGGATCAGCAAACGGCTGGATTGAACACTGCGATCTTCTGTTGCGGGAACATCATCCCCGTGACAAATGCGCAAGCTCGCCGGCATTGCGCTCCCATTCGCGGCCATCGAATGGCTCGACGATGAGCTCGTCCACTTCGCCATCGTCCAGGCAACGCGCATTGACATCGATGCCATCGGGATTGGAGCGCGGCACGTAGAAACTCTTGATGCCGCAGACGCGGCAGAAGCGATGTTTTGCGACGCCAGTGTTGAAGGTATATTCGATCAGGTCGTCGTGCCCGGCCAGCAGGCGAAACCGCGCCGCCGGCACGATCAGATGCCAGAAACCGCTCATCCGGCAAAGCGAACAGTTGCAGTCCTGCACCGTCAGCACGACGGGCGCATCGACCTCAAAACGCACGCGCCGGCAATGGCAGCCGCCGCGGTAGGTTTTCAATATGGGCTCGGCTTCGGTCATTGGATCGATCTTCCTGTTTGCGTCGCCGGGATCGCGCGTCTGCGCAGAGCGACGGGGTGAATGCCGTTTCGCTTTCCCGACCGTTCGAATCTAGGGCGGGACACCCGCAAGCGCAACTGCACTCAGCGCATGGCGACGATCAGTCCATGCGCTACCGATGCCGATGCGTATTCGGCACCCCGGGGCTAACCCCGCCGGACGAAAGCAGGCGTTCCCGCCTGTGACCAACCCCGGAGGTGTCCCATGGTTCGCAGCCAAACCGCAGTCCCCACCCTGTCCCTGGATGGCAAGCGCATCGCCGCCAACAGCGTCGTCATCGCCTTGCATGTCGCTGCGCTGATGATGCTGCTGGCGCCGGTGCAGACGCCGATGTCGACCGCGACGGATGAGCCAGAGATGCAGGTCGTCCAGGTCAATGAAGTCAAGCCGATTCAACCTCCTCCGCCGACGCCCACCAGCGATCCCAAGCCGCATCCGCAGCCGCCCAGCCATGCGTCGACGCCCATCGCGCAGATCGCACCGCCATCCGAGATCACCTACACCGACGGCACCGAACAAGCGATTCCGGACACCGGCCAGCAAGTCGATGTCGATACCGACGTCGGCCCGTCCGAACCGGCGCTGGCCGCGCTGACCACCGACCGCGCGCCGGCGCCGCCCTATCCGCCGATGGCATTGCGTCGTGGCATCACTGGCACGGTGGTGTTGCTGGTTCTGGTCGGTGCCGATGGCGCGCCGCTCGATGTCAGCGTTGAGCAGAGCAGCGGCTCGAAGTTGCTCGACGACGCCGCGCAGAAATTCGTGCGCAGTCACTGGCATTTCAATCCGGCGTTGCAAGGCAGCATCGCGATCAGCGCCTACGCGCGGGTGCCGATCAACTTCACGCTGGGTCGCTGATCCGCCTCCGGTGTCGGCCCCGAGCCGGCGACGGTTCGCGGGGATGCGGTCGCGGCGCTAGGATGGCAGCTTCAGCCGAAGGAGCTCGCCATGCGTTTGCCCACGATCGTGCTTGCCTGTGCCATCACCACAGCGCTGGGCATTTCCAGCGTTTCGGCCAACTCCCTGAAGCACAAACTCCAGCAAGCGCTGCAAAAATCCTCGGCGACCACCGGCAATCCCAGCCAGGCCGAAGCCGCTGGCGGCATCAAGGAAGCCCTCGCGCAGGGCGTGAACCGCGCGATCACCCAACTCGGGCACAAGGATGGTTTCCAGGGCGATCCGCTGGTGCGCATCCTTGTGCCGGAAAAGATCCGCTCGCTCACCGACACTGCGCGGCGCTTGGGCGCCGGCAAGAAAGTCGACGAGTTCGAGTTGTCGATGAATCGCGCCGCCGAGCAGGCCATCCCGGTCGCGGCGAATATCTTTTCCGATGCGGTACGGCAGATGACGGTGCAGGATGCCGTCAACATCGTGCGTGGCCCCGATGACGCCGGCACACAATTCTTCCGCCGCGTCACCAGCGATACGTTGCGCGCGAAATTCCAGCCGATCATCGCCAATGCCACCGCGCAGACCGGCGTGACCCAGCGCTACAAATCGATGCTGGGAAAAAACCAGGGCCTGGGCAATCTGCTCGGCGGCAACCAGAACCTCGACCTCGACTCCTACGTCACCAACAAGGCCATGGACGGGCTGTTTTTCTACGTCGCGCAGCAGGAAAAAGACATCCGGCGCGACCCGCTCAAGCGCACTACCAGCCTGCTCAAGAAAGTCTTCGGCGGCTGAGGACTCAGGCCAGCAAGGGCCGGATCGCGAGAAACACCGCCGCGCATCCGGCCACGCCGCAGGCAACGGCGGCGATCAACGAACCGATGTAAAGACTTTTCCCCATGAAGCGCTGGCGCGGCGTCAGCGAGTGATAGTTGGCGCCGTACGCGGAAGTTGACGACAGGCAGAGGAAGGCGAAGAACACGCTGCCCATCGCCAGCATCACCGCCAGGATCAGCCACAGCCACCAGGTCATCGCTGCGCTCCGCGGCGATCGCTGTTCAAAGACGCTCCGCCCGATGCGGACGGTTTCGGCAACGGCTTCATTTCACCAGTGTCGCGATCGCTTCCGGCTTGCTCGCGCGCAACCGCAGCAGCACGCCGGCATTGAAGCAGAGGTAGTAACCGACCAGCGTGCCAGCGATGACGAAGGTCAGCGGCGACAGCTGCGCCATCGGATCGCCGCCGATCTGCGTGGCCACGCCCTGGACCAGGAAGCGGTAGGCAAGCCGGCCTACCAGCACCGCGCTCAAGGCCATGCCCATGTAGATATTCGGCGTATAGAACAGGCCGGTCGCGCGATAGTCGAAATGCGCCAGCTTCAGTCCCCAGAGCGCGAGGACGGCACCTCCCGCCATGCCCGCGAGAGCGCCAAGCCCCACCGGCACTTTGACCAGCAGCAAGGTGCTCATCAGCAACGCGACCAGGGCGAGGAAAACTACGCGTACCCAGACCCGGGTCGGCCGCACCTGCTGCACACCGAAATTCCTGCGGAAGCGCCGGTACACACTGAACACCAGCAAGGGCCCGACGACGAAGGGGAGATAGGGCGCGGCCATGGGCGACTCGGGACGAAAGAGGCGGCAAGTATCGCCGAATCGGCCGCGCCCCGACCATGCTGGAAGTGATGGCCGCCGTGCCCCGGTGCCGACGCGGGTAAAATGCGCGCCTGTCCTTCCGGAGCCACCCATGTCCCTGAGTCCCGAACTGCGCGCGCGCATCGAGCAAACCCTGCAGGCCCATCACGTCGTGCTGTTCATGAAGGGTGATCCGGCGTCGCCGCGCTGCGGTTTTTCCGCGAAGGCGGTCGGCATCCTCGACGGCCTCGTGCCCGGCTACGGCAGCGTCGATGTTCTCGCCGACCCCGAGATCCGCGAAGGCATCAAGGAATACGGGCAGTGGCCGACGATCCCGCAGTTGTATGTCGGCGGTGAACTGATCGGCGGCAGCGACATCATCGAGCAGATGTTGAACTCAGGTGAGCTGCACGAAGTGCTCGGCCTGCCCGCGCCCGATCGTCGCGCACCGCAGCTGCATATCAGTGCCGAAGCCGCCGCGGCGATCGAACGCGCGATCGCCAATACCGAGCCCGGCATCGGCCTGCACCTGTCGGTGGATCCGCGCTTCAACGCGCAATTCCAGCTCAAACCGGTGACCGGGCAGGAGATCGTCAGCGAGTCGGCCGGCATCCGCGTGCACTTCGACCTGGCCAGCGCGCCGCGCGCCGAAGGCATCCGCATCGACTGGGTCGAGGACGTTCGCGGCTCGGGTCTGGCGATCCACAACCCGAATGCACCGCCCGCCGTGCAAGCGCTGTCGGTGCAGGATCTTTCCGCGCAAATGCTTGCCGGTGCGGCACCTGTCGTCATCGACGTGCGTCCCGCTGCCGCACGAAAACAGGCGGGTTTTCCCGGTGCGCACGAGGTTCTCGACGAGGATAGCCACGATCGCCTCGCCGCATTGCCCAAGCAAACGCCGCTCGCTTTCCTCTGCCACCACGGCAATTCCAGCCGCCAGGCCGCCGAGCATTTCCGTGGCCTGGGCTTCACTTCGGTGTTCAATATCGAGGGTGGACTGGATGCCTGGGCCGTCGAAATCGACCCGTCGGTGCCGCGTTATTGAGGCCGTACCGGCAAAACCTCCTGTGAACCGCCCGCGGCCCATTCGTGACGGGGCGCACCTGTGCAGTTAGAGTAAACATGCAAACATCGCAAGATGGCCACGAAATGTGGCACCAGGATGGCAGTGCCATGGTTCACAGGGGGTTCTCGATGAAGACCATTTCCACGCTCGCGATCTGTATTCTGCTGACCGCCTGCGGCGGCAGCGGCGGCGGCGGCAAGAACGACATCGCGGCCACGGCCTGCGATGCCTATGCCAAGAGCCAGCTTGCCGACAAGCCTTACAAGCTCGATCTCGGCGCGCTCGCGGCCAGCATGAAGGACGACGGCACCGGCTCGATGCTGCTCACCGCCCCGATCGTAATCAACCCGGGCGTGCCCTCGGCGGAGAGCAAGCAAAGCCTCGAATGCCAGGTGCGCTTCACCGCCGGCAAGGCCCAGCCCGACGTCACCCGGATGCAATTCATCTGGTGACGCAATAAAAAAAGCCCGGCGATTGCCGGGCTTTTTTCATGGCTGCTTATGCTGGTCAAAACAACGACGATTACTCGTCGAAGCGCAGATGCTTGACCGATTTGCCGTGGCGCCGGATCAGCTTCAGCGCCTCGATGCCGACGTTGATGTGCGCCTCGACGAAATTCTCGGTCACCTTCTTGTCGGAGGCTTCGGTCTTCACGCCTTCGGGAATCATCGGCTGATCCGACACCAGCAGCAGCGCGCCGGTTGGGATCGAATTCGCGAAGCCGGTGGCGAAGATCGTCGCGGTCTCCATGTCGATCGCCATGCAGCGGGTCTTGCGCAGGTATTCCTTGAAGTCCTCGTCGTGCTCCCAGACGCGGCGGTTGGTGGTGTACACCGTCCCGGTCCAGTAGTCGTGGCCGAGGTCGCGGATCATCGTCGACACCGCGCGCTGCAGCGCAAAGGCCGGCAGGGCCGGAACTTCCGGCAGCAGGTAATCGTTGGAGGTTCCCTCGCCGCGGATCGCCGCGATCGGCAGGATCAGGTCGCCGAGCTCGTTCTTGCGCTTGAGTCCGCCGCATTTGCCCAGAAACAGCACCGCCTTCGGCGGCAGCGCGCTGAGCAGGTCCATCACCGTCGCGGCGTTGGCGCTGCCCATGCCGAAATTGATCATGGTGATGCCATCGAAAGTCGCGCTCGGCATCGGCCGGTCCAGGCCGACGATCTCGGCGCCGGTCAGGCGCGCGAAGGTGTTGAGATAACCGCCGAAGTTGGTCAGCAGGATATGTTCGCCGAACGCTTCCAGCGGCAGACCCGTGTAGCGCGGCAACCAGTTGCTGACGATCTCGTTCTTGTCCTTCATTCTTTTTCTCTCCGTATTTTCGCGGCCATTTTGCCACGTCCGGCCCGGGCCGTATGCCGAAAGTCACTGTTGGCAAGCACCGGCGCAGGGGCTACGGTGACTCCGCCACCGGGGGAGTGTCCATGTTCCGAACCATGCTTGTCGTCGCGCTCGCGACGCTGACGGTGACCGCGTCCGCGGCGACCACCGATCCCTATCCCAGCACTTATCACGCGATCGCCTCGGGTCCGGTACTGATCCGCAATGCCACCGTGTTGACCGGCACCGGCACGCGCCTGGATGGCGCCGACGTGCTGATGTCCGACGGCCGCATCATCGGCGTCGGCAAGAATCTCGACGCACCGAACGATGCGCGCGTGATCGACGCTACCGGCAAATGGGTGACGCCCGGCATCATCGACGTGCATTCGCATCTCGGCGTCTACGCCAGCCCCGGCGTCAGCGCGAACGACGACGGCAACGAGGCCACCAGCCCGGTCACGCCCAACGTCTGGGCCGAACATTCGATCTGGCCGCAAGACCCCGGCTTCGCGACCGCGCTTGCCGGCGGCGTCACTGCGATGCAGATCCTGCCGGGCTCGGCCAACCTCATCGGCGGACGCGGCGTGACCATCAAAAACGTCTACGCCAACACCTACCAGGCGATGAAATTTCCCGGCGCGCCCTGGGGCCTGAAAATGGCCTGCGGCGAAAATCCCAAGCGCGTCTACGGCGCCAAGGGCAGCGCGCCGTCCACGCGCATGGGCAATGTCGCCGGCTATCGTGCGGCGTTCATCGATGCCCAGACCTACATGCGCGCCTGGGACAAATACGAAGCCGGAAAAAAAGATTCCGGCAAGGGCAAGAAAGGCGACGACAAGAAAGGCGATGACGATCCGCCGGCGCGCGACCTCGCCAAGGAAACCCTGGTCGGCGTGATGAAAGGCGAGATCCGCGTGCACATCCACTGCTATCGCGCCGACGAGATGAGCACCATGCTCGATCTCGCCAAGGAATTCGGTTTCAAGATCTCCGCATTCCATCACGGCGTCGAGGCCTACAAGATCGCCGATCGCCTCGCCGCCGAAGGCGTCTGCGGCGCGCTCTGGGCCGACTGGTGGGGCTTCAAGATGGAGTCGCTGGACGGCATCGAGGAAAACCTCGCGTTGGTGGATCGCCCCGTCAACAGTTGCGCGATCGTGCACTCGGATTCGCCCGAAGGCATCCAGCGCCTGAATCAGGAGGCCGCGAAAGCGATGGCGCACGGCGCCGCCGTCGGCATCGATATTCCACCCGAACGCGCGATCCGCTGGCTGACCGCGAATCCGGCGAAAGCCCTCGGCATCGATACGCAAACCGGTTCGCTGGAGGTCGGCAAGATGGCCGACGTGGTGATCTGGAACGGCACGCCCTTCAGCGTCTACGCGCATGCCGAGAAAGTCTTCATCGACGGCGCCCTGCTCTACGATCGCAGCAATCCGAAGCTGCAGCCGAAATCCGACTTCATGCTCGGCCAGGAGGTGGCGCCATGAAGCAGCTCGCGCTTTCCCTGCTACTGCTCACCGGCGCGGCCTCGGCGCAGGACGTGTTGATCCGGCACGCCACCGTACACACCGCCGGCGTGCGCGGCACGCTCAAGAATGCCGACGTGCTGGTGCAAGGCGGCATCATCCGCGCCGTCGGTCCCGGCCTGCTCGTGCCGCCGGGCGTGCCCGTGGTCGAAGCCGGCGGCAAGCCGCTGAGCCCGGGGTTGTTCGCGGGCCTCGGCGATATCGGCCTGGAAGAAGTCTCCGGCGAGGACAGCACCGTCGACGGCGCGCAGTCGTTCGGCGGCAATGGCCTCGCGCCGCAGATGCGTCCGGAGTTCGACGTTACCGTCGCCTTCAACCCGCATTCGATGCTGATCCCGGTCGCGCGCATGGATGGCCTCACCTTCAGTGCGCTCGCCGCCAATCCCACCGGCGGCGGCAGCCTGGTCGCCGGGCAAGGCGGCGTCGTTCGTCTTGATGGCGACTATGCCAATCCGCTCGGCGGGCGACAGTTGTATGTGAGCCTCGGCAGCAGCGCCGATTCCCTCGGCGGCAAATCGCGCGCCGCGCAATTCATGCTGCTCGACCAGGCCCTGCGCGAAGCCCGCGGCCTCACGCCGTATGGCTCGCCGTATGCGCTGCTCACGCCGGCCGGGCGCGAGACGCTGGCGAAATACCTGCTCGGCGGCCGCGTGCTGTTCAACGTCGATCGCGCCGCCGACATCCACCAGGTTTTGCTGTTCGCCCGCCGCAACGGCCTCCGTCCGATCATCGTCAGCGGCGCCGAGGCGTGGGTCGTGGCGAAGGAATTGGCCGCGGCGAACGTGCCGGTGATCCTCGACTCGCTGCAGAATCTTCCCTCGAGTTTCGATGCCATCGGCTCGCGCCTCGACAACGCCGCGCTGCTGCACAAGGCCGGCGTGCGCGTAGCTTTCACGCAGTTCGAATTCGCTTCGCACAACGCCCGCAAGGTGCGCCAGGAAGCCGGCAACGCGGTCGCCAACGGCCTGCCCTGGGAAGCCGGTCTCGCCGGTCTCACCAGCGTGCCGGCGAACGCGCTCGGCGTCGGCGACAAGGTCGGCCGCATCGAACCGGGACTGATCGCCGATCTCGTGCTGTGGACCGGCGATCCGCTGGAAGTCACCACGTTGGCGACGCAGGTATGGATGGCCGGCAAGCCGATGCCGATGCGCTCGCGCCAGACGCAATTGCGTGATCGTTATCTGCAGGCGCCGGACGCGCTACCGCGCGCCTATTCGCACTGACGGAGACGGCGAGTGAACATCCGCTGGTACTTCGATTTCATCTCGCCGTTCGCCTACCTGCAATGGCCGAAGGTGCGCGCACTCGCGGCGCGGCAGCGCGTCGACTTCATGCCGATCCTGTTCGCCGGCCTGCTCGATCGCAACGGCAACAAGGGCCCTGCGGAAATCCCCGGCAAGCGGCTTTTCACCTATCGTCATGTGCTCTGGCAGGCGCAGCAGCAAGATCTGCCGCTGAAATTTCCGCCGACGCATCCGTTCAATCCGTTGCCAGCGCTGCGGCTTTGTCTTGCCGCCGGCAATTCGGCGGAAGCGATCGACGCAATCTTCCACTGGCTCTGGGCCGAAGGCCGTGCCGCCGACAGCCTCGAGGCGATCGCGCCGCTGGCGGCGGCGCTGGGCGTCGCCGATCCCACGCAGGCTTTGGCCGCCGCGGAAGTGAAGAATGCGCTGCGCGACAATTTCGAGCGGGCCGTCGCCGAAAACGTGTTCGGCGTCCCGACGCTCAGCGTCGATGGCGAACTGTTCTGGGGCAACGATGCCTTCGCCTTCGCACAGGCAGTGATCGCCGACCCGGCGATTCTTTCCGCGCCGGCGATGCAGGCCCTGTCCGCGTTGCCGATTGGTATTGCGCGACGCTGAGCGAATTCACCGACGCGAATGCGCCGCACTGAGCAAGGTAGAACTCCGTGCCGCGAGGACATGCCCGTCACGGCAATGGCGGTTAGAGTGTCGGCCTGCGGTCCGCCCGCCTCATGATCGCCACGCCGGAGAACACCATGGCCACCCGTTACTACATCCGCCTGCCCAACCCCGCGCTCGCCCGCGGCAACGACGACGCCCTCGCGTTCCGCAGCGAAAGCGCTGGCGAGCTGGCCACGGAACTCGAGCAGGCGCTGCGCACGACCGCGCTGTTCGATCGCTGGCGCGACCAGCAGGACGATCCCGAAGGCGTCGAGCCCGGTCTCGGCGCAACCGATCCGCAGGCCACGGTAGTCGGCTCGCAGCGGGACCTGGCGATCGATCTCGTTGTCACCACCCGCCTTCCCGGCGATCTGTTCAAGATGCGTCTGCGCTGGCTGGCTGGCTCGCACTGGCAGCTGCGCGACGTCAGCGCCGGCTGATCGCGACAACCAGCTACGGGCTGCGAAATCGCCCGGCTTGGATGACAATGGCGGCCTCATCTGGAGGTCGCATGCCCATCGCCGGACTCGGACTGCACATCATCATCGCGATCTTCTTCGCCGCGCATGCCGTGCGCAGCGGCCAGGATCGCTACTGGCTATGGATACTGTTCGCGTTTCCGGGGCTGGGCAGCCTCGTCTACGCACTGACGATCTGGTTGCCGGATGCGCGCAATACCCGCCAGGGCCAGCAGGTCGTACGCGGCGTCACCCGCCTGCTCGATCCAAGCCGCGAATTGCGCGCGGCGCAGGAGTCGCTGGAAGTCGCCGCCACGCCCGAACACCGCCTGCGTCTGGCCGATGCGTTGCTCAATGCCGATCGCGCCTCCGAAGCCGTGGTGCAATACCACGAGGTGATGCAGGGCATTTACGCGAAGGACCCGCAGATCCAGGTGCGGCTCGCGCATGCCCTGGTCGAATCGGGCAATCCCGGCGAAGCGCGCGGTCTGCTCGAAGCATTGATTCGTGACCAGCCCACGTTCAAATCGCCGGAAGGTCACCTGACCTACGCCCGCGCACTGGCCGCACTCGATGAACGCAGCAAGGCGCGCGAGGAATTCGAAGTACTGGTCGGCTACTACGCCGGTCTCGAAGCCCGCGCCTGCTACGCCGCCATCCTGCTGGCCTGGAACGATCGCGAACGCGCCCGCACGCTGGTCGCCGAAAGCCTCAAGCTCGCCCAGCGCATGCCGCGCTATTCGAAAAAGATGAATGCCGATTGGCTGAGCCAGCTCAAGCGTGTGGAAGCGCAGTTGACGAAAGCGCCGACTGCGTAGGCCATCGTCAGCCGGTGTTCTGCACGCCGGCCGCGATCCCGTTCACCGTCGCCACCAACGCGGCGAACAAGGCATCTTCTGGCCGACCGGCCTCGCGCCAACGTGCAAGCAGATCGACCTGCAGCAGGCTGATCGGATCGACATAGGGATTGCGCAGGCGGATCGAACGGCGAAATCTGCGATCGCCCTCAAGCAACCCGGTCTGCCCCTTGATCATCAGCAACGCTTCGCGGGTACGCGAAAATTCTTCGGCGATGCGTGGATACAGTTGTGCGTGCAGCGGGCCGGCGAGCTGCGAGTAGCGCTCGAAGATCGCCATGTCGGATTTCGCCAGCACCATTTCCAGGTCGTCGAGCATCATCACCAGGAACGGCCAGTCCCTTGCCATTTCCTGGATCGTCGCCAGGCCGTGTTCGGCGATCGCCGCACTCAAGCCGGTGCCGGCGCCATACCACGCCGTCAGGCCGGCACGATTCTGCGACCACGAAAACACCCAGGGAATCGCCCGCAGGCTGTCGACGCCACCACTGCCGCCGCGTCGTGATGGCCGCGAACCGATGCGCAGCCGCTCGATCACGTCGATCGGCGTCGCCGCACGGAAGTACTCCGGGAATTCCGGCGTGTCGTAGACGAGGCCGCGGTAATGACCGCGCGCGACTTCGGCCATGACGGCGACGATTTCGCGCCAGCGCACCTCGCGTGGCTCCGCTGCGCGTGGCCGCAGCGTCGCGCGCAGCACCGCACCGGCGGCCTGTTCGAGATTGCGCAGCGCGATCGCGCGGATGCCGTATTTGCGATGGATGACTTCGCCCTGTTCGGTCACGCGCAGCACGCCGTTGATCGATCCACGCGGCGCCGCGATCACCGCGCGTTCGGTCTTGCTGCCGCCGCGCGACACCGAACCGCCGCGGCCATGAAAATAGCGGATGACGATGCCGGCCTGCGCAGACAGTTCGGTCAACTCCACCTGCGTGCGCTGCAGCGCCCAGCGCGAGGCGATCAGGCCGCCGTCCTTGGCGCTGTCGGAATAGCCGAGCATCACCCACTGCACACCGCCGCGGCGCGCGAGGTGATCGCGATACGCTGGCTCGGCAAACAAGGTGCGCAAGACATCCTGCGATGCCTGCAGATCGGCGACGGTTTCAAACAGCGGCGCGATGTCCAGCGGCACCGCGCCATCGCCATCGACGCATCCGCCCAGCCGCGCAAGCGCGAGCACGGCCAATACGTCGGCGGCGCTGCGGCTCATGCTGATGATGTAAAGGCCGAAGGCGACGCGCCCGTAGCGCGGCAACGACGCCGCCATCGTGCGGAACACCGCCAGTGTCGCGACAGCAGCCGGCGCGTCAGCCGCGGAGACGCACGCATTCGCCAGAAGCAATGGCCGCAGCAATGCCAGCCGCTGCTCGATATCGCGCGCCGCATAGCCGGCATCAGCAAACAAGGCCGCCAACGCGATGTCGTGCTGGCGCGAATCCTGGCGCACATCCAGCGTCGCCAGATGAAATCCGAAGCAGCGCGCGCGCCGCAATACACGACGCAGCGCAAACCAGCCGGCCTGTTCACCGTGATGGCTGCGCAGACTGTCGCCGATCAGTTCGAGGTCGGTGGTGAATTCCGCGGCATTGCCGTAGCCCGATGCAAGACCGGCCTCCGTCGCACGCAGGCGTTGCACGATCAGATCGAGCAGCGCGCGATAGGGCATGTCCTGCCAACGCGGTCGTGGCCGCGTTTCCGGCGGCAGCAGCGCGCGGTAGTCGTCGATCCGTGCCAGCACCGCCGCGGAAATCGCCACCCGCGTCGCCGACTGGCTCAGCAATTGCGCGAGGTTGCGCAGATCGGCGCGATACGCAGCCAGCACCAGCGCGCGCTGCGTGGCCAGCGTCGCCGCGATGGTTTCCGCGCCGACGTTGGGATTGCCGTCCATGTCGCCGCCGACCCAGGAGCCGAAGCGCAGCAGTCCGTCGGGTGATGCGACGCCGGGAAAATTTTCGCCGAGCGCATCCTCGAATATTTCGTGGAAGACCGGCAGGATCCGGTACAGCACTTCGGTCAGATAGAAACTGACATGCTCAAGCTCGTCGGCGACGGTCGGCTTTTCCGGCGCCGATTCCTCGGTCTGCCAGGCGGCAGTCAATGCGGTGCGAATGATCGCAAGATCGGCGCGGCGCTCGGCCGGCGTGCGTTGCTCGTCGAAACCCGCGACCAGGGCGCGGACGATCATGCGCTCCTTTTCCAGCAATGCCCGTCGCACCGCTTCGGTCGGATGCGCGGTGAACACCGGCTGCACCAGGCAGCCGGCGAGCGCTGCGCGCAATTCGTCGGCATCGACGCCTGCATCACGCAGTGCCGCCGCGACCTCGCGCAGACCACCGGGTTGCGCGCTGGCGCCGGCACGCTGGTAATCGCGCTGGCGGCGGATGCGATGCACGAGCTCGGCGAGATTGACCGCGGAAAAATACGTCGCGAACGCGCGTACCAGATCCTCGGCGCGCGCCAGCGGCAGATGGCTCAGTTGTTGCGCGAGCACCTCGACGCCACCATCGCTCTCGCGACGCGCGATCGCCGCCTTGCGGATGCGTTCGACCTCGGCGAGAAAATCCGCGCCGACCTGTTCGGAGAGAATTTCGCCGACCAGCGCACCGAGCCGACCGACATCCTCGCGCAATGGCTCGTCGGTGACCGGAAAATCGATCTCGCGCTGGCTATCGTCGACGGGGGCGGCGGGCAACGGCATGCGGCGGATTCTCGCGGCGGGCGTTGCGTACAACTTACCGTAGATCGGTCGTCTTTTTTACCCCTGTAGGAGCGACGCAAGTCGCGATGTCTTTGGCGCTGATGGGATGTCGCGACTTGCGTCGCTCCTACATTGCTCCTACGCGCCCATCAATATGCGAATTCGCGAAACAGCGGATCCACCGATCCGCCCCATTCGCCGTGATAGAGCGCGAGCTTGCGTTCGGCCGGGGTCTGGTTGGCCATCGCGAATTCGATCAGCGGTTCGAGGAACACAGCTTCGCTGGCGCCGGTGCGGTTGAGGCGATTGCGCCGCGCCAGGCCCTGGCCAGAAATCTTCAATGCCTCGATGGCGATATCGCGCAGCGTGCCGCCACGATGCGGCACCTTGAAGCCAAGCCTCGGCACGTTGTCGCGCAGGGCATTGCGTTCGGCCATGGTGAAATCCTTGACCAGATCCCAGGCCGCATCCAGCGCGACATCGTCGTAGAGCAATCCGACCCAAAATGCCGGCAGCGCGCACAGGCGATTCCACGGGCCGCCGTCGGCGCCGCGCATCTCCAGATATTTCTTCAGGCGCACTTCCGGAAACGCCGTGGTCATGTGGTCGCCCCAGTCCTTCATCGTCGGCAATACGCCGGGAAGATTGGGCAATTTGCCGGCGAGGAAATCCTTGAAGCTGCGGCCGGCGCAGTCGATGTACTCGCCGTCGCGATAGGTGAAATACATCGGCACGTCGAGCAGGTAGTCGACGTAGCGCTCGAAGCCGAAGCC
>Ga0066823_10000015_pt1 | contig 21305 bp, 21 predicted proteins | sample SoimicmetaGmgHMB_FD_62219 | JGI IMG/M metagenome (GOLD analysis project Ga0066823, IMG submission 62219) | Soil and rhizosphere microbial communities from Laval, Canada - mgHMB | ecosystem: Environmental > Terrestrial > Soil > Agricultural land | place: Laval, Canada | collected 2014-09-23 | reverse complement strand
TACAACTTTGGTGACTAAAAGCTTATGACAGACATCTGCAAGATTGGACTTACTCCATCTCACAGGCGCCCGCACAAATTTCCTGCGCACACTGTCAAAGATCGCTTGGGAACCGGCTAGGCCACGTTCCCGCCCAGAGGACGTTTCGTCCAAGGGAGCCGCAAAGTATACATCGGTTTTTCGGTCCGTCAACACCCGATTCACTGAGGTTTGTCGACTCTCGCCACCCCTGCAACAGCTCTGCGGGGTTGGCGGCCGGCTAGTTTATGACAAGCTCGGGAAAATAGGAAGACAGTTTTAGCCGGAAACCAGCCGGACGCGCTCGAAGCTGCGCTTGCCCACCTGCAATACGCCCTCGAAGCCTGGGCCAAACACGCGCTGGGCGTCCTCGAAAACCTCGCCATCGATCCGTACCGCGCGCTCAGCCAATTTCCGACTTGCCTCGCCGTTGCTACTGGCCAGTCCCGCCGCCTTCAGCAAAGCAGCAATTCGAAGGCCTTCTGCGGGCACGACCAGGTCTTTCAACGCCAGCACCGACAGGTCGCCCTGGCCACTGACCGCTGCCTGCCAGCCCGCAATGGCAGTTTCTGCAGCGGCGGGATCGTGGAAGCGCGCCGCCAGCTCCCGCGCCAGACGCAGCTTGGCGTCGCGCGGATGCAGCTGGCCCGCAGCAAATTCCTGGCGCATGCGCGCCAACTCAGCCAGGGACACATCGAAGCTCAGCAGCTCATACCAGCGCCACATCAGGTCGTCGCCGATCTTCATCGTCTTGGTGACGATATCGATCGCCGGCTCATTGATGCCGATGTAGTTGCCCAGGGACTTGCCCATTTTGTTGACGCCGTCGAGACCCTCGAGCAAAGGCATCGTCAGCACAATCTGCGGCGCTTGCCCGTAATGTTCCTGCAGGCCGCGACCCATCAGCAGGTTGAATTTCTGATCGGTGCCGCCGAGCTCGACATCGGCCTTCAGCGCCACCGAATCGTAGCCCTGCACCAGCGGATACAGGAATTCGTGGATCGCGATGGGTTGTTGCCCGGCGAAACGCTTGGAAAAATCATCGCGCTCGAGCATCCGTGCCACCGTCAGCTGCCCGGCGAGCTTGATCATGCCGGCGGCATCCACCTTGTCGAACCACTCGGAATTGAAGCGCAGCTCGGTCTTCTCGCGATCGAGCACCTTGAAAACCTGTTCCGCGTAAGTCTTGGCGTTTTGCGCGACATCCTCGCGGGTCAGCGGCTTGCGCGTGACGTTCTTGCCGGTCGGGTCGCCGATCATCCCGGTGAAATCGCCGATCAGAAAGATCACCTGGTGGCCGAGATCCTGGAACTGCCGCATCTTGTTCAACAGCACCGTATGTCCGAGATGCAGATCCGGCGCGGTCGGATCGAAACCGGCCTTGATGCGCAAAGGACGGCCGAGCTTGAGCCGGGCTTCCAGCTCCTCGCGTTTGAGGATTTCTTCGGCGCCCCGGCCGATCAGTTCGAGCGAGTGATTCAGGTCGTTCATGGAAAAGTGGCTCATCAGGGGCGTTTTTGTGCGCCCGGTGTTAATCAAAAGTTAAAGGCTGGAGGTGAAAAAATCCAGTATTCACAAGGGTTTGACGCAAGGTTTTAACTCTGGTTATCGTAGCCCACCCAACGGTGGCCGGCGCGTCACACGGAGTTCGTTTTGACCCCTCGTTCGCATGAAACCGCGCTGTCCCGTTGGTCACACGAGCATTGGCTGCTCGCCGGACTGAGCGGCTTCCTCGGTACCGCCCTTATCGCTATCGTGCCCGGTTTCGCGCAGGCCATGCGTCAGCCGGTCACCACCGACAGCGCACAGACCGTCGATCTGGTACTTCCGCCGATGGGCAAGGCCGAATCCGACGCCTCCGCCGGTGGCTGGCAGTTTGTGCAAATCGAACGCGGCCAGACCATCAGCCAGGTATTCAAGCAAGTCGGCATCCCTCTTTCGGTGATGCGCGACATGATGAAGCTTCCCGAGACCCGCAAGAGCTTTTCGAACCTCGGCCCCGGCAAGGAGCTCGCGTTCGAGCTCGACCGCAACGACCAGCTCAAGACCCTGCGCTTTGACCGCAGCGACGCCGAGCGCATCGAGATCAGCGTCAAGGACGGCAAGGTCAGCCAGAAGATCATTCCGCGTCCACAGGAACAATACGTCGCAGTCGCCTCCGGCACGATCACCCGCTCGTTCGCTTCCGACGCCCGCCGCGCCGGCCTGACCACGGGCTCGATCAACAAGCTCGCCAACGTCTTCAAGTATGACGTCGATTTCGTCGAGGACCTGCGCGACGGCGACACCTTCGAAGTCGTCTACGAAGATCAATGGCGCGAAGGCGAGCGTCTGCGCAACGGCGATGTGCTGGCTGCGCGCATCGTCACCAAGAAGAAGACCTATACCGCTTTTTATTTTGAACACGACGGCAAGGCCGAGTATTTCGACGAGAAGGGCAACCCGCTCAAGAAAGTGCTGATGCGCATTCCGATCGAATACGCGCGCCTGTCATCGACTTTCGGCATGCGCAACCATCCGGTGCTCGGCCGCATGCGCATGCACAAGGGCGTGGACTACGCCGCTGCCACTGGCACGCCAATCATGGCCGCCGGTGACGGCAAGGTCGATTTCGTCGGCTGGAAAAACGGCTACGGCCGCGTCGTTATCCTCGACCACGGTCAGGGCCGCAGCACGCTTTACGGCCACATGTCGGCCTGGGGCAAAGAAAAAGTCGGCCAGCGCGTCAATCAGGGTTCGACGATCGGCTATGTCGGCATGAGCGGCCTGGCTACTGGTCCGCACCTGCATTACGAATTCCGCGTCAACGGCAACCAGGTCAATCCACTCAGCGTCACCATGCCCAAGCCCGCGCCACTGGCCGGGACGGAAATGGCCCGCTTCCAGGCAACCATCGCGCCAGCACTGGCACGCATGGAAGTGATGCAGAAGACCACGCGCCTGGCCGTGCGCTGAGGCGCCATGGCGGACCCGCACCTGCGTTCCGCCAACCACATGAACGACGATGATGGCCGAGTCTTTCTCGGTCTGATGTCCGGCACCAGCGTCGATGGCATCGACGCCGCGCTGGTGCGTTTCGATCCCGCGCCGCGACTGCTATTCGCGCATACCTTTCCGATGACGCCGGCGCTGGCCGCCGACGTACTACGCCTATCGCAAGCACAGGCGCGCGTGACGCCCGACGAGATCGGTGCACTCGACACCCTTCTGGGCATCGCGTTTGCGGAAGCCGCCAATGGCCTGCTCGATCACGGCGGAATCAACCCCGAAACCGTCACAGCGATCGGTTCGCATGGCCAGACCTTGCGACACAATCCCAATGGCGTGGCGCCTTTCACGATGCAACTCGCCGACGCCAACATCATCGCCGAGCGCACCGGCATCACCACCGTCGCCGATTTCCGCCGCCGCGATGTCGCCGCCGGCGGCCAGGGCGCGCCGCTGGTGCCTGCCTTCCACGCCGCGATCCTCCGCGACGCTGCGGAAGATCGCGCAGTGCTCAATCTCGGCGGTATCGCCAACCTGAGCCTGTTGCCCGCGAAAGGCGCCGTGCGCGGTTTCGATACCGGGCCCGGCAACGGTTTGATGGATGCCTGGTGCCTGCGCCATCGCGGCGAGCGCTTCGATACCGGCGGCGCCTTCGCAGCGCAGGGCAAGAGCAACGAGGCGTTGCTGCAACGCCTGCTCGACGAACCCTGGCTGCAACTGCCGCCGCCGAAAAGCACCGGCCGCGATCAATTCCATCTCGACTGGCTCGAGCAAAAATCCGCGGGCCTCGCACTCTCCATCGAGGACGTGCAGGCGACGTTGCTCGTCTTCACCGCACACACAGTGGCCGATGCCCTGCGCTCGCAGATGCCGGATTGCCGACGACTGCTGATCTGCGGCGGCGGCGTGCACAACCCAGTGCTGATGGCGCGGCTCGCGCTGGAATTGCCGGGCATCGAAATCGCCAGCACCGCCGCATTCGGCATCGATCCGGATTTCATGGAAGCCATGGCTTTCGCCTGGCTGGCTCGGGAAACGTTGGCGGGGCGACCGGGAAATCTTTCCGAAGTCACCGGCGCGAAAGGCCCGCGCGTTCTCGGCGCCATCTTTCCGGCCTGACCACGGCAATCAGCGGGGCGGCGGATCTTTCAGCTTTTCGAAATCCTGGTCGAGCATATAGGCCGGCGCGTCGTCAGGCAGGCCGCTGAACGCTGCCATCGCTTCCTTGAACGCCCGCGTTTCCTCATCGCCCCAAGCGCCGGCCAGCCGCGCGATATCGCCAGGCACTGGCGCCTCATCCGGCCCGGCCATGCCCAGCGCCTGCTTCACCAGATGCAGGATCACATCGTTGAGCGGCCAACCTTTTTGCCGCGCCAATTCCTTGATGCGGTTGGCGACGGTCTCATCGATGTCGCGTAGCAGGAAGTCGGCCATGGGTTCTGGGTTTGCTGTCCTTGATCGGACCGAAGCGCTTCAGACTACCCTTCCAACGCTCGCGCGGGAAGCCGGGTGACGGGTGTTGCGGGTTTGGCGTCAGTGTTGCTTCAGCCACACCACTCCGGCCCAGCCCCGGTTATCAGACCGCAGCATCGTCAGTATCCAGTCGCGACCAGAGATAAAGAAACAGCGCGGTCGCTGGCATCACCGCCACGGTCGCGATGATGAAGTAAGTACCGTAACTCGTGGCCTCAACGATGCCGCCGGCGAACACGCCCAGCACTTTGCCCGGCAGGTTCACCATCGAACTGAGCAGCGCGTACTGCGTCGCTGTGTGTCGACGGTTCACGAGCGATGACAGGAACGCTACTGCGGCGGTACCGAGGAAGCCCAGCGTGAGGTTTTCGCAGGAGATCACCAGCGTCAGCGCCGCGAGATTGCCGGGATGCCCGATCAACCAGACATAAAGCAGGTTACAGCTAGCGCACAATACGATGGAGGCCAACAACGGCTTGCGCCCCCCCCAACGGGCAATCGCAACGCCGGCGAGGAAAACACCGACGAGACCGATCCAGACACCGTAGATTTTGGTGATGGTGCCCACTTCGGTCTTGCTGAAGCCCATGTCGAGATAGAACGGACCCATGATCCCACCCACCAGCGCCTGCTCGGGGATCTTGAACAACAAGATGAATAGCAGCGTCAGCGATGCGAGCTGCCAGCCGTAGCGACGAAAGAAATCGGCATAGGGCTCGGCGATGCTTTCGCGCATGGCCTGCCCCCAGGTCGCCGGAGCAATCCGGTAGTTCTCAGGCTCGCGGGCGAAAAGATTCGCCGCCATCGGGAGCAGCATCAGCAGCGCCATCGCCTGATAGACGGTTGCCCAGGCGACATGGTCGGCAAGAATCAGTGCGACGGCGCCAGCCAGAACCAGGCCGATCCGGTAGCCGAGCGAATAGGTTGCCACCAAGGCACCCTGTGCCGACATCGGTGCGATCTCGATCCGATAGGCGTCGACGGCGATGTCCTGGGTCGCGCCAGCAAATGCCACGATCAAGGTCAGCGCCACAAATAGTTCCAACTGCGCTGGCGTGACGAACGCCATGCCGAGCAAACCGGCAAGCACGCCCGCCTGCGCTAGCAGCAACCAACTCCGGCGTCGGCCCAGACGCGATAGCCAGGGCAGGCTCACGTTGTCGAGCAGTGGCGCCCAAAGAAATTTCAACGCGTAGGTCATGCCCGCGCTGGCAATCCAGGTGATTTCCTTGAGGACAATGCCGTTCTCCTTCAACCAATAGGCGAGCGTGCCCGCGACCAGCAGGAATGGCAGGCCGGAGGAAAAACCAAAGAAGAACATCGTCCAGGCAGCGGGCTGGGTGAAAGCCGCCCAGACCGAAGGTTTGGCGTTGACCTCACTCATGCGTAATCCACCGCATACGGCGCGTGGTCGGAAAAACGCGGATCGGCGGTGATCGCGCAACTCTTCAGTTGCTCACGCAGGTTCGGCGTCACGATCTGGTAGTCGATGCGCCAGCCGACATTCTTGGCGCGTGCCGCGCCGCGCTGGCTCCACCAGGTGTAGTCCTCGCCTTCCGGGTGCAAGTGACGATAGCTGTCGACCCAGCCGCGTTTGGCGAACAACAGATCCAGCCAGGCACGCTCTTCCGGCAGACAGCCGGAATTTTTCTGGTTGGACGTCCAGTTCTTGATGTCCTTGCGCGTGTGCACGATGTTCCAGTCGCCGCAGATCACGTATTTGCGGCCGCTGGCCAACCAGCCGTCGAGGATCGGCGTGAACCAGTCTATGCAGCGGAACTTGAATTGCTGGCGCTCGTCACCCGACGTACCGGACGGAAAGTACAGCGAGACCACGCTCAGGTCGCCGAAGCGCGCTTCCAGATAGCGGCCTTCTTCGTCGAATGCTTCCCAGCCCAGCGCCGTGCGCACTTCGTCGGGCTCGCGCTTGCTGTAGATCGCCACGCCCGAATAACCTTTCTTCGTGCTCGCGTCGCGAAAATTCACGTGATAGCCGCGCGGTCGGAAACTCGCATCGGCGAGCTGATGTTCCTGCGCCTTGGTTTCCTGCACGCAAAGCACGTCGGCCTTCTGCGTGGCGAACCAGTCGAAGAAACCCTTGGTAGTCGCGGAACGCAGGCCGTTGGCGTTGAAGCTGATTATTTTCACGGGAGCAAGGACGTGGGACGGGAGGAGGAAAGACTAACCCAGCCCGACCGCGCCCGGGCAGTCCAATCCATCCCTGCAACCTCTCCCGTATCATCGTGTCCGTCTTCCGGACTTCCCAGACCCGCCCATGCTCGATTACCAACGCCGCTTCCTCGATCTGGCCCTGGCGCGCAACGTGCTGCGCTTCGGCGAGTTCACCTTGAAGTCGGGACGCACCAGCCCGTATTTTTTCAACGCCGGATTGTTCGACTCCGGCGCTGCGCTGGCGACGCTCGGTGCGTGCTATGCCGACGCACTGACAACTTCCGGTCTGGCGTTCGACATGCTGTTTGGCCCTGCCTACAAAGGCATTCCGCTGGCGACGGCCTTGTCGGTGACGCTGGCCACGCGCGGTCGCGATGTGCCGGTGGCATTCAATCGCAAGGAAGCCAAGGCGCATGGCGAAGGCGGTAGCCTGATCGGCGCAAAGATCGCCGGCCGCGTGCTGATCGTCGACGATGTGATCACCGCCGGCACTGCCATCCGCGAATCGCTGGAGATCATCCGCGCTGCCGGTGGCGAGCCCTGCGGCGTGTTGATCGCGCTCGATCGCCAGGAGCGCGGCCAGACCGGTTCGCGCTCCGCGGCACAGGAAGTCGCCGCGGAATTCGCGCTGCCGGTGATCGCCGTCGCCGGCTTGAACGAGCTGCTGCATCTGGCCGACGAGCGGCCGGAAGTGGCCGCTTACAAAGACGCGCTGGTGGCGTATCGTTCGCGCTACGGCAGTGAACCCTGAGGTCGCCATGAAAACGAATCGACTGATCCTGGCCATGCTGGTGCTGCTGATGGCCGCGAGCGCCGCGCAAGCCCAGGACAAGAAAAAACTTTATCGCTGGGTCGACAAACAGGGCAAGGTTCATTACGACGACGCCCTGCCACCGGAAGCCGTCGACCAGGCAAGACGCGAATTCAACGCCAGCAATGGCAACAGCGCCGGCTCGGTCGACCGCGCATTGACTGCGGAAGAACGCGCCCAGGCCCAGGCCAGCCAGGATGCCGCCGCCAAGGCCGCTGCCGTCGTCCAGGCGCAGCAGATGCAGGAATCTTCGATGCTGGTGAACTACCAGACCGAAGCCGATCTGCGCCACGCTTACGACGAGCGCATCACCTTGCTCAAGCAGACCATCGAATCGACCGATATCGGCCTCAAGGGCGTGCGTTCCAGCCTCGCCGACATGCTGGCGCAGGCCTCGGAAACCGAACTCGACAATCGCAAGGTGGATGCGAAACGCGCCGGCGATATCCGCGAGCTACACGTCGAGATGATCAAGCAGCAGAACATCCAGTCCAGCCGCATGAGCGAACTGGCTTCGCTGGATTCGGAATTCCAGCGCGTGCTGGCGCGTTACCGCGAACTGCGTGGACAGCAGCTGGCAGGCGCACCGGCCGCGCCCGTTAGCGCAGCGGCACCCGCCGCCACGAAATGATCGCGACCTGATCGCGATCTCCAGGGCCGCCGGAAATCAGGCGGCCCGAAATCACCGGATCAGAAACCCAGAACCAACGCCGGATTGAGCGCGAGGATCTGTTCGCGGAACGTGGCTTGGATTCGCGCCAGCGCCGCACCGTCCTTGGCATCGAAACGCAGCACCAGCACCGGCGTGGTGTTGGACGCACGCACCAGGCCCCAACCATCTGGCCAATCGGCACGGACGCCGTCGATGGTGGTGATGCGGGCACCCTCGAACTTCGCCGAGGCGGTGAACGCCTCGATGAAGCTGTATTGCTCGCCCTCGGCAACCGCGACCTTGATCTCCGGCGTGGACACGCCCTTGGGCAGGGTCGCGAAAATCGTGTCGGCGTCATCGGGCGAAGCGGCGAGGATTTCCAGCAGGCGCGCAGCGGCGTACAAGCCGTCGTCGAAACCGTACCAGCGCTCGCGGAAGAAGAAGTGTCCGCTCATCTCGCCGGCAAGCTCGGCTTCGGTTTCCTTCATCTTCGCCTTGATCAGCGAATGCCCGGTCTTCCACATCAACGGGCTGCCGCCGTGGCGCAGGATGTGCGTGGCGAGATGGCCGGTGCATTTGACGTCGTAGATGATGCAGGCGCCGGGGTTGCGTTCGAGCACGTCGGCCGCGAACAACATCAGCAGGCGATCGGGATAGATCATCTCGCCGGTTTTGGTGACCACGCCGAGACGGTCGCCGTCGCCGTCGAAGGCCAGGCCGATGTCGGCGCCGACGCGTTGCACGACGCGGATGAGATCGACGAGATTTTCCGGATCGCTCGGGTCGGGATGATGATGCGGGAAGGTGCCGTCGACTTCGCAGAACAGCGGCTCGACATCGGCACCGATCGCCGCCATCAGGTCGGGCGCGAAATTGCCGGCGACGCCGCTGCCGCAGTCGACGACGATCTTGAGCTTGCGTTCGATCTGCACGTCGCCGGCGATGCGCGAGATGTAATCGGACTTGATGTCGCGCGCGACGCTCTGGCCCAGGGTGTCGGCGCGATACAGGCGGTTTTCGGCGATGCGCGCATACAGCGCCTGGATCGCCTGCCCGGATAGGGTTTCGCCGTCGACGACGATCTTGAAACCGTTGTAGTCCGGCGGATTGTGGCTGCCGGTAACCGACACGCCGCAACCGGTGCGCAGATGGAAGGTGCCGAAATACACCACCGGCGTCGGCACTTCGCCGATATCGATGACGTCGCGGCCGGCTTTGCGCAGGCCTTCGATCAACGCCGCGGACATTTCCGGAGACGACAGCCGGCCGTCACGACCGACGACGATGTTGCGCAGGTTGCGCTCGGACATCAGGCTGCCGATCGCGTGGCCGATCAACATGGCGATGCTGGCGTCGAGCGTCTTGCCGACCACGCCGCGAATGTCGTAAGCCCGGAAGATGGTGCGATCGAGCGCGATCTTCGGCACTACTGGCGCCTCGACCACACGCACCGGCGCGGCATCGGGCGGCGCGACCACCTGGCCGCTACTCTGCAACTGCGCAAGCGTTGGCGTGTCGCCGCCATCGTCGCTGTCCGCGCTCGCCGGCGCCGCCGTCTTGCCGCGCGGCATGAGTTTCGGGGCCATCAGCAGACCAGCGCCGAGCAGACCGAACAGCGCGGCAAGACCGATCTCGCCGTAGCCGCCCTGTTCGAACAAGCCACTTTCCACCAGTGGCGCAGCGGCCACCACGCGCATCGGCGTGCCGTCCACGGCGATTGCACCGACTTCGGCGCGGAACTTGAGCTCGTCGGCCTTTTCGCCGGCTTCGACCAGATTGAATCGACCCTGGCGCAACGCCACGTAGCCGCCCTTGGGTGCGGCATCCTTGAATTTGTCGTAGATCGGCGCGACCGGCAGGCGCACATACACCAGCGAAATCGCCTGGCCCTGGTCGACCAGCGGCAAGGCCAGGCCCAGATGCGCGGCGCCAGCGTCCTTGACCACTGCCGTCGCCGGATTGCCGTCCTGCAGCGCGCGCTCGAGGATGCCGAGCTTGCCGTAACCGAATGCCGCGGGGTCGGCATAGGCAGCGGCGAGATCCGGGGCAATGAACTCGACGGCTTCGATGCCGCTCCAGCCCTCGGTGACCAGATCCTTGGCTGCGCCGAGATCATTGGCCTTCACCGCCATCACCAGGGCATTGCGATTCTTCAGCGCCGCCATATGGTCGAGTGCTGCTTTCAGCTGCGGCTGCACCTGATCGGCGACTTGCCGACGGGTGGCATTGACCGCGTCGTTCAGCCGGTTCGCCGAGCGCAGTTGCCAGCCGCTCCAGGCCATCCACAGCGCCGCCAGCAGGAACAATCCGCCCACCAGAGGCAGCACCAGCGCAGGTTTGAAGCTCGACATCGATTTCATTTGGTCCCCCTAGACCCGTTCAACGCACGCCGGTATGGCCGAAACCACCCTCACCGCGTGCGCTCTGTTCGAAATTCTCGACCTGCCGGAATCTTGTTCGCACCACCGGCAGGAAAACCAGCTGGGCGATCCGGTCGCCGGGCTGGATCACCTGTGGATTCTGCCCGCGATTCCACAAACTCACCATTAGCGGCCCCTGGTAGTCGGCATCGATCAGGCCGACCAGATTGCCCAGCACCAATCCCTGTTTGTGACCCAGCCCCGAGCGCGGCAGGATCACCGCACACAGCGAAGCATCGCCGATGTGGATGGCCAGCCCCGTGGCCAGCAACTGCGCCTCACCGGGCGCCAGCGTCACCGGCGCATCGCAGAGCGCGCGCAGGTCCATGCCGGCGGAAGCGGCGGTCGCATAGTCGGGCAACGGAAAATCCTTGCCCAGACGCGCATCGAGAACCTTGAACTCGACGTCGCGGATCACGCCGACGCCCCCAGGCGTGCGGCGATCAGCGCCAGCAAGGCGCCCGCGACCTGGCGCTTGGGCCCGCGGGCGATATCGCTGCGACCCTCATGCGAAAACACCGCGAGCGCATTGTCCTCGCTCTCGAAACCAATGCCCTGGGCGGAAACATCATTGGCGGCGATCAAGTCCAGGCCCTTGCGGCGCAGTTTGTCCTGCGCGTAGGTATCGATGTCGTTGGTCTCGGCGGCGAAACCGACCACGAGCCGCGGCCGCGCCGCATGGCTGGCGACTTCGGCGAGGATATCGGGAGTGCGCACGAGCTTGAGGTCGAGCGTTTCCCCGGATTTTTTAATTTTCTGCGGCAGGGTTTCCGACGGCGCGTAATCGGCGACCGCGGCAGCGCCGATGTAGACGTCCTGGCCCGGCAAGGCCTGCAGCACCGCCGCGCGCATCTGCGCAGCGCGACGCACGTCGATGCGCTCGACGCCAGCCGGCGTCGCGAGATTCACCGGCCCGGCCACCAGCACGACTTTCGCGCCCATCGCTGCGGCCGCAGCGGCGAGCGCGAAACCCATCTTTCCGGAGCTGCGGTTGCCGAGAAAACGTACCGGATCGAGATCCTCGAAGGTCGGCCCGGCACTGATCAGCACGCGGCGACCGGCGAGCAGCGGCGGCTGCGACAACGCCGCAAGCGCGGCCACGATCTGCAGCGGTTCAAGCATGCGGCCAGCGCCGATTTCGCCGCAGGCCTGGTCGCCTTCGCCGGGGCCGAGCACGGTGGCGCCACGCGACAGCAAGGTGGCGACATTGGCCTGCGTGGCGGCATGCGCCCACATCATCCGGTTCATCGCCGGCACCAGCGTCAGCGGCGCTTCCGATGCGAGGCAGATGGTGCTCAACAAATCATTGGCGATGCCATGCGCAAGTCGCGCGATCGCATCGGCGCTGGCCGGTGCGATCACGATGCGGCTGGCCCAGCGTGCGAGTTCGATATGCCCCATCGCAGCTTCCGCTGCGGCGTCCCAGAGCGTGGTACCAACCGGATATCCCGACAATGCCTGGAATGTGGTCGCGGTGACGAATTGCTGCGCGCCTTCGGTCATCACCACGCGGACTTCGGCGCCGGCATCCTGCAGTCGGCGCACCAGATCGGCGGCCTTGTAGGCGGCGATGCCACCGCTCACGCCCAGCAGGATTCGCTGTCCGGCTAATTCGCTCACGTGCGGGGTTTCCTACGGCCAAAGACGGCCTAGCTTACCCGAAGGCGCGGCCCGCCCCGAGCTCCCTGCGACCCGCGTCGCGGGCAATCTCGACGCATGCACATACACGACTGGCCCAGCGCCGAACGTCCCCGGGAAAAACTGCTGGCGCGCGGCAGCAGTCAGCTTTCCGATGCCGAGTTGCTCGCACTGTTCATTGGCAGCGGCGGCCGCGGCCAGAACGTCGTCGAACTGAGCCGGCGCCTGCTGGTCGATCACGGCGGCCTGCGCGGCCTGCTCGATCGCCCTGCCGGCGAGCTGGCCAAACTCGCCGGCATCGGCCCGGCCCGCGCCTGCAGCCTGGCCGGCGCTCTGGAACTTGGCACGCGGCATCTCGGGCAGCGGCTCGAGCGCGGCGCCGCGCTCGCCGATCCGCACCAGGCCGGCGACTATCTGGCGCGCAAGCTGCGGCCGCTGCCTTACGAAGTATTCGCCTGCCTGTTCCTCGACACCCGCCATCGCGTGATCGCCTACGAGGAGTTGTTCCGCGGCACGCTGGACGGTGCCGAAGTGCATCCACGCGAAGTCGCCCGCCGCTGCCTGGCGCTCAATGCCGCGGCGGTGATCTTCGGGCACAACCATCCCAGCGGCAGTCTCGAGGCCAGCGCCGCCGACCGCGCCGTCACCGCACGGCTCAAGCAGGCATTGACCCTCGTCGATGTCCGCGTCCTGGATCACTTCATCGTCGGCGATGGCGCGCCGGCCTCGATGGCGCAGTCCGGGCTGCTCTAGCGGGCCGGATGGAGAGCAGCAAAGCCATTGGCCTGCGGCTGCCGCCGGGTCGCCACTGCGTATACTGGTTCAGCAGGCAGCGACCGGACGGATGACGTGATCCTCGGCTACGACAGACTCTATTCGCCCGACGACATCGAACGCGCCCTGCCCGATGCCGCCTCTGCACGTGCGCTGATCACCGCCAAGCGCCCCGCGCTGCTGACCCACATGAGCCGCATGGCCGAACGCATCGGCGCCGAGCCGCGTGCGCTCGCCGTCACCTTGCTGGCGACGGCCCGGCTGGGTCTGCGCCATGGCGGTTTCGGCGACGATTTCCACGCGTACCACAACGAAGGTCATGTGCTGGAGCTCGGCGAGCGCCGCCTCGGCCGCGTGCTCGACACACTCGCCGATACCGCTCCGCGCGGCGACGATGCCGCAGCACTGCTGATGTTCGCGGCCTGTCACGACCTGCGCCAGCGCGAGACAGTCGATGTGCCCGGGCCGGTCGGCGGCAATGAAGCCGCCAGCGTTGCCGAGACCTTTCGCATTCTCGATGCCTGCGGTTTCGATCGCGAAACGGACCGAGGTCATTACGTCGCGCTGGAGCTGATGGTCGCCGGCAGCACCTTCGATGCCCGTCCGGTGCACCTCGACGATCCGCGCACCGACGAACTCGCGTCGGTCGCCGGCGGTGCGTTGGCGCGCGGCCTCGCGCTGTGGCTGGACGGCGAACATCTGCATTGGCGCGAAGACCCCGACGCGCGCCGCGGCGAACGCCTGGGTCGGCTGGCCGCCGATCTCGACACCGCCAATGTCGGCGAAGACTTTGTGCAGCTGTGCGAAACCGCACTGCGTCTGTGTCGCGAGCGGGAAATGCGTGCTGGCCGGGCGCTGGACGACCCCGCCTCCGGCCCGCCCAGCCTCGCCTTCCTCGGTCCGGGCCAGCAGCACTATTTCTTCGAGCTGCATCGCTTCTGTTCGCGCGAAGGCGAACGCGTGTTCGGCGAAAGCAAAACGCACAACGGCCCGTTGGTGAAGGCGGCGAGCGCGGCGATGCTGGCGCGTTTTGCCAAGGCGCCGCCCGCCGATGGCAATGCCGCGTTGGCCGCCTTCTCGGAACTGACCGGCGCGCGTTGACGCACTGCCGTTTCCGGCCGGCAAGTTCCGGGCAAAAAAAAGCGCCGATCCGCCGGGAGGGCCCGATGATCGACGCTTGCCCCGATCCGGCCTAACGGTGCCGGTCGTTCCTAAAGTCTCTTTTCCGGACGCAAGAGTGCCTGCGCCGGGTTACGGCGGGATGACAGCCCCGTCCCCGACCCGGTCGGCCCGGGCCTGCCGCGTTACAATGCCCGGCTCATCTCAACGAAGCGTCCTTACGTGAAAGAACATCTGCGCGAACTGGTGGCCCAGGCCCTGCTCGATCTGCGCCGGCACGGCCGCCTGCCCCAGGACCTGCCGACCCCGGATTTCGTCATCGAACGGACCAAATCCCGCGAACACGGCGACTACGCCACCAATATCGCCCTGCTGCTGGCCAAGTCGGCCGGGATGAAGCCGCGCGAGCTGGCCGAGGCCATGGTCGCCACCTTCGGCGAATCGCAGCATGTGTCGCGCGTCGAGATCGCCGGCCCGGGCTTCATTAACTTCACCATTTCCACGCCCTGTCGCCTGGCGACCATCCGCCGCGTGTTTGAACTGGGCGCCGAATATGGCCGCCAGGTCGGCGAATCGCGCGAGTCGGTCACCGTCGAATTCGTTTCCGCCAATCCCAACGGCCCACTGCATGTCGGCCACGGCCGCGGTGCCGCTTATGGCGCGTCGGTGGCCAACCTGCTTGAAGCTGCCGGACACAAGGTGCAGCGCGAGTACTACGTCAACGACGCCGGCCGGCAGATGGACATCCTCGCGGTGTCGGTGTGGCTGCGCTACCACGAGCTCGGCGGCGTCAACGTGCGTTTCCCCGACAACGGCTACAAGGGCGATTACGTCATCGACATCGCCCGCGGCCTGCGTGGCAAGGAAGGCGACCGCCTGCGCCACAGCGCGATCGAGATCACCGACGGCCTGCCCGCCGACGAAAGCCAGAGCGGCGACAAGGAATTGCATGTCGATGCGCTGATCGCCCGCGCCAAGCAGCTGCTTGGCGATGCCGACTACCGCGTGGTGTTCAATGCCGGCCTGGAATGGTGCCTGGCCGACATCCGCAACGATCTCGCTGGCTTCGGCGTGATCCACGACAACTTCTTCTCGGAACGCTCGCTCGCCACCGACGGCTACGTGCAGCGCGCGATCGCCACGCTGCGCGCGAACGGCCACCTGTACGAAGACGGCGGCGCGACCTGGTTCCGCGCCACCAGCTTCGGCGACGACAAGGACCGCGTGGTCGTGCGCGAGAACGGCGTCAGCACGTATTTCGCTTCCGATCTCGGTTACCTGCTGTCGAAATTCGAACGCGGCTTCGAACGCGCGCTGTACATCCTCGGCGCTGACCACCACGGCTACATCGCGCGTCTGAAAGCCGCTGCACAGGGCTTGGGCCTCGATGCCGGCAAGATCGAAGTGCAGCTGGTGCAGTTCGCGATCCTGTTCCGCGGCGCCGAACGCGTGCAGATGTCCACGCGCGCCGGCAGCTTCGTCACGCTGCGCGAATTGCGCGAGGAAGTCGGCACCGATGCCGCACGCTTCTTCTATGTGATGCGCAGCAACGACCAACACCTGGATTTCGACCTGGAGCTGGCCAAGAGCCATTCCAACGACAACCCGGTGTATTACATCCAGTACGCGCATGCGCGCATCGCCAGCCTGTTCCGCCAGCTCAAGGAAAAGCAGCTGTCGTACAACGACAGCGCCGCGCTGTGCGCACGCAAGCGCCTGACCGAATTGCCGGAAGACGAGTTGATCGTCGAGCTGATGCGCTACCCGGAAGTGATCGAAGCCGCCGCCGCCAGTCGCGGCCCGCAGATCATCGCCAACTACCTGCGCGAACTCGCCGCTTCTTTCCACGCGTTCTACAACACGCAACCGATCCTGACCGCCGAAGAAGAACTGCGGCACGCGCGCCTGGGCCTGTGCAAGGCGACGCAGCAGGTGCTCGCCAACGGTCTGGCCCTGCTCGGCGTATCCGCCCCGGAGACGATGTAATGGCTGCAAAACGTTCCAAGACCCAGGCCCGACGCAACGGCGGCAGCGGCACACCGGGATGGATGTGGTTGCTGATCGGTCTGTTGCTCGGCGCGCTGGTGTTCGGCTATTTTTTCTTCAAGGAAAAATGGCAGCACCCCGCTTCCGATCTGCCGCAGCCGAACCCGCAGGCGCAGGCGCCGACCACTGCCACCGGCAGCGAACCGGTCGTGCCCGACGCACCGGAAAAGCCCAAGCCCAAGTACGATTTCTATACGCTGCTGCCGGAAAAGGAAGTGGTGATCCCCGACGCCGAACTCGCCGAGCAGGCCCGCGCCGAAACCAAGGCCGCGAGTGTCGATGCGAACACGGCAACTCCGGCGACAACGGCAACTGCAACTGCAACGGTTCCGGTCGCGGGCACAAACGCGACCGCGACGACCGCCGGCGACAACGTGCGCTACCTGATCCAGGCCGGCGCGTTCCGTGGCAACGATGAAGCCGAAGCCCTGAAGGCACAGATCGCTTTGACCGGCGAAGTCGCGCGCGTCGAAGCCGCGCAGATCAACGGCAACACGGTGTACCGCGTGCGCATGGGCCCCTATCCCACCGCCAGCGGACTCGCCGCGGCCAAGCAGGCGCTGGCCAACCATGGCATCAACGGCGCGCAGGCGATCCGGGTGAAGTAACAAGCGGATTCGTTGCTCGAACGCACTACGGAAAAGCGGCCGCCCGGCCGCTTTTTCATTTTCGACGCAATAGCTTCGGCAACACCGCACTGGCGCATCGCGACGATCGGGACGATCATCGAGGTCCCCGCATCGTCCCCGGCAGCGGCCAGACATCCTCATGAGCTGGACCATCGACTTCCTGCCGAACGAGCAGATCCTGCGCGTTACCACGCACGGCACGATGGATCTCGCGCTGATCAAGCAGATGGCGCGGGAAGCCCTGGATGCGGGGCTCGCGCACCAGGCGCTGCGCTACCTCATCGACCATCGCGACATGATTCCCGCCCTGTCGTCGGAAGACATCTTCGACCTGCCGAAAATCAACGCCGACATGGGCGTCGGCCGCACGATGCGCGTGGCGATCGTGTTCTCGCCGGACTCCCCGCGCGCGGAAGATTTCTTCTATTACGACGTGCGCAACCTGAGCAAGGGCAGCAGCAACATCCGTCAGTTCAGCGATCTGCAACAGGCGCTGGACTGGCTGCTGACCTGAGCGCGGCGGCTGCTTTTCCGCGGATCGCCTGCGCTATCCTGCCCCCGCGCAGGAAACGCGTGGAAGGGAGATTCGGGATGATCAAGCGCACGATGACCGCCGGCTGGGGCGACATGGATTTCAATGCGCACATGCGCAACACCGCCTATCTCGATAAGTCCGCAGACGCACGCATGCTGTTTTTCGCCGAGCACGGATTTTCCGCCACCGAATTCGCCCGCCTGCGCATCGGGCCGGTGGTGATGAAGGATGAGGTCGAGTACTTCCGGGAAGTGAGCCTGCTCGAGCAGATCGAAGTCGGGCTGGCACTCGCAGGCATGTCGGAAGACGGTTCGCGTTTTCGTCTGTGCAACGAATTCTTCCGCGCCGACGGCAAGCCCTGCGCGCGCGTGACCAGCACCGGCGGTTGGCTGGATCTCGCCGCGAGAAAACTGATCGTCCCACCCGACGCGTTGCTCGCGGCGATGCGACAGCTGCCATGCATGGCGGACTTCGCCGTACTTCCGTCCAGTGCCTGAGCTTCGCTTCTTCGCAACAACTTGGCAGCAACCGAGCCCATCAAGGAAGATCCGTGGACAATCCCTATCAGGCGCCCGCCGCACCGGTTCTCGACCTGCCGGGCAGTGCGTCGAAAAATTTCAAGCTTTTCAAGATTTCCGGCATCGCCTTGGCGACGTTTCTCGGCAGCCCGATTGCCGGCGGCATCTTGCTGGCGAAGAATTTCAGCCGGCTCGGCAAGCCTAGACAGGCGAAGATGGCGCTGATCTATTCGTCGCTTGCCGCCTTCGTGCTGCTGGCGATCGCCTTCCTGATTCCGGATCGCTGGCATGTGCCGAACTATCCGTTCCTACTGGTGCAACTGTTGACGATGCAGCAGGTGGCGAAGAATTATCAGGAAGCGGACATTCGCGAGCACGAAGCCCAGGCCGGCGCCATGGCTTCGAACTGGCTGGCGGCGGGCATCGGCCTGCTGACCTTCCTTGCGCTGATGTTGGCCATATTTGCGGTCATCGTGGCGGCGACTGCATTGGGCTGGGCGGGCACTCCGGACTGATCAAGTCCGCTGGCTCCGGCGCACGCTTCCCTCGAATCACTCGCGCGCGCTACCCACCGCGCTTCAGGCGGATCAGCGCCGACGTGTCTTCCTCGCCAAAACCCCGTGCCATCAGCTCGCCGTAATCGGCCAGCGATTGCTCGATCACAGTGGCGCGGATGCCGGCCTGCGCAGCCATTTCGCGGACGATCTTCAGGTCCTTGTGCAGCAATGCGGACTTGAAGCCGGGCGTGAAATTGTTCGCGAGCATGGTCGCGCCGCGCTTGTCGAGAAACCAGTTGCCGGCGGCGCCCGCTGCCAATGTCGGCACCAGCAACTCCGCGGCGAGCCCGAGCTTTTCGCCCAGCGCCAGACCTTCGCACACCGCCTGCGCGATGCCGGCGACCAGCACCTGATTCACCGCCTTCGTCGCCTGACCCGCGCCAGACGGACCCATGTGGGTGATGCGCAGCGCATACGCTTCGAGCGCAGGGCGCGCTTTCTCGAGATCGGAGACTTCACCGCCGACCATGATCGACAGCTTGCCGTTGCGCGCACCTTCGACGCCGCCAGATACCGGAGCATCGAGAAAACCGATCCCGTGCTCTTGCAGCAGTGCCTGCGCCTGCTGCGCAGTGGTAGATGAAACCGTCGAGTGATCGACGACCACGCTACCGGCGCGCAACACACCGGCGAGTGCGCGAACGTTTTCCAGCACGTCGGCATCGGCGGACACGCAGAGCATCACCACGTCGCAGCCGGAAAAATCGCCAGCGCCCGCAGCGGCTTTCAACGTCAACGCATCCGCGAAAATCTGTGCGCGCGCCTGCGTGCGATTGCCGACTACCGCAAGCACTCCGCGTGCATGCAGATGACCTGCCATCGAATGGCCCATGGCACCGAGACCGATAAATCCGACGTGCATGGCTGTCCTTGTGGAGTATTAGAAAAGCAAAGATCCCGCAGGCTTTTGTAGGAGCGACGCAAGTCGCGATTTCTCCAAAATACGATGCCGATCGGAGAAATCGCGACTTGCGTCGCTCTTACAGATCGTTATTCGTGCGGGGTTTCGTGCAGGTAGGTGTAACCGGTGAGGCCAGCCTCCAGCGCCGCGAGCATCGCCGACGACTCGTCCGCCGGCAGTTTCGCGGCATCGACGCGGTCGCGGTACGCCTTGCGCAGATCCGCCAATGCGTAGCCGACGTAGTCGAGCATCACGTCGGTGGTGTCGCCCTTGCGCTGGCGCAGCAACGTGTAACTGCCGTCGGCGCTCATGCGCACGTTGGCGGTATCGGTGTCGCCGAACAAGTTGTGGATGTCGCCCAACGTTTCCTGGTACGCGCCGACCAGGAAGATGCCGAGACGATAGCTTTCACCGCGCTTGAGGCTGTGCATCGGCAAGGCGCTGTCCAGCGTTTCCGCCGCAACATAGGTGTCGATGCGGCCGTCGGAATCGCAGGTAAGGTCGGCGATCACGCCGCGACGGTCGGGCTGCTCGTCCAGACGCGCGATCGGCACAATCGGGAACACCTGGTCGATCGCCCAGACGTCGGGAATCGATTCGAACACCGAGAAATTGACAAAATACTTGTCGACCAGGCGCTCGTTCAATTCATCGAGCACGTCGCGATGACTCTTTTCTTCACCGGTCAGGCGCGCACGCACGCCGTGCGCTATCGCGTAGAACAGGTCGTCGAGCTGCGCACGCTGGGCGAGGCTCAGCTGCCCAAGCGCGTACAGCGCATGGCCTTCCGACAACGCGTGCTGGGCTTCGAGATACAACTCCAGCGCCGGGCGCTGATCGAGATCGGCATGGGTGTCGCGCAGATGGCGCAGCACGGCGGGCTCGCCGGCTTGCGGCGACGGCACCGCACCCTGCGGCGCCTGCTCGACTTCGGAAACGTTGACCACCATCACCGCATGGTGCGCCGTCATCGCACGACCGGCCTCGGTGATCATCATCGGTGGCGGCAGCGAGAATTCCGTGCAGGCTTCCGCCAGCGGCTGCACCAGCGTGTGCGCGAACTGGTCGAGACCATAGTTGATCGAGCAGTAGCCGCGCGAACGCGTGCCTTCGTAATCCACGCCCAGGCCGCCGCCGGAATCCATGTAGCGAATGGTGCAGCCGAGCTTGGACATCTCGACGAAATAACGCACCGCCTCGCGCATGCCGTTGGCGATGTCGCGCACGTTCGATATCTGCGAGCCCATATGGAAATGCAGCAACTGCAGTGCATCGAGCATGTCGGCGGCGCGCAGCTTCTCGACGAGGTCGAGCACTTGTCGCGGCGACAGACCGAACTTCGCCTTGTCGCCACCACTGTTCTGCCATTTTCCGGCGCCGAGCGTCGCCAGGCGCATGCGCACGCCGAGGCCAGGCTTGACGCCGAGCGCACGCGCTTCCTCGATGATGATCGCGAGCTCGGAAGGTTTCTCGACGACGATGAAAGTCTGCAGGCCGAGCTTGCGCGCGATCAATGCCAGGCGAATGAACTCACGATCCTTGTAGCCGTTGCAGACCACGATCGAACCGGGCTTGGCGAGACCGAGCACGGCCATGAGCTCGGGCTTCGAACCCGCTTCCAAACCGAAGCCATCGCCGCCCTGCACGGCCAGTTCGCCGGCGACGCCGTGATGCTGGTTGACCTTGATCGGATACACGGCGGTGTAGCCACCGGTGTAATCGAGTTCGGCCATCGCCTTGTTGAAAGCGGCCTGCATCTTGCGCAGGCGATCGCCGAGGATGTCGGAGAAGCGCAGCAGCAACGGCAGCTTCAGGCCGGCATCGGTAGCCTGCGCGAGGATCTCGGGCAGCGCCAGCACCGGACCACCGGCGCCATGCGGCAGCGCGCACATGCGGCCCTGGGCGTCGACATCGAAATAGCCATCCGACCAATACGGAATCGAATAGGTGTGGCGGGCACGGTCGAGCGACCAAGCGGACATCGGCGGCATTCCTGGCGGTGAAAGGAGCGGGGCATTGTACCGTCGCGCCCGCGCCCTGTATCCGCTCGCTCG
>Ga0066823_10000014_pt1 | contig 21396 bp, 20 predicted proteins | sample SoimicmetaGmgHMB_FD_62219 | JGI IMG/M metagenome (GOLD analysis project Ga0066823, IMG submission 62219) | Soil and rhizosphere microbial communities from Laval, Canada - mgHMB | ecosystem: Environmental > Terrestrial > Soil > Agricultural land | place: Laval, Canada | collected 2014-09-23 | reverse complement strand
CAGATGCAGGCGGCAGCCGATGTTGGCCGAAAGCAGTTCGTCCGCAGCACTGCGTTCGAAAGCGACAAGCAGCGGCGCGCGCAGGGCAGCGGCGCGTTCGGGTTCGGAAAGCATGTGCGTGCCGGCGGCACCGCAGCAGCCGGTATCGGGGAGTTCGACAAGATCCAGACCGGGCACGCTATGCAGCAGGCGCCGCAGCGCTTCGTCATTTTTTGCGCTGCGTTGGCTGCACGGCACATGCAGGGCGACCCGGCGGCCGCCGGCATCGCGGAAATTCTTCCGCGAGAAGCGCGACTCCAGAAAAGACAGCGCGTCCTCGACATCGGCAACGCCGGCGAGCGAGGCTTTCATTTGTTGATGGCAGCCGCTGGCCAAGGTCAGGACCCGAGCTTGGCCGGCAAACGCGGCGCGGTTGTGCGCCGCCAGCATCTCCGCCTGTGCGGTCTCGCCGGCATGCAAGGCAGCCGTGCCGCAGCAGGTCTGTGTCGCCGGCAGAGTGCAGGCCACCCCGACCGCCTGCAGCATTTTCGCGAGCGCGGCGCGCGTCGATGATTCGTAGGCGGTCGCGATGCAGCCGACGAAGATCGCAGCGGATTCGTTGCCTGCGGTGATCGGAAAGGGCTCGTTCGCCGATGCCGCGGGCAAGGTTCGCCATGCGTTGGGCAGCAGGGACTGGGTGCGGACCAACACCGCGAGCAGACCAGGTTTGGCCAGCAGCGCGAGGCGGACGCGATCGGGCAGGGGCGGTGACCGGCGCTCTCTTTGGGCGGCACGGGCCTCGATCAGGAGCTCGCCATAGTCGACCCCGGCCGGGCAGACGGACTCGCAGCGCAGGCAGCCCAGGCAGTGATCGAGATGGCGGTCGCCGGCCTCGCTGGCGGGGATCAGCCCGGTCGCGACGGCCTTGATATAGGCTATGCGGCCGCGCGGGGACTCTGCTTCGGAGGCGTCCAGTCGGTAGGTCGGACAGTGCGGCAGGCATAGCCCGCATTGCACGCAGCGGTCGGCCAGGGCGGTCAAAAGTGCAGCTGGGCGAGGGTCCGGGGCGGGCAGGGCGGCCATCGGGCGATGCTAACACGCGAGTTATTAAGGACTTGCGCGAGCTCGGGTCAGCGGTTACCATTCCGCTTCTTATTTCCCACGATTTTCTTTTGGAGCCCGTCATGAAAGCCATGACCGTCAGCACCAAGCCGGAGACCGTCAAGCACGATTGGTATGTTGTTGATGCCAGCGGCAAGACTCTTGGTCGTCTGTGCTCGGAACTCGCGCGCCGTCTGCGCGGCAAGCACAAGCCGATCTTCACTCCGCATGTCGACACCGGTGATTACATCGTCGTCGTCAACGCCGAGAAGATCCACGTCACCGGCAAGAAGCTGCAGGACAAGATGTATTACCGGTTCACCGGTTACATCGGCAACCTGAAGTCGGAAACCCTTGGCCAGGCCTTGAACGCTCACCCCGAGCGTGTCATCGAGACCGGCGTCAAGGGCATGCTGCCCAAGAATCCGCTCGGCCGCGCCATGTACAGCAAGCTCAAGGTCTACGCCGGCCCGAACCACCCGCACACCGCCCAGCAGCCGCAGGCGCTGGACATCTAAGGCACAGGTAGATACCCATGGCTTCGCAGCACAATTACGGCACTGGCCGTCGCAAGTCCTCCACCGCCCGCGTGTTCCTGCGTGCCGGCAAGGGTTCCATCATCGTCAACGGCCGTCCCCTGGACGAGTTCTTTGGCCGTGAAACCTCGCGCATGATCGTTCGCCAGCCGCTCGAGCTGACCAAGATGACCGACAAGTTCGACATCTCGATCACCGTCGAAGGCGGCGGCATCACCGGCCAGGCCGGCGCCATTCGCCTCGGCATCGCCCGCGGTCTGGTCGAGTACAACGAGTCGCTGAAAGGCGAGCTGCGCAAGGCCGGTTTCATGACCCGCGACGCCCGCGAAGTCGAGCGCAAGAAGGTCGGCTTGCACAAGGCCCGCCGCGCCACGCAGTTCTCGAAGCGCTAATCGTCGCAGCGTAGAATCAGGCGCATTCCTAATTGGGGAATCGTCTAACGGTAGGACAACGGTCTCTGACACCGTTAATCTAGGTTCGAACCCTAGTTCCCCAGCCACACGAAAAAGGCCCCGCGAAAGCGGGGCTTTTTTTGTGGGCGGGATTTTTTCGCTCGACGGATCAGCGCATCCATCCGGTCCCGGCGAACGCCCGGCCGTCGTCTTCGCAAGGTGCGGCAGCCACGAAGCACACCTGCATTTCGAACGCCGGATGTCTTTTCGTCGGGCATCGATCGTCGTCGATTCGATTCAAGCCATGATCGAAAACAAAACTTCGCGCAAGCCGTGGCGATTGCGGCAAACTATTTCCTACACAAATCACCGAAGGAAGATTACGCATGGCCGCGACGTCTTGGCATTACGCGAACCGCGCTGGTCAGCAGCAGGGACCGGTTTCCGCGGAGACGTTGCGGGAGTTGTTCATGCGCGGCGAAGTGACGCGGGAGTCGCTGGTCTGGCGCGACGGCATGGTGCGCTGGCTGCCACTGGCGCAAGTGGGTGGCGAAGTCGGCATTCCGGCCGGCAGCGCCATGCCGCCGCCGATGCCCGGTATGTACCCGCCGTCACAGCGCAGGGCCGGGTCGCCCAAACCGGTAGGCAAGGGCAACGGCTGCCTGATCATCGGGGCGGTGGCTGCCGTGGCGATGGTGCCGATCATCGGCGTTCTCGCGGCGATAGCGATCCCGCAGTACCAGGTGTACGTCAGCCGCGCGCAATTCATGGAAGCGATGAGCATCGTCGAGAACCTCAAGCCACGGGTGAGCGAGCAATACCTGCAGAACGGCGCTTGCCCGGGCAATACCGACCCCTTCGAAGCACCGGAAACCTACGGCGGGAAATACGTCGGCTCGGTCAAATTCGGTACCGATGGTGATACCGGCGCCTGCCTGATCAACATGCGTTTCCGCAATGTCGAACCGGTGGTCGTGGCCCTGCGCGGTCAGTCCGTGACTTTCAGCGGCACGGCCAAGGACGGGGCGCTGACATGGACCTGCCGCTCCGAATTGTCCGCGAAGTTCCTGCCGCCTTCCTGCCGCTGATGTGCCGGCCGGAAAGCGCCTTGGCTAGCCTGCCCGGCGGGCATGGGTCTAGACTCAGGCATCCCTTCGGAGGCTCAACATGCCCGTACCCGTCGCCGAACTCGCCAAGCTCTTTCCGCTCGATGCCCTGCGTCCGGAGACCCGCGACCAACTCGCGCGCGAGGCGACCGTCGGCGAATACGTCCGCAACGAGGTCGTGTTTCGCGTCGGCGACATGGACGAGGACACCATCTACCTGATTGAAGGCGAGGTGCGTTGCGACTATCCCGACGGTCGCACCGTCGCCCATGCCGCCGGTACCGGCCATGGCCGCTACTCGCTCAACGATGCGGTGCCGCGCCGGTTTACCGCGACGGTGGTGTCGCAGCGCGCGCGCGTCGTGCGTCTGGAGCGTCGCTTCGTCGAGAAGGTCATCACCTGGGATCAACTCAGTCGCGATCCCACCTACCGCTTCCATGAAAGCACGCCAGGTGCCAGCGCCTGGGTGTTCCGCCTGCTGCACAGCCACGCCTTCATCAAGTTGCCGACCGGCAATCTCGAGCGCATGTTCCAGCGTTTCGAGGAGGCCTACGTCAAGCCCGGCGAAGTGGTGATGCGCGAAGGCGATGCGCCGGACAATTTCTACGTGATCCGCGAAGGCACGGCGGCAGTGTCGAAAATCCTCGATGGCTCGCCGCAGGTCGTGGCTTATCTGCGCGAAGGCGACATCTTCGGCGAGGACGCATTGCTCGCCAACGTGCCGCGCAATGCCACCGTGCGGATGATGCAGGGCGGCCGATTGATGAAGCTTTCCAAGGACGCTTTCGAAGCAGTGCTCAAGCCGCCGATGGTGTCCTGGGTGTTGCCGGCCGAAGCCGCGCGCCTGGTGCAGGACGGCGCGCGGCTGGTCGATGTGCGCATGCCGCAGGAATTCATTCAGCGCGCGATCCAGGGTGCGATCAACGTGCCGCTATACCGCTTGCGCGAAGATATGCCCAGCCTGTTGGCACCAGGTGGTCGCGTGGTCGTTTACTGCAACACCGGCGAGCGCTCGGCGGCGGCGGCTTTCGTGCTCAATGCGCAGGGTTACACCGTGCATGCGATGCACGGCGGCCTCGGCGCGATGCTGCGCATGCAGGCGGCGGCCGCACCGGCGGAGTAAGCGCTTCGCAACTCAGGCGTTGGCGCGCAACACGCCGTCGACGATCACCACGTCCGCGGCGCGTTTTGCAAATAATCCGACTGTCACCACGCCGACGATCTGGTTCAATTCGCGCTCCAGCGCCACCGGATCGGCGATCTGCCAGTTGTAGACATCAAGGATCCAGTTGCCGTTGTCGGTGACTTTGCCTTCGCGCCAGATCGGTTGTCCGCCCAGAGCGACGATTTTCCTGGCGACCAGGCTGCGCGCCATCGGGATCACCTCGATCGGCAATGGAAATTTCCCCAGCACGTCGACCTGCTTGCTGGCATCGATGATGCAGACGAATTGCCGCGAGGCTTCGGCGATGATTTTCTCGCGCGTCAGCGCGCCGCCGCCGCCCTTGATCAGGCGATTGCCGCGGTCGCATTCGTCGGCGCCGTCGACATACAGATCCAGCGAGCCGGTGGCGTTGAGATCGAGCACGGGAATGCCATGTTCTTTCAACAGGCGCGTGCTTTGTTCCGAACTCGACACCGCGCCTTCGATGCGATCCTTCATGCGGCCCAGCGCCTCGATGAAAAACGCCACCGTCGAGCCGGTACCGACGCCGACGATGCTGCCATCGGTGACGTATTCCGCGGCCTTGTCGCCCGAGCGTTTCTTGCCTTCTGCCTGTGACATGCCGCGTCCTTATTCGAGAGAAAGGATGAACTTCCACTGCGCCGCACTGACCGGCAACACCGACAACCGGTTGCCGCGCTGGGTGAGGGCGAAATCGCCGAGCTGGTCGGCTTTCGCTTTCAGTTCATCGAGGGAAATGGTGCGCTTGAGCTTGCGCTTGAAACCGACGTCAACCAGCCACCAGCGCGGCTGTTCGGGCTTGCTGGCCGGATCGTAGTAGTCGGATTTTTTCTTGAACTGGCTGGGGTCGGGATAAGTTTCGCTGACCACTTCGGCCACGCCGACCACGCCGGGAATATCGGTATTGGAGTGATAGAACAGGATGCCGTCACCGACCTTCATGTCCTTCATCATGTAATTGCGTGCCTGGTAGTTGCGTACACCGCTCCAGGGTTCGCGCCCGACCTTGGCGAGGGCGTCGATGGAGAATTCTTCCGGCTCCGTCTTCATCAGCCAGTACTTCATGCGGTGCGCTCCGTTCCCAGTTTCTCGTCCCAGCACATCAGCCGACGTCGCCCGCTGGGGTCTGGGCAGCTAGACATGGCTCTGTCTTCATCAGCCAGTACTTCATGTTTTGCTCTCCATCTCTCGTCTATCGGCCTGCGGATCCGCAATCGACCAAGCCGGCTTCGGTCACCACCGCATCCAGCGCCACATCCCAGGCCTCGCTTTCGAAGTCGGCGATTTCCTGGAAAGCGTAACCGACGCCGATCAATGTCGGCGGAGCGACGGCATCGCGACGGAATGCCAGCGCGCGATCGTAGTAGCCGCCGCCCATGCCCAGGCGTTGGCCGCGACGAGTGAAGCCAAGCAATGGCGTGAGGATGGCGTGCATCTCGCGCGCATCGAGTTGCGAGGATGGCGCGACGTCGGGTTCGGGAATGCCGAATTGATTCGAGAACAGCGGATCGCCGGAACGCCAGGGTGCGAATTTCAACGATCCGTCGGCCTGGATGCAGGGCAGGCACCACACCTGGTCGCCGCGCAGGCGCAGTTGCAATACATGCAAAGGAAGTTCGCCACCAGTCGCCCAGTAACCGGCGACATAGCCCGGCGTCGAGAACGCCGGCAGCGTCTGCAGGTGCGTGACGATCGCCTCAGCGGCGAGGATGCGTTGTGCGGCGGTGAGTGCATGGCGCTGTTTGCGCAGATCGCTGCGCAGCGCGCGCTTGTTGCGCGCAGCCATCGATTCGGGCACGGCGGCGTCGGGACGATCGTTCAAGAATTGCATCCTCCACCATGCCGATGCCGTACGAAACGACCTTGATCCCTAGGATCAAGTGGGTATCCGTGCCACCCCATCAGGCTTTCCGCAACAGGGCGGACATGCACACAGCGATGGCGCCGGATTCCCAGGTCGTGTTTATGGGACAAGGCGTATGTTAGCGCAGGCTGTCAAACACGGCAGAGGACGCAGGCAAAGTATAACGTCGCGACGGAAGTTTTTCGTGAATAAATTCCCGGACGCCATCGTCTTTTCCAATCGCTCCCGCGCGTGACGCACGCGGAAAGCTATGGCAATCTGTTTAGATGTCGCGGCGATCGGCTGCGCGACGAACGGCGCTTTTATTGCCGTGCCGCCAGCGTGTCGAACAATCCGTCGAGCTTGCGATTCATCTCGCCCAGCGTGTTGGAAATTTCCTGGCTCTGCGACTGGTCGCCGTTCTTGAGCTGCAACAATTCGTGCGCAAGGTTCAGTGCCGCCAATACCGCGACACGATCGAGCGCCGCCATCTTGTTGTTGCCGCGGATCTCGCGCATGCGTGCGTCGAGCAGATGTGCCGCGGCCATCAGGCCTTCGCGTCCTTCCGCATCGACGCCGACGGTGAATTCGCGGTCGAGGATCTTTACGCTGACCGGGTCGCTCACGCGTTGTTCTCCAGCGATTTGAGACGGGTGATCATGGCCTCGACCCGCGAGCGGGCCAGCTCGTTCTTGCTCAGCAGTTGCGCACGTTCGCTGACCAGTTGTTCCTGGCCCTGGCGCAGGCTGCGGTTCTCGTCGGCAAGGCGCTTGGTCAGGTCGAGCAGCTTGTCGATGCGGGCAGCAAGCAGTTGCAGCTGGGCGTGCGTATCGTTCATCGGGGCACCTTAGGCGCGGGTCGGCTGCGGGTCAACAACTAGTAGGGCGCCGGAATCGCCGCCACGGTGCCCGGCTGCCAGCTGCGGATGAAGGCCAGGCAGCGATGCGCATCCAGCGGCGGCGACAGCCAGAAACCCTGGATTTCGTCGCAACCCTGTTCGCGCAGGTACGACAGCTGTTGCTCGGTTTCCACGCCCTCGGCGATCACGTTCAAGCCCAGCGAATGGCCCATGGTGATCACCGTCGCGGTGATCGCCTCGTCGTCGGGATCCTTGGTCAGGTCGCCGATGAATTCCTTGTCGATCTTCAGCGTGTCGATCGGCAGGCGCTTGAGGTAGACCAGCGACGAATAACCGGTGCCGAAGTCGTCGATCGCCAGGCTCACGCCAATCTTGCGCAATTCGTTCAAGACATTCGTGGTCTGCTCGGCGTTCTGCATCACCATCGATTCGGTGACTTCCAGTTCGATGCGATTGGCCGGCACACCGGTGTCTTCGATGACCTGCGTGAGATGTTCCGGCAGGTTGGAACGCAGCAGCTGCAGCACCGAGACGTTGACGCCGATCGACAGCTCGGTGAGGCCGTGATTGCGCCAGCGCTTGAGCGTCTGACAGGCTTCTTCCAGCACCCAGTCGCCGATCGGCAGGATCAGGCCGCTTTCTTCGGCCAGCGGAATGAACACGACCGGGCTGATTTCGCCGAGTTCGGCGCTATGCCAGCGCAGTAGTGCTTCGACGCCGGTGATGCGGCCGTCGGCCAGCGCCATGCGCGGCTGGTAGACGAGGCGGAATTCGCCGCGATCGAGCGCCTTGCGCAGCGATGCGAGTACGGTCGCGCGCCGGCGCGATTCCGCATCCATGGTTTCGTTGTAGATCTGGTAGGTGTTGCGACCTTCGGCTTTCGCCTGGTACATCGCGGTGTCGGCGAACTTGAGCAGGTCGGTCGGCACCAGCGCGTGATCGGGATACAGACTGATGCCCAGCGAAGGCGTGATGCTGACGTCGTGGCGCTCGTCGACTTCCAGCGGCATCGAAAACGCGTTGAGGATCTCGCGCGCCATGCGCTCGACTGCGGGCAGGCTCTCGACGTCCTCAAGGACGACGGTGAATTCGTCGCCGCCAAGGCGGGCGACGGTATCGGAAGCGCTGACCGTCGCCTGCAGGCGCGTCGCTGCCGCTTTCAGCAAGCGATCGCCGGCGGCGTGGCCGAGCGAATCGTTGATGTCCTTGAAACGGTCGAGATCGAGGAACAACACCGCGACGCGGGTTTCCTGCCGGCGCGCCCGCACGATCGCGCGGCCGAGGCGTTCCGACAGCAGGGCGCGATTGGGCAGTCCGGTCAGCGTGTCGTAGTTGGCGAGGTAGCGCAGTTCCTGTTCGGCGCGCTTCTTGTCGGTGATGTCGTTGACCACGGCGACAAAATGACTGCGCAGGCCCTGGCTGTCGCGCACTTCCGACATCTCGATCCAGCCGAGAAATTCCTCGCTGTCCTTGCGCTTTTGCCACATCTCGCCGGCCCAGTGGCCGGTGCGTTCGAGGATGTCGCGCACGCGCCGGTAGAAATCCTGGCTGTGCTGGCTGGAATCGAGCAGCTTGCTGTTCTGGCCGACGACCTCTTCCTCGCTGTAGCCGGTGATGCGCGAGAAGGCCGGATTGACCGAGATGAAACGGAACTCGAGGTCGATCACGCCGACCGCTTCGCTCATCGAGCGCAGTACTTCCAGTGCGACGCGGCGCTCGCGCTCGGCGCGGCGGATCGCGGTGATGTCGCGGGCCGTGCCGGCCATGCGTAGCGGGCTGCCGGCGGAATCGCGCTCGACCACCTTGCCGCGCGAGCGTACCCAGATCCATTCGCCGCGTGCGTTGCGGATGCGGTGTTCGGAATCGTAGAGCTCGGAATGGCCGACGATGTGTTCCTGCAGCAGCTTCTGCACGCGCGGCAGGTCGTCGGGGTGGATCGAATTCGAGCGCCAGTCGTCGGTGCTCATCGATTCCAGCGAGCCCTGGCCCAGCAACTGGTTCGCGCCGAGGCGGTACAGGCTGTTCTCGCGGATGTTCCAATCCCAGAATTCGTCGCCGGAACCCCACAGCGCCAGATTCAGCCGCGCCTCGCGCTCGCGGATCTCGCCAAGCAGAGAGGTTTCCTGCTGGCGGCGCTTGCGCAACACCCACCACAGCAACCACGCGAGCAGCGCTGCAAGCGCGAGCAGTATCCATTGCGAGCCGGCGAACAAGTCGACGTTTTCGGTCGTGGCCGCCAGTGCGAGGCCGGGGAGCAGGGCAGCGGTCAGCCACAGGCCCGACAACGCCACGCACCGGATGCGTCGCAGTGCAGGCGCCTGAAACCTGGCCAATCCGGTTGTTGCCCGCACTACGGCAGCTCCTCGCGTTCGCTCATGGCCCCGGGGCAGTTTAGGTGGCCGCCTTCACGGCCACAAGCTGAATGCGTCGGCCGCGCGGATCGCCTTGCTAGAATGTCCCGGCTCACACGCTGGCGACCCAATGACCGAGATCGATCTGCCCACCCATGCCGAGATCGGCGCCCAGATCGGCGACATGCGCCTCGGCGTGGATGCCTCCGAACTGCACGGCCTGCTCTGTGGCTATCTGTCCGGCGGTGGCCTGCTGGCACGCAACGACTGGTTGGCGAAGGTGATGGCCGATGACGATCTGTCGGGCGCCGACGCCGGCAGCGTGCTCGACCAGATGTTCGAAAACACCAGCCAGTTGCTCGAATCCCCGGACTTCGGTTTCGAATTGCTGCTGCCCGACGCCGAACTGTCGGTGTCCGAACGCGGCGACGGCCTGCTGTCCTGGTGTCGCGGTTTTCTCGGTGGTTTCGGCCTCGCGGCCGGCGCCAAGCCGCCGCTGTCGGAAGAATCGCAGGACGCGCTCAACGACCTCAGCCGCATCGCTGCCAGCGATCTCGCCTACGACGATCCTGATACCGACGAGGAAGCGCTGGAAGAAGTCACCGAATTCGTGCGCGTCGCAGTGCTCTTGCTGCACAGCGACTGCGTGCTCGCGCCACGGCATCGGCGATCTCTGAATTGACCAACACAACGCCAGTGCTGCCGCGAGCAAAATAATTTCCGTCTTCCGATTTCCGATTTCCGAAAATGATCAAACCCAGCGAATTCGCCAAGCGCCGCAAACAACTCATGCGCATGGCTGCGGACGACGCCATCCTGATCCTGCCGGCGGCGCCCGAGCGCATCCGCAGCAAAGACACCACCTATCCGTATCGGCAGGACAGCGATTTCTGGTACCTGAGCGGCTTCGCTGAACCCGATGCGGTGCTGGTGCTGGTGCCGGGACGCAAGCACGGCGAATGCCTGTTGTTCTGTCGCGAACGCGATGCCGACAAGGAAGCGTGGGACGGTCCACGTGTTGGCCAGGAAGGTGCGATCGAACACTTCGGCATGGATGATGCGTATCCGATCGATGACCTCGACGACATCCTGCCCGGCCTGCTCGAAGGCCGCACGCGTGTGTACTACCACTTCGGCCGCGACACCGACTTCGATCTCAAACTGATCGGCTGGCTCAACCGCGTGCGTGCGCAGGTGCGGCAAGGTGCGCAGCCGCCGCACGAATTCCTCGAGCTCGGCCATCTGCTGCACGAGCTGCGCCTGTTCAAGAGCGCGGGCGAGATCAAGCTGATGCAACGCGCGGCCGATATCGCCTGCGAGGCGCAGGTCGCGGCGATGCGCGCGACCCGCGCCGGTGCCCAGGAATACGAAGTCGAGGCGGCGCTGCAATATGTCTATCGCCGGCACAACGCCTGCGCGGCATACGAACCGATCGTCGGCGCCGGCAGCAACGGTTGCGTGCTGCATTACCGCGCCAACAACGCGACCATGCGCGACGGCGACCTGTTGCTGGTCGACGCCGGCGCCGAATACGGCAACTACGCCTCCGACATCACCCGCACCTGGCCAGTGAACGGCGTCTATTCGAAAGAGCAGCGCGCGCTGTACGAGATCGTTCTTGCGGCGCAGGACGCGGCGCTGGCGCAGGCCGTGCCGGGGAAACCGTGGATCGCCGGCCACGATGCGGCGGTGGCGACACTGACCGAGGGCCTGCTGTCCCTGGGCCTGCTCAAGGGCACGCTCAAGCAGAATCTCGCGGCCGGCGAGTACAAGAAGTTCTACATGCACAAGACCGGACATTGGCTCGGCCTCGATGTGCACGACGTCGGCGAATACAAACTCGCCGGCGATTTCCGCGAGCTCGAACCGGGCATGGTGTTCACCATCGAACCGGGTCTGTATATCGCACCGGGCATGAAAGGCGTGCCGGCGAAATACCAGGGCATCGGCATCCGCATCGAAGACGATGTGCTGATCACCCAGAACGGCCATCGCGTGCTCACGGATGGCGTGCCGAGGAAAGTCGACGCCGTGGAATCACTGCTCGCCGAGCGCTTGTCGTCGTAGGAGCCAGCTTGCTGGCGACAATGCCTAACCGGCCAGCAACTATCGCGATGCTCACCTGATTGCTGGGACCGAGTTTGTCTTCCGTGAGGAAGTCGCCAGCAAGCTGGCTCCTACGGGGCCGCGGTTACATGTCGAACTTGCTGACCTCGAAGCCGCGTTCCTTGTATTGCTTCCAGCGCTCGCGCAGCGGCTCGCGCGATGACGCATCGGCGGGCACGACTTCCAGCACGCGCTCGATATTTCCGGCAACCGCGTCGTTGCGCAGGTTTAGCACCAGCGCACGCATGGGCGTGGTCACGCCCGGCGGCACGATCAGTACCGGCGTGAGTTCGTCATCTTCATCAGTGCCGGCGATCTGGTGCGGGATGTAGGCATCGGGATCGAACTCCCACAGCAACTCGTCCAGCACCTCGGCCTGCTGCGGCGACGCGACGAAGATCAGCATCGGCTGACCGCCATCGCAGGCCTTGCGCGCCAGTTCGCAGACCAGCAGTAGCGGCTTGTCGAGGAAGCGCGGCTTGGCGATGAGGTAGAAGTCGGCGCGGGGCATGTCAGTGGTGCGGGAGACGGGAGTTGCGAGACGGGAGAAGGAAAAGCGGGAAGGTACGGGCGACGGTGCAGACGAAAACGTCGCTACCTCTCCTGTCTCCCCACTCCGTTCTCCCGATCATCATCACGCCACCCGATCGAGCAGCCACTGGCTCAGCAGGCCTACCGGGCGGCCGCTGGCCATGCCTTTGCGGCCTTCGTCGTTGGAGACGCCGGCGATGTCGAGGTGGGCCCAGCGCTGACCTTCGGTGAAGCGCGAGAGGAAGCAGCCGGCGGTGATCGCGCCCGCGCCCTTGCCACCGATGTTGTAGATGTCGGCGAAACTCGATTCGATCTGGGTCTGGTATTCGTCCCAGAGCGGCAGGCGCCAGGCGCGGTCGAAAACATTCTCGCCGGCGCCGAACAATTCCTCGGCGAGGTCGTCGTGCTTGCTCATCAGGCCGGCCGCGTATTTGCCCAGCGCGATCACGCAGGCGCCGGTAAGCGTGGCGACGTCGACGGTCGCCTGCGGCTCGAAGCGCTGCGCATACGTGAGTGCATCGCAAAGGATCAGGCGGCCTTCGGCGTCGGTGTTGCCGACTTCGATGGTCTTGCCGCTCATCGAGGTGATCACGTCGCTGGGACGATAGGCGTCGGCATCCGGCATGTTTTCCACTGCCGGCACGACGGTGACCAGGTTCAGCGGCAGCTGCATTTTCGCGGCGGCGAGGAAGGTGCCCATCACTGTCGCGGCGCCGCACATGTCGAACTTCATCTCCTCAATGCCGCCCTGGACTTTGAGGTTGATGCCGCCGGTGTCGAAAGTGATGCCTTTGCCGACCAGCGCAAAAGGCTTGGCGTCGCCGGCGCCGGTGTAGCGCAGCACGATCAGTCGTGGCGCATTCGCCGAACCACGCGCGACCGCGAGCAGCGAACCCATGCCGAGTTTTTCCATGTCGGCGCGCTCGAGTACTTCGCAGCTGACATTGGCGTGTTCGCTGGCGACTTTCTGCGCCTGCTCGGCAAGATAACCGGGGTTGCAGATGTTCGGCGGCAGGTTGCCCAGCTCGCGCGCGAACTCGACGCCAGCGGCGATCGCCACGCCGCGGCTGAATTCGCCGCGCTGCGTTTCGTCGCCGAGCAGCGCGACCTGCGCCAGCGTGACTTCGGCCTTGCGGCTGCGCGTGGCGGTGTATTCGTAAGCGGCGTGGTCGGCAGCGATCACCGCCTGGCGCAGGTTCCAGGCCGGGTCGCGACCTTTCACCGGCAGTTCGGTGAGGGTGACGAATGCATTCTTGACCGGACCGATGCGCAGCGCGCGGACGGTATCGGCGATCGCCTTGAGGTATTGCGGCACCGCGAACTTGCCGGTTTCGCCGAGGCCGACCACCAGCACACGCGGCGCTTTCACGCCCGGCAGGTCGGGCAGCAGGGCGGTGCGGCCGATCTTTCCGGAGACATCGCCGCGACCGATCAATGCCGCCAAACGTCCACCACTGGCCGCGTCCAAGGCCTGGCCCGACGGGCTGAGGCTGTTGTCGGCGAACACACCCACGACCACGCAATCGCTGTCGGCGGTGGTCGGGTCGAGGCGGTGGAGTTGGAAATCGAGGGCCATGGAGAGGTTTTCCGTACAATTGATCGAATGAGGTCGGGCCGGTCGCGGAAATACTGCGACCCGGCGGGGCCACGTATTCTAGTTCAAGCCGCCCCCGCCATCTGCCGACGCCCCTGCATGCTTCTTATCGAGCGCCACCTGCTCCGCCAATTCGCCGAAACCGTACTCGCCGTGACGGCGGTGCTGCTGCTGGTCACCCTGGGTGGCCTGTTCGCCGATCTGGTGCAGGAAGTGGCGAAGGGCAAGGTGCCGGCGGCGCTATTGTTGTCGCAACTGGGCCTGCGCTCGATCCGCTTCCTGACGCTGGTCATGCCGCTGGCGCTGTTTTTGGGTCTGCTGATGGCGATCGGCCGGCTGTACGCCGACAGTGAAATGGCGGTGCTGGCCTCGATCGGCCTCGGCCCGCAACGGCTGTGGCGACCATTGTTGTGGGTGAGCCTGCCGGTGGTGGTGATCGTTGCGCTGTCCTCGCTGTGGCTGGGCCCGCTGGCCGCGCGTACCGGCAAGGACATGATCGAAACCGCGAACCGCTCGTTCCTGATCGCGGGCCTGGAGCCCGGACGTTTCGTCGAGCTGCCGGGCAAGGGCGGCATTCTTTATGTCAGCGAGCTCGCGCCCGACGGCACCAGTTTCAAGCATCTGTTCGTGCAGCGCGATCACGCCGGCCGCATGGACATCATCACCGCCAATTCCGGTCACTTGATGCTGATCGGCGACACCGAACGCGTGCTCCGGCTCGACAACGGTTTCCGCGTCGAGGGTGCGCTGGATCAGAAGGACTACCGGATGATGCGTTTTGCGCAGAACGACATCCGCGTCCCCGACCGTGAGCAGGCCGAGGCCAGCGACAATCTTGCCGCCACCTCGACGCCGGGCTTGTTCAAGGACGGCAAGGCGCCGGCCTGGTCGGAATTGCATTGGCGCCTGGCGATGCCGATCCTCGCTGGCGTGCTCGCGTTGTTCGCGCTGCCGCTGGCGCGCAGCGAGCCGCGGCAGCCGCAATACGGACTGATCCTGTTCGCGTTGCTGGTGTATGTGGTTGGCATGTTGTTGCTGATTCTCGGTACGTCCCTGCTGGGCACCGGCACGTTGCCGCCAATGCTCGGCCTGTGGTGGGTGCACCTGCCGATGCTGGCGCTGGCGATGTGGTTGTTCTGGCGCGATGGCCGTTTGCCGAAACCGCGGACTGCGACGGCATGATCAGGATGCCGCGGCTCATCACCCTGTATCTGGCGCGCAACGTTCTCGCCACGACCCTGCTGGTCGGCGCGGTGTTGCTGGGTTTCAACATGCTGGTGGATTTCGCCAGCGAGATTCAAGACGTCGGCAAGGAGAGCTACACGCTCAGCCACGCCATGCTGTACATGTTCTTCACCATTCCGCGGCGCTGCTACGACCTGTTCCCGTATGTCTCGCTGATCGGCACGCTGCTGGCGCTGGGGCGCCTCGCGGGCAGTTCCGAGCTCACCGCGATGCGCGCCGCCGGCCTGTCCAAGCTGCAGATCGGCTTGGCGGCATTGCTGCCGCTGATGTGCGTGACCGCGCTGATGGTGGTCAATGCCGAAACCCTCAGCCCGGCCGGCGAACAACAGGCGCAGTCGCTGGCCAACACCAAGGCGAAGGCGCTGATCATCGCGCGCTACACCTTCCTGTGGGTGCGTGAGGGCGACATCTTCCTCAACGCCCGCAGTGGCGCCACGCGCGGCCAGCCCGGGGCGGAGTGGATTGAACTCGACGACGTCAAGCTCTACCAGTTCGACAAGGCCGGTCGCCTGCAATCGCTCGCGCACGCACGCACGGCCGAGCATCGCAACAACGGCTGGACCCTGTTCAATGTCGAGCGTACGTATTTCGAAGCCAACCGCGTGCGTGTCGAGAAGATCGCCAGCGAAAAATGGCAGACCGCGCTCGACGACAAGACCATCGAAGCGACGCTGACGCGGCCGCGCTACCTCAGCAGCAGCGAGTTGCTGACCAACATCGAATACCTGCGCCGCAACCAGCTCGATTCCGTCAAGCTGGAAGAGACTTATTGGGGGCGCTGGTTCTATCCGCTGACGGTGATCGTGCTGTGCCTGGCGACGCTGCCGTTCGCCTTCGGCTCGCTGCGCTCGGGCGGTCTGGGCCAGCGTCTGTTCCTGGGCATGCTGATCGGTATCGGCTACGTGCTGTCGGAGCGCATGTTCGTCAGCCTTTCCGAGGTCTACCGCTTCGACGTGCGCATCGCCTATCTGATCTCGCCGATCCTGTTGCTGGCGGTGTGCTGGGGCTGGTTGGGGCGGCGGGAATAAACCGCCGGACGCGGAGCGACGACCGCGCACCATCGCCAGGCCGACGCCGCCGGTATTTTTCCAATCAATTTTTCGTCGACGCGTCCAACCTTACGAACGCGGTCCCCGCCGCGAGATCGTGCAGGCCGCGGCGTTCGCGATCGATCAACGTCCAGAGCAGGCAAAGCCCTGGCGTGAGGCAGGCGACGAGATAGCGCAGCCAGAGCGCTTTCGCGCCTGCGGGCTTGCCGTCGGCGGCGAGCACTTTCAGACGCCAGGGGCGCATGCCCATGGTCTGGCCGCCACGCTGCCAGGACAGCACGAAATACGCGCCGACCAGACTCCAGATCGCGCCGATCTCGAGCGCCGCAAACAATGGGTCGGTCTCGACCGTGCGGCCGCCATGCAGCCACAGAAAGGCGGCACTGGTGAGCATCGTCAGCGGAATCATCGGCAGGCAGTCGTAGGTCAGCGCGAGCAGGCGCCAGCCGAGCGCGGCGGGGTGCGCGGTCAGGCGCGCGGAGGGTTCGGTGCTTTCATTCATGCGCCAAGGATAGCCGGCGCGCGGTGCGGTCGCTAAGCTCGGGGCATGAATCCGCGCACGCCCGCCGAACGCCGACAGTATGCGCAAGGCCTGCCAGCGGCCGCCGATATCGATTCGATGCGGATCGCGCGCTTCCTCGAACGGATCTGGGGCGAGTCGGGTTTGTCGCGGCAGACGCTGGACAGCTATCGCCGCGATCTCGATGGCTTTGCGCGTTGGTTGCAAGGCCGCAGCCTCGATCTTGCCGGCGTGCAACGCCAGCACGTATTCGACTACCTCGCCGCGCGCACTGCGCAAAACTATGCCGCGCGCAGCAATGCCCGCCTGCTGTCGTCGCTGCGCGCCTACTACGCGCAGCAGTTGCGCCTGGGCGAGATGGGACACGACCCGACCGCGCTTATCGACCCGCCCAAGCTCGGACGCTCGCTGCCAAAAGCGCTGTCGGAAAGCGAAGTGGAGGCATTGCTCAACGCACCCGATCTCGAAGCTCCTGCCGGTCTGCGCGATCGCGCGATGATCGAGTTGATGTATGCGGCCGGCCTGCGCGTGAGCGAGCTGGTCAATTTGCCGACGGTCGCGGTCAACCTGCGCCAGGGCGTGCTGCGGGTGATGGGCAAGGGCAGCAAGGAGCGCCTGGTGCCGATGGGCGAGGAAGCACAGCACTGGCTGGAGCGTTACCTTGCCGAAGCGCGCCCGGCCCTTGCCGGCAAGCGCAATCTCGCGCCGCTGTTTCTTACCAGTGGTGGCGAGGCGTTGAGCCGGCAGCAGTTCTGGGCGACGGTGAAGCGTTTGGCGGCGCGCGCCGGCATCGACCCGGCCAAGGTCAGCCCGCATGGCCTGCGCCACAGTTTCGCCACGCATCTGCTCAATCACGGCGCCGATCTGCGTGCGCTGCAGATGTTGCTCGGGCATTCGAGCCTGTCGACCACGCAGATCTACACCCTGGTCGCGCGTGAGGGTCTCAAGCGGCTGCACCAGCAGCACCATCCACGCGCCTAGTTCGGGCCGCGGCGAAAAGCGATGACGCTGGCGCCTGCGCCGGATAAGCTGCGCGGCCACCAGCGGAACGCATGCATGGACAGCCACGAAATCAACCCGTATTCCCCGCCGTCTGCTCATGTGGAAGGAGTTGCAGCGTCGTCGATGCTGCAGATCCGCGGCAAATGCCTGCTGGTTCCGCGTGATTCGGCGCTGCCGCCCATTTGCATCCTGAGCGGAAAAACCTTGCCGGGCGGCGGCGTGCGCGTCACCAAAAAACTCTACTGGATGTCGCCATGGCTGTATCTGTCGATCTTGCTCAGCGTTCTCGTCTTCATCGTGCTCGGGCTGATCTTCCGCAAATCCTCCGAGGTAATTTTCAGTTTGTCGGATGCGGAAAATGCCCGCCTGCGCAAACGCAGACTCATCGCCGGTGGCGTGTTCCTGGCGGGGTTGGCGGCGATGATCGCGGGCGTGAGTGAAAATCTGGACGTACTGGCGCTCATCGGCGGCGTGGCGATGTTGGCCGGCCTCGTCATCCTCGCGATTTTCGGCCGCACGGTCTGGGCGCAGAAAATCGATGATCGCCACATACACCTGCGTGGGATTTCCGACGCGGCGATGCGTGCGATGGTCCGGGGCGCCGGCGCTGCCTGATCGGCCCCTGGCTGCGCTTTGCCAGGTGAGGGTTCGGATCTGCGGAATGTGAACGCGGTCGTCGCCCGGTCCCGCCCCGCCCATGCCAAAATGGCCGCACTTTCCGGGCGGCCTGGCCGTCCCGATTCCGATACCCACTCAGGATGGCGGCATGAAGAGCTCGAGAAAATTATTGGTGCTGGTGGCTTTGGTGCTTGGCACGCTTACCGCCTGCGCCCAGCCCAAGCCGGCGACCACGGCGTCCGCGCCTGCAAAGCCGGTCACGACTGGCGAAGATGCGGTGATCCGCGCGGCGATCAGCAAGGCGGTTCCCGGAATGCCCATCGATAGCATCAAGCCTTCGGTCATCCCCGGCTATCGCGAAGTCTCGCTCAGCGGAAAAGTGGTGTACGTCAGTGCCGACGGCAAATACCTGCTGCAGGGTTCGCTGGTCGAACTCGCCTCGCGCAACAACCTCACCGACGCCAGCGAAGCCGTGCTGCGCAAGAGCGTGCTGGCCGGCATCGCCCGCGACCGCTTCATCACCTTCGCGCCGGCCAATCCCAAATACCACGTCATCGTCTTCACCGATATCGACTGTGGCTTCTGCCGCAAGCTGCATTCGCAGATCGCCGACTACAACAAGGCCGGCATCGCCGTCGACTACCTGTTCTTCCCGCGCGCCGGCATCGATTCGGAGTCCTACGACAAGGCCGTCTACGTCTGGTGCGCCGACGATCGTCGCAAGGCACTGACCGATGCCAAGCTCGACCGCCCGATCACGCAGAAAACCTGCGCCAATCCGATCACTGCCGACTACAAGCTGGGCCAGAAAATCGGCATCGAAGGGACGCCGGCGGTGTATTCGGCCAATGGCAGCCAGATCGGCGGTTACCTGTCGCCGGCCGACATGCTGGCGCGACTGGACCACGACGCGGCCGTCGCCGGCGGCAAATAAGCCCGGTCTGGGTCGATTTCAGGCGTTTTTGCGGCCCGTCCGGGCATCCCGGGCGGGCCGCTTCGTTTAGAATGGCCGTCCCGTTTCCACGGAATTGAGCGGACATGATCGTCCTCGAGGGCCTGCCGGCCCTGTCGCCCTTCCGCCGCGACCGTCTCCAGACCCGCCTCCGCCAGATCGTCCCCGAGCTGCAAGTCAGCGGCGCCTGGCATGTCTATTTCCTTGAGCCCGAGGTCATGGCCGTCCTCGACGCCACCACCCTCGGCCGCATCCTCCAGGGCTGCACTGCCGATGCCGTCGCCGAACCGGGCGCCAGCAGCCGCTTCGTCACCCCGCGTCTGGGCACGCTGTCGCCCTGGGCCAGCAAGGCCACCGAAATCCTGCGCGGTGCCGGCCATGCGCTCAAACGCGTCGAGCGTGGCCTGCGTCTCGATCTGATCGGCCTGCCGGCCGCCAACGATCCGCGCTGGCCGAAACTCGCAGCGGCGTTGCACGACCCGATGACGCAATCCCTGCTGGCCAGCCGCGACGAAGCCGCGCGCCTGTTCGTCAGCCAGCCCGCCGGCAAGCTCGAGCGCATCCCGCTGCCGCGCTTGCGCGAAGCGAACGCGGCGCTGGGCCTGGCGCTGAGCGACGACGAGCTCGAGTATCTGCTGCTGCGTTTCGGCGAACTGCAGCGTGATCCGTCCGATGCCGAACTGATGATGTTCGCGCAGGCCAATTCCGAGCATTGCCGGCACAAGATTTTCAACGCCAAGTACACGATCGATGGCGAGGACATGCCGCAGTCGCTGTTCGGCATGATCAGGAACACCCACCAGCAATCGCCGCAACTCACGCTCAGTGCCTACAAGGACAACGCGGCGGTGGTGGAAGGCCACATCGGCGAGCGTCTTCGACCTGGCGAGAATGGTGAATACCGCTTTCTGCCGCCGCTCGACAGCGCTTTCTGCATCAAGGTTGAAACCCACAACCATCCGACGGCGATCGCGCCGTTTCCCGGCGCCAGCACCGGCAACGGCGGCGAGATCCGCGACGAGGGCGCGACCGGTCGCGGTGGCAAACCGAAAGCCGGCCTGTCCGGTTTCTCGGTCTCGCACCTGCGCATTCCGACGCTGCCGCAGCCCTGGGAAAAACCGCGCGCGCTGAATCCGCGCATGGCGTCGGCGTTCGAGATCATGCTCGACGGCCCGATCGGCGGCGCGGCCTTCAACAACGAATTCGGCCGGCCCAACCTCACCGGTTATTTCCGCAGTTTCGAATTTCCGACCGGCACGCCCGGCCTGACCCGCGCCTACGACAAACCGATCATGCTCGCCGGCGGTCTCGGCGCGATCGATCGATCGATGGTGAAAAAACTTTCGCTGCGTCCCGGCGACGCGGTGATCGTGCTCGGCGGTCCGGCGATGCTGATCGGCCTCGGTGGTGGCGCCGCATCGTCGGTCGCCTCGGGCCAGAGTTCCGAGGATCTCGACTTCGCCTCGGTGCAGCGCGACAACCCGGAAATGGAACGGCGCTGCCAGGAAGTGATCGATCGCTGCGTCGGCCTCGGCGAAGAAAACCCGATCCGCTTCATGCATGACGTCGGTGCCGGCGGTCTGTCGAACGCGATCCCGGAATTGCTGCACGATTCCGACGTCGGTGGCGTGATCGATCTGGCCAAGGTGCCCAGCGACGATCCCTCGCTGTCGCCGATGCAGTTGTGGAGCAACGAATCGCAGGAGCGTTACGTGCTCGGCGTTGCTGCTGAGCGCTTGGCGGAATTCGAGGCGATCTGCGCCCGCGAGCGTTGTCCGTATGCCGTGGTCGGCCAAGCCACGCAGGAGCAGCGCCTGGTCGTCGGCTACGGCGTGGATCTGCCCGCGACGAAAGACTTCGCCATCGACATGCCGATGGATCTGCTGTTCGGCAAGGCGCCGAAAATGCATCGCGACACCCACCGCCCGCACGCAGTGCGTTGGCCGAAACTGCATACCAGCCAGATCGTGCTGCACGAGGCCGGCCTGCGCGTGCTCGCGCATCCGACCGTGGCGGCGAAAAACTTCCTGGTGACGATCGGCGACCGTACGGTCGGTGGCCTGAGCTCGCGCGACCAGATGGTCGGCCCCTGGCAGCTGCCGCTGGCCGATTGCGCGATCACGCTCACCGATTTCCTTGGCAATGCCGGTGAAGCGATGGCGATCGGCGAACGCACGCCGCTGGCCTTGATCGATGCCGCCGCGTCGGCGCGCATGGCGGTCGGCGAAGCGATCACCAATCTCGCGGCGGCGCCGGTGGCGTCGCTGTCGGAAGTAAAACTTTCCGCCAACTGGATGGCCGCAGCTGGTTATGAAGGCGAGGACGCGTTGCTGTTCGACGCGGTCAAGGCGGTCGGTCTGGAGTTGTGTCCGGAACTCGATATCAGCATTCCGGTCGGCAAGGATTCGCTGTCGATGCAGGCGCAG
>Ga0066823_10000013_pt1 | contig 21673 bp, 17 predicted proteins | sample SoimicmetaGmgHMB_FD_62219 | JGI IMG/M metagenome (GOLD analysis project Ga0066823, IMG submission 62219) | Soil and rhizosphere microbial communities from Laval, Canada - mgHMB | ecosystem: Environmental > Terrestrial > Soil > Agricultural land | place: Laval, Canada | collected 2014-09-23 | reverse complement strand
TTGTGCAGCGATTCGACAAACAGGATGCCGCGCAATCTTTCGGGGGTGATTTGATCGCCGTCTGGCGACCGCAGGATTCCGTTGCGGATCCGCCAACCATGCCAAGCGCCCGCCAGATCCACGTCGCTCGGGGGTGGCGGCGGCAGAAGTCCGCAGGTCTTTCTGATTTTGCGGGTCACGTCAGGCGCTCAGGCAGGACTGGCGGGGTGGCGGTCGGGTTTTTGGTATTGACATAATATACATTATGCGAAATTATTGAATGAACTAAACCCCCTTAAACCGAGGCAAATCCTCGTCCACGACGCCCTATTCGCTATGCACGACCGGGTTGACCGGCCTGCCCATCGCATCCTCACCACCGACTCATGGATTCCCCGACATGGCCAGAGCCGCAGACGGTGGGAAGAAAAAGAAAAAGAAAAACGAGTCAGCCCGAGACCACTTCATGTTTGAAATCTACTGCCATGCAGATCTGCGTGGCCCTTGGGCTGGCTGGAAGCTCCGTGGCGCCTGGCTGGTCAGTCCGGATGGCGACAGGATCAATGCGCAACGATTGCGCCGCATCCTGTTTGTCGAAGCAATGCGCAAACGCATTGCAAAAAGAACGCCATCCCCGATGATGAAAATCCCCACCGATTCGCAGCGAGAATGAATGCGCGGTTTTCGACGATCCCGCGACGCACTTTCAATTTCAACTTTCAATTAGTGCCGGCGAAACAACCGTGAAGCCCAGTTCTTTATTTTTCTCGGCACTTTGCGTATTTCGTCGGCGGGTTTTTCGGGTGCGGGTTTGGCAGGTTGTTCGGCTGGCACTGGTTTGGTAGCGGGTTTCGCTGCTTCGGGTGGCGTGGCCGGCGGTGCTGCCGGTGGCGGAGTCGCCGGCTTTTCTTTTGGATTCTCCTTCGGCGTGTCCGCGCCCTTTGCTGTCGGCACAGTTGGCGTTTCGGGCATGGCGGGTTCCGCAAACCAGGTGTGCAGCGCATAACCCCCGGCGGCGACCAGCAGTGCGCCGGCGAACAACAATTTGCCCAGTTGCCCTGCCCCTACCGGTTTTCCTGCGGCGCCGCTGCGACCGATCCGGTCCAGTGCCAGCAGCATCTGCGGCGCGTTGTTGAAACGCTGCAAAGGCGATTTCGCCATGGCGCGGTCGATGAAATCCTGCCAATGGCGTTTGTCCTGCGGCAGTCTCGGGATGGCATCGTTCGCATGCATCAGCGCGAGCGCGAGTGCGTCAGGCGCGCGGTAAGGCAATTCGCCAGTCAACAACGAGAACGCCAGCACGCCGACGCTGTAGAGATCGGCGCGGCCATCCACTTCTTCGCCGCGTGCCTGTTCCGGTGCCATGTAACCAGAGCTGCCAACGGAAAGTCCTGCCGAGGTGAGGCGGCTCGTGTCGCGTTTTTTCGAGATCGCGATGCCGAAGTCGGTCAGCTGCGGCCGGTCGTGAACGTCGAAAAGAACATTCTCTTCCTTGACGTCGCGATGCACGATGCCATGACCGTGTGCATAGCCCAGCGCCATCAACAGCGTACGCAGCACCTCCCTGATCTGCGCCTCGTCGTTGCGCAGATCGCGCTGCGCAAGATCGCCATTGGCGAGGTACGGCATGATGTAGTACATCCGCCCATCGGACGTGCGCCCTACTTCGTGGATGCCGACGATGCCGGAATGGCTGAGCCTGGCGATCGTGCGCGCTTCGTTCTCGAAGCGTTGCTTGCTGATCTCGTCCTTGAGCGCGTCCGGTTCCGTGACTTTGATCGCGACTGGGCGATCGAGCGATTCCTGGATCGCCAGATACACCGTCGCCATGCCGCCGGAGCCGAGCCGTCTCTGGAACCGATAGCCGGGAATGCCGGGGAACAATGCATCATCGACCAGAGGCGGCCCCGATTTTCCGGATTGGTCGATGGGTTCCTGCATGGGGTCGATGGGCAGATCAGTCCGGAGAGCGCAGAGGAAGCATACGCCACGTCATCCGTGACGACAGGGTGTTCGCAGGCGGGCCAGCAGGTGCCGGCTGATGTCCTCGGCCTGCCGACGCAGCTCCGGAATCGCGATGCTCTCCCAGCACTGCCCGATGCGGGCGGCGCCCAGCGTCAGCAGATCGGACTGCACGCTTCCTTCGACGGAAAGCAGGGCGCCGGCATCGTCGCAGCCATAACCAATTTCGTGCGGGCCGGGGCGAATCATCCCGCGCGACGCCAACGCCTGCAGCAAGGGGCTGTGCATCCGTGGCAGGCGAGTTTCCACGCCGGTGCAATTGAGTACGCATTGCGCCTGGATTTCACCTATATCCCCCACCTTGCCCCGTGCCCGGAACCGCACTCCGGCCGCTGCCTTGTCGCCACCGATCGAAAGCACGTGGCCGGCACGACTTTGCAACTGCCCTGTCCGCTGCATGCCTTCGATGCGCGCGGCGATCTGCGGCGCGATGCGATGGCGATGGATGTCCCATATGCGAACCGCATGCCGGAGGAAGCGGCGTTGCTCGGCTTCGTCCAGGCTTTGCCAGAGTGCCTGGCCATGATGACGCAGGCGATCCATCGTCCATTGCCATGGTTCGCCGGCGAGCGAACGAGTGGCCGCATGATCGCGCAATGTCCGCATGCGTTCGCGAACATTCAATGCCAGCAATTCATCGATGTGGCCATCCTGCGAACCGGCAGTAGCGTGCGCAAGCGGCATCAATCCGTGTCGCGAAAGGACGGTGATTTTTCCGCGATGACCGACCTCGGCCAGGCTGATCACGGCATCCACCATGCTCAGGCCCGAGCCGACGATGCACAGATCGGCGTCCGGATCCAAACGGCGAACAGCCGCGTAATCCCAGGCATTCTCGATTCGTGGCGAGCCGTGAATTGCCGCTGTCGGCACCGGCAATGATCGCGGAAAGTTTCCCAGCGCGAGAACCACAGCGCGCGCCGATATCCTGCGCCCCGACCGCAGTGCGATGGCATAGGGCCCGGTGCCGGCGATATCGATCGCCTCGTCCTGGCAATGCAGCGCCGTCGGGTCGATGCGTGCCGCCAGCGTCGCCTGCAGATAGCGACCGAATTCCCTGCGCTGCGCGAAACGCCTTGCCGTCGGCAGAGCCTCTTCCACAACAGGATGTTCCGGCACCAGCGCGTCGAGATAGCGCGTGAAATGCATCGGCTCGGCATCGAATACGCTCATGCGTCCGGCGACGACATTGAGCAGGTGCTCGGGATATTGCGTGCTGTAGGCCGCGCCCTGTCCGATCATGGCGCGGGGTTCGATCAGGGTCAGGCGAATCTTGCCCTGGCTGGCTTCGAGCAAATGGATGGCCACCAGAACCCCAGCGGCACCACCGCCGATGATCGCGATGTCGAGCGGCTCGACCGCCGTGGAGGAATCAGGACTCAACGAATCACTCCAGTTTCGATGCGGTCGTTGCTGCAGTCGATTGAACAAGTCCGGGCACGATGGCGGCGATCTGCTCGCGCATCGGTCGTCGACATCAGGTTTCCTGCCACGTTCGCGGCATCACTTCGGAAAAACATGCCCAAGCTTTTCGGCCTTGGTCGCCAGGTAGCGGTGATTGGCAGGGTTCTGCCCGGCGATCAATGCGACGCGCTCGGTGATCGTCACGCCAGCGGCCGTCAGCGCTTCAACTTTTTTCGGATTGTTGGTCATCAACCTGAGCTTGCTGATGCCGAAGTGGTCGAGCATCGGCCGGCATAGATGGTAACGGCGAGAATCGGCCGGGAAACCCAGGGCTTCATTCGCTTCGACGGTATCGGCGCCGACGTCCTGCAATTTGTAGGCGCGGATCTTGTTGACCAGACCGATGCCGCGACCTTCCTGGCGAAGATACAGAAGGATTCCGCGGCCCTCGTTGGCGATTCGCTTGAGTGCCTCTTCCAGTTGCGCGCCGCAGTCGCAGCGCTGGCTGAAGAAAGCGTCGCCGGTGAGGCATTCGGAATGCACGCGAGCCAGCACGGGTTCGTTGTCGCCGAACTCGCCCAGGGTCATCGCCAGATATTCCTGGCTGGAGCCTGGCGTTACGAAGGCATGCAGTGTGAAGGTTGCCCAGGGCATCGGCAGAGCACAGGAATCGACGTAATCCAGGCGATCCGGCAACGGGGTTTCTGATTTCGACATGGTCGCCATGGTAGTGCATGTCCGCATCGCCCAGCCATCGACACCGCCCTCGCCTGCGCAACGATGCGTGCGTTTCCGCCTGCGCAATGGGCAACAACGCTACAGGCCCCAGCAGGCCTCGACTGTGCGATCGGAGATCTTGCGCAACTGTTCGAAGCTGATATCGAGGCCGCGACGATCGCGATACGCCTGCTCGGCGAGTTTTGCGGACTGGCAGCGTTGCTTGGCGATATCGCGCGGCGTGCGTTTCGAAGCGCGTCTTTCGCGATGGGTGGTAGCGATCCGAATCGGTGTCGATGATGCTTTCGTCCGCTCCGGTGCAGGAATTGGCGCTGCCGCCTCTGGAATGTAGTCGCGCGTCGCCATGGTCCTGGCATTGGCCGGACAGGGTTCGGACTGAAATGCGATTGCGCCTTTTGCATCAGCACATTTGTAGAGCGTGTTGGCGTGGGCCGCGAAGGCCATGCCGAAGAGAATCGTGCCCACGAAAATCGGGCCCGGGAAAATCGGGAATGCGGGCGTTCGCAGCATGGCTTGTCTCCGTGGTGGGTTGCCTTGGAGTGCAGCAGCCAATGCGCGCCCGGTCTGTCCGCCGCCCTGCCCGATTCGCCTGCGATTTCCGCTCGTTCTTCCCGGGAAAAATCGTGACCGCGTCAGCCCTGGCCTGAACCAGGTTGATGCGTCTTATCCAGTGAGACTGGCAAGTGCTTGAATCCATTGACCAGAAAATCCCGGCTGGCGCTGAGCATCATAGGTACATATATTTATACCCATGTCCGACCTGACCACCCGCCAGCAAGCTGTCCTCGACTTCGTCACGCGGGTCATCGCCGACCATGGTGCGCCGCCGACGCTCGCGGAAATCGCCACGGAATTCGGCTTCAGCCAGGTTCGCGGCGCACAGAAACATCTGGCCGCGCTCGAGAGCAAGGGCCACCTGACGTTGATTCCGGGCAAGGCGCGCGGTATTCGTCTCAGCGATCGCGGTCGCTCCGTGGCCAACAAATCTCTGCATCCCGATGCGCTGTGCCTGCCCGTCCTTGGTCGTGTCGCAGCGGGCAGCCCAATCGGTGCCGCCGCGGAATTCGAAGGCAGCCTGCTGCTCGATCGCGCGATGTTTTTCCCGACGCCCGATTACCTGCTGAAAGTGAAAGGCGATTCGATGCGCGACGACGGCATCCACGACGGCGACCTGATCGCCGTACATCGCACCGACGTGGCGGAGAACGGCCAGATCGTCGTCGCCCGCGTCGATGGCGAGATCACCGTCAAGCGCCTCAAGCTCGGCAAGGATCGCATCCTGCTGCTGCCGCGCAATCCGGATTACGCACCCATCGTGGTGCCGCCCGATGCCGATTTCGCGATCGAGGGTCTGTACTGCGGCCTGGTGCGCAAGGCCTGAGATGGGCCAGCTCGTCGCCATCGATACCTTGCTGCGCGATGCCCGCCTCTGGCGCGGACAGCCAGTCCTCGTGCCAGAAATCAACAGCCGTGCAACCGGCCATGCCGCACTCGATGCGAGCCTCCCCGGTGGCGGCTGGCCAGCCGCCGCACTGGTGGAAATATTGTTCGCCAGCGATGGTCTGGGCGAATTGTCGCTGCTGTTGCCGACGCTTGCCGCGCTATCGTCGCAAGCGAAACCCATCGTGCTGGTCGCGCCGCCGTATCTTCCCTACGCACCCGCCTGGCAGAACGCCGGCCTGCGCCTGGCGCAATTACAGGTGATCGAAGCCAACGCCAGCGACGCCTTGTGGGCGATGGAGCAGGCCCTGCGTTCGGGCTGCTGCGGCGCCGTGCTCGCCTGGCCGACGAAAGCCGACGACAAATCGCTGCGACGCCTGCAGGTCGCCGCCGAAACCGGGCAGACATCGGGCTTTGCTTTCCGGCCGATCGCGGCGCAGAGCAATTCCTCGCCGGCACCTTTGCGCCTGGTCCTGAAAAGCAGCGGCGATGCGCCGCAATTGCGCATGATCAAATGTCGCGGTGCGCTGCCACCGGCAACAGCGATCGCCTTCGCTGCACACGCGCAGCATTGATGCCAGCGTCGACGCAACGATCGCGACCGCCATGCTCTGGGCCTGCATATTGCTGCCGCAACTCGCGCTCGATGCCGTCCTGCGCCGGCATCCGACACCGGAATTACCACTCTCATTGATCAGCGGGCCGGTGCAGCGGCGCGTGCTGCTCGACGTCAACACCGCTGCGCACGCACTCGGACTCGTCCCCGGCATGGGTCTGCTGGCCGCGCATGCGATCGCGCCGCGCCTGCTCGCGATCGATCATGTGCCGCGCGAAGACGAGAATCTGCGCAGCCTGCTGGCCGCTTGGGCGTATCGCTACAGCTCGATGGTGAGCCTCGAAGGCGAGGATGCGATCCTGATCGAGGTCGAGGCCAGCCTCGGATTATTCGGCCCTTGGCCACAGTTCGAACGAAAGCTGCGCGACGATCTGCAGATGCTCGGCATCACGCATCGCATCGCGTTGGCACCCACGCCGATGGCCGCCTGCGTTTTCGCCGCCGCACACGATGGGTACGCATTGACCGCATCAACAAATATGCGTCAGGCGTTGGCGCAGATACCCCTGTCACTGGCGCGGATCGATCCGCCTGTCGTCACTGCGCTCGCCGCGATGGGGTTGAAAAAATTGCGTCAGGTCATGGCGCTGCCACGCGATGGTCTGGCGCGGCGCTTCGGTCCCGGCCTGCTCGCGCATCTCGATCGCCTCAGCGGCGATCGTCCCGATCCGCGCCTCTGCTATCGCCCGCCGGATGTGTTCGAGCAGCGCATCGAGCTCAATTACGAGATATCGCATCACCCTGCCCTGCTTTTTCCGCTGCGCCGGCTGGTCAACGACCTCGCGGCCTATCTCGCCGGTCGCGACGGCGGCGTGCAGCGTTTCGTGATCGCACTCGAACATGAGGATCATGCCGATACCGATGCCGTCGTCGGCCTGCTCGCCGCCGAGCGCGATCCTGCGCGTCTGTTCGATCTTGCCCGCACGCGCCTGGAACGCACGACGATTCCCGCACCGATTCGTGCCCTGCGCCTGATCGCGCGTGAACTGCCACCGTTTATCCCCGCCGGCCGCGACCTCTTCGACGATCGTCCCGCGCAGGCGATGCCCTGGCCGGCCTTGCGCGAGCGCCTGCGTGCGCGTCTGGGCGAAGATGCCGTGTACCAACTCGCCGCACATCCGGATCCGCGCCCGGAATTCGCATTGCGCCGGCTGCCGCAACTACTCAAGGAACCCGCACCGGTATCGCTGCCGCCACGCCCGACGTGGCTGCTGCCGCGACCGATGCCCCTGCGCGATAACGCATTGAAAATCCTCGCCGGCCCCGAGCGGATCGAATCGGGTTGGTGGGATGGCGGCGATATCCGTCGCGATTATTACGTCGTGCAAACCTCGCTGGGGCAACGCGCCTGGGCATTTCGTCCCGCAGGAGTGAATGAAGGCGCGTGGATGCTGCATGGCTGGTTCGCATGAACGCGCATATCGATAGCACTGCCTATGCCGAACTGCACTGCCTGAGCCATTTCAGTTTTGGTCGTGGTGCCTCAAGCGCGCGCGAATTGTTCGAACAGGCCAGCAAGCAGGGCTACCGCGCGCTGGCGATCACCGACGAATGCAGTTTCTCCGGTGTGGTGCGTGCGCTGGAAGCATCGCGAGAAACTGGTCTGCCGCTGATCGTCGGCACCGAAGTCACGCTGGTCGATGGCCTCAAGCTGGTGCTGCTCGCGCAGACGCGGCAGGGCTACAGCGCGATCAGCCGCCTGATCACCCGGGGCCGGCGATCCGCCGACAAGGGCAGCTATCGACTCGACCGCGGTGATTTTTCCGAAGGGCTGCCCGACACGCTGGTGCTGTGGCTGCCTGCCGCCACACCTGATCGCGAACAAGGCGAATGGCTGCGCGGATTGTTTGCCGGGCGGCTGTGGCTGGCGGTGGAATTGCATCGGCAATGCGACGACCAGCGCCGGTTGCAGAAATTGCTCGCGCTTGCGCAGGATCTTGGCCTGCCTGCGGTCGCCGCTGGCGATGTCCACATGCATGTGCGGCGGCGGCGCAGCGTGCAGGACACGCTGACGGCGATCCGGCACCGTTGCACCGTCGCCGAAGCTGGCGCGCATCTGTTTCCGAATGGCGAGCGCCATCTGCGCAGCCGGCGTGCGCTGACGGCGATCTATCCGGAAGAACTATTGCAGGAATCGGCGCGCATCGCCGCGCTGTGCAGTTTCGATCTTGGCGAACTGAAATATCAGTATCCGCGTGAGCTGGTCCCCGACGATCAGACACCGACGACCTGGCTGGCGCGGCTCACGCGTGCAGGTTGCGCGCAGCGCTGGCCGCAAGGTGTTCCTGCGGAGGTCGCCATGCAGATCGAGCGCGAACTCGCCCTGATCGCCGAGCTGAAATACGAAGCCTTTTTCCTCACCGTCGAGGATGTCGTCCGCTTCGCGCGTTCGCGCGGCATCCTTTGCCAGGGTCGCGGTTCGGCGGCGAATTCCGCGGTCTGTTATGCGCTTGGCATCACCGAGGTCAATCCGGCGCTGATGAACATGCTGTTCGAGCGCTTCATCTCGCGCGAACGCAACGAGCCACCGGACATCGATGTCGACTTCGAGCACGAGCGCCGCGAGGAAGTCATCCAATATATTTTCAGCAAGTACGGACGCGAGCGCGCCGCGCTGGCCGCGACCGTGATCTGCTATCGCGGCAAGAGTGCGATCGGCGATGTCGCCAAGGCACTGGGGCTGCCAGGCGATCAGGTCGAACGACTGCGTCAGGTGTTTTCGCGCGGCAACAGCGCCGCCGGCATCGATGACTTGTTGCACGAGGAAGGTTTCGATCCCGACAGCCCGGTGCTGCGCCGCGTGCTCGCGGTCACCCGCGAGCTGATCAATGCGCCGCGCCACCTGTCGCAGCATGTCGGCGGTTTCGTGATTTCGGAACAGCCGCTGCACCATCTGGTACCGGTCGAAAACGCCGCCATGCCCGAGCGCACGATCATCCAGTGGGACAAGGACGATCTGGAAACATTGGGCCTGCTCAAGGTCGATTGCCTTGCGTTGGGCATGCTCACCTGCGTGAGCAAATGCCTGGCGCTGCTGCGCCACCATCATGGCGTCGATCTGACGCCTGCGGCGATTCCGGCCGATGATGCACCGACTTACGCGATGATCCAGCGCGCCGATACCGTCGGTGTGTTCCAGATCGAATCGCGGGCGCAGATGGCGATGCTGCCGCGGCTGAAACCGAAAAATTTCTACGACCTGGTGATCGAAGTGGCAATCGTCCGCCCCGGTCCGATCCAGGGCGGCATGGTGCATCCGTACCTGCGCCGGCGCCAGGGCATTGACCCGGTCCGCTATCCCTCGCGAGCCTTGCAGACGGTGCTCGAGCGCACGCTGGGCGTGCCGCTGTTCCAGGAACAGGTGATGCAGATCGCGATCGTCGCCGCCGATTACACGCCCGGCGAGGCCGACGAATTGCGTCGCTCGATGGCGGCCTGGAAACGTCGTGGCGGCCTCGAACATCATCGCGAAAAGCTTCTTTCCGGCATGGCCAGGAATGGTTACGGCAGCGATTTCGCCGAGGCCATCTTCGAGCAGGTGAAAGGTTTCGGCAGCTACGGTTTTCCGGAATCGCATGCCGCGAGTTTCGCGTTGATCACCTATGTCAGCTGCTGGCTCAAGCAACACTACCCTGCCGCATTCACCTGCGCGCTGATGAATTCGCAGCCGCTGGGTTTCTACAGCAATGACCAGTTGATGCAGGATGTGCGCCGACACGGCGTCGAGATGCGACCGGTAGACGTGCGTTTCAGCGATTGGGATTCTGCGCTGGAATTGAACTTCCCTGCCTCGCCCGTTGCAGAAGCGAAGCACGCGATTCGTCTCGGGCTGCGTCATGTCACCGGATTCACGCCGGATGCCGCCGCGCGCATCGAACAGGCGCGGACAGCGCAGGGTTTTCTCGATGTCGAAGACCTGTGCGCGCGCAGCGGCATCGATTCGCGCCAACAATCCCTGCTCGCCGATGCCGGCGCACTCAAGGGCTTGGCAGGTCATCGTCATCGCGCGCGCTGGGCGATCCAGGGCGTGGAAATGCAATTGCCGTTGTTCGCTGCCGTGGCGGTACGCGATGCGCCGGTGTCTCTGCCCGTGCCCACAGCCGCGGAAGATTCTTTCGCCGATTACCGCAGCCTCGGGTTGACCCTGGGCCGGCATCCGCTGACGTTGATCCGCACGCAATTGAGCGCACTGCGTTGTCGTCGGTCGGCGGCGGCAAAAAAGCTGGCGCATGGCACTTCGGTCTGCATTGCCGGCCTGGTGATCGGCAGGCAGCGCCCGCAGACCGCCAGCGGCGTCACCTTCGTCACGCTCGAGGACGAGGACGGCATGGTCAACGTCGTGGTCTGGCATGACCTTGCCGAGCGGCAACGGCGCGTGTTGCTGGAATCACGACTGCTCGCGGTCGAAGGCCGGCTGGAATCGGTCGATGGCGTCCAGCATCTGATCGCCGGTCGCCTGCGCGATTTCACCCCGATGTTGAGCGGGCTGGTGACGCAGTCGCGGGATTTTCATTGATGGGTCTCAGCGGGTGAGACGAGGCGGACCTCAAATGCCGGTGGCCTTCTCGTCATTCCCGCCTGCGCGGGGATGATGGTTTGAAATTTCTTGTAGATGGATCCGGCATGCAAAGGCAGCACCCATGAATTCCCTGATCGCCCGCCAGAATATCGAGGACATTTCCACCCTTCCCGTCAGCCATGGCGAGCGCGCCGACAGCCACCACCTCAGCGAACGTCTCCAGCGCAAATACGCTGACCGCATCACCGGCGTGATCCACGTGCCCGGTCGCAGCGGAAAGTTTGTCCCGCTGCCGAATGACCTCCCCGTGCGCCTCGCGGCGGCGTTGAAAGCCCGTGGTATCGAGCAGCTCTACAGCCATCAGGGCGAAGCCTGGCAGGCGGTGAAGGCCGGCAGCAACGTCGTGATCGTGACGCCGACCGCGTCCGGTAAAAGTCTTTGCTACACGCTGCCGGTGCTCGCTGGCGTGATGCGCCGGCAGGCGAAGGCGCTCTATCTTTTTCCGACCAAGGCGCTGGCCCAGGATCAGGTCGCCGATCTTCTGGAACTCGTCCGTGCCGGCGAGCTCGGCATCAAGGCCTGCACCTTCGACGGCGATACGCCCGGCGATGCGCGCCAGGCAATTCGCCTGCACGGCGATATCGTGATCAGCAATCCCGACATGCTGCACCAGGCGATCCTGCCGCATCACACCAAGTGGGCGCAGTTTTTCGAGAACCTGCAGTACGTGGTGATCGACGAGATTCACAGCTATCGCGGCGTGTTCGGCTCGCACGTCGCCAATGTGTTGCGCCGGCTCAGGCGGGTCTGCGCTTTCTATGGCGCGAATCCGCAATTCATCCTGTGCTCGGCGACGATCGGCAACCCGCAGGCGCATGCCGAGGCGCTGATCGGCGCTGCCGTCACCGCGATCACCGAAAGCGGTGCGCCTTCCGGCGACAAGCACGTGCTGTTGTGGAATCCGCCCGTGGTCAATCCCGACCTCGGCCTGCGCGCTTCGGCGCGCAGCCAGTCCAATCGCATCGCGCGCATCGCGATCAAGGCCGGGTTGAAAACACTGGTGTTCGCGCAGTCGCGGACCATGGTCGAGGTGCTGACCAAATATCTCAAGGACGTCTTCGATCACGACCCACGCCTGTCGGCTCGTATCCGCGCCTATCGCGGCGGCTATCTGCCGAACGAACGTCGCGAGGCTGAACGGGCGATGCGCGACGGCCGCGTCGACGGCATCGTCAGCACCTCGGCACTGGAACTTGGCGTGGACATCGGCAGCCTCGATGTTGTTGTGCTCAACGGTTATCCGGGCTCGGTCGCGGCGACTTGGCAGCGCATCGGTCGCGCCGGCCGCCGCCGGAAACCCTCGCTGGGCGTGCTGGTCGCCAGCAGCAATCCGCTCGATCAATATCTGGTGCGGCATCCGGAATTTTTTTCCGATGCGCCGCCCGAACATGCGCGTATCCACCCCGACCAGCCGCTGATCGCGCTCGACCACATCCGCTGCGCTGCGTTCGAATTGCCGTTTCTTCGTGGCGAAGCATTCGGTCCGGCCGATGCCGCCCCCTACCTCGAGGTGCTGGGCGAAAGTGGCGTGCTGCATCGCGAGAGCGAGCGCTGGGAATGGATCGCCGACAGTTATCCGGCCAACGCAGTGTCGTTGCGTTCGGTCGCCGACGGCAACTTCGTCGTGGTCGACCGCAGCGATGGCCGCCAGACGATCATCGCCGAAGTCGATTTTTCCTCGGCACCGCTGACCTTGTACGAAGGCGCGATCCACATGATCCAGTCCACGCCTTATCAGGTGGAGCGTCTGGACTGGGACGGCCGAAAAGCCTATGTGACGCGCACGCAGGTCGACTATTACACCGATGCGATCGACTACACGCGGCTCAAGGTGCTCGCACGTTTCGATGGCGTCATCGCCGGGCAAGGCAGTGCGCACCATGGCGAAGTGCACGTGCTGCGACGCGTCGCCGGCTACAAGAAGATCCGCTACTACAGCCACGAAAACATCGGCTACGGACCGGTGAATCTTCCCGACCAGGAGCTGCACACCACGGCGATGTGGTGGCAGCTGCCGCAGGAAATTCTTGATCGCGAAATGCCGTCGCGGCAAGCGGCGCTGGATGGCTTCCTCGGTGCGGCCCATGCCCTGCATGTGGTGGCGACGTTGGCGGTGATGTCGGAAGCGCGGGACTTGCAGAAAGCCGTCGGCAGCGGCGATGGCGCGTGGTTCGCCGCCGGTGACGGGCGTGGGCGCGGCCAGCTGCGTTCGAGCGATGGCAGCTTGGTCAATCCGGCTGTGGCAGAGCGTTTTCTGCCGACGGTATATCTCTACGACAACTACCCCGGTGGCATCGGACTCAGCGATCCGCTGTGGCAGCGGCAGGCGGAATTGCTGCTGCGCGCGAGCGAGTTGGTGACGCGCTGCGATTGTCGTGCCGGCTGCCCGGCCTGCGTCGGCCCGGTGCTCGCTGCCGATGAAGATCGCGAATGCACGCCGCGGCAACTGGCGATCACCGTGCTGGCGTTGTTGGCGCAGCGATGACGGCGCTGGCATTGCAACTGGCAAAGCTGCGGCAGCAGGCGGGTGGCGGTGTGGCCACAGCGACCCTCACCACAGAAATCGGGGCGAAGCTTCCGCGCAGTCCGGTGCCGGAAGAGTTGCGGCGATTATTGGGTATCCGCACGCGGGCGCTTTCGTCGGCAACATCGTATTCGCCGTCACGGGTGATTGATCGCGAATTGCCCGGCATCGAAATCGCGCCGGGCCTGCGCTATCTCGAACATCGCCTCGAGTGGCCGGAAGCGCCGCTTTCGATCGACGCCGGCTTTAACGATTTCGGCTTGATCGCGCGCGAAAACGTCCTGAGTTTCGATACTGAAACCACAGGCCTCGCTGGTGGCACCGGCACGCGTGCCTTCATGATCGGCGTCGCCGATTGGCCGGACCAGCGCCTGCGGCTGCGGCAGTTGTTCATCACCACGATGGGCGCCGAGGTCGCGATGCTGCAGGCGTTCGCGCAGTGGCTGTCACCGGAGAAAATCCTGGTCAGTTATAACGGCCGCTGCTACGACGCGCCCCTGCTGACCACTCGCTACCGACTGGCGCGTTTGGCTAACCCGCTTGCCGGCCTGCGTCATCTCGATCTGCTTTTTCCCACGCGTCGACGCTATCGCGGTGTCTGGGAAAATTGCCGGCTCGCAACGATCGAGCGGCAGTTGCTGGGAGTGATCCGCGAAGACGATCTGCCAGGCGCCGAAGCGCCGCGCGCCTGGCGCGACTATCTCCAGGGCGGCGACGCCCGCGACTTGCGCCGCGTCGTCGCCCACAACGACCAGGACCTGCGCAGCCTCAGCGCCTTGTTGCTGCGGCTGGCGCAGGCCTGATGGACTACTGACGATCAGCGGCGGCGATACAGATCGCTGAACATCGAATGGCCGTTGGCGGAAGTCGCTGGCACCGCCTGCGCAACATCCCAGTGCTCGACCAGCTCGAAACCAACCACACGATACAGATCGCAAACCGCCGCGCCGGCGAATTCGTTGGCCGGATCCACGCCCGGATCGGTGTTCTGCGAACACACCAGCGACAGGTCGCCGTCGGCCATCGACTTCACCACGCGGTAGTTCGAACCCGCCGGCGCGATGTAATCGATGACTTCCTTGAGTGCGGCGCGACCATTGCCGACATAGGGATTGTGCTGGATATAGTTCTGCGCCCAGAACGTGTCCAGCAAGGCGAAATTGCGGTTGCCGAATACCTGTTCGGAAAGATTCTTCACCAACAGGCGGTTGAACTCTTCGTGCGCTTCATTGCTGCGCGGCACCGGGCCGGGATAGACATAGAGATTGCTGAACATCGAGTTGCCGCTTTCGGTCTGTGCCGGAACACCGCTGCGCACCGCCCAGTGTTCGACGATCACGCCGCGATCGAGGCGGTAGATGTCGTAGCGATTGCTGCCGCTCATCTCGTTGCCCGGCGTTGCCGATACCTGCGAATGCACCAGCACCAGGTCGCGGTCGGCGAGGACATGCTTGATCGTCAGCGTGCGCGCCGGCACCAGTGCGCGTTGTGCGCTGATCCACTGCAACATCGCCGCACGACCATCCTGCACGGCGGGGTCGTGCTGGATCAGATCACTGGCGAAGAATGTTCCGAGTGCGTTGATATCGCCGTTGCCAAGCAAGTTGTTGGACAGCAGCGTGATCAACTGCTTGTTCAGGCCTTCGATGACCGGGTCGCGCGAAGGGAGCGACGCGATGTTCGACGGCGCCGAAGTTGCCGCACTGCCGGAGGTGTCGGCGACGGCAGCGGTCGAGAGCAGCGCAAGAGTGAGGGCGAAGGCGAGTTTCGAGAAGGCGTTTTGCATGCACGATCCTTTGGCGGAAAATCCAGCTTGGAGCCGGCATGCCGTGGGGCGTTGCCGGCGGTATAGCCCCGCCTGACAGAGGCCCGGGCCAGACCAAGCTGCCCCCACCGCCGCTTCCGCGCTGCGGTTCTGGTGCGAACCGTGATTAATCCGGTGCCAGTCCCGACGAAAGCATCACAAAATAGACCCGGGTCCGGTACCGTGCCCTACCCACTCCGCCCAATCCGATTTCCAGTTCCCCGTCAGCAAGGAAAGCCCCATGGATTTTCGTCTCGCCAAGCGTCTCGCCTATTGGGGCGCCTGGAGTCTGGCCGCCTTCTACAATTTCTGCCGGGACGTGTTCAGTGGCTCGATCGGCTACCTGGCGGTCTTCAACCTGGTGCATTTCTTCCTGTGGGGCTGCCTGGGCCTGGTGGCGATTCCACTGATCCGGCGTTACCCGATCCGCTGGCACTGGCAGCCCTGGCTGCTGCATCTTCTGCTCGGCACGGCGTTTACCCTGATCGATATCGTGCTTGGGCACTGGATCACGTTCCGCCTGCTGGGCGTCGGTCGCCACATGTCGCTTTCAAAAATCGCCATGGTGGCGTTCGAGAACTGTTTCCACCTGGGCCTGCTCACTTATGCCTTCATGGTCGGAATCGTCCAGGGGCTGGATGCGCACGAATTATCGGGTCAGCGCGCAGTCAAGGCCGCGCAGCTGGAAGCGCGACTGGTGCAGGCGCAACTGCAGTCCTTGCGGATGCAATTGCAGCCGCACTTTCTCTTCAACACGCTGCACGCGATTTCCTCGTTGATGCATTACGACGTTGCGACCGCGGACCGTATGCTCAATCGCCTCAGCGAATTGTTGCGGATTTCGCTGCAGGAATACGACGGCAAGGCGGTCAGCCTGCGCCAGGAAATGTCGTTCATCGAAGCCTATCTGGAAATCGAGAAACTGCGCTTCGAACAACGATTGCGCATCGCCTGGGCGATTCCCGAGGATCTGCAAGGCAACATCATCCCGCCCTTCATCCTGCAACCGTTGGTCGAGAACGCGATCAAGCACAGCATTTCACCGCGCGCCAAGGGTGGCGAGATCGTCATCCGCGCCTACACGGAGGGCAGCGAGCTCATGCTGGAAGTCGAGGATGATGCTCCGGCGCAACTGCCCAAGCAGGTCGGCTTCGGTATCGGCCTGCGAAACACGCGATCGAGGCTGGAGACTTTGTATGGCGTTGGTCAACGCTTCGAATTGATCCGCGCCGGCATGGGAACGATCGCCCGCCTCCGCCTGCCTCTCGCCGAGCCGATCGCGGTGCCGGCATGAAGACCGCCATCCGCGCGCTCATCGCCGATGACGAAGCCCCGGCGCGTCGCCGTTTGCAGCAATTGCTCGCGAGCGAAACCGACATCGAGGTAGTGGGTGAAGCCAGCGACGGGTTGGAAACCGTGAACGCGATTGAACGGCTGGCTCCCGATCTTGTTTTCCTCGATGTCCAGATGCCGGAACTTGACGGCTTCGACGTGGTGGCAACCATCGGCATCGCGCGCATGCCGGCGACGATTTTCGTGACTGCGCATGATCACTACGCGCTGGCCGCCTTCGAAGCCAACGCCATGGACTACCTGCTCAAACCTTTCGATCAGGAGCGTTTTCTGAAGTCCCTGCGCAAGGCCAGGTCGTGGCTGCGCAGCGAGAAAGCGCTGGAACTGCAATCGCAACTTCGCAATGTATTGAACGAATTTTCCAGGGAGAAGAAATTTCCCGAGCGCATGCTGGTGCGTGCCGGCGACTCGCACCAGTTGATCAGGACTGCCGATCTCCAGTACGTGAAAGCTGAAGGAAACTACGTGCGCCTGCACACCATCGATGGCCAGTCATTGCAGATGCGGGAAAGCCTGCGCGGCATCGAGGAACGGTTGGACCCGCAAAAGTTCCGCCGGATTCACCGTTCGCACATCGTCAATCTCGACCAGATAAAGAAACTGCTGCCGTGGTTTGGCGGCGATTGCCTGGTGATGATGGCCGATGGCTGTCGCCTTACCCTGAGCCGAAGTCATCGCGATGCGCTCAAGGAATTCATGTAAACGAAATTCGTTGCGGCTCGATCAAACAGACCCGCAGGTCATCAATGTCCGTCGGCGCAGAACGCCACGACCTCGTCGTAGGGCAGCGCGACCCGGCCCGGCGCGCAGCGGCGGCAGGCAGGATCGGGCTTGAGTCGGGTTTCGCGGAACTGCATGCCCAGCGTTTCGACATGCAGCAGACGGCCGATCAATGGTTCGCCGATCTGCAGCAGCAACTTCAGTGTTTCGGTCGCCTGCAGCAGTCCGATCAGTCCAGGCAAAACGCCGAGCACACCGGCTTCGCTGCAATTCGGCGCTTCCGCTGCGCTGGGCGGATCCGGGAACAGGCAGCGATAGCACGGTGCGCTGCCGCGCTGACGCCCGGCATCGAACACGCTGACCTGGCCCTCGAAGCGATGCACGGCGCCATAGACCAGAGGTTTGGCAAGCTGCACGCAGGCATCGGACAGCAGGTAGCGCGCGGTGAAGTTGTCGGCGCCATCCACCACCACGTCGACATCGCCGATCAAGGCTTCGACGTTGTCGGCAGCGAGTCGTGTGGCGATGGCCTCGATTTCGATCTTCGGATTCAGAGCCGACAACGTTTGCTTCGCCGAATCAACCTTGAGTTGGCCGACACGGTCATCAGTGTGCAGAATCTGTCGCTGCAGGTTGCTTAGTTCGACGCGATCGTCGTCGACCACACGCAGGAAGCCGACGCCGGCCGCTGCGAGATAGTAGGCCGCAGGTGAGCCGAGACCGCCGGCACCGACAATCAGGACTCTCGCCGCCGCGAGTTTTTTCTGGCCGGACACACCGACCTGCGGCAGGCGCAGATGCCTTGCGTATCGCTGCAGGAAATCCGGCGACTCGGAAGAAGCGATCGGCAATCCCTCCGCCTGCCAGCGCTGGAAGCCGCCGATGACCGAATAGAGTTGCCGATAGCCTTGCGACGCGAGACTTTCCGCTGCAAGCAATGAGCGACGGCCACCGGCGCAGATCAGCAACAACGCCTGCGTTTGGTCCGGATGATATTGCGCGGGATCGGCTTCGAGTCGTGCGCGCGGCACCGGCGCAGCAGCCTCGGGCAAGCCGAGTGCGTGTTCGTCGGCTTCGCGCACATCGATCAGGGGCGCGCCTTTTTTCTGCAACTGCAGCGCTTCGGCAGGGGTGATTTCGCGGATGCTCTGAGTCATGCGGTCGGCCTGGTGTGATCAGAAGCCGCTGAGAGGAAGCACATCGACCACCTGCCCCGCCGACCATTCGCCGGCTTCTTCGGGCAGGATGATCAGCGCATTGGAATCAGCGGCGGCGCGCAATCGATGCGAACCGTCGGCGGGATTGGGCATCACCCGTAATTGTCCGTTCTCGTCACAACGCAGCAGACCGCGCAGGAATTCCAGGCGCGGGTGCGTCTTGCGCACAGGACCATCGAGCAGAGCGCGAACGTTCGGACGGACATCACGCCGACCTTGCAGGCCATCCAGCAATCGCCGCGCCAGCGTGAGATAGGTCGCGAATACCGAAACCGGATTGCCGGGCAGGCCAATGAAGTGCGCGGCATCAAGTTTGCCGAACAACACTGGCATGCCCGGGCGCATACGCACTTTCCAGAAATGCACTTGCCCATGTTGCTGGATCAGATTCGGCAGATGGTCTTTTTCGCCGGCGGAAACGCCGCCGCAGGTCAGCACAAGATCGAACGAGAAGGCGGCATCACGCAGCACGGGCAACATCCGCGCGGGATCGTCGGGCAGCACCGGCCACGCCACGGGCTCGTAACCATCGGCGATCAGCAGCGTCTGCAGCAATGCGCGATTGCTGTCGTAGATCTGTCCTGGCATGAGTGCCTGGCCGGGCGGGCGCAGTTCGTCGCCGGTGGTGAATACAGCGACCGTGGGGCGTCGCGACAGCGACAGATCGTGATGGCCCAACGCCGCTGCCAGACTGATCTGCGCTGGACCGAGCACTTGTCCGGGCGTGAGCACGACGTCGCCACGACGCACATCTTCTCCGGCGCGACGGACATGATTGCCTGCACGGATGCCGCCGGGAATCGTCACGACATCAGCGTCGATGCGCACGTCTTCCTTGATCACCACCGTGTCGCTGCCCGACGGCATCGGCGCACCGGTGGTGATGCGCACGCATTGCCCGGCGGCGACGGAAAAATCCTGCGACTGGCCGGCGAATTGCTCGCCCAGCAATTTCAGAGTCGCATCGCCATCGCCATCGACATGACGGAATGCGAAACCATCCATCGCGGAGTTGTCGAAAGATGGCAGATCGATGCCGGCGATCACTGGCTCGACCAGTACGCGTTGCAAAGCGCGCGCCAGCGGGACGCGTTCGTTTTCCAGGCGCGACTGCGCGGCGACGCGATCGATGATCGCCCGGGCTTCGGCGAAAGCGATGCGTTGCGGGAAAGCTTCAGTCATCGTTCGCATCCTCGAAATCACCGGGGCTGTTGAGGTTGCCCAGGCGTAGCGGCGAAATATCGTGCAATTGCATCGTCAGGGTTTCGAACAGGCCATGCGCGCTCCATTGTCCGTCATCGAGGCGTCGGCTGACGACCGGCAGCACGGTCGCCACGCGCCAGAGCGCACACAATGGTTGCAGGCCATCGCCGTCGCACAGCGCACTGCCGTCAACGGGCTCGATCGAAGCGAGCGAAGCCAATGCGGACCCCGGCATGCGAGCGAGATCGACCGGCAATGTCAGCAACCAATCGCTGGTACAGACTTGCATGAGTGCTTCGAGACCGGCGAGCGGACCAGGGTGCGCAGGACGCAGGTCCGGAACAGCGCGCAAGCCGAATGCATCGAAGCGCGAGTCCTGTGCAGGATGACTGATGAGCATCTGCGCGTAACCGTTGCCGGTGGCGCGTAAGCTGCGTTCGACCAGCGGCTGCCCGCGATATTCGGCGAAGGCCTTGTCGACACCGCCAAGTCGGCGGGCCTGGCCGCCTGCGAGAATCCCCAGGGAAATCCTCGCCCGCGCGATCACTTTACTTGACGTGGCGGAGCAGGCGCCGGCGTTTCTTGACCTGCTTTTCGGTGAGCGGATTCTTCTTGCCTTCGAAGGGATTTTCGCCTTCGCGGAAGATGAACTGGATCGGCGTGCCGACCAGTTTGAAGCGCTTGCGGAAAAAGTTTTCGAGGTAGCGCTTGTAGGACTCGGCGAGGCTTTTGAGGCGGGTACCGTGGACGATGAAGGTCGGCGGGTTGCTGCCACCCGGATGCGCGTAACGCATCTTCGGCAGATGCCCGCGCACCGCCGGCGGCTGGAAGCTGGCGTAGGCGACTTCCAGTGCCTTGGTGACTTCCGAGGTGCTGAATTCGCGTGTCGCAGAGGTATGGGCACGATGGATGGCGCGGAACAATTCGCGCATGCCAGTGCCATGCTTGGCCGAGATCGTCATGTTCTCGGCCCAGGTGCAGAAGCTGAGCTTGCGGCTGATCAGGGAAAGGGTTTGTTCGCGCTGATAGCTGGTTTGGCCATCCCATTTGTTGACCGCGATCACCAGCGCCCTGCCCGCTTCGAGCACATGCCCGAGCACGGTGGCGTCCTGGTCGGTGACGCCTTCACCGGCGTCGAGCATCACCACCGCGACCTGGCAGCTCTGGATCGATTGCAGCGTTTTGAACACGCTGAATTTTTCCACGGCTTCTTCGACCTTGCCGCGACGGCGCAGGCCGGCGGTGTCGATCAGGCGATATTTGCGACCGTCGCGTTCCATGTCCACGGCGATGGAATCGCGCGTGGTGCCAGGAACATCGGAAGCGATCATCCGTTCTTCGCCGAGCAGGCGATTGACCAGCGTCGACTTGCCGACATTCGGACGGCCGATGAAGGCAACGCGCACGCGTTCCGGATCTTCGGCGAGCACTGCGGCATCGCGATCCTCGGGCAGGCGTGGCAGGATCAGGCCGAGCAGTTCCGGCACGCCACGCTGATGCGCTGCGGCGACCGGAAGCGAAATTTTTACGCCGAACTTGGCGAACTCGTCGATGCATGCCGCTTCGTCGAGGCCGTCGGTCTTGTTGACGACGAGGAAGAACGGACGTCCGGTCTTGCGCAGCCAGGCCAGAATGGTCTGGTCGAGTACGGTCGGTCCTTCGCGGCCATCGACGACGAACAATACGAGATCGGCTTCCTCGGCAGCGGCGCGCGATTGTTTCGCGGTCGCGCCGGCGAGACCTTCTTCGTCATCCGATAAGCCACCGGTATCGCAGATCGCGAACGGGCGATCTTCGTCGAGGCGGCAAATACCGTAATGACGATCGCGGGTGACGCCGGGTTCGTCATGGACGAGGGCATCACGCGTGCGCGTGAAAGCGTTGAACAGCGTGGACTTGCCGACGTTGGGCCGTCCGACCAGGGCGACCAGCGGCAGCATGGATCAGTTCCCCAGCTTGTAGGCAGTGAGCTTGCCTTCGTTGCTGACCGCATACAGCACGCCATCCGGGGAAACCTGCGGCGTGCCACGCAACGCCGCGCGTTCGATGCGGGTGCGGGCAACGATCACGCCTG
>Ga0066823_10000011_pt1 | contig 22779 bp, 21 predicted proteins | sample SoimicmetaGmgHMB_FD_62219 | JGI IMG/M metagenome (GOLD analysis project Ga0066823, IMG submission 62219) | Soil and rhizosphere microbial communities from Laval, Canada - mgHMB | ecosystem: Environmental > Terrestrial > Soil > Agricultural land | place: Laval, Canada | collected 2014-09-23 | reverse complement strand
ATCGAATCCGGCCGCGCCTTCCTGACGCACGATGCTGTCGGGGTCCTCGCCGTCGGGCAGGAACAGGAAAAACGCCTGGCGACCATCCTTCATACGCGGCAGGATTGATTCGACCGCCTTCCACGCTGCGCCGCGCCCGGCGCGATCGCCGTCGAAACAGAAATACACATCCGCGGCGTTGCGAAACAACAATTCCGCGTGGTCGGGCGTGGTCGCCGTACCCAGCGTCGCAACCGCTTGCGTGACGCCGTACTGGAACAGTGCGACCACATCCATGTAGCCCTCGACGACGATCAGGCGCGGAATCTTCGCGTGCGCCTGACGCACCTGCCACAGCCCGTAGAGTTCGCGACCCTTGTGGAAAAGCGCGGTCTCCGGCGAGTTGAGGTATTTCGGACCATCGTCTTTCTCGAGGACGCGGCCACCGAAAGCGATGACGCGGCCGCGGCGATCGTGGATCGGAAACATCACGCGATCGCGGAACTTGTCGTAGACGCGGCCGCTGTCGTTTTTCGACAACATGCCGGTCTTTTCCAGCAGGCGCAGCCGGCGTTCGTCGCCGCCAAGCGCGTCCTTGAGACCGTTGAAACCTTCGGGCGCGTAACCGATCAGGAAACGCGCGCGGTTGTCGGCGTCGACGCCGCGCTTGTCGAGATAGGCCGCTGCCTTCGCGTTGCCGGCCAGTTGCGTCTGGAAGAATTTCGCCGAGGCATCGAGCGCCGCGTACAGATCGCGCGATTCGCCGTCCTCGTTGCGTACCTGTGCATCCTTGGGCACGTCGATGCCGACGCGCTTGGCCAGTTCCTCGACGGCATCGAGAAACTCGAGCCGGTCGTAATTCATCAGGAAGGAAATCGCGGTGCCGTGCGCGCCGCAGCCAAAGCAGTGATAGAACTGTTTGGTCGGCGATACCGTGAAACTCGGCGAGCGCTCGTCATGGAACGGACAGCGCGCGGAATACTCGCGGCCCTGGCGCTTGAGCGGAATGCGCGAGCCGATGATCTCGACCAGATCCGTCCTGGCGAGAAGATCATCGATGAAGGCGTCGGGGAGGCGGGCCATGGAGGGTTAGGATGCCATGCCATCAATGCCGATGTAGGAGCGACGCAAGTCGCGAACGCCCGATTCGATGGCGACGCGTTCGCGACTTGCGTCGCTCCTACATGGGGATGTCAGCCCGCGAGCTTCGCCTTCACCATGCCCGACAGCGCGCCCATGTCGGCGCGGCCGGCGACTTTCGGCTTCAGCACGGCCATCACCTTGCCCATGTCCTGCGGGCCGGTGGCGCCGGATTCGGCGATCGAGGCGACGACGGCGGCCTCGACCTCTTCCTCGCTCATCTGCGCGGGCAGGTAGGCCTGGATCACGCCAAGCTCGTACCGCTCGACGGCGGCGAGGTCTTCGCGGCCATGGGTCTCGTACTGACTGATCGAATCCTTGCGCTGCTTGACCATTTTCTCGAGCACGGCCAGCACGATAGCGTCGGTGATCTCGATGCGTTCATCGACTTCACGCTGCTTGATCGCAGCATTGATCAGGCGGATGACGCCGAGACGATCCTTCTCGCCGGATTTCATCGCGATCTTCATGTCGTCGGTGAGCTGGGCTTTCATGGACATGGTCTTCTCCAGGAGACGCGGCGGAACGGGATTTCGGTGCGATGGAATTCAATCCACCAGAAGCACGAAAAGCCGGCGACGCTTGCGCGCGGCCGGCTTCTCGACAAACGCCGCGGCTCAGTAAAGGCGCTGGCGCTTGGTGACGTCGCGCGAGCTGCGACGCAGCTGGCGCTTCACCGCGGCAGCGGCCTTGCGCTTGCGCTCTTGCGTCGGCTTCTCGTAGAACTCGCGCTTGCGGGTTTCGGCCAAGACGCCGGCCTTCTCGCAAGTGCGCTTGAAGCGGCGCAGGGCAAACTCAAACGGCTCGTTTTCGCGGACTTTGACAGCAGGCATGGGAACTCCAAATCGGGACTACGCCAGTCACGGGCAAACCCCGTTCGGCGAGCCGCGTATGATACGCGGCCTGGGCGGGACGGCGCAAGCCAAAGCCCCTTTTTCCGGGAATGACATGCGGGTACTGGGCATCGAAACCAGCTGCGACGAGACCGGCGTGGCCGTCTACGACACCGCCGCGGGCCTGCGTGCGCACGCGCTATACAGCCAGATCGCCCTGCACGCCGAGTACGGCGGCGTGGTGCCGGAACTGGCCAGCCGCGACCACGTCCGCAAGCTGCTGCCGCTGGTGCGCCAGACCCTGGCCGAATCGGGCCTGGCCGTCGCCGATATCGATGCCGTCGCCTATACCGCCGGGCCTGGCCTGGTCGGGGCCCTGATGGTGGGTGCAGCGGCCGGTCGCGCCCTGGCCTGGGCCCTCGATGTACCGGCGCTGGGCGTGCACCACATGGAAGGCCACCTGCTTGCGCCGCTGCTGGAGGATCCCACCCTGCAGCCACCCTTCGTCGCCCTGCTGGTCTCCGGCGGCCATACGCAATTGGTGGCCGTCACCGCCATCGGGCAATACCGGCTGCTTGGCGAGACCCTGGATGACGCCGCCGGCGAAGCCTTCGACAAGACCGCCAAGCTCATGGGCCTGCCCTACCCCGGCGGCCCGGAATTGGCCCGGCTCGCGGAAACCGGCCGCCCCGGCCTGTTCAAGTTTTCGCGGCCGATGACCGATCGCCCCGGCCTCGATTTCAGCTTCTCCGGCCTCAAGACCCAGGTTCTGCTCGCCTGGAAGGCCTCCGACCAGAGCGAGCAGACCCGCGCCGATATCGCCCGCGCCTTCGAGGATGCGGTGGTCGATACGCTGGCGATCAAATGCGAACGCGCGCTGGAAGAGGCGAATGCAGACATCCTCGTCGTCGCTGGCGGCGTCGGTGCGAACAAGCGCCTGCGCGCCCGCCTGGAACTCATGGCAACGAAGCGCCGCGGCCGCGTCTGCTTTCCGCGCCCGGAATTTTGCACCGACAATGGCGCGATGATCGCCTTCGCCGGCGCTCTGCGCCTGCAGGCCGGCCAGCACGAAAACGCCAGCGTCACGGTGTTTCCGCGCTGGGATATGGCGGGGTTGCCGGCGGTGTGAGAAGCGCTTCCCGCCTTCGCGGGGATGACGAGAAAAATATTTCCATTCACCACTCACTCCCCCAAAGAAATCCCATGGACAAAGTCTTCATCGAAGCCCTCGAGATCGAATGCGTGATCGGCATCTACGATTGGGAGCGCAAGATCAAGCAGCCGATCGTGTTCGACATCGAAATGGATTCGGACAACCGCAAGCCTGCGGCCAGCGATGACATCGCCGATACGCTCGACTACAAGGCGATCAGCAAGCGGCTGATCCAGTTCGTGTCGGAGTCGAGTTTCGGCCTGGTCGAAACCCTTGCCGAGCGCTGCTGCGCGATCATCATTGATGAGTTCTGCGTCGCCCGCGTGCGCCTCAAGCTGAGCAAGATCGGCGCCGTGCGCGGCGCGAAGGCGGTCGGTGTGATCATCGAACGCAGCCGGATCTGATGGCCAAGGCCTACCTCAGCCTCGGCGCCAACCTCGATCCCGTGCAGCACCTGCGGCGCGCGCTGCGGGAGTTGCGCGAACGCTTCGGCAATGTCCTCGTCTCGCCGGTTTACCGTACTGCGGCAGTGGGTTTCGACGGCGCCGATTTCCTCAACGCCGCCGCGATCATCGATAGCGATCTCGACCCGATCGCGCTCGACGCCTGGCTGCACGCGCTCGAGGACGCGCACGGACGGCGTCGCGACCAGCCGCGTTTCTCGGATCGACCGCTCGATATCGACATCATCTTTTTCGACGATCGCGTGCTGACCGGGCCCGGTCACCTGGAAATTCCACGCCCGGAGCTGCGTCACGCCTTCGTGCTGAAACCGCTGTTCGACCTCGCCCCGGGTTTTCGCGATCCGCGTTCCGGCCGCACGCTGGCCGAACTCTGGGCGCAGCTGCAAGGGGAAAATCCCGAAGAATCCTCGCGACTGCTACTGACCGCGATCGACTAGCGCGCAGCAACCGCAGCGCAGCGCGCCGGTGCGGGCTGGGCGAGAAAATCGCGATTCATCCGGCGCACGACATCGAGCAGCGGACCGGGTCGACCGTCGGCATCGTAAAGACCACCGTACTGCACGTGATCGAACAACTGCAGCGAACGCAGTGCGAGATCGCCGTGCACGGCAACGACCTGCAGATCGAGATGATCCGCGGCCGGTCGCGGGCCGATCACCGCACAGACCTGATGGCGACCGGGCGCCGGGAACTCCAGCGTGACCGCAGCGCCATTGCCGGCCTTCACCGACAATCGTGCCGATTGTCGTACGTCGGCTTCGATGCATACCTGGTCAGGCATCGCATCGTCTTTGGGAAGCCGCCCGCGCTTCGCGGGAATGACCTGCGCCAATTCATCGCCACCGATCATTCGCAATTGGAAATCGCCATCCGGCAGAGCTTCAAGCGCCGCGCGCGCCGCGCCTTTCGCAGGCTGCAGCGACCAGCCATCGAGTCCGTAGCCGAAGGTGGGGTTGTAGATCGGACTCTCGCGATAATCCTGCGCGGTCCAGAACCCGTAGCCTTGCACATGATTGGCTTTCATCACGCAGACCGCGCGGCTGAGGAATGCGGGAATTTCCTCCGGCCGAAGCACCGCGTTGCGTTCGTAGCCCGGCGTGTTGTCGACGACATTGAATTGATCGATGAACAGGTTGCGGCCGCCGCTGCTGTCCGCCGTTTCCTTCAGCAGCGCGGTGAACAGGCGCAGGCCTTCCTCCGCGCTGAGTTGCTCGCCGGCATTGTTCGCCCCCCAGAACGGAGCCCAGTAGATCGACAGCGGCCGACCCGGCGGCAGAACTTCCATGCCGGCGTGGCTGATCCAGCGATCGACCTCGGTGTGACCATTCTTCTCGATGAAGTGCGGATCCTTGTCGACGCGCGCCTCGTAGGAAAGATTCGGCAATGCCGACAGCGCGGGACGAAACAATTTTTCCACCACCAGCCAATCCCAGTAGGCATTGAATGCCTCGGCGTGCTCGTCCTGCGGCGTCGGCAACACATCGGGCGGCGCCGCCACCTTCGGCCTGGCCGCACGAAATTCCTGGTAGTCGCCACGCGCGCGATCATCGATCCGGCGCAACCATTGGTCTTCCCAACTCATGAAAGTCAGCGCGACGCCAGGGCGATCGGCGATTTCGCGGCCGAGGCGCGCGACGAATTGCTGATAGGCCGCGCGCGTCGCCGGATCGTTCAACAATCGGTCGCTGCGATCGCCGACATCGCCGGCCTCAGGTTCGAAACTCCAGCCGTAGCCGACCCGCAGCACGACCTTGAGCTTTGCCCGCGCCGCTTCATCGAGAAGGAAGTGCAGGCGCTCGAACGCGCGCTCGTCGTAGCGGCAGCAGGGCGCGAACACCGGCTGGAAATCGCCCCAGGACACCAGCAGCACGACGGCATTGAAACCATCGCCGGACATCCGGGAAAAATCCTCGCGGACATCGCCGCGACGAAAACCGGCGATGAAATTCTTCGGCCACTGCCGGCCGAAATAATGCGCCGCCACCAACGGCTGAGTGCTGGCCGATGCTGTCGTTGTCGCTGTCGCCGATGCCTCCGCCGTCACGGCAACCGCCCCGCGATGCTGCTCCGAACACGCGACCGCGAGCAACAAGCCCAGGCAAAGGCCGGTCAGGCGCAAAACGAGGGCGGGATTCGGATTCGCAAGCATTCGCTGTCCTGCTGTCGTGGCCGCGGGCATGAAGTATAGTCCGGGCGCCGTCGGGTGACTTCCGGCGGTTGCCGTCGGCGTGCAGACCGGCGGCATAATCATCGCGACAATCCAGGGAGCACGATCATGTTCGAGAAGTTTTCCCGCAGTTGGGAACTGGTCAAGGCCAGCGCCGCCGTGCTGCGTTCCGACAAGGAATTGATGTTGTTCCCGGTGATCTCCGGCATCGCCACGCTGCTGGTGCTCGCGACCTTCATCGTGCCGACCTTCGCACTGCGCCTGTTCGAACACGGCATCGGCGTATTCGGCGCGATCTGGGCCTTCCTGTTTTATTTCTGCCAGTACACGGTGATCATCTTCTTCAACTGCGCGCTGGTCGGTGCTGCGATGATCCGGCTCGAAGGCGGCAATCCCAGCCTCGCCGATGGCATCAATATCGCCAAATCGCGCCTCGGTGCGATCCTCGGCTATGCGGCGATCGCCGCAACCGTGGGCCTGATCCTGCAGCGGATGAAGGACGGCGACAACAACTTCCTCGTGCGCATGCTCGGCAGCGGCCTCGGCGCCGCGTGGACGCTGGCGACGTTCCTGGTCGTGCCCGTGCTGGTGCATGAGAACGTCGGTCCGATCGACGCCCTCAAGCAGAGCGTGAGCCTACTCAAGCGCACCTGGGGCGAGAACGCGATCGGCAATGTCGGCATCGGCGCCGCCTTCGGCCTGATCATGGTCGGCGTGATTGTCGTCGGTGTCATCCTGACCTTCCTCGCAGCGATGGCCAATGCCTGGCTGGCGGTGATCGTCGCGATCATCTTCGTGATCGGCATCCTGATCCTGGGCGTCTACCAGTCCGCGCTCAGCGGCATCTATTCGGCCGCGTTGTATCGCTTCGCCACGCAAGGCGAAGCACCACCGGCGTTTCAGGGCATGGCGCTGCAGAACGCCTTCAAGGCGAAGTAAGCATCTTGATCAAGGCGCCGCAGCGGTTTGCGCTGCGGCCCTTTCCCGCACTTGGTAGCGCTGCTTGGCGACGGTAATCGTCGGCGGCAGGCCGGTATGCGCGAAGGCGTCGTAACCTTCGCGCAGATTCGCCCAGAAACTTCCCCAGGGCTGACGCTGCCAGTCGGCGAGCGGTGATTTTTCAAAACGGAACGGGAAGATGTGCACATCGATGCCGGTCTGCCCGCTTTGCAACGCCGCCGCCATCAACGTGTAGATCTGCTCGATCTGCGCATCGCCCATCGCATAGCAGCCGATCGAAACGCAGTTGCCGTGCACCATCAGGAAATCGCCGCTGCGGCCGAGCGCGCGATCGTAGGCATTCGGATAGCCCAGATTGAACGCCAGATGGAACTGGCTGTGCGGATTGAGCTGGCCGGCGCGCACGACATAAAAACCTTCCGGCGATTGCCCGTCGCCCTGGCGTTGCTTGGGGCCTAGCGCACCGGAATAGGTGCAGATCGCATAGCTGCGAAACAGTACGAAGCGATCACGCTTGCGCAGCCAGACTTCCAACACACGCTCGTGCTTGAAGATGCGGATGAACACGGGATTCCCCAGCGCCAGTCCGTCTGCGGCGAGATCGCGTCGCAGGCCCGGCCCGACGCGTTGCGCGGCGGCCTGCGCGACGGCATCGTCGCTGCGCGGGAAAGCGCGCTGAGTCGGCAGCGTCGTCAGCGCCAGCGCGAGAAATATCGCCAGAATTCGCGGCGCGCTCATATCGTCAACGCACGCCCGCCATCGACGCGGATGATCTGGCCGGTGGTATAGCGCGCATCCATCAGCAGCCAGCGCACGGCCTCGGCGACATCGGCGGGCTCACCTGCGCGCTGCAGCGCCGTGCTCGCCAGCATCACCTGTTGTTCGGCGGGCGACTTGCCCGCTTCCGGCCACAGCACCGCGCCTGGTGCGACGCCGTTGACGCGGATTTCCGGTCCGAGCTCGCGCGCCAGCGACAACGTCATCATCGCCAGTGCCGCTTTCGCCATGCAGTAGATCGTGTGCTGGCGCAGCGGTCGCTCGGCGTAGACATCGATCAGGTTGACGATCGCGCCGGCACTGGCTTTCAGATGCGGTGCCGCGGCCTGGCTGAGGAAAAATGGCGCGCGCGCATTCGATGCGAACAACGCATCCCACATCGCCGGCGTGGCGGTGCCGATCGGCGTCGGGAAAAAGGCGCTGGCGTTGTTGACCAGCGCATCGAGCCGCCCGAAATGCCCGACCGTCGTGGCGACGATTTCTGGCAGGCGATCGAACTCGCCGAGCTCCGCCTGCAGCACCAGCGTGCTGCCAGATCGCCGCAATTCGAGCTCCGCCTGCAGCGCGGCGCTTTCGGCCGCAGAATTGCGATGGTGGACGGCGACGTCGTAACCAGCCGCATGCAGGCAGCGCACGATCACCGCACCGACGCGCTTGGCGCCTCCGGTAACCAATGCCACGGGACGGGGTGAGGACATGCTGGCTCCTGCGTGATCCGGCGCAAAGCCGGTATCCTGCGCGCTGCCCGATGAAGATGTCATCCATGACCGACACTGCCCTGCCCGCTCCCGGGCCCGAGGCCCGCGCCCACAGCGAACGCCTGGTCGCCGCGATCACGGCGCAGATCGATGCCGGCGGCGGTGCGATCGCCTTTTCCCGCTTCATGGACCTGGCCCTGTATGCGCCCGGCCTTGGCTACTACAGCGCGGGTGCGCGCAAGTTCGGTGCCGACGGCGACTTCGTCACCTCGCCGGAACTCGGCGCTGCCTTTGCCGAATGCGTGATCGATTCGCTATCGCCAGTGTTGCGCGAAATCGGCAACGAAGCGGTTTTCCTCGAACTCGGCGCCGGCAGCGGTGCATTCGCGCTGGCCGCGCTCGAACATTTTTCCCGAACCGGCACGATGCCGGCGCAGTACTGGCTGCTCGAGCCCAGCGCCGACCTGCGCGAGCGCCAGCAGATATTGCTGCGCGATGCATTGCCGGCAGAAGATTTCGCGCGCTGCCGCTGGCTCGACAACGAACCGACAACACCCTGGCGCGGCGTGCTGTTCGCCAACGAGGTGATCGATGCCCTGCCGGCGACGCGCTTCGTCATTCGCGGCGACGAGGTCCGCGAACAATGCGTTGGCCGCGACGGCGATGGGAATTTCTGCTTCGTCGAACGACCGGCGGACGCGGCGCTGCGCGAAATCGTGCGCGCGGTCGAACGCGATCTCGATGCGCCGTTCGCGGAAGGTTACTGCTCGGAAATCCTGCCGCAGCTGCCAGCCTGGATAGCAGCGATCGCCGAACAACTGCAGCAGGGCGTGATGCTTTTCGTCGACTATGGCTATCCGCGCCGCGAGTTCTATCTTCCCGAACGCCGCGATGGCACGCTGGTCTGCCACTACCGGCACCGCGCGCACAACGATCCGCTTTTCCTCCCCGGCCTGCAGGACCTTACCGCTTTCGTCGATTTCACCGCGCTTGCCGAAGCCGGCACGCAGATGGGTTTCGAATTCGCCGGCTACTGCACGCAGGCGAGCTTCCTGATCAACAACGGTCTCGCCGATCGGCTGGCCGCGATCGAAGCGATCAACGATCTCGCCGAACGCTATCGCCGACATCAGGAGATCAAGAAGCTTACGTTGCCCGGCGAAATGGGCGAGCGCTTCCAGGTGATGGGTTTCCAGCGCGGCATCGATTTCAGCCGCGGCATGATGCTCGGCGACCTGCGGCGGCGGCTGTGATGCGCGCGTTCGCGAAGCCAACATTGTGGCTGGGCATCTGGATTTTCGGCTGGCTGCTGTGCATCGTGCTGTCGTTGATCCACCCGCCGCGCATCGACGTCGATATTCCCGACGGCGACAAGATCGGCCACTGCCTCGCCTACGGAATCCTCTCGGCCTGGGCGGTGCTGATCTTCGCCAGGCGCAGCGCACACTGGCGCGCCGCCGTTGCATTGATCGCGCTCGGCATCGCGATCGAGTTCGCGCAGGGCTATCTCACCAGCTATCGCACGATGGATGTCTACGATGCGCTGGCCGATACGATCGGCGTGTTGCTCGGGCAGGCCGTGGCGCTCACCGCGCAGGCGGATTTGCTGGTGCGGGTCGAACGGCGCTGGTTGTCCCTGCCGTAGGAGCGATGGCAATCGCGACGACGCGGCGCGTTGCCGCGAGTCGTCGCGATTGCCATCGCTTCTACCGGGCGTTCTTGATCGCGGCGATGCGCGCCTTACGCAGGGCGATGCCGATGTCCGGGCCCTGCAGGCCGCTGATGTCGATCTGGGCGACGGTGACGGCGAGCGCAGCCTGCTGCAGCGCGACCAGTTTCGCCGCCTGCGGATAATCGCTTTCCTGCAGGCCCAGACGGCCGCGCTTGTCCGCGGCGCAGACCAGGGCGAGTTCGGCGATGCGCTCGGGTTGGCGGAAACCATCGCAGCGCGCGATCAGGTCGTGCACGGTTTCCGGTCGCAGTTCATCGAGGCGATGCACATTGAGATGCTCGCGACAGGCAATCACCGCCAGCTCGCGAAAATCATTCGGCACCTTGTAGCGCTCGCACAATGCGCGCACCGGCACCAATCCTGCGCGCTCATGTTCGATGTGTTTTGGCAGGATTTCCGTCGGCGTCAACGCCTTGCCCAGATCATGCGTGAGCGCCGCAAACCCGATGCGGGCATTTCCCGGCGCCAGTCGCGCCGCCATGTCGCAGACCATCTGCGTATGCACGCCAGCGTCGACCTCTGGATGGAATTCCACGCGCTGCGGCACGCCGAACAACGCGTCCACTTCCGACAACAATTTCTTGAGGGCACCGCAGTCACGCAGCAGACCGATGAAGGCCGAGGGCATCGCTTCCGCGAGCGCCTTGCGCATTTCCTGCCAGACGCGCTCGGGTACCAGGTGATCGACTTCGCCAGCCGCGACCATGTCGCGCATCAAAGCCAGCGTTTCCGGCGCAATGGTGAAACCCTGCGCGGCAAATCGCGCGAGGAAGCGTGCACCGCGCAGGATCCGCACCGGGTCTTCGGCGAACGCTGGCGACACGTGGCGCAACACGCGGCGCTCGATGTCCTGCACGCCGCCGAACGGATCGACCAGCGTGCCATCATCGGCCTCGGCGATCGCGTTGATGGTGAAGTCGCGGCGCGCGAGATCGTCTTCCAGTGTCACCGACTCATCGGCATGGAAAACAAAACCGTGATAGCCCGGCGCGGTCTTGCGCTCGGTGCGTGCCAGCGCGTATTCCTCGCCGCTGCGCGGATGCAGGAACACCGGGAAATCCTTGCCAACCGGCTTGAAACCATCGGCGAGCATGCGTTCGGGCGTGGCGCCGACGACGACGTAATCGCGATCCCCGCCATCACGGCCGAGCAGCCGGTCGCGCACCGCGCCGCCGACCAGGTAGATCCTCATGCTCAGCGCATCGCCCGGTAGCGATCCAGGCGCGCCTGCCGGTCTTCGCCATGGCCGAGGATGTCGGGCAGGATTTCCGCGACGCGCGTCGGCGTGATCGCAAGCCGATGCAGGCCGTCGATGCCGCCGACCGAGTCGAGCAGCAGCGAGCGATAATTGTCCGAGGAAAACGGCTTGCCCGGGATGAAATCGAAAGCCAACGCCTGCAACCGACCGAGCAGATCCGGCAACGGCACGACCAGACGCTGCAGGCCCATCTGCGTCGCGCTCATGCGCGCGATCTGCGCCAGCGTGAAAACATCCGGCCCATACAGTTCATAGACCTCGCCGATGCTGCGGCGATCTTTCAGGCCGCGCACGAAGGCTTCGACGACATCGCCGAGATACACCGGCGCGAACTTGCAGTTCGCGCGTGCCAGTGGCAGCACCGGCGTAAGCGCGAGCAGCTTGCCGAAGCGCGCGAACAGGCCATCGCCGACACCAAAGATCGCCGACGGCTCGAAGATCGTCCAGTCCAGGCCCGAGGCTTTCACCGCCGCCTCGGCGGCGCCGCGCGACTTCAGGTAATAACTGCTGCCACGGCCGGCGTTGAGCGAGCTTATCTGCAGCAGGCGCTTGATGCCCGTCGCCTGGCAGGCGGCGATCACACGCTGACTGAGTTCGACATGCGCACGCTGAAAGCCGCGGCCGTTGTCGCCGCGTTCGTTGAGGATGCCGACGAGATTGATCACGGCATCACTGCCGGCGAACACCGTCTGTAATTTCCCGCCGTCGTAAACATCGAGTTCGCGCAGCTGCACGTTCGGTGGCACCAAACGATCGTAGTGCTGGCCGAGATTGCGGCTGAGCAGGACGATGTCGTGACCGTCGGCGGCGAGCCGCTGGACCAGCGCGCGACCGACGAAGCCGCTGCCGCCAAGAAGAGTGATGCGCATCGGGGTCAGAGGCCTGTGGTCGTGGTGGTGGGCAGGTTGCAGGCGAAGGCGCGACGCTGGCGCGGATCGTTGTCGAGACGGCCGATCAGGCGATCGTTGAGCGACGCCGCGTTGCCGTTGAGGCGCCAATCGTAGACGACACTGAAGGCGAGCACGCGCGCGACGTATTCGCGGGTTTCCTTGAATGGCATCGCCTCGACGAAGAAATCCGGATCGAGTTTCGGCCGCGCCTCCATCCAGCGCTGCACCGGAATCGGACCGGCGTTGTAGGCAGCGATCGCCAGATACGGGAAACCGCTGAAGCGATCGAGCATCTGGCGCATGTAGGCCGTGCCCAGCGTAATGTTGGTAGTCGGATCGTAGAGGCTGTCGCCGCCGGTCCATGGCAGACCGAGGCGTTGCGCGGTCAGCGCGCCGGTGCCGGGCAGCAACTGCATCAGGCCGCGGGCATCGGCGCCGGAACGCGCGCGCGGCATGAAGGCGCTTTCCGCGCGCGTCTGCCCGGCGACCCAGGCCGGATCGAGACCGTTGACCTGCGATTGCGCGCGGATGTCGGCGTCGTGGTGCAGCGGGAAACGCAGGCTGTAATAACGCGCATCGTCGGGCGACACATTCATCGCGAACACCGCGCGGTCGTACCAGCCTTCGGCGATGGCGCGCTGCACAGCGATGCGGCGCTCGTCGTCGGTCATCGGCTTGATCGCGCTGCCCCATTCGCGCGCGGCGAGATTCGGACGATCGATCGCGAACAATTCCAGCGCGCGTTGCAACCCCGGATTGACGGCGACGCGCTGCTTGAGCGCGGCGTCGGCGGGCGGCTCGGCCGCGCAGAGAATGTACGGTTGCTTGAGGCGATCGGCGGCGAGCCAGCCATGGAAGCTCGGGCTGCTTGCGGCCTTTTGATAGAGCAGGCGCGCGGCAGCGGATTGGCCGAGGCGTTCGCGCAGACGCGCTTCGAAATACTGCCAGCGCGGATCGTTGCGCTGCGCATCGCCCATCTTTTCGATGCCGGCGAGCGCGGCGGCATCGTCGCCGCGGCTCATGGCTTCGCGCACCTGCCATTCGTGCAATTTTTCGTCGTAGGCGCTGGCCGGCACGGCGTTCAAGCGATCGGCGGAACCGGGCAGATACGAGGCGACCGTCCACAGCGCCGCTTCGTAAAGCACGCGGCCGCGCTGGCTTTCATCAAGACCGGCACTGGCGGCAAGCTTACCCACCAACGCCGTGGCGCGATCGGGATCGCGTTTCGCCAGGCGCGCGAGGGCAGCGGTGACGATGTTGCGGCTGCGCACGGTATTGGGCCAACTCGCCGGCAGGGTTTCGACGGGGGCATCGAGATAACCGGCATAGGACAGTGCGAGCGCCGCGTCATTGGCCGGCAGATTTTTTGCTATCGCGCGGATCAGGCCGGTCTGCCCTGCAGTCGCGGCGAGTTCGATACGCTGCCAGCGCAGGCCGTCGTCGAGTTTGCCCAGCGCCGACAATTTCGCGAACGGCGCGTCGCAGGTCGTCGGCAGCGAGGTGCCCGTCAGCCATAGCGCCTGGGCATCGGCGATCCAGCGATCATCAGTTTTGTCGACCAGACGCGCGGTCAGGTCGGCGCAGCGCAGGGCCTTGTCGTCGCTGCCGCGATAGGCGACGCGGAAATCCGACCAGTCCTTGCGCTTGTTGAGCGTGGCCAACCAGGCTTCGCGCAGCCAGCGCGCGGCGGGCTGATCGCCGTCCTTGTCGAGCACAGCCTGGACTTGCGCCGGGCCGACGGTGTCGATGTCGTGGCGCAGGATGCTGGCCCGCAGCCAGGGATACAGGGGATGATCGCGATAGACGGCGGCCTGGTCGAGACTGAGCTGGCCGCGCTCGGCGGCGTCGAACGCCGCCTTGATCTCCGCTCGACGGTCGGCGACATCGGCCTGCGCCGCGGTCGCGGCGATCAGCATGAACAGCAGGAACAGGGGACGTAATGGCATGGCGGGAGTTTATCCGAAGGCAGCGGATTGGACGGCGGATCGACGGGATCCAGCCCGGAAAGGCTTAGCCGATGCCCATTGAATGGCTGATGTACCCGGTGCTGGGCGTGATTGCCGGGATTCTCGCCGGCCTTCTCGGCGTCGGCGGCGGCCTGGTGCTCGTGGTCGCGCTGGCTTGGTTGCTGCCGCTGCAGGGCGTGCCCTTGCCGATGGCGATGCATGCGGCACTCGCGACCTCGCTGGCGAGCATCGTGATCACCGCCGCAGCATCAGCCCGTGCGCATCACCGTCGCGGCAGCGTGCTCTGGCCCACCGTCGCCTGGCTGCTGCCGGGGTTGCTGGTCGGCGGCTGGCTGGGCAGCGGGATCGCAACCCACCTCAGCGGCGATGTGCTGCGCCATGGCGTGATCGCCTATTGCGTGCTGGCTGCGCTGCAATTGCTGCTGGACTGGCCGCGCAGTGTCGCGCGCGCGGACGGCGTCGCCTCGCCTCGTGGCGTGGGACTGAGCGTGGCCGGTGTGGTGATCGGTGGCGTGTCTGCGCTGGTCGGCATTGGCGGCGGCAGCATGACCGTGCCTGTGTTGATCTGGCGCGGCGTGGTGCCGGTACGCGCGGTCGGAACGTCGAGCGCCTGCGGCATCGGTATCGGCCTCGCCAGCGCCAGCGGTTACGCGCTGCAGGCGAACGTCAGCGGGATGCCGGTCGGCAGCTGGGGCTATGTTTTTTTACCCGCGGCGATCGGTATCGCGGTCACTTCGCTTATCGCCGCGCCGTATGGCGCAAGGCTGGCGCATCACTTCAGTGGCGTCACGCTCAAACGGGTATTCGCGACATTCCTGCTGCTGGTCGCGACCAGCCTGGCCCTGGCGGCGCCGGCGTGAAGCGGCGATGCGCCCGATATAATCGATCGTCAACACCGGCGATGGTGTTTCCCGGATCGTCCAAATGGAAATGAACACCGCGCGCCACTGGCAGCGCGCCCAACAACATTTCGCCGCGCGTGAACTCGATGCCGCGCGCGCCGCCTGCGAGAACGTGATCCGCCGGCAGCCGGGATTTGCATCGGCGCACTGGATGCTTTCCGCATTGCTGCTGCATGCCGGTCATTTTCGTGCCGCCACCGAACAGGCCCTGGCCGCCGCAGCCGGATTGCGCGATGAGCCGCTCAATATCCGCCTGAACATTTCCTGGGCCCTGCTCAGCGTCGGCGAAAACGTACGCGCGCTGCAACTGCTGCGCAACATGGCACTGCCGCCATCGGCGCTGGCACCGATGCTGATCGATGCTGCCCGGCAATGCGCCATGATCGACTGCCACGCCGAGGCGCTGACCATTCTCCATCAAGCCATCGCCGCTGGTGTCGACGGCCCGCTGCTGGAATATCAACGCGGCTTGATTCTGCAGAACCTCGGAGAGCTTTCAGCAGCGGCGGAAGCCTACGAAATCGCCATCCGGCAGGCACCGGACTTCGCTCAAGCGCATTGGTCGCTGGCGCAGCTGGGCCGCAACGATGGCGCGAAAATGCGCATCGATCGCCTGCGTCGTCTGTCCACGCGCGTCGCTTCCGGCAGCGAAGAAAGCGCCTATTGCCATTACGCATTGTTTCGCGAGCTGGACCGCCTCGGCGATACCGCCGCAGCGTGGCCAGCGCTCGCAGAAGGCGCGCGAATACGGCGGCAGCAGGTGCAATTCGATGGTGTGGCGGAAGCCGCGATCATCGACGCGATCATCGCGCGCACCGGCCCGGGTTTCCTCGACGCGCGCGCCGAATTGCAGGCCGGCACCACACCGATCTTCATCGTCGGCCTGCCACGCACCGGCACGACCTTGCTCGAGCGCATCCTCGGCAATCATCCCGCCGTGAGCAACTGCGGCGAGCTCAACGACCTGCGCATGCAATACAAATGGGTTTCCGACTATCAGTGCCCGGGTTATCTGGATGCGCATGCGGCATCGTTGATTCCCGCGCTCGACTACGGCCTGCTGGCGCGTCGTTATCTCGACAAGACGTCATGGCGTGGCGATGGCCGAAGCCATTTCAGCGACAAGAACCAGACCAACTTCCTGTACTGCGGGATGATCCTCAAGGCGCTGCCGCAGGCGAAAATCCTGCATCTGCGGCGCAACGCGATGGACAGCTGCTTTTCCAATCTCAAGGAATTGTTCGCGCCCACCAATTACACCTACAGCTATCGCTTCGATGAATTGGCGACGCACTACCAGAACTACTCCAGGCTCATGTCGCATTGGCATGCCTGTGCGCCCGGCGCGATCCTCGATGTTTCCTACGAGGATCTGGTCAGCGATCCGGAGACGCAAGCCCAGCGCGTGCTGGCTTTCTGCGGCCTCAGCGCCCAGGACCGCCTGACCGATGTGACGGCGAATACGCAGCCGGTCTCCACGGCCAGCAGCGTGCAGGTGCGCGAACCGATCCATCGCCGCAATGTCGACGGCTGGCGTCGATATGCGGAACCGCTGGCGCCGCTGCAGCAAGAACTGGAACGACGCGGCCTGCTCTGACGCACGCCGGAATAGTCACGTCGAATCAGTTGCTCCGTATGCGCACGTTTCCGGAAAACGATTCCAGATTGATCTTGCCCTGACCGGTACCGAACTTCGCATCCAGGGATTTCCCTGGGCCGTATTCCTCGGTCACGACCTTGCCCACCGGACTGGTGATGTCGCCACTGAAACTTTCCACGTGCAATTGCGCGCTCGTGGTCGCCGGCAGCGTGAGGCCGATTTCGCCGCTGACGCTATCGACCTTGATCGTGCCGCTGGCGATCACGCCGGCGGTCAGGTCGGCATCGCCGGATACCGTGCTCAGATCCAGACGATGCAGCGCCGGCGCGATCAGCGTGGTCTTGCCGGAGACGCTTTCCATATGCACGTCGCCGGTCAAGCCGCCTTGCAGGTGGATGTCGCCGCTGACGCTTTCGACATGCACTTTTGCCGAAGTGATGCGCAGCAGGATGTCGCCGCTGACGTTGTCGACGGTGGCCTCGCCCGGCGACGAAGACGTGACCTCGACCTTGCCGCTGACATTGTCGATCGACAGGCTGCGGCCAGCCATCTGCTGCACGTCGACATCGGCACTGACGGCGTCGATATCCAGCGAAGCGCGCTGCGGCATCGTGACCTCGATGACGCTGGGTTCGGAATTATTTCCCGAGCCCCAGGCATTCCAGCTGCCCTTGCTGTTCGGATATTTCACTTCGATGCGCAGGTTTCTGCTGTCGCCTTCGACGATGAGCTTCTCGACGCCGTTGCCGAGCATGCCGGCGATCTTCACCTGCGGCTGCGCCCAGGTGCGAACGACGATGCGGCCCTTGAGGTTGTCGATGCTGACCGTACCGTCGGCAGCCAGCGGCTTGGTTTGATCAATCGGCGTAGCGGCGGCCGCGGGCAAAGCGATGGTCATCGCCATCAGAACGAGCGAGCCGGCAATGGAAGCTGCGGCGGCGCCGAGGAATTTCGTGGACATGTGTCTTTCTCCTTGTTGCGTCGGGTCAGCCGGTGATCGCGCGTTGCGTCAGCTCGATACGACGGGAATAGGTTTTACGCAGTTGCTGCAGCAATGCGACGGAATCGGGATCGGCAGCCAGCGCCGTGCGGATCTGGTCTGCGCTCTGGTCCAGGGTGCGGATGCCGGGAACGACGGCCGCCGGCAGCGGCGCGCCATCGAACTGGCGCAGGGCAGCGCGATATTCGATCGTCATCGCCTTCGCTTCACGCTGCACCACTTTCGCGGTGAGGTCGGCGGCCGGCGTCTGACCCGGCATTGGTACCAGATGCCAGGTCAGGCCAAACGCGAGTGCGACCGAAGCCGCCATCGCCAGCGGCGCCCAACGAAATTGCCGACGGCTTGTCGATTGCCGCGCGATGCCTTTGGCGATGCCGGGCCAGAGATCGTGCGGTGGATCGATGTCACGCGGCAGCTGGCGCAATTGCCAGCGCAGGTCAGTCTCGGTCATGGTCTTCTCCCAATCTTTCGCGCAGCAATTTGCGCGCGCGATGCAGTTGCGCTTTCGAGCTGCCTACGGCCATGCCGAGCTCGATGGAAATTTCTTCGTGCTTCCAGCCTTCGATGTCGTGCAGGACGAGCACGGCCCGGGCACGTTCGGGCAGCGTCGCGACGGCGCGTTCGAGGTCGAGTTGTTCGCGGGTGCGCAGGCCGGCAGTGTCACGCGTGGCGACGAAGTCCAGAGCGGCGTCGCCGGTTTCCAGATCTTCGGCGCCGCTGCGGCTGCGGATTTCCATCAGCGCCGTGTTCACCGCCAGACGATGCAGCCAGGTAGAGAACGCGCTCTCGAAACGGAAATTCGGCAGCGCCTGCCAGGCGCGGACGAAAGCTTCCTGCACCAGGTCCTCGGCCCGCGCGACCTGGCCGCCGCTCAGGCGCCAGACCACGCCGAACACGCGTCGCGAATGTTTGCGATACAAGGCCTCGAAGGCGCCGCTGTCACCACGGCCGGCGGCCCGTACTAGGTCGAAGTCGGCATCCGCCTGAAAGACGGTCTCGACGGCGGCGGGTTCCAGGGTCATGGCGTGGTTGAGCATAGCCACTCCGATGGCAGGAAGGGCGTCCGGGTTTAAAGCGTCGTCACGATTGCCGGTGCCCCTACTGCTGTCAGTCCAGCCCCTGCTCCGCCAATCGCGCCTGCAAGCGCTGCAGATGCGGCGCGTAACGCCGCCAGGCCTCGATGTTGCGGCGATGGATCGGCTCGCGCACCTGGGCGCTGCTGGCCGTGTTGACAGCGCGATCGTTGCTGCCGACATCGACGCAGCCGGGCTGCCATTCCAGGCCGCAGAAATCCAGGATCCGGCGCGCCTGCGCCTGCGGATCAGCGGTCAGTTCCTCATAGGAAACATCGAGCACGAAGCCCGGCGCCGCGCCATGCCAGTGCGTCATCAGGCGGCGATACAGGCCGTAGTAATCGGCGAGTTCGTCCTGGTCGTAACTGTAGGCGCAGGCGTTGGAGAACAATTCCTTGAGGTTGGAAAAACAGGTATCCATGGCGTTGCGGCGCATGTGGACGATCTTCGCCTGCGGCAGCGCGCGCCGGATGAAACCGATATTGAGGAAATTCGAAGGCAGCTTGTCGATAAGAAACGGCCGGCCTCCGGCGCGCCAGCGCACCTGATCGAGATAACGACGGCCGACCTCGGCGAAATCGATCGCCGCCTCGTCTTCCAGCACGGCGGCATCCAACGGGCCACTGAAATGACGACCGATCGCCCAGCGCAGCTGCGCCGGAAAATCGTAGAGCTCGCCGGCCTCGCTCACCTGCGAGTGATTGCCGAGGATGCGCTCGAGCAAAGTGGTGCCGGAGCGATGCATGCCGACGATGAAGATCGGCAGCGGCGATGCGACATGGTTGCAGTTGCTTGTCGGCAGCTCCGTCGTCGGCATCGCGATCAGCGATTCCACCAGTTGGCGACTGCGCTGCGGATCGTACTTGAGCAATTGCCGCTTGACCGTGCTGCCCTTGACCAGCGCCGCCCATGCCTCGTCGACGCGGCCGGCACGATCGAGTTGATTGAATTGTGCGAAGCGCAGATAGACCTGGTCCTGCGGCGGTTTCGGCGTCGCCAGCAGCCGCCGCAACATCGTCAGGTCGAGTTCGTTCGCGCCGGTCGTGCGCAACTTGCTCAGCGCCCAGTGCGCGCGCGCCAGCTCCGGCGCGAGGTCGAGGCAGGCGCGCAGGTCGGATTCCGCTTCGGCCATGCGCCCGAGATACATGCGCATCTGGCTGCGGTTGTAGAGATTGGCTGGGTTCGGGCCAGTCACGGCCATCGCTCGCTCAAGCAACGGCATCGCCACCGTCTGCGCACCCATCATGCTGACCATCGCGGCGAGATCCGATTCGCTGCCGGCCTGCAGGATCGGCCCGGACAACAGGCGTTGCGCCAGAGCCACCAGCGCCTCGCTTTGATTGAAATACACCAGCCGATTGGCCAGATCCATGATCTCGGCGGGCTCGATCGGCGCTTTTTCGTGCGCGGTCAACGTATGCGCCAGCGATTCGCGATATCGCCCCAGACGAAGAGCGAGCGTGGCCAAGCGCAGATGGAGCAGCGCGGAGTCGATGCCGTCGTGCGCGGCCTGCAGCGCGCACTGCATCGCGCCGGCGAGATCGCCTTGGGAGAGCAGCGCGTCGATCCTGGAAATTTGTCGCGGAACCTGCGCGCTCATCGGAACATCGACCGGAAAATACGCTGCTCGCTGAGCGCCTGCGAGGATTGTGCTTGCTGGGCAAAACGAATGCCAGCCAAGCCTGGCGCGGAGGGAGAAATCCTGCCGATGGCGATCGCCATGGAGCATTCGCTCCCTCGCCGAATCCGTTGCCAGGAAGCGATCGCCCGGTACCCGGGAGCTTGTCGCGTCTCCGGTTACCGACTTGCTGATCGATGTTTGGCTTTCTTCGTGCCGGCGCGAGGAAGCATTCGTGCTGTCATGCCAGCCCCCGTGCCGCCAGACGTCGCCGAAGGGGCTCAAGCTGAGGCGCATAGCGCGTCCACGCACCGAGGCCGCGCTGATGGATCTCGCCGCGCACTTGCGCGCTGCTGGCGGTGGTTATCGGCTTGTTTTCCGCCGCTTCGGCAGCGCCAATCGTCATTTCCGACATCCCGCAAAAAGCTGCGACCCGCGCAAGCGTGTGCTCGGGATCGCGCACCAGATCGGCATATCCGACATCCAGGATCCTGTCGGGAAACCGCGCGCGCCAATGCGCCATCAGCGCGTGGTAGTCCGCGCAATAGTCGGCCATGTCTTGTTGGTCGTAGCTGTAACGCGCGACCCCGGAGAAAATTTCCTTGAGGTTGGAGAAGCACGCGTCCATCGGATCGCGCACGAGGTGAACGATCTTCGCCTGCGGCAGAGCCGCGGCAATGAAGCCGGCGTTGAGGAAGTTCGCCGGCAATTTGTCGATGATGAAACGCTTGCCGCGGGCCCGCCAGGCGACGTGGTCGAGGTAGCGTTCGCCGACTTTCGCAAGATCCATCGAGGCAATCCGTTGCGCTACCACGAGGTCGCAGGCACCGGGGAAATCGCGATTGCAGGCCCAGCGCAACTGCGCGGGGAAGTCGTACAGTTCCCCGCCGTTCGCGACGTCCGCGCGGCGCCCGAGCAAACTCTCGAGCAACGTCGTGCCGGTACGGTGCAAACCGACGACGAATATCGGAACGGGCAGCCGCAAAGACGGATCCGCAGGACCAATGGCATCCGGGAAAGCGCATCGCTCCAATGCCTCGAAAAGCCGTGACGCGGCCGCGGCGTCGTAAGCGACCACCGAATGCATGATCCGATTGGCCTGTTCCAGGCTGCGCCAGGCCGCTGCGGAATCGTCCTGGCGATCGAGGTGGTTGAATAGCGCGTAGTGCAGATTCGCCATCGCGTGGCTGTCGACCGGCGCGCGCTGCAGAGCTCCGCGCAGTGCGTCGATATCGGATGGACGCTGGTTTTTCGCAGGCAGCTTGCTGAGCGACCAATGCGCGAAGGAGTCGTCCGGGCTGCGCGTGATGACATGGCGCAAATCGCTTTCCGCGGCATCGAAGTTGCCGGAAAACTCATGGATTCGCGCTCGGCTGTAGATGAGCGGCGGATCCTCGCCCACCATCGCGACGGCACGATCGATATAGGCGGTTGCGAGCTCGAGCTCCCCCAGCAGGCTCAGCGCCGTACCTAGCTCGGCGAGGATGCCGGCGTTGGCCGCGTCCATCAGAACAGGGCTTTTGACGCATTCGATCAGGGCATGGATTTCATTGAAACGCCGCAGACGCTGCGCCAATGCAAACAGCAGGATCGGTTGCAGCGGACGTTGGGCATGGGCCGCCAAAACGGCATTCAGCGCCGCACGATAGTCGCCGCGAATCTCGTGAACCTCACTGAGGCGAAGCAGTGCCGGAACATGTGCAGGTTGCAGGGCCAGCAATGCCAGATAGCCCTCGAGAGCGGCATCCCAGCGGGATTGCAGCCGGCACTGTTCGGCAGCGCGCCACTGCGCGGCTATTTGCATGTCGACATTGGCCATCGCGGCATTTTGACATGCGGGCGCGGCGCGGACACCGATTTGAAATCAGCGACGGCGACGAAAAAAAAGCGGCCGCCCGAAGGCGGCCGCTCAAACCAGCGATTACAGCAATTGCTTAGTAGTCGTACTGCACCAGGAAGCGGAACGAACGAGCGGCCTGGAAGCCAGCCGGCACCTTGTACAGGGTCGGCTGCGGCTGACCAACGGTGGTCTCGCCGAACTCGTTGACCGTGGTGACGGTGTGCTCATTGAACACGTTGAACACGTCGCCCTTGAAGGTCAGCTTGCCATCACCCCAGCTCGGCTTGTAAGCAACGTTCAGATCCAGCGAACGCTGCCACGGCTCACGACCAGCGGTACCACGCGGCACAACGGTGGAGCCGTTGTTTGTGGCGCCGGCCGGACCGGCAGGATCACGCGCGTTGGTATTGTCGCAGGAGAAGTAGCTGTTGCCGTAGCCAACCGGATCGGAAGCGTAGACGCCGAAGCAGTTGATCGGACGACCCGACTGCACGAGGATGTTCGCGCCAACCGACCACTCGTCGTTGATCTCGTAGTTGCCGAAGATCTTGAAGGAGTGACGACGGTCGTTCGGCAGGAAGCCTTCAGAACCGATCGAAAGTTCCGGGTAGTCGAAGTCCTGGGTCGTGCCGGTGTCATCCTGGCCGATATCCGACTTCACGCCACCTTCGGTGTTGCCGTAGCTCTGCGACCAGGTGTACGACGCCTGCACGAAGAACTTGTCCCAG
>Ga0066823_10000010_pt1 | contig 22871 bp, 20 predicted proteins | sample SoimicmetaGmgHMB_FD_62219 | JGI IMG/M metagenome (GOLD analysis project Ga0066823, IMG submission 62219) | Soil and rhizosphere microbial communities from Laval, Canada - mgHMB | ecosystem: Environmental > Terrestrial > Soil > Agricultural land | place: Laval, Canada | collected 2014-09-23 | reverse complement strand
TCTGGTGGATCGCCACTTTCCAGCTTCCGTCGGCGTCCTTGCGCCAGATCATCAGGTAGTGGCCGAAAGAACCTGGCTTGTCGGCCCCCGCCGGCGTGAACCGCCAAGGGCCGCTGGTGTAGGCGAGATCACCACCGACCGCGACTTCCGCGACGTCCGGCGCCCATTCGAACTTGCCGTCCACCTCCGGTCGCGATTGCCAGAGCGCCTTGCCCGAAACCGGCCCAGGCTCGAAGACCACGCTGTCGTCGGCCAGCGCAGTGAGGAAACCGGCGCGCATGCCGTGCGCGGCGACGTCGGCGGCGAAGGCTTTTTCTGCGGCAACGAGGTTTTCGAAATCATCGGATGCCACCGCGCGCGATGCCCATGCGACAAGCGCGCATAGACAGGCTGCGAGCGCGGCGGCCTTGATCAGGGGAGCGGGAGTTACCATATCGATGTCCTCTGTCGCCGGAGCCCGAGCATAACGGCCTGGCGCGTCCGGCCGGCAATCCGGATTCCTGCTGCGAGCCCACCATGTCCGAAAGCCCGATCATCGACCGCGACACACTGACCCGATTCCTGCTCGAGCGCTCCGGCGTGCGTGGCGTGCTGGTCCATCTCGACGACACCTGGCAGGAAATCCAGGCGCGCACCCCGTATCCCGCCGCAGTGGCGAACTGCCTGGGCGAAACCTGTGCTGCGGCGGCGCTGTTCACCGGCCACGTGAAGGTCGATGGCCGCCTGAGCGTGCAACTGCGCGGCACCGGCGCGTTGCGTACGCTGTTTGCCGAATGCACGGCCGGCGGGACCTTGCGCGGCATCGCGCAATACGCCGATCCGCTGCCCGCGCCGTTGACGCCGCGCGCGTTCGGCGAGGGCTCGTTGATGGCTATCACCATCGAAAACCTGCCGCCCGGCGGCCGGGAAATGATGCGTTACCAGGGTTTGGTCAGCCTCGATGCGGAGCGCCTGAGTGAGGCCTTCGAAGCCTATTTCAGCCAATCCGAACAGCTGCCCACCCGTCTGTTGCTGGCCAGTGACGGCGACCGCGCCGCAGCCGTGATGCTGCAGCAGCTGCCCCAGACCGCCGGCGACGGCGACGGCTGGGCGCGCTGCAGCGCCCTGTTCGACACCCTGGGCGCGGCCGAACTGCTGGCGGTGCCGGTCGAAAGCCTGCTCTGGCGCCTTTTCCACGAGGAAGGCGTGCGGATCCTGGGCCAGCGCGAACTGGCGTTCGCCTGTTCCTGCTCACGCGGCCGGGTCGAGGACATGCTGCGCAGCCTCGGCATCGAGGAGGCGCTGGCAGGGGCCGAAAACGGCCGCAGCGAGGTGCATTGCGACTTCTGCGGCCAGGCCTACCTATTCAGCCGGGACGAGGTCGCCGCCCTCTTTCACGCCCCGCCAGCCAGCGCGCCCGGCTCGGAAAGGCTGCAGTAGCCCTGAACCAGGTCGGGCAAAGCCTTGCCCAGGGTCTGGTTAAATTAATGTAAATCGTTATAGTGTCTTCGGGAACTTTGTCGGTCCGGTTGGGCTCCTTAGGGTCCGGCCACCTCATAAGGGAATTGCCTCCGTGAGAATTCGTCTGCTTGCCTGCCTGGTTCTCGCCTTTTCGGCGACGCTGGCGCACGCCCAGACGGCGCCGCTCAACCCGCTCGTAGGACCGAATCGCAATACCACCGTATTGCCGGTGATCAACTACGAAAATGGCGAAATCGCAGGCCTGCTGCTGATCGAACCCTCGACGATGCCGCAGCTCCCCGCCCAGCGCATCATCAAACCCGCCGCCAACAACCTGGTCGGCAATACCTACCTCTTCAACAACGGCCTGCAATTGCGGGCCGGCCTGTCTCTGGATGCCAATCCAGGCCTGGGCATCCTGTGCAACAACCCCGGTGGTTTCGATAGCGCCGGCGCGCTCGCCGGTCATTGCCTGCTCGCCAACTTCGGCAGTCCAAGCAGCGCCTTGCTTGGCGGCCGCACCGCGATCAAGGGCCTGGTCCAGGCGCAACGCGCCAATACGCAGCTCACCGCCAGTCTCGGTCTGGGCAAGGACTTCGTCGACGGCAACACCGCACTGATCGGCGGCCTTTCTGCCGATCGCCGACTGCTCAGTTCCTTGCTCGGCGGCACCACTGCCAACCTCGATGAGCGCAACGCCAGTCTCGTCAGCCAGATTTCGATCGGCAGCCAGAGCTGGGTCAAGATCGGCGGCACCCTCGCCCGCGTCCGTCTGATCCCCACGGCCGACCTCCCCGGCGGCCTGCCCGCCGGCTGGAATACCGGCAGCTTCACCGTCGGTGGCGGTCGCGGCAGCATCGGCGGCGAGATCACCGGCCAGATGATTGAAGTCCCCGGCCAACCCAATCGCTTCAGCACCGTCGGCGCCGGCGTCACTTGGCGTACGCCCTGGCGCGCAAAGCTTTCCGTTGGTGCCGACAACATCGTGACACGCGGCAAGAATCCGTTCGGTCTGCCCGACGCGAGCGCCGATGGCACCACTGAGGAAGGCCGCGTCCCGTACGTGCGCTACCAGCAAGACCTGTAAGTTTCGCCCCGGCGGCATCGGCGTGTACTGTTCCGGCTGACGTTTTCCGCCGGCGCACGCATGAACCCCCTCCTGATCGACCCGCGACAACTCCGTTTCGTCACCGACGAATTGTTTCCGTTGTCGGCATTGCTCGATTACCCGCGATTCCGCGACCACAGCCTCGACACGTTCCGGTCCATCCTCGACCTCTCGCACCGACTCGCGCTGGAAAAATACGCGCCGCACAACCGCGCTTCCGATGTCGACGAACCGCACCTCGTCGACGGCCGCGTAAAAATCATTCCCGCAGTCAAGGCCGCGCTCGATGCCTACGCCGAAGCCGGCTTCATGGCCTTGCTCGGCGACGAGGAAGAAGGCGGATTGCAACTGCCGTACACATTGGCGCTGCTCAGTGACGCGATGTTTCTCGCCGCCAACGTCTCGACTACCGGCTACAGCCTGCTCGCCCGCGGCGTCGCCAACCTGCTCGCGGCGCATGGCAGCGAAGAACAGAAAAAACTTTATCGCCACCCCCTACTCGACGGCCGCTACTTCGGCACGATGTGCCTGAGCGAACCGCAGGCCGGCTCGTCCCTTTCCGACATCGGCACGCGCGCCGAATTGGCCGTCGACGGCAGCTATCGCATCACCGGCCAGAAGATGTGGATTTCCGGTGGCGACCACGAGCTGTCGGAAAACATCATCCATCTCGTGCTGGCGAAAATTCCCGGTGGCGCGCCTGGCGTGAAAGGCATCAGCCTGTTCATCGTGCCGAAATTCCACGTCAACGCCGACGGCTCACTTGGCGCGCGCAACGATGTGCAGCTCGCCGGCATCAACCACAAGCTCGGCCAGCGCGGCATCGTCAACACCTTCCTGAAATTCGGCGAACACGGCGAATGCGTCGGACACCTCATCGGTAGGCCGCATCACGGCCTTGCACAGATGTTCCACATGATGAACGAGGCACGTATCGGCGTCGGCATGGGCGCGATCATGCAGGCCACCGCCGGCTATCTGTATTCGCTGCAGTACGCGAAGGAGCGCCGCCAGGGCCGCCATCCCGACCAGAAGGATCCGGCTTCGCCTGCCGTCGCGCTGATCGAGCACGCCGACGTCAAACGCATGCTGCTGCAACAGAAGTGCTACAGCGAAGGCGCATTCGCGCTGGCGATCCACGGCGGCACGTTGATCGATCGACAGGCGCAACATCCGGATGCGAAGCAGCGTGAGGAAGCAGCGCTGAAACTCGAACTGCTCACGCCGGTGATCAAGGCATGGTCGGGCGAGTGGTGCACGAAAGCCAACGACCTCGCCATCCAGATACTCGGCGGCTACGGCTACACGCGCGAATATCCGGTGGAACAATTCTGGCGCGACAACCGCCTCAATCCGATCCATGAAGGCGCGAACGGCATCCAGGGCATCGATCTGCTCGGCCGCAAGGTGGTGATGGCCGATGGCGCCGCGCTCAAACTCGTGCTCGCCGACATGCGGATGACAGCAGAGCAGGCAGCGGCCGTACCTGCGCTGCGCGAATTCGCCGATACGCTCGCGCGCGCGGTGTCCACCATCGCCGGCACCACCAAAGTGCTGGCGGCCTGTCTCGGCGACGGACGCACGCGCCTTGGTCTCGCCAACGCCTCGCATTACATGACGGTGATGGGCCACAGCCTGGTCGCGTGGATGTGGCTGCGGCAGGCGCTGATCGCGCAAAATGCCCTCGTCGATGCCAGCGATGCCGATCGCGATTTCTACGACGGAAAACTCGCCGCCTGCCGTTTCTTCTTCCGCCACGAATTGCCGATCATCGACCCGCTTGCCGCATTGTTGCGCAGCCTCGACGACACCACGCTGGCGATGCGCGCCGAAAACTTCTGACCGCTACGAATGTAGGAGCGACGCAAGTCGCGATTCCCCAACACCGCCAAGAAAAGTCGCGACTTGCGTCGCTCCTACGAAAAAGAAAACCTGATGACCACGAAACTCTCTATCGAACGCCGCCAGGCGGTATTCAAGGGGCGTTGATCAGGCGTATCGTCGGGCCATGGCGAAGCGACTCAAACCGCTCAGCGGCCTCGATGCCGCCTTCCTCTACCTTGAGGCCGCAGGCACGCCGATGCACGTCGGCAGCGTGATGCTGATCGAGGTGCCCAAGCGCCGCGGCTACGATTTTCACAGCGCCCTGGTGAAGCATCTGACCGAACGCCTGCCGCGCGCACCGGCATTGCGCCGGGTGCTGCACGAAGCCCCGCTCACACTCGGCCATCCGATGTGGAGCGAAGCGACGGAGATCGACCTCGCCGCGCAGGTGAAAAAGCGCCGGCTCGCCGGCAGCGGCGGCCACGCCAAGCTGATGAGTCTGGTCGGCAAGCTGCATTCGGAAATGCTCGCCCGCGATCGCCCGATGTGGCAGTTCGTGGTGATCGACAATGTCGCGCCCGGCATCGTCGCGCTGTATTCGAAAATTCACCACGCACTGCTCGATGGCCAAGGCGGCATCGCTCTCGCGCAGGCCTTGCTCGACATCGAAGCGAAGCCAAAGGCGCGTGCCGCGAAGGCCGAGCCTGCCGCCCCTGTTGCCCGCCTGCGCCAACGTGACTTGGCCAAGGCCGCCACAAGATCCTCGGTACGCCAGTTCTCGAATCTCCTCCGCGCCCTGCCCGCTACGCTCAAGCTCGCTGGCGACTGGAAACAGGCCGTGGGCATGATCGGCAGCCTGCGCGAAAACGTGCTGCTGGCGCCGCGCACCGTGTTCAACCAGCAGATCGGCCCGGAGCGCAGCTACGCTGCGGTGTCGTTGCCGATCGACGAGGTCAAGCGCGTTGCACGCGGCTTCGGCGTCAGCCTCAACGATGTCGTGATGGCGGTCTGCGCCGGCGCCTTGCGCGGACTGTTGCTGAAAGTCGGCGAGCTGCCGAAAAAATCACTGATCGCGGCGATGCCTGTGTCGCTGCGCGAAGCCGGCAACCAGGACGCCAACAATCAGGTGTCGATGGTGCAGTGCGCGCTGGCCACTGACATCGCCGATCCGCTCGAACGCCTGCAGGCGATCCACGCCTCGACCGCGCAGATCAAGCGCCGCGTCGCCGCGTTCAAGGACCTGATCCCGACCGATTTCCCCGGCCTCGCCGCGCCGATCTGGGCCGCAGGCCTGTCACGGCTGTGGGCGCGCGGGCGCATCGCTGAACGCCTGCCGCCGCTGGCCAATGTCGCCATTTCCAACGTGCCCGGGCCGCCGATCCCGCTGTATCTGGCCGGCGCGAAGCTGCAGCACTACTATCCGGTATCGATCGTCACGCACGGACTCGCGATCAACATCACGGTTCAAAGCTATGCCGGCCAGTTAGAGTTCGGGCTGACCTGCTGCAAGGACATCGTGTCCCGGCCCGACATCGTCGCCAAAGCGATAGCTGCTGCACTGACCGAATTGAGCGAACGCCTCCCCGAATGAAGCGCAAGACCCCCGCGCGCAAGCGCCCCCAGACCCACGAAACGATGAAACCACCCTCACCGCTGCTGCTCGCCATGGAAGGTCGTGCGATGTTCGAGTGGGCGTCGTATGCGCTCGCCTGGCCCTGGCTGAAAACTGCGCCGCGCGGCGATGGCCATCCGGTGCTGGTGCTGCCCGGGCTGGTCGCCGGCGACAACAGCACGTGGCCGCTGCGTCGCTTCCTCAGCCATCTCGGCTATGCCGCGTACCCCTGGGAACTCGGCCCGAATTTCGGCCCGCGCGATCACGTCATCAAGGGCCTGGTCGACAAGGTCCGGCTGCTGCAGGACAAGCACGGACAGAAGGTCAGCCTGGTCGGCTGGTCGCTGGGCGGCGCGATGGCCAATGCGCTGGCACTGCGCATGCCCGAGCGCATCCGCCAGGTGATCACACTCGGCTCGCCGCTCACCGGGCATCCGAAAGGCACCAATGTCTGGCGCATTTTCGAATTGGTCAGCGGCTTCCGTCACGACGATCCACGCCTGATGGAATTGGTCGACGGCAAACCCAGCGTGCCGACCACCTCGATCATGAGCAAGACCGACGGCATCGTGAACTGGCGCATGAGTCTGGCGCAGGAAACGCGCATCGCCGAAAACATCGAGGTCAGCGCCACGCACTTGGGCATGGGCGCGAATCCGGCGGTGCTCTGGGCGATCGCCGATCGTCTGGCGCAACCGGAAGGAAAATGGAAACCGTTCCAGCGCAGCAGCGCCTGGCGCAGCCTGATTTATCGCGATCCACACGAATTCCGCCTGGCAGATCTGATCGCACCCTGAGCCGCACATCCTGGCGGGCGCACGATACGTTCACCCCGAATCCACGCCTTGCCGTGGATTCGGGGCGAAGATGCCAGTGATGACCGATCGGAGGCCCCGCATGCAGTCCGGACCGCAGCCGCACAACGAAGCCGAGCGTCTCGCCGAACTCGACGAGCTGCAATTGCTCGACACGCTGCCGGAAGCGGTTTACGACGACATCGCGCGCCTGGCCAGCGTCATCTGCGCAACGCCGATGGCGACGATCACGCTGATCGATACCGACCGGCAGTGGTTCAAGGCCAAGCACGGCATGGCCGACAACGAAACGCCGCGCAGCATGTCGTTCTGCGCATACGCCATCCTCACGCCGGGCGAATTGTTCGAAGTCCCCGACGCGCGCGCCGATCCGCGCTTCGCAGCGTTTCCCAACGTGACCGGCGAGCCCTACATCCGCTACTACGCCGGCGTCCCCATCGTCACCGAGACCGGCAATGCGCTCGGCACCTTGTGCGTGATCGACCGCAAGCCGCGCGCGCTCGAGCCCTGGCAGCGCGAGATGCTCGCGGTGCTGGCGCGGCAGGTGCGCGCGCTGTTCGATCTGCACCGCCAGCGCAACGACGCCGAGCGCGAACACTACCGACTGGAGCTCGCGCTCGACTCGGCGAAGATGGGCATGTGGGAACACAACGTGCGCACCAACCACGCCGAACTGATGGGCAACTACGAAGCGCTGCTCGGTTTCGCGCCCGGCGAATTCCCCGGCACGTTCGAATCCTTCCTGGAACGCGTGCATCCCGATGACCGCGACATGGTGGCGACCAAGCTGCAGCGCGCGATCGAGCTCAACGACAATGCGCCGTCGGAATTCCGCGTGCTCCGGCCCGGCAACGAAGTCGCCTGGATCCGCGCGACCAGCCGGCAGATCCGCGACAATTTCGGCAACGTCACGCACATGATCGGATTGATTTCCGACTGCACCGAACAACGGCTGGAACAGGAGCGCCTGGCGATCTACCAGAACGAATTGCTGGAGATGGCGACGCGCTACGAACTGCTCAGCCTCACCGATGCGCTGACCGCGCTGGGCAATCGTCGCGGCCTCGACGAACAACTGGCGCTGCGCATCGCGCACGCCGCGCGCCATCACGAAGCGGTGGTCGCACTGGCGATCGACGTCGACCATTTCAAGAGTTACAACGACAGCTTCGGCCACGCCGCCGGCGATGTCGCGCTGGTGCAGGTCGCTGCCTGCCTGCGCGATTGCGTGCGTGCGGAAGACTACGTCGCGCGGCCTGGCGGCGAGGAATTCGTCGTACTGCTGTCGGACATCGATGCCACCGGCGCGCTGGCCCTGGCCGAACGCATCCGCCACGCGATTGAAACCGCGCCCTGGCCGCAGCGCAAGGTCACCGCCAGCCTCGGCGTGAGCCTGCTGGAAGGATCGGCCGCGGAAGAAAACGATCTGCTGCAACTCGCTGACCGCGCGCTCTATCGCGCCAAAGCCGAAGGCCGCAACCGCGTCTGCACGAATTGACCACACCAAAAAAACGCCCGGCGAATGCCGGGCGCTTTGGACCGCTGACGCATCCGGTCAGGATGCAGGCATCTGGCTGGGCACCAAGCCCGCTCCGGCGCCCATGAAGACGCTCAGGACCAACACCACGAAGCCAACAACACAGATGAGGAAAGGCTTCTTGTTCTGCTGCCAATGCATGATCGCGAAGATCAGCGACACGAACGGAATGAACAGCGAGCCGAGCCCCCAGAGAATGCTCGTCTTGAAGGCATTGATCAGGATCCAGATGCCGCCGACCAACGAAATGATGACGCCAAGAAAATAAAGTGCGGTTCCCATCGTTTTCCCCTTCCCCAGGTATGACAATCGAGGGGCGCGGTCGCGCCCGGTCAGACAATAACCCGGCATGTCCGCAGAGGGAATCCTGATCGGGGCCAGTGTGCTGGGCGCGCCGGATCCGGCGCCCGCTGGCGCGACCAACCCCGGGGCGCCACCCCCGGGCGGATCAGTCGGCCAAAGTCAGCAACGAGGCGTTACCGCCGGCCGCTGTGGTGTTCACGGTCAGCGTGCGCTCGGAGGCGAACTTGAGCAGGTAGTGCGGGCCGCCGGCTTTTGGGCCGGTGCCGCTCAGGCCTTCGCCGCCGAACGGCTGCACGCCAACGACCGCGCCGATCTGATTGCGGTTCACGTAGCAATTGCCGACGTGCACGTTGCGCGCGATGTGCTGCACGGTGGCGTCGATGCGCGAGTGGATGCCGAGCGTGAGGCCATAACCGGTGGCGTTGATCGCCGCGAGCACATTGTCGAGTTCGCTGGCCTGATAGCGAATCACGTGCAGCACCGGCCCGAACACTTCGCGCGTGAGCTGCGACAGCGACGTCAACTCATACACGCGCGGCGCAAAGAAGCTGCCGTGCGCGCAAGCAGCGGGCAACGGAATTTCCTTGACGAGCTTCGCTTCCTTGGCCATGCGCTCGGCATGCGCGACCAGCAACGCGCGCGCGTCCTCGTCGATCACCGGGCCGACATCGGTCGAAAGCAGTGCCGGATCGCCGACGACGAGTTCGTCCATCGCGCCGGCGAGCATGTGGATCACCTTGTCGGCGATGTCCGACTGCACGAACAGAACGCGCGCCGCCGAACAACGCTGACCCGCGGAATCGAACGCCGCGACCATCGCGTCCTTGACCAGTTGCTCTGGCAACGCGGAAGAATCGGCGATCAAGGCATTCTGGCCGCCGGTCTCGGCGATCAGCGTCGCCAGCGGCGCATTGCGTGCGGCGAGCGCGCGATTGATCGCCCAGGCGGTGTCGGTGGAACCGGTGAACACCACGCCGGCCACGCGCGGGTCGCGGGTCAGCGCAGCGCCGACGGTGGCGCCATCGCCCGGCAGGAATTGCAGAACGGTTTCCGGCACGCCGGCTTCATGCAACAGCTTCACCGCGAGATGCGCGATCAACGTGGTCTGTTCGGCGGGTTTGGCGATCACGGTGTTGCCGGCGGCGAGCGCGGCGGCGATCTGGCCCATGAAGATCGCCAGCGGGAAATTCCACGGGCTGATACACACGAACACGCCGCGGCCATGCAATTGCAGTTCGTTGGATTCGCCGGTCGGGCCCGGAAGTTTTTCCGGCTGGCCGAACAGCTTGCGCCCCTGCACGGCGTAGTAGCGGCAGAAATCCACGGCCTCGCGCACTTCCGCGACCGACGCCGACAACGACTTGCCGGCTTCCTTCACACACAGCGCGATCAACTCGGGCATGCGCTCTTCCATCAGGTCGGCGGCGTGCTCGAGGATCTTGGCGCGGCTCGCGGCCGGGGTCAGATCCCAGGTATTGAAGGCAGCGCGCGCGTTGACCAGGGCGCGTTCGACCTGCGCGGCGTCGCTGGCCTGCCATTGCCCGACGGTGTCGCGGCGGTCGGCCGGGTTGGTGACGGTATTCATCGCGCCGCCACCATTTGCGCCTGGGACCAACGGTGCGGCACTCCAGGACTTGATCGCCGCGTTGATGCGGTCGGCGAGCGCGAGCAGATCTTTGTCGTTGGCGAGATTGACGCCCATGGAATTCTTCCTGTCGGTGCCGAAAATGGCGGACGGCTGCGGGATGCGCGGATGCGGTTTGCTGTCGTAGGCGGCGACGGTCGCGACCGGATCGGCGACGAGTTCGGCAGGCGGCAGCGTTTCGTCGGTGATGCGGTTGACGAAGCTGGAATTCGCGCCGTTCTCGAGCAGGCGGCGCACGAGATACGGCAGCAGGTCTTCGTGCGAACCGACCGGCGCGTAGACGCGGCAGGGCACGTCGAGATGCTGCTTGCCGATGGTCTCGGCGTAGAGGTGGTCGCCCATGCCGTGCAGGCGCTGGAATTCGAAGGCCTCGCCTTTCGCCATCTGGTGGATCGCGGCGATGGTCTGCGCATTGTGGGTGGCGAACATCGGATACAGCGCATCGCTGGCGGCGAGCATTTTTCTTGCGCAGGCCAGATAGCTGACGTCGGTGTTGGCCTTGCGCGTGAACACCGGATAGCCGCCGAGGCCATCCATCTGCGCCTTCTTGATTTCCGAATCCCAGTACGCGCCCTTGACCAGGCGCATCGGCATGCGCCGGCCGGCGCCGCGCGCGAGATCGATCAGATAATCGATCACGAACGGCGCGCGCTTCTGATAGGCCTGCACGGCCAAGCCGTAGCCTTCCCAGCCGTCCAGCGATTTGTCGACGAAGGCGCCGCCGATGACATCGAGCGACAACTCCAGGCGCTCGGATTCTTCCGCGTCGATGGTGAAGCCGATGCCCTGGGCTTTCGCCAGCTGTGCTAGTTCGAGGATGCGCGGCGTGAGTTCGGCCTGCACGCGCGCGCGCTTGGCGAGCTCGTAGCGCGGATGCAACGCCGACAGTTTCACCGAGATCGAGGGCGCGGCGAATACGTTGGCATACGGGCCGCCGGAGCCGATCGCGACGATCGCCTTGCGGTAGGCCTCGAGATAACGCGCCGCATCCTTGGCGGTGAAAGCGCCTTCGCCAAGCATGTCGAAGGAATAGCGATAGTTGGCGTTGTCGCCCTTGCGCGAGCGTTCCAGCGCTTCGTTGATCGTCCGGCCCATCACGAACTGGTGGCCCATGATGCGCATCGCCTGGCGCACCGCGAGGCGGATCGCCGGCTCGCCCATGCGGCCGATCAGGCGCTTGAAGGAGCCGAAGACATCGCGCTGGGTCTCGCCGGCCAGGCCAACCATGCGGCCGGTGAGCATCAGGCCCCAGGTCGAGGCATTGACCAGCACCGAGCTCGACTGGCCGACATGCGAATCCCAGTCGGCGTCGCCGAGTTTGTCGCGGATCAGGCGGTCGGCGGTCTCGCGGTCGGGAATGCGCAGCAACGCCTCAGCCACGCACATCAGCAACACGCCCTCTTCCGAGCTCAGGTCGTACTCGCGCATGAAAGCCTCGACCATCGCCGGGTCGGTCGCGCGGATACGCGTGCGCTGCACCAGCGCGATCGCTGTAGCCTGGGCAGCGGCCTGTTCGTCGGCGGGCAGGCGCGCCTGCGCCAGCAGTTCCTCGAGGTGTTCGGCTTCGTCGCGCAGGTAGGCAGCGGTGATGCGGGCGCGCAGCGGCGAGGTGGTAGCGGGCAGTTCAGGGCTGAGAATGGAGCTCACGGCGTTCCCGGCAGACGGCGGAGCAGTGGCTCCGCGAAGCCGGCCATTCTAGTCGCCGCGACCCATGCCGGCAAAGCGCGCATTGTGCCGAGAAACCTCGGCACGATCGGCGCAAAACCGCGATGTAGATCGCCTTGCAGCAGGGCTCTTGGCTTGCCCCGGGCCGGCGCCGGGGCGTAAAATTCGCGGGTTTTCGGCCGGGGGCAAACCTTCGGGGCCATCGTGATAGAGCGCCTTCCCTCGGTTCTGGCCGGTTCGGATGCGCAGCTCTTGCTACGGCCGCGGCGGGCGCTGACGGCGGGGCAGTTCGGAATCGTGTTCGCGATACTCGCGGGCGCCATGTGGGCGGTGGCCTTGGCCACTTTCAGTCAGGGCAATGTCTTCGCTCCGGCTTTTGCGCTGCTCGACAGCGCGCTGGTGGCGGTGGCGTTGCGTTGGGCATGGCGGCTGGGCGAGCGCTACGAGTTGATCGCATGGGGCGAGCGCTGGCTGGAAGTGCGCCGATCCACGCAACCGGAACCGGCGTTCCGCGCGCACCCCTACTGGGTGCGGCTGCGGGTGGCGCGGGAATCGGGGCAGGCGCGGCTGCTGTTGGCTGCCTGTGGTGAAGAGGTCGAGGTCGGGGCATTCCTTTCCGATGAGGAGCGCCTGGATCTCGCCAATCAGTTGAAACAGTTGCTGGCGGTCGCTTCCGGGCGCGGCCAGAGTGCAGATCACAGCTTGAGGTAGGTTCCGATGAATGCAGCTTCGAAAGCCCCACGCTCCTTGCGACACGTCGTCGGCCTGATGCTGGCCCTCGCCACCCAGGCGGCCTTCGCCATCGGCAAGCCCGAAGTCGATCCGGTCGAACCGCAGCACTGGCAATTGAACATGACCCAGGGCGTCACCGCGACCGCCCACAACGCCTACATGGGCCACATGATCATGTTCTGGATCTGCGTGGTGATCGGCACGATCGTGTTCGGTGCCATGGCCTTCGCGATGTTCAAGTTCCGCCACTCCAAGGGCGCGGTGGCGGACAAGGATTTCACCCACAGCACCAAGCTCGAGCTGATCTGGACCTCGATACCCGTACTGATCCTGATCGGCTCCGCAATTCCGGCCACCAAGATGGTGATGGCCGAGTACGACGCCAGCCACAATCCGACGCCGCCGGCGATGACCGTCAAGGTCACCGGTTACCAGTGGATGTGGCGCTACGAATACGTCGGCGAGGATGTTTCCTTCATCAGCCGCCTCGACCGCGAGTCGGATGCCCTGCGCCAGAACGAGAATGCCACGCAGGCGCAGATCGCCGCCAAGCAGCACTACCTGCGCGATGTCGACCATCCGCTCGTTCTGCCCGCCGATACCCGCATCCGCTTCGTCATCACCGGCGACGACGTCATCCACTCCTGGTGGGTCCCGGCGCTGGGCTGGAAGCAGGATGCAATCCCTGGCGTGATCAACGACGCCTGGACCGAAGTGCACGAACCCGGCACCTACCGCGGCGTCTGCGCCGAGCTTTGCGGCAAGGACCACGGCTTCATGCCGATCGTCGTCAAGATCGTGCCCAAGGGCGAATACAAGAGCTGGCTGGCCGAGCAGAAAGCCGCGAATGCGCCTGCTCCGGCAGCGATCGCCGCAGTCGCCGCGCCTGCGCCGGCAACCGCTGCGGCGCCCACCGCCGCGCAATGATGGCTGCGCATGACGGGGCCACGCCCCGTTCCGCCGGTCCCACGAATTCGAATTAGAACTGAAACAGAGGCAAGCGACATGGCTAACCAAAGCGCCGCCCACGACCATCACGACGATCATGACCATGGTCACCAGCAGAGCTTTTTCCAGCGCTGGTTCCATTCCACCAATCACAAGGACATCGGCACGCTGTACCTGGTGTTCTCGCTGGTGATGTTCTTCATCGGCGGTGCGATGGCCATGCTGATCCGCGCCGAGCTGTTCCAGCCCGGCCTGCAGCTGATGTCGCCGGAATTCTTCAACCAGATGACCAGCACGCACGCGCTGGTGATGATCTTCGGCGCGGTGATGCCGGCCTTCGTCGGCCTGGCCAACTGGATGATCCCGCTGATGATCGGCGCGCCCGACATGGCACTGCCGCGCATGAACAACTGGTCGTTCTGGATCATGCCGTTCGCCTTCACCCTGCTGCTGATGCCGTTGATCCTGCAGGTGGTGTTCCACATCGGCGGCGGTGGCCCGGCCGGCGGCTGGACGATGTATCCGCCGCTGTCGCTGCAGGGCGGCAACAACACGGCATTCCTGATTTTCGCCGTGCACCTGATGGGCATCAGCTCGATCATGGGCGCGATCAACATCATCGCCACCATCCTCAACATGCGCGCCCCGGGCGTGGACCTGCTGAAGATGCCGGTGTTCGTCTGGACCTGGCTGATCACCGCTTTCCTGCTGATCGCGGTGATGCCGGTGCTCGCTGGCGCGGTGACGATGCTGCTCACCGACAAGTTCTTCGGTACCAGCTTCTTCAACGCCGCCGGCGGCGGTGACCCGGTGATGTTCCAGCACATCTTCTGGTTCTTCGGTCACCCCGAGGTCTACATCATGATCCTGCCGGCGTTCGGCATCGTCTCGGAGATCATCCCGACCTTCGCGCGCAAGCCGCTGTTCGGCTACCAGGCGATGGTGTACGCGACCGCCTCGATCGCCTTCCTGAGCTTCATCGTCTGGGCCCACCACATGTTCACCGTCGGCATGCCGCTCGGTGGCGAGCTGTATTTCATGTACGCGACGATGCTGATCGCGGTGCCGACCGGCGTGAAGGTGTTCAACTGGATCACCACGTTGTGGCGCGGTTCGATCAGCTTCGAAACGCCGATGCTGTTCGCGCTCGGCTTCGTGATCATGTTCACCATCGGTGGCTTCTCGGGCCTGATGCTGGCGATCGTGCCGGCCGACTTCCAGTACCAGGACACCTACTTCGTCGTCGCGCACTTCCACTATGTGCTGGTGACCGGCGCGATCTTCGGCATCATGGCCGCGGTGTACTACTGGCTGCCGAAATGGTGCGGCCGCATGTACAACGAGACCGCCGGCAAGTGGCATTTCTGGCTGAGCACGATCTTCGTGAACCTGCTGTTCTTCCCGCAGCACTTCCTCGGCCTGGCTGGCATGCAGCGCCGCGTGCCCGACTACAACCCGGTGTTCGCCGATTTCAACATGTGGTCCTCGATCGGCGGCTTCGGTTTCGGCCTGACCCAGATCCTGTTCGTGGTCATCGTGGTCCAGACCATTCGCAGCGGCGCCAAGGCGGCCGATCGCGTCTGGGAAAATGCCCATGGCCTGGAGTGGACGGTGCCGTCGCCGGCGCCGCACCACACCTTCACCACGCCGCCGGTGATCCGCCCGGGCGATCTCGCCCACGGCGACATCACCCACTAAGCAACAAGCGCATCCCCGGTCCGCCGGGGATGTTCGCCTGAGGTTCGCATGACAACGCCCGACTCCCTCGATCCGCACGCTGCCCGTCGCGCCGGCATCCGCCGCACGGCATGGATTCTCGCCGCCGTGGCATTCGCCTCGTACGGCCTGTTCCTGTATTCGGCGATGGCACCGAAGTGACTCCCGAACTCGCCGGCACGCTCAAGCGCATCGCGCTGATCTCGGCGGGCTCGTTCGTGTTCGCGTTCTCGCTGGTGCCGCTGTACAACGTCGCCTGCCAGAAAGTGTTCGGCATCAAGCTCGAGCGCGGCCCCGCCGGCGAAACCGAGCTGGCCGGCATCAAGGTCGACAACAAGCGCACCGTGCGCGTGGATTTCGACGGCACCGTCAATTCCAAGCTGCCGTGGGCGTTCAGTCCGAAACAGCTGAGCATGGACGTGCATCCAGGCAAGCAGTACGAGGCCTTCTTCGTCGCGCGCAACCAGGCCACCAGCGACATGGTCGGCAACGCCGCGCCGTCGATCGTGCCGGTCGAGGCGTCGAGCTATTTCGACAAGACCGAGTGTTTCTGCTTCACCCAGCAGATGCTCAAGGCGGGCGAGGAACGGCTGATGCCGGTGCGCTTCATCGTCAACCCGGCCCTGCCCGCCGACGTATCCACGATCACTCTGTCTTATACTTTCTACCTCAACGACACGGCGACCGCGCAGCTGCACGCGCCCAGCCTGCCGATCGCAGCGGCCGTCACGGCGCCCTGACCGGTCGAATCAATCAGGAATCCGGGGAATCCCCATGGCACAGACCCACGACGCTCACGACGCAAACGTTTACTACATCCCGCACCACAGCCGCTGGCCCTTCCTGGGCTCGATCGGTTTGTTCACCACCATGATCGGCGTGGCCAACTGGATGAACGGCAACGCCTGGGGCGAAAACGTCTTCTTCGTCGGCATCGCGATGGTGTTGCTGGTGCTCGGCAACTGGTTCGGCGACGTCATCGCCGAGTCGCTGCAGGGCAAGTACAACGCCCAGGTCGACACCTCCTTCCGCATGGGCATGATGTGGTTCATCTTCTCGGAAGTGATGTTCTTCGCGGCGTTCTTTGGTGCGCTGTTCTACGCCCGGCAATTCGCGCTGCCGTGGCTTTCCGGTGAAGGCGACGGCGCGCTGACCAACGAATTTCTCTACAACGGCTACACCGCCGGCTGGCCCGCGAACGGCCCGGGCAACATCGGTGGCCATTACGAGATCATCCCGGCCTGGGGCCTGCCGCTGCTCAATACGATGATCCTGCTCAGCTCGGGCGTGACCATCACCCTCGCCCACCACGCCCTCAAGGCCGGCAAGCGCCAGTCGCTGCTGTTCTGGCTGGGTGCGACGGTGGCGCTGGGCGCGACCTTCCTTTACTGCCAGGCGACCGAATACCACGAGGCCTACACCCAGCTCAATCTCACCCTGGGCTCGGGTATCTACGGCTCGACCTTCTTCATGCTCACCGGTTTCCACGGCATGCACGTGACCCTGGGCGCGATCATGCTGAGCGTGATCTGGCTGCGCTGCCTGAAGGGACATTTCAGCAACGACCACCACTTCGCCTTCGAGGCCGTGGCCTGGTACTGGCATTTCGTCGACGTGGTCTGGCTCGGCCTGTTCCTGTTCGTGTACGTGCTTTGATCTGAGTCGAAGCAAGCGCGGAGCGCGGCTGCGGCCGTTCTCCGCGGCAATAAAAAAGGCCGGCATCGCCGGCCTTTTGTTTCGGTGGTGGGTGTCAGTGCGCCGCAGTCGCAGGCGTTGAAGGCTCCTGCTGGATCGGCGAACTGTTGCCCTTGATCACGCCGGTGAACAGGCCCAGCGCGACCAGCGCGATCAGACCGATCGACAGGCCGATGCGCCAGGTCAGCGAGTTGACCGTGCGCTTGGTCGTGCCCTTGTCCACCATCATGTAGTACAGACCGGCACCCAGGTTCCAGAGAATCACGACCAGGACAGCGATGATCAGCAGCTTCTGCATAGGTTTCATCCCGCGACGTTCGATGCCGGCATTATCGGCGCCGCGGCCGGCGCTGTCATGAAATCGCGGATCGTACTTTGGCTGCTCGCCCTGGCGGTGGCGACGGGTTTCGTCGCGCTGGGGCGCTGGCAGCTGCATCGCGCGGTCGAGAAACAGACGATGCTCGATCGCGTCGCGCAGGTGATGACGGCGCGGCAGGCGCAGCCGCTGGCCGCGCTCTCGCGTTCGAACGACCTCGACTACGCCTGGGCTGCCGGTCACGGTGTCTTCCCCGATGCTCCCGCGCTGCTGCTCGACAACCAGCGCCGCGGCGATGCCGTCGGCGTGCACGTCTACCGCGTGTTCCTGCCCGATCAAGGCCGCGCCCTGCTCGTCGATCTGGGCTGGCTGCCGCTGGCCGGCGATCGCGCGCTGCCGACGCTGGTGCCTCCGCCCGCCGACAGCCAATTACGCGGCCTTCTGCTGCCGCCGCCCGCCGCCGGCATGGCGCTGGGCCCGGGCTATGCCGAAACCGACGCACAACGCTGGCTGCTTACGCGTATCGACCTGCCGCTGCTGTCGAAGGCGCTCCGGCGCGGACTCGCGCCGCGCGTGCTGCGCCTGGATCCGGCGCTGCCGCTGGGCTACGCACGCGATCTCGACGTACTGCCCAATACCCTGCCGCCGGAACGTCATCGCGGCTATGCCCTGCAATGGTTCGCGATGGCCGCGGCCGTGCTGATCATCGCCCTCCTTCTTACCCTGCGTCGTCCGAAACCATGACCGAAGCCACCGCCCGCGACAAACTCCGTTCCCGCCTGATCCTGCTGCTGGTCGTCGCGATGTTCTTCAGTTCCTTCGGCATCGCCGCCTACCTGCGCTTCACCGGCTGGATGCCCGGCGGCCATGGCAAGAACATCGGCGAGCTGATGCAGCCGCCGAAAAACCTCGCCGCGATCGCGCTCAAGCGCGCCGATGGTTCCGACTACGCCTGGACCTCGGACAACCAGCGCTGGCAGATCGTGTTCGTCGCGCCGCAAAACTGTGGCACCCCCTGCGCGCAGATGCTCGATACCTTGCATCGTCTCTGGCTGTCCGAAGGCCGCCTGGCCGATCGCGTACAGGTGGTCTGGTTCGGCGACCTGCCCGCCAACGCGCCACGCTTTCGCATGCTGGTGCCGATGGCGGCGAATCCGCAGTTCCTGCAGGCGTTGCCCGATACCGCGAGCGCGCAGGCCCTGCCGGTGTATCTGGTCGACCCGACCGGCTATCTGGTCATGCGCTATCCACCGGGTTTCGAGCCGGGCGGCCTGCGCAAGGATCTGGCGCAATTGCTGAAATGATCCGGCCCTTGACCGCGATCTGCCACAGCGATGCTGGCCGATGCCGGCCCGTGCCGGTATCTTCACCCGCTCTGGCAAGGTGACCCGATGAACCTACCCTCCCGCCACTTCCATCGCCTCGCCTGGGTGGCCGTGCTGCTCGCTTTCGCCATCGTCGTGTTCGGCGCCTTCGTGCGCCTGTCCAACGCCGGCCTGAGCTGCCCGGACTGGCCGACCTGCTACGGCCGCGCCACCTGGCCCGTGCACGCCGACGATATCGCCCATGCCAATGCGCATTTCGAGCGCGCCGTGGAAACCAGCAAGACCTGGCGCGAGCAATTCCACCGCCATCTCGCCGCGACCCTGGGTCTGTTGATTCTGATACTGACGCTGATCGCCGCACGCCGCCGACCGCAGGGTCTGGCAAGCATTCTTGGCGCGGCCGCGCTGGTGGCGATTTCGATACCGCTGTACATCACGCAGCACTACCAGCTCGCGATCGTGCTGGCCTTGTGCGGCGAGACGATCCTGCTGTTCAACGCGATCCGCTGGTCGAACACCGATTTCTCGCGGCTGACCGCGATCGCGCTGATGGTAGTGATCTTCCAGGCCGTGCTCGGCATGTGGACGGTGACCTGGCTGTTGAAGCCGGTGGTGGTGATGTCGCATCTCCTCGGCGGCCTGGCGACGTTTTCGCTGCTGACCTGGCTGGCCTGGAGCGCAACGCCGGGCACGGCGCTGGTGCAGGCGGTCGCGCCAAAACTGCGGCGCCTTCTCTGGATCGGGCTGGTGCTGCTGGTGCTGCAGATCGCGCTCGGCGGCTGGACCAGCAGCAATTACGCTGCGTTGGCCTGCGGCAGCGATTTCCCGATGTGCCGCGGACAATGGTGGCCGCCGCACGATTTCCATCAGGCCTTCGTGATCTGGCGCGGCATCGGTGTCGATTACGAAGGCGGCGTGCTCGACGATGCCGCGCGCGTGGCGATCCAACTCGCGCACCGCGCGATGGCGGTGCTGGTATTCGGGCATTTGCTGGTCGTGGCCATCCGCATGATCATCACCCCGGGCCTGCGCTACTGGGGAATCATCCTGCTGCTGCTGATCTGCGCGCAGGTCGCCCTGGGCATCAGCAACGTGGTGTTCGGTCTGCCGCTGTGGGTCGCGACCGCGCACACCGCCGGCGCCGCACTGCTGTTGTTCGTGATCGTCGGTCTGCTCGCGCGCCTGCGCGCACCGGAGTAGGAGCGATGGCAATCGCGACAAGGGCTACCCCAGAAAAAGCCTCCTCAAAACTCGTCCGATTGCGTCGATCGAAGCATCGCCGGAATGTCGCGATTGCCATCGCTCCTACTCGCCGCAACCGAGGCATTACACTTCACGCATGACGATTCCCTTCAACCAGTACTGGCAGCTGACCAAGCCGCGCGTGGTCGCGCTGATCGTGTTCACCGCGATCATCGGCATGTTTCTCGCCGTGCCCGGTCTGCCGCCGTGGCGGGCGCTGGTATTTGGCAGCCTCGGTATCTGGCTGGCAGCAGCGTCGGCGGCAGCGATCAATCATCTGCTCGACCAGCGCATCGATGCGTTGATGGCGCGCACCTCGCACCGGCCGCTGCCGACTGGCTCATTGAACGCGACGCAGGTGCTGTTGTTCGCGGTCGCGCTCGGCACGCTGTCGATGCTGCTGCTCGCGCTCTGCGTAAACCTGCTCTGCGCGCTGCTGACGTTCGCATCGCTGATCGGCTACGCGATCATCTACACCGGCTTTCTCAAACGCGCCACGCCGCAGAACATCGTGATCGGCGGCGCCGCCGGCGCCGCGCCGCCAGTACTGGGCTGGGTCGCGGTCACCGGCCACGTGCATGCCTACGCGTTGTTGTTGTTCCTGATCATCTTCATCTGGACACCGCCGCATTTCTGGGCGCTGGCGATCTTCCGGCGCGAGGATTACGCGCGCGCGATGATCCCGATGCTGCCGGTCACCCACGGCGTCCAGTACACGCGCTGGCAGATCCTTTTCTACACCGTGCTGCTGGTGCTGGTGACGCTGCTGCCGTGGATCGCCGGCATGAGCGGCATGTTCTACCTCGGCGGCGCGGCGGTGCTCGGCGCCGGCTTCCTGTACTACGCGATCCGCCTGATGAAGCCGCCGTCGGAAATGTTCGCGATGCAGGTTTTCAGTTACTCGATCTGGTACCTGATGGCTCTGTTCGCCTTCCTGCTGATCGACCACTGGTTGCTGCCGGTGTCCGACGCGGCGATGAGCCTGCAAAAGGTCGCATGAAAAAAAGCCCCGCGATGCGGGGCTTTTTTCTGCCGCCTGACGCCGGCATCAGCAAATCATTTCTTGACTAGTTCGACGCGCCGGTTCTTCGCGCGTCCGTCCTCGCCGTCGTTGCTCGCCAGCGGCGACAGCATGCCGATACCCGCGGCTTCCATCTGCCCGCCCTTGACGCCGTACTGGCTCACCAGAGCGGCGACAACCGCGTTGGCGCGGCGCTTGGACAGATCAAGGTTGGCGCCCTGCGTACCGACGTTGTCGGTGTGCCCGACGATGTAGACCTTCAGCGCCGGATCGGCTTTGAGCAGGGACGCAATCTGTTCCAGCGCCGGCGTCGACTCGGGCTTGATGTCGGTCTTGTTGGTATCGAAATACAGGCCGTACAACGCGATGCGGCCGGTATTGGTCAGCGAGCGCGCCATCTCCGCCGCACTCACCGTCACCATCTTCTGCTCGCGCGCCTTCGGCTCGATCGCCACCACCATCGCCACGGTGTAGTCGTTGAGCGCCTTGCAGTACAAATCGTTGCCCACCGTGTAGACGAGTACCGCCAGTGTTACGTCACCATCGGCGGTCGGCAGCTTCATCGCGACATAACGCTGCTCGCTGATACTCATCGTGCTCGCGCAATTGCCGTTGGTGAAATTGGCGGCTTTCACCCGTTCGTGCGGGTAGAGCTTCTCCAAAAGGCCCTGCGTGCCGCCGCCGTGATCGTTGCCTTCCAGGTCGCCACCGCAGGCCTCGTTCTTGCACGAATACAAGGCGGTGCCGCCGGCGGCGCGAATCTCGTCGACATAGTTGCGCACCACTTCCAGCGGCGAACGCCCCGCTGGCACGACATAGAGCAGTCGCGTGTAACGGCCTTCGGCGACCAGCTTCTTGTCGGGCTCCATCACGTAGTTGTTCATGCGGTCGCTGTGGTCCGGCACCTTCTTGAGCACCGACAGCGGCAGCACGAACTGGTCGAAAGACTTCTGCTCGTAGTTGACGATGTAACTGCCTTCGTAGCGCTTGAGGAAGGGCAGATCGTGGGCCCCATCGACATCCTTGGTCGGGACGGTCGCATCAGCGGCAGCGAGGATGGGCAGGCAGAGCAACAGGGCGAACAGGAAACGACGCATGGCGGTCCTCCGGGGCAGGTCCTTTCGGGAACGCGCGAATACCAATGTTCAGGCCAGCATTGGCCGTTGCGTCGCGCGGAAAATCAGCGGCGCGGCGACTGCAGTTCGCGCAGTTCGGCCTTCTCGTCCGCGCTCAGGCCGGTCATGCCGACCTCGCCGATGCGCGCATTGAGTTCGTCGACACGCTGCTGCCGCGTCTGCCGGTCGAGCTGGCCCAGGGCATCGAGAAATTCCTCGCGCCACATCGCCTCGTCGCCGGGCAGGGACTGCATCGCCAGTTTCTGCAAGGCCGCGCCTTCCTCGCGTTCGGCGAAATGCGCGAGCACCGCGCCAGTGCCGATATCGGGACGCTCGCGCACCAGCGCGATCAATTCCACCAGCAGGGGAATGCCGGGCTGGCGGAGTACGCCGAACAGATACGGCGGCTCGATCGCCTGCGCAAGTTGCGGCTGCTGCAAAAGGAAAGAAATGGCAGCGCGCACAAGGCTGGTTTTCGGCGCAGGTGCGGCGCCACGCGCCGGTCGCATCGACGGTGTATGCGGCGTTGCCGTCGGTTGCGCGCGCCCGCCAACGCCGGTGATTTCTGCCAGACGCTGCTGCATCAAATCGCGAAAAGCACCATCGGGCACGTTCGCCAGATACGGCTTGGCGCGCTCGGCCAGTCGCGCCCTGCCCTCGAGCGAAAGCAGGTTCACGTCCTTGGACAGTTCGCTGAAAAAGAATTCGCTCAACGATGTCGCTGCAGCAAGACGGATATCGAATCCGGCCGCGCCTTCCTGACGCACGATGCTGTCGGGATCCTCGCCGTCGGGCAGGAACAGGAAAAACGC
>Ga0066823_10000009_pt1 | contig 23176 bp, 21 predicted proteins | sample SoimicmetaGmgHMB_FD_62219 | JGI IMG/M metagenome (GOLD analysis project Ga0066823, IMG submission 62219) | Soil and rhizosphere microbial communities from Laval, Canada - mgHMB | ecosystem: Environmental > Terrestrial > Soil > Agricultural land | place: Laval, Canada | collected 2014-09-23 | reverse complement strand
GCTGCGCACTCTGACGCCCGACGAAGCCGCCTGATCGCAGCGCGGCGCCCTCCATCGATTCACCGATTCTTTTTCTCGAGACCCTGATCCCATGGCCAAGATCGTCATCACCGGCGGCGAAGTACTCAACGGCGAAGTGCAGATTTCCGGCGCCAAGAACGCCGTCCTGCCCATCCTCTGCGCCACGCTGCTGGCCGACAGCTCCATCTCGATCGGCAACGTGCCGCATCTGCACGACGTCACCACCACGATGGAATTGCTCGGCGCGCTCGGCGCGCAGCTCACCGTCGACGAGAAGCTCACGATCACCGTCGATCCGAGCAAGAACATCAACACCGTCGCGCCCTACGAGCTGGTCAAGACCATGCGCGCCTCCATCCTCGTGCTCGGCCCGCTGCTGGCCAAGTACGGCCACGCGGAAGTGTCGCTGCCCGGCGGTTGCGCGATCGGTTCGCGTCCGGTCGACCAGCATATTCGCGGCCTGCAGGCGCTGGGCGCCGACGTCGTGGTCGAGAACGGCTTCGTCAAGGCGCGCGCCGACCGCCTCAAGGGCGGCCGCTATTCCTTCGACATGGTCACCGTCACCGGCACCGAGAACGTGATGATGGCGGCGGCGTTGGCGAAAGGCACCACGGTGCTGGAGAACTGCGCACAGGAGCCGGAAATCGTCGACCTCGCCAACTGCCTGATCTCGATGGGCGCGAAGATCGAGGGCGCCGGCACCACCAAGATGGTCATCGAAGGCGTCGACAACCTGCGCGGCGGTCATTACGACGTGCTGCCCGACCGCATCGAGACCGGCACCTTCCTGATTGCCGGCGCGATGACCGGCGGCAAGGTGATCTGCCGCAAGACCCGCGCCGACATTCTTGATTCGGTGCTGCTGAAACTCGAAGAGGCTGGCGCCGAAATCAATTCCGGACCCGATTTCATCGAGCTCGACATGAAGGGCAAGCGCCCGAAAGCGGTGAGCCTGACCACCGCGCCGTACCCGGCATTCCCGACCGACATGCAGGCGCAGTTCGCGGCGATGAACTGCATGGCCGACGGCGTTGGCGTCATCAAGGAAACGATTTTCGAAAATCGTTTCATGCATCTCAATGAATTGTCGCGCCTCGGCGCCGACATCCGCGTCGATGGCCACACCGCCATCATCCGCGGCGTCGAAACCCTGACCGGCGCACCGATCATGGCTACCGACCTGCGCGCCTCAGCCTCGCTGGTGCTGGCCGGCCTCGTCGCCAAGGGCGACACGACGGTGGACCGGATTTATCACATCGATCGCGGTTACGAGAACATCGAGGAAAAGCTCGGCGGCCTCGGCGCGAAGATCCGGCGCTTGCCGAGCTGACGAACGCCCCGCATAGCCTCTGCCGCAGCAGCTGACCCCCTCTCCCGGCGGGAGAGGGCCGGGGTGAGGGAAACCTCAAATCGCCGCAGCAGCTGACCCCCTCTCCCAGCGGGAGAGGGCTGGGGTGAGGGAAACCCCAAATCGCCGCACTCTTTACCGAATCGCCGTCACCCGCATCTCGATCGTCTCGCCGTTGGCTTCGGTCTGCAGGATCTGCAGCGGCACGTATTTCTTGTCGACGCCGAACCACAGCGTGGTGACGCGGCCATTGCTACTGTCGCGGATGCGTTCGACGCGGATCGCACGTTGCGGACCAAGCGCGGTGCTCATGGTTTCGACGGCCGCCTGGCGGTAACGCTGCGCATCGACGCTGTCGCTGTCGGCGACGGGATAGATCAGGTCGCCGGTCTTGTGCGCGGCGAGATCCTGGATCAGGGCGACGGTGATCGCGTTGCGATCGAGCACGCCCGGCGTGTATTTAAGCGTGCGCGCCTGGCCCTTGTCGGTGCTGGTGATGCGGCCGGCACCGGCGTCGACCTGGATGCTGCGCTCCTTGGTTTTCCAGGCGAGTTTTTGCCGGTACGAATAGCTCAGCGTTTCCGGCACATTGCCGGTCCAGCGCAGCAGCGAGCGCTCGTTGAGGGTGACGCCGGCGATCGCGGCCATGCCTTCGCTGCCGATGGTGTCGGTGCGCAGCTCGTAATGCCCGTCGGGCAGGGCATTGAACACCACGGTCGCGGTGCCCAGCTTGCTGCCATTGCGGCTGACCTCGTATTGCGCCTGGTACGGCGCCGGTGCGGCGGCCAGCGACAGCGTCGGCAGTGCCAGCAGCAGGAAGGAAAGCGGTTTGCGGATCATCGGGGCAGGGTCTCGCTGAAGGGAGGCGGGGCCTCACGGCGCCCGCAGAGTGTCGTCCGCTTGCAGAACCAGAGGTGAAGACAGGGCGTGGCCCTGAAATTGCGCGTGGCCATCGACGACGCGAAGCCGGCCGCGCGCCAGCCATTCGACCGTCGCGACCAGCAGCGGATGCTCGCGTGCCAGCACGCGCGCCGCCAGCGTTTCCGTGCCGTCGCTGGCAAACACCGGCACCCGCGCCTGCGCCAGCGGTTGCCCGGCATCGAGTTCCGGGATCACCAGATGCACGCTGGCGCCATGTTCGGCGTCGCCGGCGGCAAGCGCGCGGCCGTGTGTATCCAGGCCCGGATGACGCGGCAGCAATGACGGATGGATGTTGATCATCCGGCCGGCCACGCGCTGCACGGTGGCGGCGGAAATCAGCCGCATGTAACCCGCACAGACGATCAGGTCGGGTTGAACGGCGAGGATTTGGTCGAACAACGCGGCATCGAAATCGGCGCGCGCGGCGAAATCGCGCGGTCGCTGCGCATGCGTCGGAATGCCCAGGCTTTTCGCCAACGCGATCGCGCCCGATTCTGGCTTGTCGGAAAACACACCAACCACGCGCGCCGGCCAGCCATCGCGCCGCTGCGCATCGACCAATGCCTGCAGGTTGCTGCCGCGGCCGGAGGCGAGAACGGCTAGGCGGAAATCGGCCGCCATCGGATCAAGCGCCTGGCGAGGGCGCCGTGAACAGCGCTTTCACCGAAGGTTTCATCAGCGTGATCAGGGTGAACACGCCGAGGACGGTGCCGAAAGGCATGAGCATGCAGGCCAGCGCGGCCATCACGAGGCAGAATGTGTAGCGCTGGCGCTGCTTGAGGCACTCGCCGGCGTAGGCGAGGCAGGCGCTGAACGTCAGGCCGGTGAGGATGAAGCCTGCTGCGAAGACAATGAAGATCCATCCGATCGCTGCCGGTGGCGGATTCCTCTCGCCGTGGAAGCCGCCGGAAACCATCGCGATGCCGATCACGAGGTGGATGATCGGGAACAGCGAAAACAACGCGGTCAGGCCGGCCACGACCCAATGGAAGATGCGCAGCAGCCGCAGGTGTTCGGCATCCTGCGCGTCGCTGTCGACGACGGAATTCACGCGATGCGTACCCGCTCGTCGCTGGCGGTCTTCACTACCGCGCCGATCGCGCGATGCGCCAGGCCGAGACGATCGAGATCAGCGGACACCGCCGCGACATCGCCCGGCGCCAGCACCAGTACAAAGCCGATGCCGCAATTGAACGTGCGCCACATTTCCGGCGCCGGTACCGCGCCTTCGCGCTGCAGCCAGTCGAATACCGGCGGCAGCACGATGCTTGAGGCTTCGATATCCAGGCCCAGGCCGTCGGGAATGACGCGGATGATGTTTTCAGTGAGGCCGCCGCCGGTGATGTGCGCCATCGCGTGCAGTTCGTGCGCGGCGAGCACTTCAAGAATCGGCTTCACGTAGATGGTGGTGGGCGCCATCAGCGCATCGATCAGGCTGACGCCGCCGAGATCGAGATCGCCCGGCCGGCCGGCGCGGTCGAAAATCTTGCGCACCAGCGAGTAACCGTTCGAATGCGGGCCGCTGGAGGCGATGCCGAGCAGCACGTCGCCGGCGCGCACCTTGGCGCCGTCGAGCAGCGCGGATTTTTCCACCGCGCCGACGGTAAAGCCGGCCAGATCGTATTCGCCGGGCGGATACATATCGGGCATTTCCGCGGTCTCGCCGCCGATCAGCGCGCAGCCGGCGAGTTCGCAACCCTTGGCGATGCCGCCGACCACGGCGACGGTGGTGTCGACGTGCAATTTGCCGGTGGCGAAATAATCGAGGAAGAACAGCGGTTCGGCGCCCTGCACCAGCACGTCGTTGACGCACATGCCGACCAGGTCGATGCCGATCGTGTCGTGGCGGTTGAGCTGCTGCGCGAGCTTGAGCTTGGTACCGACGCCGTCCGTGCCCGAAACCAGCACCGGCTCGCGATATTTGCCGCTGAGGTTGAACAAGGCGCCGAAGCCGCCGAGGCCGCCCATCACTTCCGGGCGGAAGGTGCGCTTGACCAGCGGCTTGATGCGTTCGACGACCGCATTGCCGGCATCGATATCAACGCCGGCATCGCGGTAGGTGAGGGGGGTGGATGAGCTCATCTCGACGGATCCGGCGCCGCGGCGCGCAATTTGAAGGCGGCATTCTACCAGCGGCCCTGCGGATGCGTCCGCGCCTCCGGGCGCGTCGGTTGGACGCACCCGGCCCGCTTGCGGCACCATGCGGGCTGCGTTCGACCCCCCAAAGCGACCCATGCGACCGACTTCCCGCGCCCTCAGCTCCTTCCTGTTGTCCGTCCTTGCGTTCACCTGCGCGGTATCGACCGGCGCCGCGGCGCAACAGGCCGCACCGGCCGCGCACGCGAACAAGCCGGCCATCGTCGGCGCCAGCAAACCGGCGACCACGAGTGGCAACAGTACCGCCAGCAATGGCGACGACGACGCCACCGCCGCGCCGGTCAAGATCAAGCCGATGCGCGACCCCGCGCTGTATCGCACCGAGGTCACGCTGACCTCGCAGGGCGACAACGAGCGCCGCGCCGCCACCGCGCGCGGCCTCGGCCAGGTGATCGTCAAGCTCACCGGCAATGTCCAGGCGGTCGGCAATCCGGTGATCCGCAAGGCGATGCCGTCGGCGCAGTCGTACGTCAGCGATGCCAAGACCGAGACCGCCGCCTCCGACAGCGAAGGCAACACCGCCGTCGGCGGCGCGCCGATCTACAAGACGACGATGAGCCTGGCCTACGATCCGGTCGCGGTCGATGCGCTGATCGCCGGCGCCGGGTTGAAATACTGGACCGGCATCCGTCCCAAACCGATTCTCTGGCTGGCGATCGACGACGGCCGCGGCGCGCGCCTGGTCACCGGCCAGCAGATCAATGTCGTCAAGCCGCTGGCGCAGCGCGGCCTCGAGCGCGGCCTGCGCTTCCTGCTGCCGGCCGGCAGCGCCGTCGAACAATCCGCGCTCGCTTCGATCCTCGCCCTCAATGCATCGGCATTGCAGACACTCACCGCGCGCTACGGCAACGATGCGCAACTGGTCGGCAAGATATATCGCGCTAACGGCGGCTGGACCGGCGACTGGGTATTGAGTCAGGCCGGTGTCGAATTGTCGCGCTGGACCTTTAGCGATCCCGACGCTCGTCGCGTCATCGCATCCGGCGCCGACACCAGCGCCGACGCGATCGCACAGCGCGATGCGGTGTACCTGAGCATCGGCGCCGCTGGCAGCTACATGATCGATATCGCCGGCGTCGACAACCAGGCCGAATTCGTCAAGGTGATGGCGTATCTGCAGCGGCTTGCGATCGTCAAGCACGTGACTGTGGTCGAGGCCGCGCCCGATCACCTGCGTCTGCTCATGGACCTCGGCCTCGGGCCGACCGGCTTCCGCATGATCATCGCCACCGATGACGTGCTCGTGCCCTTGTCGACGCCGGACGCGCCGGTGACGCCGCCGCCTGCGCCCGGCAGCGACGATGCCGCGCTCGGCCTGCCGCCACCGCCCCCCAGCAATGTGCCGCGCTACGGCCTGAAATGAAGCTGCGCTGGCTTCCGAACGCCATCACCATTTCGCGCATGGTGATGGCGCTGCCGTTGCTGTGGTTGCTGATGATCGATGACTATCGCAGCGCGCTCTGGCTGGCCCTCGTCGCCGGGTTGAGCGATGCGCTGGACGGCTTCATCGCGAAAACTTTCGACTGGCGTTCTGCGCTCGGCGGCATTCTCGATCCGATCGCCGACAAACTGCTGCTCAGCGTCTGCTTCTTCGGCCTGTGGTGGAGCCTGCACCTGCCGACCTGGCTGGTGGCGCTGGTGTTCGCGCGCGATCTGGTGATCGTCGTCGGCGCGTTGGCGTGGTGGCGTCTGATGGGCACGTTCAAGCCCGCGCCCAGTCTGCTGAGTAAAATGAACACCACGTTGCAGATCGGCCTGGTGGCGGTGGTGCTGGCGCATCTCGCGCTCTGGCGCGTGCCGTTGGTTTTCCTGCAGTCGTTGCTGCTGGCGACGGCCTTGCTGACCTTGCTCAGCGGCCTTGATTATGTGATTCGATATGGTTCGCGCGCCTGGCGCGCACTCGGGAGCAGGCAATGAACGAAACCCACGCGCGCCGCGGGCAGTGGCTGCTGATCACGGCGGCGGTTGGCGTGCTGCTGTGGCTGCTCGCACCCATCCTCACGCCGTTCGTGCTCTCGGCGTTGCTGGCCTGGCTCGGCGATCCGCTGGTGGTGCGCCTGGAACGCGCCGGCCGCACGCGCACCGTCGCGGTGCTGCTGGTGTTCGTGTTGATGGTGCTGGTGATCACGCTGGCGCTGGTGATCCTGGTGCCGCTGCTGGAAGACCAGGTGGGCCAGTTCATCGTCTGGCTGCCGCGCCTCGCCGACTGGATCACCGTCACCGCGATCCCCTGGGTCGAGCATCGCGGCGGCTTCAAGCTCGCGACCTATATCGATCCGACGCAGCTGATCGCGTTGCTGAAAGGTCACTGGCAGCAGGCCGGCGGCATCGCCGCGACCGTGATCGGCGGCCTGTCGAAATCCGGTCTGGCGATCATCGAGTTCTTCGCCAACATCGCGCTGATTCCGGTGGTGACGTTTTATTTCCTGCGCGACTGGCGTTCGATGCTGACGCAGATCCGCGAGCTGCTGCCGCGTCCGCTGGAACCGGTGGTCGTGCGCCTCGCGGCGGAATCGGACGAAGTGCTCGGCGGTTTCCTGCGTGGTCAGTTGAGCGTGATGTTGTCGCTGGGCACGATCTACGCGACCGGCCTGTGGCTGGTCGGCCTCGATCTCGGCTTGTTGATCGGTTTCGTCGCCGGCCTGGTGAGCTTCGTGCCGTATCTGGGCGCGATCGTCGGCGTCAGTGCCGCGGTGATCGCCACGCTGGTGCAGCACGGTGATGTCACCCATCTCGCGCTGGTGCTGATGGTGTTCGCGATCGGCCAGACCATGGAAGGTTTCGTGCTCGTGCCGTGGATGGTCGGCGACAAGATCGGCCTGCATCCGGTCGCGGTGATTTTCGCGATCATGACCGGCGGCCAGCTGTTCGGTTTTCTTGGTGTGCTGCTGGCCCTGCCGGTGGCGGCGGTGGCGATGGTCGGCCTGCGTTATGCCCACGACCGCTACACGCACAGCCATTTGTACGGTGGCGAAAAGGAGCGCGCCGGCGTCGATCTTGCGCTGGTGCCGGCGCCCGAGGATCTGGAAATCCTGCCCGCGGAACCGGCCGCGGACGCGGCGACCCCCGAAGCGTGAGTGCACAGCTGCCGCTATCGCTGAAATTTCCGCCCGACCAGCGTCTCGAAAGCTTCGTCGGCAACGACGCGCTGCGCGATCTCGTCGCCGCCGCGGCGAGTGGCGCACGCAGCGACTGGCTGTATCTCGCCGGCGCCGCCGGCAGCGGCAAAACACATCTGTTGCTCGCGGCCTGCGCGCAGGCACAGGGGCTGGGTCGACGCGCGATCTTCCTTCCGCTCGCGGCACTCGCTGGACGATTGGACGCGGCGCTGAGCGGACAGGACGATGCGGATCTGGTCTGCCTCGATGGCCTCGATGCGATCGCCGGAAATGCGGCGGATGAAGAAGCGCTGTTCCATTTCCACAATCGCGCGCGCGCCGGCCTTGGCCGTCTGATCTACAGCGCGACCGCGATGCCGTCGGTGCTGGGCGTCGCCTTGCCCGATCTGGTGTCGCGTCTGGAACAATGCACGCGCCTGAGCCTGGAGCCGCTGGACGAGGACGCGCGCCGCCGCGTGCTGCGGCAGCGCGCCGAACGCCGCGGCCTGGAGCTCGACGATGCCGTGCTCGATTACCTGTTCCGCCGCGTCGGCCGCGATCTCGCCACGCTTACCGGGCTGCTCGATCGCCTCGACCGCGAAAGCCTCGCCGCGCAGCGACGCATCACAGTGCCGTTCCTGAAACAATTTTTGCCGTCGCCGTAGGAGCGATGGAAATCGCGACAACTCTCGCAAGACGTGTCGCGATTTCCATCGCTCCTACCGGGACAATTGCCGATCCAGCTCCGCCAGCCGCTCCGGCGTGCCGACATCGGTCCAGCGGCCGCGATGCTGTTCGCCAGTGATTTTTCCGGCGCGCATCGCTGCGCGCAACAGCGGCGTGAGCTTGAAGCGCGGCGGTATTTCTTCCGTGCCCGCGACATCGCCGATCACCGCGCGCCAGTCATCAAGCAGCGCCGGACGGTACACGCCGACGCCGGCAAACGTCAGCCGCCGCTCGCCGTCGGAATGCACTTGGCCGTCATCGGCGAGTGCGAAATCGCCGCGCGGGTTGTGTGCCGGGTTGTCGACCAGTAGCAGATGCGCAAGACCTTTCGGTTCGCGCGGCAAGCGCGAGAAATCGGCGTCGGTCCAGATGTCGCCGTTGACGGCGAGGAAGGGCGCGTCACCGAGTTTCGCCAGCGCGTGCAGCATGCCGCCGCCGGTTTCCAGCGGCTCGGCGCCTTCGAACGAGTAGTGCAACTGCAATCCCCAGCGTGAACCATCGCCGAGTACTGGCGCGAAACGATCGGCCAGCCAGGCGGTGTTGATCACCACCTCGCGCACGCCGATCGCCGCGAGTTTTTCCAGATGCCAGACGATCAGCGGCTTGCCGCCGACGAGCAGCAAAGGCTTCGGAGTGTGCTCGGTGAGCGGCCGCATGCGCTCACCCTTGCCGGCGGCGAAGATCAGCGCGCGCATGATTCGCCTCGCATTCTGTTGCTCGTAGGAGCGATGGCAATCGCGACCGTTGCGCACGTCCTGTGGCGATTGCCATCGCTCCTACGGAGAATGGGGGTCATGCAGGCACCGTGATATCTCTTTCGCCCAGCGCGCGTTCGATCAGGTCGATCAGCGGGGCGATGTCGGGATAGCGGCGGCCGACATTGCGGGTGTAGCGCCAGACCAGCGGCAGGTCGTTGAGGTAGCCGGCCTTGCCGTCGCGATACCAGAGCCGGCAGAAGATGCCGAGCACCTTGATGTGGCGTTGCAGGCCCATCAGGTCGAAGGCGCGGCGGAATTGTTCCGCGTCGATCTGTGCGATGCCCGCCGCGATCAGTCGCTGCCGATACGCTTCCGCCCAGGCCTGCACGCGTTCGTCGGGCCAGGCGATGTAGCAGTCGCGCAGCAGCGAGACGAGGTCGTAAGTCACCGGCCCACGCACCGCGTCCTGGAAATCGAGGATGCCGGGATTGTTGAGCTCAGTGATCAACAAATTGCGCGAGTGGTAGTCGCGATGCACGAAAGCCTGCGGCTGGTTTTCGGCATTGCGGATCAGGCTGCCGAAGGCAAGTTCGATCACGTCCCAGTCGTCGCAGCTCGGCTCGAAACCCAGGTGACGCTTGAGCAGCCACTCCGGCATCAACTCCATTTCCGTCGCCAGGCGCGCGGCATCGTAGGCGGGCAGGTCGGCACAGTGGACTTTCGTCTGCATCGTCAATAACGCGTCCAGCGCATCGGCGTACAGCGCGTCGACGCGGGCGTCGTCGAGTTCGGGAAGATAGAGGCGGGTGCCGAGGTCGGCCATCAACACGAAGCCGAGGTCGGCGTCGGCGGCGCGGATTTCCGGTGCGTGCAGGCCGGCGGCAGTGAGACGCGCGGCGATGTCGAGCCAAGGACGGATGTCTTCCTTGTCCGGCGGCGCGTCCATCACGATCCAGGTGTGGCCGTCGCTGATGCTGCGCCAGTAGCTGCGGAAACTGGCGTCGGCCGAGGCGCGTTCGAGCGGTGCCTGTGCATCGTCGAGCGCGGTGCGGGTCCAGGCCAGGCGTTGCGCCTCGCGGTCGGGCAGGGTCATCAGTGAGGTCCGGTCGGATCGAATGAAGGTCGAATTATGAACCATGCTCGCGATCCGGCCCGAACTGCGCCTGCCGTGGCAAAATGTCCCACCGTCCCCCAGGCAGTGACCATGACCGAACTCGTTCCCGTGCTACTTTCCGGCGGCTCCGGCACCCGGCTCTGGCCGCTCTCGCGCGAGTCGCATCCCAAACAATTCCTGCCGCTGCTTGGCGAACACACGCTCTTGCAAGACACCTGGCTGCGGCTGCGCGGCCTGCCCGGCGCTGAGGCGCCGCTGGTGATCGCCAATGAAGAGCACCGCTTCCTGGTCGCCGAACAATTGCTGGAAATCGGCGTCACCCCATCCGCCATCGTGCTCGAACCGATCGGCCGCAACACCGCCCCGGCGATCGCCGTCGCTGCGCTGCAGGCGATGGCCGATGGCAGCGATCCGGTGCTGCTGGTGCTTCCTTCCGATCATGTGATCCGCGACGAACCCGCGTTCCGCGCCGCCGTGCTGGCGGCGTTGCCGGCCGCGCAGGCCGGCGGCCTGGTCACCTTCGGCATCGTGCCGTCGGCGCCGGAAACCGGTTACGGCTACATCAAGGCCGGCAAGGGCGAGGGCGTGCGCGCGGTCGAGCGCTTCGTCGAAAAACCCGATCTCGCCACCGCCAAACAATACGTCGCCAGTGGCGAGTACTTCTGGAACAGCGGCATGTTCGCTTTCCGTGCGTCGCGTTATCTCGAAGAACTGGGCAAGACGCAGCCGGCGATGATCGCCTCGGCGCGCGAGGCCCTGGCCAAGGCGCGCCGCGATGTCGATTTCCTGCGTCTGGACCGCGATGCATTCGCTGCCTGCCCGTCGGATTCGATCGATTACGCGGTGATGGAAAAGACCGATGCCGCGAAAGTGTTGCCCATCAATGTGGGCTGGAACGATGTCGGTTCCTGGTCGGCGCTCTGGGAAGTGTCCGAGCAGGATGCCGCCGGCAACGCCCATCGCGGCGAAGTGATCGCACTCGACTGTCACAACACGCTGGCGATGAGCGAGCGCCGCATGATCGCGATGATCGGCCTCAACGACGTGGTGATCGTCGATACCGACGATGCGTTGCTGGTCGCGCACAAGGATGCCGTGCAGCAGGTCAAGGACATCGTCACCGACTTGCGCAAGAACAAGCAGCCACAGGCGACCTGGCATCGCAAGGTTTACCGCCCGTGGGGCAACTACGATTCGATCGACAACGGCGAGCGTTTCCAGGTCAAACGCATCGTGGTCAAGCCCGGTGGCACGCTGAGCCTGCAGATGCACCATCACCGTGCCGAGCACTGGATCGTGGTCAGTGGCACTGCCCGGGTGACATGCGATGACAAGGTATTCATCCTCAGCGAAAACGAGAGTACTTTCATTCCGCTGGGCAGCAGGCACCGTCTGGAAAATCCCGGCCGCGTGCCGCTGGAACTGATCGAGGTGCAGTCGGGCAGTTATCTGGGCGAGGACGACATCGTCCGCTTCGAGGACGTATACGGCCGTAGCCCGGGATGATAAAACCAGCCGAAGGATCGGCGGCGACGCAATGATCGAGGCGCAGATGTTCCCCCCGAGGCGCGAATGGATTGGTTGAAAATGTTGGGGCAGCTCGACGGCATGTCGGCGGTGCGCGTGCTTGCCACGTTCGCGATCACCGCGCTGCTGATTCCGCTGTGCCTGCCGCTGGCGCAGAAGCTTGGACTTTACGATCTGCCCGGCGGCCGCAAGCAGCACGAACAACCCACGCCCTACATCGGTGGCGCGCTGATTCTGGTGGCGGTGGCGGCGGGGCTGTTCCTGTTCGAGCGCGACCTCAGCCACGCCAATATCGTTTTCTGCTTCTGCGCCCTGGTGCTGGTCGTCGTCGGTCTGCTCGATGACCGCTACGACCTCAGCTGGCGCCTGCGTATCGCCGTGCAGGTGCTGGCGACGCTGGCGATGGTGTATTTCGCCGATATCCGCGTGCAGAACCTCGACGATGTTTTTGGCGTCGACAAGATGTATCTCGGCTGGTTGGCGGTGCCGTTCACGGTGTTCATCGTGGTCGGCGTGATCAACGCGCTGAACATGATCGATGGTTCCGATGGTCTCGCCGCGGGTCAGGTGATGGTCTCGCTGCTGCTGTTCGCAGGGTTCGCGCTTTACGCCGGCAACGGCCCGGTCGCCGAGCGGCTGCTGGCGATCGCCGGCGCCGTCGCCGGTTTTCTGATCTGGAATCTGCGCCTGCCCTGGCAGTCGCGTGCGCGGGTGTTCCTGGGCAATGCCGGCAGCATGCTGCTGGGTTTCGTGATCGCGCTCAGCGCGGTGCGCCTGACGCAGAATTCCGCGCACCCGGTCTCGCCCGTGCTCGGGCCGTGGACGGTGGCGATTCCGCTGCTCGATTGCGTGGTGCTGATGTTCCGGCGCGCGCGCCAAGGCCGTTCGCCGTTCTCGGCCGATCGCAATCACCTGCATCACTATCTGCTGGACGCCGGTTACAGCGCCAATCAGGTCGCCTGGGGCTTGGCGGGGCTGTCATTGATCCTCGGCAGCACGGCGGCGATCGCGGTGAAGCTCGGCGTGCATCGGCCCTACGTGGTGCTGGCGTTCTTCGTGTTGCTTGGCGTGCACTACGCCTTCAGTGCCGACCGCGACCGTGCCGTCGCCTGGCTGGCGCGCGGACGCCAGCGCCTGCTCTCCATCAAGCCCGACCCCGAGGCCGCCTGATGAGCCACGGCGATGCAGAGGCGATGATCGACCTGCATTGCCACATGCTGCCGGGCATCGATGACGGCGCCCCCGATCTCGAGGTCGCGCTGGCGATGGCGCGTTGTGCGGTCGCCGACGGCATCACCGTTACCGCCTGCACGCCGCATATCTATCCCGGCCTCTACGAAAACAACCGCGCCGGCATCGCCGCCGCGATCATCGAGTTGCAGCAGCATCTGCACGAAGCCGGCATCGCGCTGGAACTGAGCATCGGCGCCGACACCCATCTCGCGCCTGACCTGATCGCCGACATCCGTCGCGGCCACATCCCCACGCTCAATGGCGGCCGCTATTTCCTGCTCGAGCCGCCGCACCACGTGGCGCCGCCGCGTTTCGAGGACTCGGTGTTCCAGCTGATGGCCGCCGGCTATGTGCCGGTGATCACCCATCCCGAGCGCCTGTCCTGGATCGAGGACAACTACGCGATCTTCGGCCGCCTCGTGCATGGCGGCGCCTGGATGCAGATCACTTCCGGTAGCCTCACCGGCCGCTTCGGCCGCCGCCCGAAATACTGGTCCGAGCGCATGCTCGACGAAGGCCTGGTGCACATCCTCGCCACCGACGCCCACCACATCGACAAACGTCCGCCGCTGCTCGCCGAAGGTCGCGCCGCCGCCGCCGCGCGCGTCGGCGCCACCGAGGCCCTGCATATGGTGCATACGCGCCCGAAGGGCATCCTCGCCGATGCCGCGCCCGACGCCTTGCCGTGCCTGCCGGAGCGGGCTGTTCAGACTTCGTCGCGGCCGGGCTTGTGGCAGCGGTGGTTTGGCGCGTGATAATGATCTTCGCCCCAAGGATTGGAGAGCTCATGTCCACCAGCCGCATTGTTCTTGTCATGGCGCTGCTCGCGTTGCTTGTCGGATGCGCCAGCGACAATTCCGGTGCGATCCGCAACGGTTCGGCGCGGGCAGTGTCCGGGACCACCACCTTGCGCGCGCCCGACACCACCTCCTCCAGCGGCGCTTACCAAGGCGTCTCCGAATACCGCGTCGGCCCGCAGGACCTGATCGAGATCAGCGTCTTCCAGGTGCCCGATCTCAATCGCACGGTGCGGGTCAATTCGGTGGGGCAGATTTCGCTGCCGCTGATCGGAATCGTCCAGGCTGGCGGAAAAACCGTCCAGGAATTGGAGACCGAGGTCGCGAAAAAGCTGAACTCGACCTACCTCCAAAGCCCGCAGGTCACCGTCTTCGTCAAGGAATTCACCAGCCAGCGCGTCACCCTCGAAGGGGCGGTCAAGAAACCGGGAATTTATCCGCTCACCGGCAAGACCACCCTGCTTCAGGCGGTGGCGATGGGCGAAGGACTGGATCCATTGGCCGACCTCAAGGGTGTGGTGATTTTCCGCACCATCGACGGCAAGAAGATGGCCGCGGTTTTCGATCTCGCGCAGATCCGGGCCGGCAATATCGAGGATCCGCAGGTGTACGGCGACGACATCGTCGTGATCGAGCAGTCTGGCTCGAAGACGACGTTCCGGCGCATCATCGAGTCCATGCCGGTCCTCAATCTGTTCCGGATTTTTTGAGTCGTCCTGACAAGGTCAAGTGAATGCAGAAGAATCAATCTGACGACGACGGGCATCGGCGACCAGCCAACCTGCCGACGGCGGCCCATGACCGGCAGCAGGCGTTGACGTTTCCGGTGCATGGCCGGCCGCAGCCGCTCAGCCTCGATGTGCTGCCGCAGGCGGACAAGGAAGGAACCGGCGACGAGATTGACCTGCTCAGTTACTGGCGCATCCTGGTCAAGCGTCGTTGGACGGTGCTGGGTGCGCTCGCGATCGTGCTGGTCACCACGCTCGTCGGCACCTTGTTGATGACACCGATCTATCGCGCTTCGGCCAGCCTGCAGATCGATCGTGACACCATCAAGGTCGTCGATGTCCAGGGCATGGAACCGATCGAGGGTTCGGGCGATCGCGATTTCTACCAGACCCAGTACGAACTGCTGCAAAGCCGCGCGCTCGCCGAGCGCGTGGTATCGCAACTGAACCTGGCGCAGACCGGCGAGCTTGAACGCATCAGCCCGCATTCGCCCTGGGCCAAGCTGATGTCGATGCTCTCCGGCAACGGCGGGGATGCGGGCAAGAATGGCCGCTCCGGCGAGACCGCTGCCCAGAAGGACACGCGCGTCGAAGATCGTCAGCGCGCCCTGGTCAGTGCTTTCGCCGACGGCTTGTCGATCGAGCCGGTGCGCAACTCGCGCCTGGTGCGGGTCAATTACGACAGTCCGGACAAACGCTTCTCGCAGCGTGCGGCCAATGCCGTCGCCGAAGCCTTCATCGCCAGCAACCTCGAGCGCCGCTTCGATTCCTCGTCCTATGCCAAGGGCTATCTCGAAGACCGCTTGCAGGAACTCAAGCTCAAGCTCGAGGACTCCGAACGCAAGCTGGTCGGATTTGCACAGAAAGAACAGATCGTCAGCACCGGCGGCGAACAATCGGGCTCGCTGTCCGAGCAGACCCTGGGCACGCTCAACGCCGCGCTCGGCAAGGCCAAGGAAGACCGCATCCGCGCCGAATCGCGCTGGCGCCAGGCGCAGGCCTCGCGCGGGCTGGTGATGTTCGGCGATGCCGGCAGCAACTCCATCATCCAGTCGCTGCAGCAGAACCGCGCAACGCTGATGGCCGATTACCAGGACAAGCTGCGCCTGTACAAGCCTGCGTATCCGCTGATGCAACAGCTCAAAGGGCAGATCGACGAAGTCGACAAGCAGATCGCCGGCGAGATGGGCAACATCCGCTCTTCGATCCAGGCCGAATATCTGGCGGCACAGGAACAGGAACGCCTGCTCAACGAGCAGATGACCAACGTGAAAGGCGAAGTGCTGGATCTGCAGAATCGCTCGATCCAGTACAACATCTACAAGCGCGAGGTCGACACCAACCGCCAGCTCTACGACGGACTGCTGCAGCGCTACAAGGAAATCGGCATCGCCGGCGGTGTCAGCACCAACAATATTTCCATCGTCGACAAGGCCGACATCGGCAGCAAGTACAAACCCAGCCTGACCCGCAATCTCGCCCTCGGTGGTCTGGTCGGATTGATGCTCGGCGTGTTGCTTGCACTGGGTTTCGAGTACCTCGACGACACGCTCAAGACGCCCGAAGACCTGGAAAAGCAACTCGGGCTCGCTGTGCTTGGCGTGATCCCGAAGCTCAAGGACATCACACCCGAGCGCGCGCTGCTGGATTCGCGCTCGGCCTTCGCCGAGGCCTACCGGTCGGTGCGTACCGCTCTGCAGTTCTCCACGGCCCACGGTTCGCCGAAAACGCTGCTGATCACCAGCGCCACGCCCAACGAAGGCAAGTCGACGACGGCGCTCACGCTCGCGCGCAACTTCGCCCAGCTTGGCAAGCGCGTGCTGCTGATCGACGCCGACCTGCGCAACCCGTCGCAACACAAGATTCTCAATGTGAGCAACACCAAGGGCTTGAGCAACCTGCTTGCCGGTGCCGCCAAACCGATGGACGTAATCATCGAGACCGGCGAGCCGAACCTGCAGATCATGACCAGCGGGCCGCTGCCGCCGAATCCGGCCGAGTTGTTGTCCGGCAGCAAATTGCTGTCGTTGCTGACCGTCGCCGCCGAGAAGTTCGACAAGATCATCATTGACGGCCCGCCGGTGCTCGGCCTGGCCGATGCGCCGATCCTGTCGAACGTCGCTCATGCCACCTTGCTGGTGGTCGAAGCCGGCGAAACGCGTATCGGCGTTGCCCGCAATGCGATCAAGCGCCTGCAGGCAGCGCGCGCGTTCGTAGTCGGCGGCCTGCTGACCAAATACGAATCAAAACAGGCCGGCCGCGGTTATGGCTACGGCTATGGCGACTACAGCTACTACAGCTATGGCGGCAAGGAACAGGCGAAGCTGACGGAGCGATGACCGCCCTGGGCGCCAGCGCACTCGAACAAGCCCTGGCGCTGCTGCGCGCACCGGGCATGCTGGCTGCGGTTCGCGAGCGCCGCTTTCCGGACGACCTGTTGCCGCTGCTGCGTCTGGCCGCAGGCGATGCCACTACCGCAGCCGACGCGATGCTCGCCAGTGGCGAATCCGCGCCGCAGGTGCGCGAGGCGGCAAAGTTCTACATTCAACAGGTGATGTTCACGCCGGGCATCGACAGCTATCGCGTGCTCGGCGTCAATCGCGACGCGCCCGAGCAGCGCATCAAAGACCACTACCGTCTGTTGGTGCGCTGGCTGCACCCGGATCGCAACGCCGACCATTGGGAAGGTGTTTACGTCGATCGCGTCAATGCCGCATGGCGCGACCTGCGCACGGAGGAGCGACGTCGCGATTACGATCGCGAAGCACCCGTGGCACTCGCCGAGGCATCGCGCACGGTGACGCCGGCGCGTGGCGGGCTCTCCGATGCCGCGTTGCAGGTGCAGGATTCCTTCGAGCCGCGCACGTCAAAGCGTTGGCTGCGCTTCCTGCCGGCAGCGGTGCTTGGCAGCCTGGGCATCGCTGCCGTGCTTGCCTTGAGCCTGATGTATTCGGCGCGCCAGGAAGAATTGCACCCGCCGGCGGTGGCGATATCGACGCCGCCAACGTCAATGCCTGTGGCGGCGGCGGAAATTTCGCCGGCCAGTCCTGCCGCTGCATCGACGAATTCGACGGCGAGTGTCGCTGGGACTTCGGTGAGTTCGACGGCGGGCATCGCGGATTCGGGCGCTGCCGCAGGTAATGGTCAGGGCGGCCAGGCTTGGCAGCAACTTTCTGCCGTGCCGAACGCCGACAACGGCAGCGAGCCGGAAACGTCCGCGCAGGTCGACATCGCGCCACTGCCTGTTGCGCAACACAGCGGCGTCGCTTCGGTTGGCGCCGCGCCGCGCACGCCGTCACCACCACCACCACCGGTTCCCGTGGCGGTGGCAAACCCGCCCTCCGTGAAAATTGCACCCGTGCGTCGCGCGCCTGTCGTCTCTGCGACGCCAGCCGCGGCTGCGGTGGCGTTGGTGGCGACGCCTGCCGCGGCACCGACGCGGCATGCGAGTGCGCGCCGGCAGGCCCCGGGGTCGGGCGCCAGCAGTGCCGACCATGCGGCCGTCGGCACCAGCAACGATGCGATCGCCGCCAGCTATCCCGCCAACGGCGATGCTGGCAGCACGGCGATGGACGACCGCACCGCCGACAATCTGTTGCAGCGTTTCCGGCAGGCCTATGACCAGGGCGATCTGCCGCAGCTGATGTCCTTGTTCACCCGCAATGCGCGCAACCAGAGCACTGGCGGTGTCCGGATCGCGGACACGTACCGGCGGATGTTCGAAGCCAGCGACAGCCGGCAATTGTCGATCAGCCAGCCCAGTTGGCTGGTCAATGGCGACACCGTCACGATCATCGCCAGTTTCGAAGCCTCGGTGCTCACGCACGGCCAGCGTCGACCGCGTCGTGTTGCCGGCGACATCCGTTTCGACCTGCAACGTGAGGATGGCGAGATGCGCATCGTGCGCCTGAGTCACGACCAGCTATGAGCGAAACCGTTTCCGCGTTGTCTGTTCTCCCGCGTCGCGTGCTTGTAGCGATCGCGCTGTTGGCGTTGTGCTGGATCGCCTGGCGTGTGTTCAGTCTCGGGGCCTCCGATGTCTTTCAGCAGGCGCAACCCGAGCGCGCGCTGACCTGGCGCTCCGATGTCGCCAACGCCTTGATCTTGGCGGCGGATCCCCTGTCCACGAAACCCGCGACCCGCAATCGCGCGGAAGCCCTTGCGCAACGCGCAATCCGTCTCAGTCCGCTTGATGGGCGCAGTTATCGCGTGCTCGCGCAGATCGCCGAAAGCCGTGGCGATGCACCGCGGGCCCTCGCGCTTTATCAGATCGCAGCGCGGCATTCGCCGCGTGATTTGCGCAGCCACGTCTGGCTGGCCAATCACTATCTGCGCTCCGATACTCCGGAAGCCGCGTTGCCGCATCTGGATGCGATGTTGCGCGTGCAGCCCGGATCGATGCCGATTTTGTTTCCGCAACTCGTCGCGTTCGCCAGCCATGCGCGCACCCAGCCGGCGTTGGCGGCACTTCTCGCAGCGGATCCGCCGTGGCGCCGGCAGGTGATGACCAAGCTTTGCCGCGAGGCGAAAGACCCCGGCGCGTTGACGCCCTTCATCGAAGACCTGCGCAAGTTGCCGGGTGGCATCCACGAGGACGAGATGGCGGTCTGGCTCGACCGTCTGGTCGCCGATCGCCGCTGGGGGCAGGCCTACCTGTTGTGGGTGGCGCAGTTGCCGCCAGAGCGACGCAAGGTGATCGGCAATGTCTTCGACGGTGGTTTCGAATCGGAGCCGAGCAATGAAGGTTTCGACTGGCGTTTCGGGCAGGTGCAGGGCGCGCGCATCGACCTGCTGCCGATCACCGGCGCCGGCGGCGAGCGGGCATTGCGCGTCGCCTTCGAGGATCAGCGTGTCCCGTTCAATCACGTCCGGCAATTGTTGGCGCTGCCGCCCGGGGCTTATCGCATGACCGGCCGGGCCCGGGCCGAAGACCTGCGCAATGAGCGCGGCCTGGTCTGGACCCTGCGCTGCGCCGAGCAGAACAAGCCGCTGGCCAGCAGCGAGCCGGTGCGTGGCAACAGCGGCTGGCGCGATTTCAGCCTTGATTTCAGCGTGCCGGCACAAGACTGCGGCGGCCAGTGGTTGCAGCTGAGTCTGCCGGCGCGCATTCGCGCCGAGCAGCGGATCGGCGGCCGGGTCTGGTACGACGACCTCAGCATTGCCCGGATTGACCCGGCGGCGTACACGCCACCATCACCTCCCTGAAAGAAATTCCTAGGGGTCTCAATGGCTTGTCAGACTTATCTCGACTGCGGTAGTCTCTTAACACCTGCGTCATCTAGCGGCCCCTTTTGGGCTTGGAGGAATGGCATGAAGCGCTTCGTACTTTTGGTAGCTTCGTCCTTGTTGGCGACCGCGGCATTGGCGGCTGATCCTGTGGCAACCCTGACCTTCGATGGTTCGGTGATGGTCAATCAGGGCAAAGAATTCGTGGCGGCGCATTCGGGTCAGGCCTTGATGCCGGGCGACCGCGTGATGGTGGCGGAGCAGGGCAGTGCGACGGTCACCTTCAATGATGGTTGCGCGCTCTCCGTCGAGCCGGGCTCCCTGGTTTCAGTGCCTTCCATTTCCACCTGTGCCGGTGGCTCCGTGCATCCGCAGAAGATCGCCCCCAAGAACACCTCGGCGGTTGGTGCGACAGGATCCGGTGGCGTCGATTGGGTGGGTGCGATGGAAATCGCGTTGCCGACCTTCGCTGTCATCGCCTGGGATCTCGATCACCACCGTGACGACAAACCGGAACCGACCGTGAGCCCCTGAGGGCGCAGTCGACCAGATCAACAAGGGCCGCTAATCGCGGCCCTTTTCATTTCGGGAGTTGTCATCGGTGTCAGCGCAGGATCGCTCCAATCCCGCCCAGTTCTTGTTGACCGGCTTACTGCTGATCGTCGCGGTCACGTTCGGTGGCGGACAGGGCGGGCAGGGGGATGTGCTGGCGCAATTGCTCGCTGTCGCGTTGATCGCCCTGCTGCTCGTCAGCTGGTTTCGTGTGGGCACTGCACCGCCCCGGATCGCCGCATGGGCGCTGTTGCCGTTGGCATTGCCGCTGCTGCAACTACTGCCGCTGCCGTTCTCTGTGTGGGACACCAATCCGCAACGCCATGCCATCGCCACCGAATGGCTGCTCGCCGGCGTGACCGCCTATCCTCATGTCAGCTTGCAACCGGTCGCCGTCGAACGCGCGCTGTGGTCGCTGCTGCCGGCGTCCGCACTGTTCGTGTCGGTGCTGTCTCTGCCATCCACGCAGCAACGCCGCCTGTTGATGCTGGCGGTCGCGCTGGCGGTGATCAGCGTCGTGCTCGGTATCGCGCAGATGGCCGACGGCCCCGACAGCGCGCTGCGCTTTTACGCCAATACCAATCCCACCGAAGCCGTCGGTTTCTTCGCCAATCGCAACCACCTCGCTACCCTGCTGGTGATGGCACTGCCGCTGGCGATCGGCCACACCGCCTGGCTGGTCAGCGAACGCTTCGCCGGCCGGCCGGTATCGCCGCTGCTGATCATCGGCGGCATCGGCCTGGCGGTATTGCTGATCCTGGGCATCGCACTCGCACGTTCGCGCGCCGGTCTGATCCTCGGCATGCTCGCCGTGCTGCTGTCGTTGCCGGTGGTGCTGTCGTTGCGTGATCGCCGTGGCATGCGCCGCGCGGTGATGATCATCGTCAGCGTGGGTCTGGTGCTGTCGGTGCAGTTCGCGCTGTTCGGGATTCTGCAGCGGCTCGACAAGGATCCGCTCGATGACGGCCGCTGGGAGTTCGCACGCATCACCGCCCAGGCCGCTGCCCAACACGCTCCCTTCGGCTCCGGCCTGGGCACGTTTCGCAAGGCCTTCCAGCCGTTCGAAGCACAAAGCCCGGAAGGACAAGGTGATGCCGTCGTCAACCACGCGCACAACGATTACGTCGAGTTGTGGCTCGAAGGCGGCTGGCCGTTTGCGGTGCTGTTCGCGATCGGCCTGTCCGCGTTTCTCATCGTCAGTTGGCGCACCTGGCGTCGCCATCCGGAAATGCCGGCCCGCGACCTGTTGCTGATGCGCATGGCATGGGTCGCCGTCCTGCTGCCCCTGCTGCATTCCCTTGGCGATTATCCGCTGCGCACCACCGCCAACATGAGCGTGTTCGCGCTGATGGTGGCGGTGTGGCTGGGCCGCGTGAATCGTGGAAACGAAATGCAGATAGACGGCCGCGCCTAGAACACCCGTCGCGTCATCGCGGCGCGACCGGAAGCCATTTCGAGCGTCCCGCTTCCTTCCATCGCCCCGCCGTATCGACGTACCATCCGGACATCTCCTCACCGGCGCGCATGACCCATGCCCCAGCTTGACCAGACCCGCATCGCCATCATCGGACTGGGCTACGTCGGGCTACCGCTGGCGGTGGAATTCGGCAAGCAATTCGAAACCGTCGGGTTTGACATCCACGCCGCGCGCATCGCCGCGCTACGCCAGGGCGAAGACAGCACGCGGGAAGTCAGCGCCGCCGAGCTCGCCAGCAGCGACAAGCTGAAGCTAAGCGCCGATCCGGAAGACCTGCGCCGCTGCAACGTCTTCATCGTCACCGTGCCCACGCCTATCGATTCGGCCAAGCGCCCCGACCTCACCCCGCTGATCAATGCCAGCGAAGCCATCGGCCGCGTGCTCAAGCGCGGCGATATCGTCGTCTACGAATCCACCGTCTACCCCGGCTGCACCGAAGAAGTCTGCGTGCCCATCCTCGCGCGCGCTTCCGGCCTGAAATTCAACAGCGATTTCTTCGCCGGCTACAGCCCCGAGCGCATCAATCCCGGCGACAAGGATCACCGCGTCACCAGCATCCTCAAGGTCACCTCGGGTTCTACGCCCGAGATCGCCGACTTCGTCGACAGCCTCTACGCCAGCATCATCACCGCCGGCACGCACAAGGCCAGCAGCATCAAGGTGGCGGAAGCGGCGAAAGTGATCGAAAACACACAGCGCGATCTCAACATCGCGCTCGTCAACGAGCTCGCGCTGATCTTCAACAAGATGGGCATCGATACCTTGGAAGTGCTGCAGGCTGCCGGCACCAAATGGAACTTCCTGCCATTCCGCCCCGGCCTGGTTGGCGGCCACTGCATCAGCGTTGATCCCTACTACCTCACCCATAAGGCGCAGGAGATCGGCTACAACCCGGAAGTGATCCTCGCCGGCCGCCGCATCAACGATGGCATGGGCGCACACGTCGCCACGCAGACCATCCGCCTGATGGCGCGCAAGGGCATCAACCCGGTCGGCGCACGCGTGCTGGTGATGGGCCTGGCCTTCAAGGAAAACTGCCCCGACCTGCGCAACACCCGCGTCATCGACATCATCGCCGAGCTGCGCGACTACAGCGCGCAGGTGGATGTCCACGACCCCTGGGCCGATGCCGCCGAAGCCAAACACGAATACGACCTCGATACCATCGCCGCGCCGCAAGCAGGCGTGTACGACGCCATCATCATCGCCGTCGGCCACAAACAATTCGCCGCGATGGGCGCCGCCGGCATCCGCGCCTTCGGCAAACCCGGCTCGGTGTTGTACGACGTGAAGTGCGTGTTGCCGCGGGAAGCGGTGGATGGACGACTCTAAGCAGGAACGCAAGCAATGAAAGTGTTGGTCACCGGTACGGCGGGTTTCATCGGTTCGCATGTCGCGATCAAGCTGCTAGAGCGTGGCGACGAAGTCATCGGCTTCGACAGCATGAGCGACTACTACGACGTGAATCTGAAGAAGGCGCGCTTGGCGCGCTTTATCGATCATCCTAACTACACGCACATCCAGGCGGATCTCGCCGATCGCGCCGCGGTCGA
>Ga0066823_10000007_pt1 | contig 23556 bp, 25 predicted proteins | sample SoimicmetaGmgHMB_FD_62219 | JGI IMG/M metagenome (GOLD analysis project Ga0066823, IMG submission 62219) | Soil and rhizosphere microbial communities from Laval, Canada - mgHMB | ecosystem: Environmental > Terrestrial > Soil > Agricultural land | place: Laval, Canada | collected 2014-09-23 | reverse complement strand
CCCTGCAGTTGCATGATCTTGCGGCCCAGCAGGTCGAGCGCCTGGATCTGCGTGGTGCCTTCGTAGATCGTGGTGATGCGGGCGTCGCGCGCGAGCTGCTCCATGCCCCATTCGGCAACGTAACCATGCCCACCGAAAACCTGCATCGAATGGTAGGTGCATTCGTTCGCCCATTCGGTGAGCAGGCCCTTGGTGATCGGCGTGAGGAAGCCCAGCAATTCGTCGGCAGCTTTCTTTTCGGCTTCATCCGTCGAGCGCTCGATCACGTCCACCTGCGTCGTCGCATGCAGGGCCAGCATGCGTGAGCCTTCCGCCAGCGATTTGCAGGTCAGCAGCATGCGGCGGATATCCGGATGCACGATCAGCGGGTCGGCGGGTTTGTCCGGGAATTTCGCGCCGCTCATCGCGCGGCCCTGCAGGCGGTCGCGCGCGTAGGCGAGGGCATTCTGGTAGGCGCGATCCATCAGGCCCAGGCCTTGCAGGCCGACGGCGAGGCGCGCGGTATTCATCATCGTAAACATCGCGTTGAGGCCTTTGTTCGGCTGACCAATCAAATAGCCTTGCGCGCCGTCGAAGTTCATCACGCAGGTCGCCGAACCGTGGATGCCCATCTTGTGTTCGATTGAACCGCAGCGCACCGTGTTGCGCTCGCCGACCACGCCTTCGCGCGTGACCTTGAATTTCGGCACGATGAACAGCGAAATGCCTTTCACGCCCGCCGGCGCATCGGGAAGACGCGCGAGTACCAGGTGAATGATGTTGTCGGTGAAATCGTGTTCGCCGCCGGTGATGAAAATCTTGGTGCCGGTGACGGCATAGCTGCCGTCAGCATTGGCTTCAACGCGGGTTTTCAGCAGACCCAGATCAGAGCCGCAATGCGGCTCGGTCAGGCACATCGTGCCGGTCCATTGACCGGCGATGATCGGCTTGAGGAAGACCTCCTTCTGCCAGTCTTCGCCATGATGTTTCAGCGCTTCGACGGCGCCGTGCGAGAGCAGAGGATAGTTGCCCCAGGAAAGATTGGCGGCATCGATCATTTCCTTGGCGGCGGCACCGAAACTTTCCGGCAGGTCCTGGCCTCCCATCGCTTCTGGCGCGGTCAGACCGGTCCAGCCGCCCTCGACGAATTGCGCGTACGCCTGCTTGAATCCCGGCGGTGTGGTCACCGTGCCGTTGGCCTTGTCGAAGACGCAACCATGCTCATCGCCGACCGCGTTGAGCGGCGCCAGCACCGATTGCGTGAACTTCGCTGCTTCCTCCAGCACCGCATCCATCAGATCGCGTTCGGCGTTGACGATGCCAAGGCGTTGATAGATTTTCTCGGCGCCGATCACGTCGAAGAGCGCGAACTTGATGTCGCGAAGCGGGGCGGTGTAGTTGTTCATTGCGTGCTTCCTTGGATGTCGATGCGCCGCGCGTCAGCGCATGACGCCGGTGAGGCCGGGAGCGGGATTGAGCGTGCTCTCGTAGCTGAATTCGTCGTCGCGTTTCGGATCATGGGTATTGATCCGGCCCGACAAGGTGTAGCGCACCGGTCGGCCGGCGGAGAGCGCCGACGCGAGCGTGGCTTTCGCCAGCAAGGCTGGGCTGATCGTGGTGCTGACGATATCGGCGGACTCGGGACCGATCGTCAGCGCCGGAGTGAGCGTGATCGCGCCGGCATCCTGGCCTGAAACGACCAGTTTTGCGCGGACGCTGTCGAAGGTGGTCGGGACGTTGCTGAAATTCTGCAAGCGGACCGTCAAGCGCCATTGGCCGTTGGCCTGGGCGACCAGTTCCTGCAGGCTCGCGCGCGGCGGATTGATCATTTTCTTGGTGCCACCGAAACATCCGGCAAGGAGGGCGGTGAACAACAAAGCGAGCAGCAGTCTGGAGGCGTGGCGCATTGGGTATATCCCTTGATTCATCGCGGCGAGCATAGCAGGCGGCCTCTTTGGAACGTCGCAGCGGCGCGGTGTTCCCGCGATCCCAATGTGGAGGTCGCCATGGCGGCGATGTCTTGCTCGAACATCGGCCAGTCAATGCGATCCGGGGCGCGCGTGACGAGACAAGCGACAAGGGCGATGCGCTATCAGGGCGGCGGTGAACATCACCGTCGGGTCGCGACAGAAGACTTGTTGCCGTCGCCGTCGCCGCTTGGGCAGGCACGAGACAGCGATCGTATCGATGGCAGCGAAACGTCGCGTGCCCGGGTGCCAGGCTTGCGCGCGACGCGGTGGGTTTTGGCCAGAAATCGATCAAATGTTATCGATACTAACCTTGCCATTGATTATGGTCACAACCTGTAAGGAATCGATAACGGTGGGATACGGCATCAGGTGCGGGAATGGCTGTCGATCCGCAAGCGATAGCGACTTTACGCAGCCGTGCCGACGCAAAACCATCGAGCACGATCACGCGATGTTTCTCGCTGTCGATCCGGATGCTACTTATGACCCCCGGATTGCGAAGCAGCAGCGAACGCGGCGCTTCGCCACCGGGACCTCGTCAGCGACATGGATACGGCCAGTGCTCGTGCTGTTTCCCGGGGTTGCCCGCGCAAGTGCGAGCCGGCCCTGTTCCCGGTTCGCGACGACGGCGCGACGCGACCCCACCTTTTCTGCGATTCGCGTCTGGCGGTCGCATCTTTTGGGCCCCGAAAGGGGCCCTGTTTTTTGCAGCGCCATTCGGTGCGCGCGCAAGTTCCATCACTGGACTGGAGCCGGATTTACCGCCAGTCATAAGAAATGGGATATTGATATCGGGTCGAGCCGCCAGCCGCGCACGCTTGCCGATGGAGGAAAACTCAATGCTGCGCACTCTTGTTTTGCTGGTCTCTCTTTTGCTGACCTCGGGCTCATTCGCCGATGCTCCAAGTGTCCATATGGAGTTCAAAGGATTTTTCCTTAGATATTCCCCGGGAGGAGTTAGGTTCTACGCCGCGTTCGAGGTGACAAACAGCACATCAGATGAGATTGAATTTGTAGGGAATTCGGAAGGCGGGAGAATCTATGTGGACACGAATTGGGAGGGAACGGAAGAGATTCAGTCGCAAGCTGGAGGTAACTGGGAGAGTGGTGTTGCGAGCCTTGAAGAAAGAACGGAGCCTTCGGGCCGGCTGGTGGTCAAACCGGGCGGGAAAGGGCAGCTCTTTTTTTCCTGGAACGAAACAAATTTTATTGAGGCAGAGGGAAGTACGAAGTTTCGTTACGTCATGAGAGATATCAAAGGCAAGGAGTATGTGACCGACGAATTCGGTATTCATGACAAAGCGAAGGAAATAACTTACGAGGTATTTCCAAATGATGTGCCTGTTGAAAGCCGAGACGGCATCTAATGAGCCCGGAGAAACGGCATCAGGGACACTTGCCGTTGTCCACGAAAGCAGGCAAATCGAGATAAGTGCCTTGGCCCCGTTCTTCCTGCTACTTGCGACACACCTAGGCGTCGTGGCATGTACTGAACGGAATACCGTTTCAGGAACTGATGGAGCTGGGCGGCTGGGCCAGCTACGACATGGTTCTGCGATATGCCCACCTCGCGGCGGATCATCTGCGCTGGGCGGCCAACCGGATCAATGACACGTTTTCGGCACACAAACAAAAGCCGCAACTGGTGCGGCTTTTGTAAGTCACTGAAGAATATGGTGGCCAGGGAGGGAATCGAACCCCCGACACGGGGATTTTCAATCCCCTGCTCTACCAACTGAGCTACCTAGCCGTTTTTGTTTGTTGCTTCGGCCTGGCGGTGCAGGACGAGCGGCGAATGATAGCGGCCGGGAGGGGACTAGGCAAGCCTGAGGCCGGCCCTAGTCGCCATTTCGGGCTTCGGAATGTCTCGGAAATTGGCTGGTGAATGCAGCAGCGGGGCAGGTCATGATGCCGGCGGGACATAGCCCGCCGGTGCTTCGGCACCGCCGCCGAACAGGAATTTTTCCATCTCGCCTTCAAGATAGGCACGGTGCTTCGGATCCAGCGGCGATAGTCGGTTTTCGTTGATCAGCATGGTCTGGTGCGCCAACCATTCGCCCCAGGCGAGCTTGCCGATGTGTTCGAACACGCGCTTGCCCAAGGCGCCGGGCCAGGGCACGAAGGCCAGACCTTCGGTTTCTTGCTGGTGTTTTTCGCAGAAGACGATGCGGGTCATGAGTGTCGCCGTTGGCAGGTGGGGGTGTGGGTGTGCGAAGCAGGCTTCAAGTCGATTTGCGGAAGTAGCACCAGGTGAATTGTTGGATGGTGTCGAACGGCGTGCGATGCGACTCGCGACCATGCTGCATCAGCATGAATGCCTCGCCGAATTCCGCCTGCAGTTGCGCAGCGTCGTAACGCTTCACCGGCAGGCCACTGCACTTCAATGGGCCATCCTCGGCGAATGTCGCGATGATGACATGCCCGCCGGGCTTGACCGCGTGCAGCACCGTGGAAACATAGCGACGGCGATCTTCGTCTTCAATGAGAAAGTGGAATGCGGCGCGGTCGTGCCACAGGTCAAAACCGTTCGCAGGCAATTCGCTCCGGGTGATATCGGCTTCGATCCAGCTGACCTCGTCGGCGCGATCACCGAGACGATTTTGCGCGACAAACAATGCAGCGGCGGACAGGTCGAGGACGCTGATCCTGCGATAGCCGTCGACCAGAAGATCGTCCACCAGGGTCGACGCGCCGCCGCCGATATCGATGATGGAGTCCGTCCTGGCGATGCCTGATTCCCTGATCAAGCGCAGCGGATTTTCCGCGTGCGCCTGGAACCAGCTGACCTCCGTCGCGGCCTTGCTGGTGTAGACCTGTTGCCAGTGCGCTTTCGATGACATGGGTTTTCCAGGAGGCGGCAGTGCGCTACCCCGCTTGCACTTCCGCGAGCAATTTCTTCACTGGCGCCGGCAGGCCAACTTCCGCCAGCGTCGCCAACTCCTGCCAACGATACAGATCGCCGTCACTGATGCGATCGGAAGCAGTCGCGCCTGACCAGAGCAGCGGCGCGATGTGCAAGCGATAATGGCTGAAGGTGTGTTCGATCAACGGCAGCGGCTTGTTTGCCTCGAAATCGCTGCGCGCATGCCTGCCGACGAACTCGCGGGCTTCGTCGTGATCGGCCACTTCTGGCAGCGACCACATGCCCGACCACACGCCGGTGGCGGGGCGGCGCGCGAGCAGTACGCGCCGATCGGCATCGACCAGCACCAGCATCATCGTACGACGCTCCGGCAGTGGTTTTCCCGGCTTGGATTCGGGCAGCGTCTCGACACGTCCTTCGCGCAACGCCACGCACGAATCCTGCAGCGGGCACAGCACGCAGGATGGATCGCCACGAGTGCAAAGGGTTGCACCGAAATCCATGATCGCCTGGCTGTAATCGGCGAGGCGCTGCGTCGGCAAGTGCTCTTCGGCCAGCGACCACAGCGTTTTCTCGACTGCTGAACTGCCCGGCCAGCCATCGACACCGTGGTAGCGGCAGAGCGTGCGCTTCACATTGCCATCGAGGATCGCGTAACGCAGCCCGTGCGCCTGCGCGAGGATCGCGCCGGCGGTGCTGCGGCCGATGCCGGGCAGGGCGGACAAGGCCTCGAAATTCTGCGGCAATTCACCATCGTGGCGCTGCATGCAAAGTTGCGCGGCCTTGTGCAGATTGCGTGCCCGGGCGTAGTAGCCGAGTCCTGCCCACAACGCGACGACGTGGTCGAGTTCGGCATTCGCCAATGCCGCGACATCCGGCAATGCGCGCACGAAGCGTTCGAAATACGGGATCACCGTCTGCACCTGCGTCTGCTGCAGCATGATTTCCGAAAGCCAGACGCGATACGGCGAGCGTGGATGCTGCCAAGGCAGGTCGTGACGGCCGCTGCTGTCGAACCAGGTGAGCAGGCGAGCGGAAAACATGCTGGTCGCGTCGCCGTTCATCAGGGTTTCGGCGCGCCGTTGCTGTCGCGGATTTCCAGCTCCACGCCTTCGAGTTTGATGCCGTCGAACTCCAGGCTCGGCGTCTGCATCGTCGCGTTCAAGGGCGGCAGCGGCGAGCCGTCGCTGCTCGCGAGCCAGCCCTGCATCTGCGCCAGTTGCAGGCTCGCCTGCAACCGCGTCGCGTCCTGCGCGAGCTGCAAGTGCAGTGGATCGCCAAGGTCGCTTGCGCCCGAATAGGAAAGCACAAACGGCAGTTTGTCAGCGTGCGTGGCGATCGGTTGTGGCAGCGCGGGCCAGTCTTCGGGCCAATGCGCGAGCACGCCGTCGAGGCGGAAATCCATGCGCTCACCAAGCTTGAAACCGGCCTTGCCATCAAGGCTGGGCAGCGGCGACGTGGCTTCGAGCGCAAGCGATTTGGCCTCGATGGAAAACGCATTGTCGTCGGAAAGATAATGCCCGTCCGCATGCAGTTTGAACGGCAGCGGTTTGTCCGACTGCAGCAGCGCGCCGCTGCCACTGAGCGTGAAATCGGAGGCAAGCCCTGGCGTCGCCGCAGTGAGGAAGGCCTTGAAATCAACTGAGGTCTTGCCCTGCGTGAATACGCCCGCCGTCGTCACCTCGGCAGCTTCGCCGGTCTTGAGTCGCGGCAGGTCGAGGCTGAGTTTCGACAGCGAATAGTTTGCATCGTGCACGCTGCCATCAGTCAGATGTACGCCGCGTGTGAGCGTCGGCAACTTGAATGGCGTCGGCGGCCGCGTCGCCAGCCAGCGACGCAGGCCGGGAATGTCGATCACAGGCGTGTCGAGCTCAATGCGGGTGATCACCGGTTCGCCACCGGTGATCGTGTCCCAGGGCAGGGAAATTTCCGCGCGTTTCGCCGACAGGAAAATCTCGCCGTCGCTGCGGCCACGTACTTCCAGGTTCGGGATCAGCAGCCGCGGCTCCGGTTTGAGCGCGTAATCGGGTTCGCCGGAATAACGCAGGTCGAGTTGCAATGCATCGCCGGCTTTCGCGAGTACCAAGGTCGTCAGTCGATGTGGCTCTAGTTGCCGATTGATCCACCACGCGCCGATCGCCAGTGCCGCCAGCGTCAGCACAATCAGCCAGCGTGTCCGCCTGCGCAGCGCCATCAGCCGCCCAAAGTTTCCGGCAGCAGCGCATCGACGAACGCTTTCGGATCGAAAATGCGCAGGTCCTCGGTTTTTTCGCCAAGACCAATGTAGCGGATCGGAATCGCGAACTCCCGAGCGAGCGCGAACACCACGCCGCCTTTCGCGGTGCCGTCGAGCTTGGTCACGACCAGGCCGGTCACCGTCACCGCCTGATGGAAGGCACGCAGTTGATTGAGCGCGTTCTGGCCGGTGGTGCCGTCGATCACCATCAGCACTTCCTGCGGTGCGCTCTCGTCTACCTTGGCGATCACGCGGCGGATCTTGCCGAGTTCGGCCATCAATCCGGTCTGCGTATGCAGGCGGCCGGCGGTATCGGCGATCAGGATGTCGAAGCCGCGCGCTTTTGCGGCCTGCAGCGCATCGAACGCCACCGACGCGGCATCGGCGTTCTGGCCCTGCGCGATCACCACGACATTGTTGCGCTCGCCCCAGATTTTCAGCTGCTCGACCGCGGCGGCGCGGAAGGTGTCACCGGCGGCAAGCATCAGGCTGTGCCCGTCTTCCTGGAAGCGGCGCGCGAGCTTGCCGATGGTGGTGGTCTTGCCGACGCCGTTGACGCCGACAGTGAGGATGGTGAACGGCTTGTGCCTGCCGTCGATCAGCAGCGGCTTGCTGACCGGTGCGAGCATCGCCAGCAACTCGATGCGCAGCGCGGTGAGCAGAGCCTTGGCATCGGCGAATTCGCGTGCGTTCATGCGCTTGCGCAGCTTGCCGAGAAGATCGGCAGTCGCAGGTACGCCGACATCGGCGCTGATCAGTGCCGTCTCGATGTCATCGAGCAGGTCTTCGTCGAGTTTCGGATTGCGCGAGAACAATCCACCGAGGCTGCGTGCGAACAGACTGCTGCCCAGGGTTTCCTTCATCGCCTCGGCAGCGAGGGCCTTTTCCGCCTCGGCGCGCGCAGCTTTTTCTTCCTGGCTGGCATTGAAGGCGCGGGCGAGGTCGTCGGGGCTGAACCCGGTCTTCGCCGCGGCCTCGGTGGTGGCGGCCGGCTTGGCGGGATCGGGCGAGACAGGCTTTTTCTTGAGGAATTCGAACATCGGCCGGGGAATTGACGACAATGCGCGGATGTTACCACCCGTCCCGAAGGCATCCCGATGAGCAAGCTCCCGCCCGGCCAGGTCCGCATCATCGCCGGCAGCCTGCGTGGCTCGAAGCTGCCCGTGCCCGATCGCCCCGGCCTGCGCCCGACCGGCGACCGTGTGCGCGAGACCTTGTTCAACTGGCTGCAGCAGCACGTTTCCGGGACGCGCGTACTGGATCTGTTCGCCGGCACCGGTGCGCTGGGTTTCGAAGCGGCGTCGCGCGGCGCGGCGGAAGTACTGTTGGTGGAGCGCGACGCGGCGCTTGCCGAGAACCTGCGGGCGAGTGCGACGCGACTCAAGTGCGCAAATGTCCGGGTCGAATGCGCCGATGTGCTGGTCTGGCTGGCGCAGCCTGCGAGCAATCAGGCGGGCTTCGATCTGGTCTTCGTCGATCCGCCTTTCGCTGCCGGACTGTGGGATGCGACTGCGAGCGCCCTGCGGCCATGGCTGGCCGATTCCGCCCGGGTCTATGTCGAGCGCCCCAATCATGCTGATTTCGCCGCCCCGGCAGGCTGGCAGCTGCTGCGCGAGGGCCGCACCCGCGACGTTCACTATGCGCTGTACGCCACGGAAAACCGCCGGGCCGCTGCTACACTAGCCGCCAGTTCCTAGGGGCAGGATCTTCCCGGCATGACTGCGTCGCGCAACCGGATCGCCGTTTATCCCGGCACCTTCGATCCCATCACCAACGGTCACGTGGATCTGGTCAGCCGGGCCTCCACGCTGTTCGAGAAGATCATCGTCGGCGTTGCTGAAAGCCCCGGCAAGAGCCCGGCGCTGCCGCTAGCAGATCGCTGCGAACTCGCCCGCATCGCTCTGGCCGACCTGCCCAATGTCGAGGTCGCCGGTTTCCATTCGCTGCTCGCGCATTTCGTCCACGAGGTCGGCGCCGGCGTGGTGATGCGCGGGCTGCGCGCGGTGTCGGATTTCGAATACGAATTCCAGCTCGCCAGCATGAATCGCCATCTCATCCCCGATGTCGAGACGCTGTTCCTGACGCCGGCCGAGCAGCACAGTTTCATTTCTTCGACGCTGGTGCGCGAAATCGCGCGTCTCGGCGGCGACGTTTCCGGTTTCGTACACCCGGCGGTTGCGGCGGCTCTCGCTGCGCGCTGGAAAACATCCTGAAGTTCCACACTGTCACTGTCATGAGGTCTGCCATGTCCCGTTCACTGCTCGCGCTGTCGCTGTTGTCGCTCACCCTGGTGCTGTCCGCCTGCTCGGGCGAGGAAGCCCAGGCGCCGAAGAAGGAAAAGGTTGTCGCCGAATTGCATGCCCCGACCGGCAGTGACGATATCCAGTGGAAAACCTACCTGAGTCAGGTCGTTTCCCAGCACCAGGAAGGCGTCACCGATCGCACCTTCCCGTATTACCTGCCGGCGAACAGCTCCGAGCCGGTCGCCAACGATCCCGATCACAAGAGCCAGTACGACCGTCAGCTCGAAAACGTCAAGCCGGCGATCGAGCGCACCGTCACCTCCGGCAACATGCTCGCGTTCGGTTCGCCCGACAGCGCCAAGATGGCCGACCTGATCGTCGCTGCTTTCGCTGGCGCCAAGCCCGATGCGGTCAAAGGTTCGATCGTGCTGTTCATCGGCAAGCCGGAAGACAGCAGCCGCGTGCAGACCGCCGCCGAGTCAGTCGGCGCGAAGTACGTTTTCGTCGAAGCGAAGTAATCCAGGCAGTTACCGCCGTCCTTGCGGGACGGTAGCGAATCCGGCGTTGTTGCTTCGGCAGCGCGCCGGCTTCCCCGTTGTGATCGGGCGGTGAATGAGGTTGCAAGCAAGTCATGGCCCTGCGCATCAACGAGCTCTGCGTGAACTGCGATGTCTGCGAGCCGGCGTGCCCGAATCAGGCGATCACGCAGGGCGAAACCATTTACGTGATCCATCCGGCCCGCTGCACCGAGTGCGTGGGCCATTACGACGAGCCGCAATGCGTGGTGGTCTGCCCGGTCGAATGCATCGACAAGGATCCGGCGCATGTGGAAGACGAAACGCAATTGCTGGCAAAGCTGCTGAAGCTGCAACAGGAGACGGCATGAATTCGCAAGTCCGGGGTCGCGCGGGAAACATCTGGTTGCTCCTCGGACTGTGTCTTTTCACGCTGCCGGCTTTCGCGAAGGAACCGGTAAAAACGCCGCATCCGAATGGCGCGGCGATCGCTTCCGCGCACAGCCTGGCGACCGAAGCCGGCCACGAAATCCTCGCCAAAGGCGGCAATGCTTTCGACGCCGCTGTTGCGGTCTCTTCGGTGCTGTCGGTGGTCGAGCCGGTGAGTTCGGGCCTGGGCGGCGGCGTCTTCTATCTTCTGCATGACGGCAAGACCGGCCGCGACATCATGGTCGATGCCCGCGAAACCGCACCGGCATCGGCGACACCGGCGAAATATCTCGATGCCAAAGGCGAGCTTGATCGCGACAAGGCGGAGAACGGCCCGATGTCGGCCGGCATTCCCGGCCTGCCTGCGGGCTTGGTGCATATCGCGCAGAAGTACGGACGCCTGCCGCTGTCGGTGTCGCTGGCACCGGCGATCCGCATCGCGCGCAACGGCTTCCCGATCTATCCGCGACTGGTTGACGCCTACGCTGAACGCCGCGAAGTGATGGAGCGTTACGACGGCACGCGCAAGGTCTATCTCGCTGACGGCGACGCACCGAAAGCTGGCGAGACGCTGCGCCAGCCCGATCTTGCGCGCACGCTGGAACAGCTTGCCGCGCGTGGCTTCGATGGCTTTTATCGTGGCGAGATCGCCGCGAAGATCGTCGCCGACGTGAACAAGTATGGCGGCGACTGGAAAGCGGCCGATCTCGCCAGCTACCGCATCAAGGAACGCACGCCGATCACTTTCAAGTATCGCGACTGGCGCATCGTCACCGCGCCGCCGCCGTCCTCGGGTGGCGTGGCGCTGGCGGAAATCCTGCAGATGCTCGAAGGCTGGGACCTGGCCAAGCTCGACGAGCCGCATCGCATCCACATCCTCACCGAGGCGATGCGTCGCGCCTATCGCGACCGCACGATCTACCTCGGCGATCCCGATTTCGTGAAGATGCCGATCGCGCAATTGATCAGCGACGATTACGCCGCCGGCCTGCGCGCCGGCATCCTGCCCGACAAGGCTACGCCGAGCGCGATGCTGCCCGGCGACAAGGCGCCGCTGGAAGGCGGCCACACCACGCATTTCTCGATCATCGACCGCGATGGAAATTTCGTTTCCGCAACCCAGACCGTCAACCTGTATTACGGCTCGGGCATGGTCGCCGATGGTACCGGTGTGCTGCTCAACGACGAGATGGATGATTTCGCGCTGCGACCCGGCACGCCCAATGCCTTTGGCGTGATGGGTTTCGACGCCAATGCCGTGAAGCCCGGCAAGCGCATGCTCAGTTCGATGTCGCCGAGTTTCATGATCGGCAAGGATCGCGTCGCGGTGCTCGGTACGCCCGGCGGCAGCCGCATCATCACGATGGTCTTGCTCGGCATGCTCGGCATCGAGCAAGGTCTTGATCCGCAGCAGATCACCGCCTTGCCGCGTTTCCATCATCAATACCTGCCCGACACGATCTACCTCGAGCCGGGCGCGCTGTCGCCGCAGACCATCGCCGCGCTCAAGGCGATGGGCCACGACATCACCCAGGGCGAAAGCACCTGGGGCAACATGCAGGCGGTGGATTGGGACCTGCACACAAATGCACTGCGCGCCGGCAGCGATCCGCGCAATCCGGTAGGCAAGGGCGAAGTCGTGCCTGCGCACTGACGCCTTTCGACGACATAAGCAACGAGGACACTGCCTTGGCAGAGGAAGACAAGAAACCGTGGCTGGCGCATTTGCCCGGCATCCTGACTGGCGCGGCCGCATTCACCGCGGCGATGACCGCGGTCTACGTGAATCTGCGCGGCGATCATGAGCCGTCGACTACGCCCGTTGGCCTGTCGGCGACGATCGCGCCTTCCGCATCGACGCTGGTGGCCGCGGCGACGAAAGTGACGCCGGCATCGGTGGCGCTCGCGCAATTCCAGCAACTTCGCCTGCAACGCATCCAGGTCGTCAACGATGGTTCGATGGGCACGACCGACTGGATTTTCGAAGTCCAAGTCGATGGTCGCCCGCTGTTTTCCCTGCCCAAGCTGACGCTCAGCGACAAGCCAGGACAGAACCTCGTCGCGATCGAAGCAAGCGCCAATGCCCAGGGGATTTTCCAGCTGACTGCCGGAAAAAGAGACGCGCAAGTGGTCGTACGTGGCTGGAAAGATGGTCTGCTCGGCACCGGCAAGGCCGCTGATGTCGAAGGGCATGCAACGATCGCTGCGGCGACGCCGGAGTTGCCGGTCGAAGTGAAATCTTCTGCCACCGATGGCGCGTCCTTCGTGCTTTATCTGTCGACGACAACGCCGGCGTCGGCGAATTGAACGGGAGATCGCAGCGATGAAACTCTGGTCGATCCTTGGCAATGCGCAGAGCCTCGACGGCGGCGCGATGTTCGGCAACGTGCCGAAATCGATGTGGCAGCAATGGATCCGCCCCGATGCCGACAACCGCATCCCGCTGGCCTGTCGCGCCTTGCTTGCCGATGGACTCGCCGGCAAGCGCGTGCTGTTCGAGACCGGCATCGGCGCATTCTTTGAGCCGAAACTGCGTGAGCGTTTCGGCGTGCTCGAGTCCGAACACGTGTTGCTGGCCAATCTCGCTGCGGCCGGATTCAGGCACGAGGACATCGATGTGGTCGTGCTCTCGCACCTGCATTTCGATCATGCCGGCGGATTGTTGTCGGCCTGGCGCGAGGGCGAGGCGCTGTCGCTGCTGTTTCCGAATGCGACCTATGTGGTCAGCGAAGCCTGCTGGCAGCGCGCGCAACATCCGCATCCGCGCGATCGCGCCAGTTTCATTCCCGAACTCGCGCCCCTGCTCGAAAAAAGCGGCCGCCTCGAGATCGTTCGCGGCGATCGCTGTAACGCGCTCGGCGACAGCGTGCGTTTCCACTACAGCGATGGCCACACGCCGGGCCTGATGCTCGCCGAGATCGTTGGTGAGCAGGGCAGGGGAGGCGTGGTGTTCTGTGCCGACCTGATTCCGGGGCGGCCCTGGGTGCACCTGTCGGTGACGATGGGTTACGACCGCTATCCGGAAATGCTGATCGACGAGAAACGGCAGTTCCTCGACGACAAACTCGCGCGCGGCGTGCGCCTGTTCTTCACCCATGATGTCGATTGCGCGATGTCCGACGTGGCGCGCGACGACAAGGGCCGCTATTCCACCCGCAACGATCTCCATGAACTGAAAGCGCTGCCGCTGGCGGCCTGAGGAAAGAACGATGAAAGAACTTCCACGCAATATGACCGCACTCGCGGCGATGGCGACCGGTCTGGTGCTGGCCTTCGGCGTCAACGCCGCCGAATTCGGTGCGCCGATGCCTGCGGGCAAGGCAATGACTGGCATCGCCATCGATGCGGCCGTCGCCGAAGCGGAAAAATACGCGGGCAAGCCGCATCTTTTCGCCGGCCGCATCACCGAGGTCTGCCAGGCGGAAGGTTGCTGGCTGGTGATCGAGAAAAATGGCGTCGCCGCGCGGGTGATGACCAAAGATCATTCATTCACCGTTCCCAAGGACGCCAAGGGCACGGCCGTCGTTTACGGCGTGCTGAGCGTCAAGACCTTGTCGCCGGCCGCGGCAGCGCATATGGCAGAGGACGCAGGCCACGCCGGGAAAACGGCAATGGCCGCCGCGCATGCCGAATACCGCATCGACGCCACTTCCATTTCCATCAAGCCCTGAATCCGGAACGGACTGATCATGATCACGATGCTTTATGCGGGTTTGTGCGTGTTGCTGGTGGTTTTTCTCGCGGTGCGCGTGGCGATGTGGCGCATGCGCCACAAGATCGGCCTCGGCGATGGCGGCGACAAGGAGCTGCTAAAACGCGTGCGCGCGCATGCCAATGCCGTCGAGAACATGCCGCTGGCCTTGCTGCTGCTGGGCGGCATGGAGCTCAACGGATTCTCGATGCCGCTGATCCACGGCTTCGGCGCGACGCTGTTTCTTTCCCGCGTCGCCCATGCCTGGGGCGTGAGCCACAGCAGTGGCACATCGAAAGGCCGCTTGCTCGGCATCATCTTCACCTGGCTGCTGATGGCGACGATGGCGCTATTCGCGATCGGCGGTTACGTGCAGCAGTTCCTGGTCGTGCCGCCGCAGTAAGCAGCGATGCGCCGGATTATTCCAAACTGATTTCGTCGGCGCCGAGGTAGCGTTCGAGTTCGGCGAGCAAGGCGCGCAACGGCGGCAAGAGCTCCGGCGAGTACAGACGCGCGCGGTCGATGTTCTCGATGCGCCCGAACAAACTCTGCCGGATCTGTTCCTCGCTGCGCGCATGCCGCACGAGATCGGCAAGCAGGTGGGCGAATTCGCTGGGCGTAGGCGCGGCCTGCAACAGCACGCAGACGTTCGCGATCGCTTCGAACACGCCCTGTGCCTCGCTGCCGAAACCGAATTCCTGCGGGCGGTAATCGAGAAAGGCGCGCTGTGCGTCGGTCCAGACGCGATAGCTGCATTTGGCCAGCGAGTGGTACAGCGGCTGCTCGGAAATCAGCACCAGCAGCAGGTTCTTGCCGTTTGCCTGCACGTTGCCGGCGCTGTTGCTCCACTCGCGCTTCATCACGAAATGGTACAGCCGTGCCTGGTCGGAGAAATGCGCAGCCTGCAGTTGATCCAGGATCAGCGCAGTGCGCGTCGCTTCCGAATACGCGCAGGCCTCGGTCATCACCCGCTCGAATCCCGACAACGCCGGTTCGCCCGGCCCCTGGCTGCCGTCGTCCAATGTCACCGCCACCACCGCGGCCGGCGCTTCCTCGGCGCTGAAGTCGTGATACAGCACCTGCGGATATTCGAGGGCACGCGCCAATGCCTGCGCGAACGCGGTTTTGCGCCGTCCGGCGAGGCCGTCGACCTGCAGCACACGCAGATGCTCCAGGCCCTGGCCGAAAAGGCTGCGTATCGCGTGGTCGTAGTCGTCGTTGGATTCGAAGCCGAATTCGGCGAGCTTGCGGCGCAGGGACATGGTCGGAAACCGAAATGTTTTCGCGAGTCTATGCCATGCCGTCGGCGACGTGCATTCGTGGTTTGTGCGTGCGCATTGCGAGCGCGAGCACGGCGGTGATCAGCGCGGCGACGGCGCCAGCGGCGAATGTCGCCGGCGCGCCCACGCCTGTCCACAAGGCGCCGGCGAGCACGCTGGCCAGCAACACCATGATGCCGCGGGCGAGATTGATCAGGCCGAATGCGGTGCCGCGCAGGTCGGCGGGTGCGTATTCGGCGGTCATCGCCGAAATCAGGCCTTCAGTCAGCCCCATGTGCACGCCCCACAGGCCGATGCCGATCATCGTCGAGGCCAGCGTGTCCGCGAGCCCGAGAAAGGCATCAGCCGCGACCATCACCGCGCAGCCCAATGCCAGCAACACGTGTCGCGACATGCGATCGGACAGCCAGCCGACCGGATAGGCAGTGATCATGTAGGTCGCGCTCATCACCACCAGGGTCATCGGCAACCACGCTGTCGCCAACCCGGCATCAGCAGCACGCAGCACCAGAAACGCTTCGGAAAAGCGCATCAGCGTGAACATCAGCACCAGCGCCATCAGCCACCAGAATTTTTTCGGAAAACGGCGCCAGCCGGCGAACAATGGCGTGCGTTTTTCCTTTGCCGCCACGATGCCTTCCGGCTCGCGCACGAAGGCGACCAGCACCAGCAGCGACAGGAAGGCGGGAATGACCGCGATCCAGAAAATCATGCGTACGTCGAAGGCGGCGAACACCATCAGCGTGGTCGCGAGCAAAGGGCCGAGGAAAGCGCCGGCGGTGTCCATGCTCTGGCGTAAACCATAGGCGGCGCCGCGTTGTTCCGGCGGCGTGATGTCGGCGACCAGAGCATCACGCGGCGCGCCGCGGATGCCTTTGCCGACGCGATCAATCCAGCGCGCGGCGATCGCCAGGCCGGCGTGATGCGCGAGCGGGAACAGCGGCTTGGTCAGCGCTGCCAGGCCGTAGCCCAGCACCACCAGTGGCTTGCGCTTGCCGAAGCGATCGGACAATACGCCGGAAAAAATCTTGGTGATCGAAGCCGTCGCTTCGGCAACGCCTTCGATCATGCCCAGCGCGAACGCGCTCAGCCCGATCGTGCCGACCAGGAATACCGGCAGCAGCGCATGGATCATCTCCGAAGACATGTCCATGAACAGGCTGACCAAACCGAGTGCCCAGATGCTGCGGGGCAGGGCGCGCGCGGGCGTAGCGGATTTGTCCATGGTGCGAGTGTAGCGAAGGACTTGCGCGTGCAGGCCTGGTGTGGGGCGCTGCAGGAGCGGATGTAGGAGCGACGCAAGTCGCGAATAGACCCCTATAGGTGGCGTGGAAATCGCGACTTGCGTCGCTCCTACATTCGCTCCTACAAACAAAAAAGCCGGGTTTCCCCGGCTTTTTTTAACGTATCGACCGGAAACTCAATCCCGCGACCAGACGATGTCCATGCCTTCGTTGCTGCCCAGTGCCGTACGCAGCAGCGCGATCATCGGGATCGCGTAAGGGGCATCGGTTTCGATCATGTCCAGCGTGGCGGCATCGATGTAATAGTCCTGGTCCTTGCTGTCTTCCTCCTCGAGCGCATCGATGAGGATTTTCAGGTCGGACTCGCTGACGTTGCCGATGAGCTTGCCGCTGTCTTTTTCGCGAAGCGTGATCATGTCTGGTTCTCTTGTGCGGCGATCAGGCGGCCTGCGCCTGCGCGTTGCGCGGGCCCTTGAGCAGCGCGTGGCGGACGTGTTCGATCATCAGGTCGACTTCGTCGCCGGTAATCGCGAAGTGCGGGGTGAAGCGCAGCGAGTTGGTGCCGCCGTGGATCACGCCGAGGCCGCGTTCACGCAGGAATTCTTCCGTGCTGCCGCCGCCGTAGCACTTGAAGGCCGGGTCGAGCTCGCAGGAGAACAGCAGGCCAGTGCCCTGGACCTTGGTGATCAGGCCGCCGAGTTCGTCCTTGAGCTTGTTGAGCTTGTCGAGGAATTCCACGCCCTTGCCGCGGATGTTGGCGCGCAGTTCCGGCGTCAGCGAGTCGAGCACTACCGAGGCGATATCCATCGCGCGCGGATTGGTGGTCATGGTGTTGCCGTACACGCCCTTGCGATACAGGCCGGCGGTGCGTTCGGTGACCGCGAGCACCGACAGCGGGTACTGGCCGCCGTTGAGCGCCTTCGAATAGGTTTCCATATCCGGCGCTTCCAGGCCTTCGAAACCCGGATAGTCGATCATCGACAGCACGCCGTGCGCGCGCAGACCGGCCTGGATCGAGTCGATCAGCAGCAGGCTGCCGTGCGCCTTGGTCAACTCGCGCGCGGCGGCGTAGAACGCCGGCGGCACCGCACGACCCGGGTCACCTTCACCCATCACCGGTTCGAGGAACATCGCTTCGATGAACCAGCCGTTGGTTTCGGCGTCGGCGAAAGCTTTCTTCAGTTGCTCGATCGAGTACGGCTCGATCGTGATCAGCGAATCCTCGCCGCGGAAGCTGGCGAGATTCTGCTCGTAAGCTTTGCGACTGGAATCGGAGAAGATCGCCGGGCGTTCGGTGCGGCCATGGAAAGCTCCCTTCATCGCCAGGCGCTTGATCGTACGGCCGGCGTACTTGCCACCAGCGTCGGTCATCAGCTTGCTGTTGACGTCGGCGATGCGGCCGGCCAGCGAGACCGATTCCGAACCCGAATTCAGGCACAGGAATTTGCTGTAGGGGCAGCCACCGCGGCTGTGGCCGATTTCCTTGCGCAGCGCGCGGGAAACGCGCAACTGCGACAGACTCGGCGACATCACGTTCGCCATCACCTGCGGCTTGGCCATCGTGGCGATGACGTTTTCCGGTGTGTGGCCGAAACCGAGCATGCCGTAGCCGCCGGAATCATGGACGACGGCGCCCTTGAGCGTGACCACCCACGGTCCGCGCGCGGCGATGGCGACATAGGGGTTGATCGCATCGTCGGCATAGAAATTGACGAAGCCCGACTGCACGGCGTCGATCTGCGCCTGTTCGTCGAGATCGATGAGGTCGGCGAACTCGGCCTTGATCGCGGCGTGCTGCTCGACGGCGGCCTGGACGGCGGCGGTGAGTTCCGGGAACTTCGCGGCGAGGCGGAGCAGGGTGGCGTCGTCGAGGCCGGTGGTGCGGACCTTGCCGGCGTGGCTGCGCAGCGGCTTGAGGGTGTCGATCAGGTTCATGCGGTCCTCCCGGACTCGGAATGGCCGCGGCGAGGCCGGCTGCACATCCCGTCTAAGTTAATAAAAACAATCACTTAGGCTGATATTACCACCGCGAAAGGGCTGGCGTAACCCCCGGGCGTTTGAAATCTCCCTGCACTGTGTCCCAGTAGCTGAAATGTGGGATGCAATGAATCGCCGATTGCGGATGACAGCTGTCAGGTGCAATCACTGACGGCGGCCACTGAAGCTCCGCAGCGGCGATCGTCAAAGTGGCCGCACCTCAGGAGATGCGCGATGACCCGGCAACAAGAATTCCCCTCGATCAATCCCCTCACTCCCGCCCGCGGCACGCCGCTGGCCTGTCTGCGCGGTGCGGAAAAACGCTATGGCGCCGTGGTCGCGCTGGCCGGCGTCGATCTGGAAGTGCGCGCCGGTGAAGTGTTGGCGGTACTCGGCGCCAACGGCGCAGGCAAGACCACCGCACTCGGTTTGCTGACCGGGCGCCTGACCGCCGACCGCGGCGACGTCGAACTGTTGGGTGGCGACCCCACCGATCCGGCAATCCGTCGCGGCATCGGCGTGATGCTGCAGGAAGGCAGCCTGCCGGACGCGTTGCGCGTAATCGAACACGTGCAACTTTTTTCCAGCTATTACCCGAACCCGCGGCCAGTCGCGGAAACGCTGGCGCTGGCCGGCCTGACCGATATCGCCCAGCGTCGATATGCGGAGCTGTCTGGTGGCCAGCAGCGCCGTGTGCAATTCGCGCTGGCGATCTGCGGTCACGCGCCGCTGCTGTTCGTCGACGAGCCGACGGTCGGCCTGGATGTCGAATCGCGCCGCAACTTTTGGGCGGTGCTGCGGCAGTTGCGCGATGAAGGCGCCGGCATCGTATTGACCACGCACTATCTGGAAGAAGCCGATGCGCTCGCCGATCGCGTCGCATTGATGGCGGACGGTCGCATACTCGCCGAAGACACGCCGGCCGGCATCAAATCGCGCGCGGCCGGCAAACGCATCCGCGCGCGCTCGCAGCTCTCGACGCAGATCATCGCCGGCTGGCCGGAAGTGCGTTCGGTGACCGCGACCGACGACAGCATCGAAGTGGTCAGCAACGACGTCGAAGCGGTACTGCGGCGCTGGCTGGTCGCCGATGATCGCCTCGCCGATCTCGAAGTCCGACCGCTGAGTCTGGAAGAAGCCTTCCTGTCGCTGACCGCAGCATCCGCAAACGTCGAGGAGACGCAGGCATGAACACGAACATCCGCACACAGTCCTTCCATGCCGGCCGGCCGTCGCTGCTGCGCATCTACTTGAACGAGGCGCGCTGCGAACTGCTGCGCCTGATCCGCACGCCGAGTTTCGCAGTGCCATCGCTGGCGTTTCCGCTGGTGTTCTATGTGATGTTCGCGCTGCTGATTCCCGGTCAGTGGCAGGGCATGCAGAAAGCGACTTACCTGTTCGCGACCTACGGCGTGTTCGGCGTGATCGGACCGGCGCTGTTCGGCTTCGGCGTCGGCATGGCGATCGAAAGGCAGCAGGGCTGGCTGGAGCTCAAGCGCGTGTCGCCGATGCCGACCGGCGCATATTTCTTCGCCAAGATCGCCGGCAGCCTGATGTTCGCGCTGACCACACTGACGTTGCTGTCGATCGCCGCGATCGGTTTCGGCGGCGTGCGCATCGCGGTTGGCGACTGGCTGCTGCTGGCGGCAACGCTTCTGCTGGGCACCTTGCCGTTCTGCGCGCTGGGCCTGTGGATCGGTTCGATGGTGAAAGGCCAGGCGGCGGTGGCGGTGGTCAACCTGATCTATCTGCCGATGTCGGTGCTCTCGGGTTTGTGGATCCCGTTGCAGGTGTTCCCGAGCTTCCTGCAGAAGATCGCGGTGCTTTGGCCGGCCTGGCATCTGAGCCGGATGGCGTTGGGAATCGTCGGGCAGGATCACGGTGTGGGTTACGGCACGCATGCCGCGGTGCTGTTGGCGATGACCGGCCTGTTCCTGTCCCTGGCCGCGATGCGGCTGCGCTCGAAGTAAGGACTGTTTCGCATGAAGATTCTGAAGTTGACGATGGCCGCGAGCATCGCCTTGCTGGTGATATTGCTGATGCAGATGTCGCAGACGCCGACGATGGCGGATCCGCACGTCAGCATCGCCATCCGCGACGTCCGCGTTTTCGATGGTGAGCGTGTCTGGCCGAAGGCGACAGTGTTGCTGCGCGACGGCCTGATCCAGGCGATCGGCGAAGGCATCGCGATTCCCGATGGCGCCGAAATCATCGACGGGAGGAATCGCACGCTGCTTCCCGGCTTGATCGATGCCCATGTCCACGCCTGGGGCGATGCGCGCAAGGATGCATTGCGTTTCGGCGTGACCACCGAGCTCGACATGTTCACCGACTTTCACCTGTTACAAGATGCGCGCCGCGAACGCGAAAGCCTCGCCGCCACTGATCGCGCCGATCTGTGGTCGGCCGGCACGCTGGCGACGGTGCCCGGCGGGCATGGCACCGAATACGGCATGAAGATTCCGACGCTGACCACGCCGGCGGAAGCGCCGGCATGGGTTGCGGCGCGCAAGCGCGAAGGCTCGGACTACATAAAAATCGTGCGCGAGGATCTGCAGGTCTACGCTGACGCACGAAGGATTCCGACGCTCGATGCCGCGACCGCAGCGGCGCTGATCGGCGCCGCACATCGACAGGGGTTGAAAGCAGTGGTGCATGCGTCTGCACAACAAAGTGCGCGCGAATCACTGCGTGATGGCATCGATGGCCTGGCGCACGTTTTCCAGGACACGCCGGCCGATGCCGATGTGGTGAAGATGGCAAAGCAACGCGGCGTTTTCGTCGTACCGACCTTGACGGTGATCGCCGGTTTCGCCGGCGAAAAAAGCACGCTGGCCGATGACGGGCGCATCGCGCCCTGGCTGACTGCCGCGCAGAAGCAGACGCTGGCGGCGCGACTGGCTATCGGCGCCGCGAATCCGGCGCTGATCGCCAATGCCCGCGAAAGCGTGCGGCGCTTTCATGCGGCGGGCGTGATGCTGCTTGCCGGCACCGACGCGCCGAATCCACATACCACGCACGGTGCGGCGCTGCATGAGGAGCTGGAGCAACTGGTCGGCGCTGGACTCAGCCCGATCGAGGCTCTCGTCGCCGCGACGTCGGCGCCCGCGAAAGCTTTCGGATTGCCCGACCGCGGTCGCATTGCGCCCGGCCTGCGCGCCGATCTGCTGCTGCTCGACGGTGATCCCACCCGCGACATCACCGCCACGCGCGCGATCTTCGCGATCTGGAAAAACGGTCATCGCATCGATCGTGATCCGGGCGCGAAAGCGTCGGTCGTTGCGGCAGCGCCGATGGCGCGCGGCATGATCAGCACGTTCGATGGCGCGATCGCAGCGGCGGGCGGCGGCCATTGGTCGCCGACCACCGACAAGATGGCAGGCGGCGCATCGACGGTGGCGCTTTCGCGCATTGCGGAAGGCGCCGCCGGCAGTGCCGGTGCGTTGCGCATCAATGGCGAGGTCGTACCTGGTGGCAGTTGGCCGTGGTCGGGTGCGATGCTGCAGCCGGGCGCGCAGCCGATGCAGCCTGTTGATGCCGCGAGGTTGAAGGAACTCGTGTTCCAGGCGCGCGGCGATGGCCGCGAGTACAGCGTCATGCTGTTTTCCGGGGCGGATGTGCAGTCGATGCCGAGCATGCTGACGATCACGCCGGGGCGCGACTGGAGTGAAGTGCGCCTGCCCCTGGCTGGGTTCGCCGGCGCCGACCTGCGACAATTGCGTGCCGTCGCGATCACCGCGGGCGCGCCGGCGGGTCGCTTCCAACTGGATGTCGACACAGTCGAATTCCGCTGATGTCGAACTCCGGAGGCTCCGTGTCGATCGAGAAATACGCCGTGCTGTCGGACGAGCGGGATCTGCATTCCAAGCCCTGGTTTGGCCTGACCTATCTGCTGTTCGTATACCTGCCATTGCTGTTCTGGCCGCGGCGCCCGGACTCGGCGGTGATCGCCAGCATCGTGGCGATACTGGTCTTCCTGCCGACGTACTTCGCTTTCTATCGTGTCGGCGAGCGCATCCGGCCCTGGCTGATCGCGGCGATCGCGCTGATCGGCTACGTGCTGATCCCGTTCAATCCCGGCGGCAACACCTTCATCATCTACGCGTTGGCGATGGTCGGGATCATTCTTCCGGCGCGCCCGGCGATCATCGCGGCGCTGGCGATATTCGCGCTGATGGCACTGGAATTTTTCTGGCTGGTGTCCGATCCGTTCTATGCGTTGGGCTCGGTGTCGGTGGTCGCGGTGATTGGCACCATGGTTGTCGCCGGCAACATCTACGCGCGCGCGCGCTGGCGTCGCAACGCCGAATTGCGCCTGACCCAGGATGAAGTGCGTCGCCTCGCTGGCATGGCCGAGCGCGAACGCATCGGACGCGACCTGCATGATCTGCTCGGCCACACGCTTTCGGTGGTGGCGTTGAAGAGCGAGCTCGCCGGCAAGTTGATCGATCGCGATCCTGCCGCAGCGAAACTGCAGATCCGCGAAGTCGAGACCGTCGCGCGTCAGGCCCTGGCGCAGGTTCGCGAAGCGGTGGCGGGCATCCGCGCGACCGGCCTGCAGGCCGAACTCGCGGCAGCGCGGCTGGCGTTGTTGGCGGCGGACGTGCGTCTGGATCAACGCCTCGCGCCGCTGGCGCTGGATGCGAAGGTCGAACTGGCGCTGGCGATGGCGCTGCGCGAGGCTGTCACAAACATCATTCGTCATGCCGATGCGCAGCGTGTCGAGGTCGAGCTCGTGGAGGAATCTCCGGGGTTGCGATTGTCGATCGTCGATGACGGCTGCGGCGGCATCGCCCGCCACGGCAACGGCCTGACTGGCATGCGTGAACGACTGCAGGAAATTGGCGGCACGCTGGAGATCGAGAGTCTGCCTGGCGCGGGGACACGATTGGTGTTGCGCGCGCCGATGCCGGCCGCGGCGGGTGCGCCATGATCCGCATGGTGCTGGCCGAGGATCAGGCGATGGTGCGCGGCGCGCTGGCGGCGCTGTTGCGCATGGAGAGCGATTTCGACGTCGTTGCGGAAGTCGGCGATGGCGAAGCCGCCTGGCTCGCCGTGCAGGCGCAGCAGCCCGATCTGCTTGTCACCGATATCGAGATGCCCTGGTTGACCGGGCTCGATCTCGCATT
>Ga0066823_10000003_pt1 | contig 31702 bp, 35 predicted proteins | sample SoimicmetaGmgHMB_FD_62219 | JGI IMG/M metagenome (GOLD analysis project Ga0066823, IMG submission 62219) | Soil and rhizosphere microbial communities from Laval, Canada - mgHMB | ecosystem: Environmental > Terrestrial > Soil > Agricultural land | place: Laval, Canada | collected 2014-09-23 | reverse complement strand
TTCGGCAGGCCGACGCTACGCCGCCGTCGGCCCCGCGTCGAGCGCGGCACGCATTTTTTCGTCGTCGCGCAAACCTTCCCAACGCGAGACCACCAGTGTCGCGACACCGTTGCCGATGATGTTGGTGATCGCACGCGCCTCGGACATGAAGCGGTCGACGCCCAGGATCAGCGCCACGCCGGCAACCGGCACTTTGCCGTGCAAGGCCGCGAGCGTCGCGGCGAGCGTGATGAAGCCGGAGCCGGTCACGCCGGCCGCACCTTTCGAAGTCAGCAACAACACGCCCAGCAGTACGAGTTGATCACCGAGCCCAAGCGGAACATCGGTGGCCTGCGCGATGAACACGGCGGCCATCGTCAGATAGATGCAGGTGCCATCGAGGTTGAAGGAATAGCCGGTAGGCACGATCAGGCCGACGGCACCGCGATCGCAGCCGAGTTCCTCGAGGCGCTCGATCAGGCGCGGCAGCGCCGATTCCGACGACGAGGTACCCAGCACCAGAAGCAGTTCCGCGCGGATGTGGCGCAGGAATTTCCACAATGAAAACCCCGACAGATACGCGACGATCGCCAGCACAACCAGCACGAACAGCGCGCAGGTCACATACACCGACAGCAGCAGCCAGCCCAGCGACAGCAGCGTGGCGACACCATATTTGCCTACGGTGAAAGCCATTGCGCCAAGCGCACCGAGCGGCGCGAAACGCATGATCAGGTTGACGATGCCAAAGAACACCGCACCGAGCTGCTCCAGGCCGTCGAGCACCTTGCGACCGGTCGCGCCGCTGCGGGTCAATGCGACACCGAACAGCAAGGCGATCAGCAGGACCTGCAGCAAATTACCGTCGGTAAATGCCGAGAGAAAAGTTTTCGGGATGATGTCGGTGAGGAATCCGACCACACCGCTGGCGGCCGCCTTTTGCTGGTACTCGGCGATCGCAGCGGGATCGAGCGTCGCCGGGTCGATATGCATGCCGGCGCCAGGCTTCATCACGTTGACAATGATCAGACCCAGCACCAGCGCGACGCTGGTCATCAGTTCGAAGTAGAGCAGTGCCTTGACGCCGATCCGGCCGACGTGGCGAAGGTCGCCCATTTTCGCCATGCCCACGACGACGGTGAGAAAGATCACCGGACCGATCACCATCTTGACCAGGGCGATGAAGGCTTCGCCCAGCGGCTTGAGTTGCGCCGCGAACGAAGGATTGACGATGCCGAGCACGATGCCGGCGGCGATCGCGATCAGCACCTGCGCATAAAGCGACTTCCACCAGTTCTCGCGCATCGACGACAGCCCTCCCCGGCCTAGCTTGGAGCGTAGCCGAAACCGTCGCTACACGAGAATGTCGGGCAAAGAAAAAGCCCCGGGCGTTTCCGCCCGGGGCTTTTAAATTTGCAGCTGGTGCGATCGAATTAGACGATCTGGACCGCGTCAGCCTGCAGGCCCTTCTGGCCCTTCACAACCGTGAAGGTGACCTTCTGGCCTTCCTGGAGCGACTTGAAGCCGCTGCCCTGGATAGAACGGAAGTGAACGAAGAGGTCCTCACCGCTTTCCGGGGTGATGAAACCAAAACCCTTGGCATCATTGAACCACTTCACGGTACCACTCTGACGATCCGACATTTGAAACTCCTTGGAACATGAATTATCGAGACCCGGAAAACCCGGTATCAAGACTGTAGTTGCAGGGAGCAAGCGGGCTAAGCGATGTAGCGGATCGTTGGATCTACCGCACCGGGCCACGATTCACTGTGACCCTGGCAAACACAGTGGGCGAACCATACACCCATTCTTTTCGGAAAGCGAGCCGAAGATGAACGCCGCCCGGGACCGCTCGCAGGGCTTTGCCGAAGTTGACGGCCATTGACCTCCGATAGCAGCGGCGCGGACGAGACGGATGTCCAGCCCAGAACCAACACAGCTACCGGCCCCGTGAATGTCTGGCGGCCGAGCCTCGTCCGCCACCTATATATAAGGTGCATCCTGCCGAAACCCGTCGACCAGCCCGGGCGTCGGATTCCTGAACAGGCCGGCCGGCACTAGCGCGAATACTGCCAGCGCAGCATCCGGCCCTGATCGTAAGGCATCACGCCATGGAACGGGCGCGGGTCGGCATCGAAGACCAGGGGCAGGAAATGTCGATCACCTTCCCAGAGATTGAGTCCGGACACCTTCTCGATCTCCACCCATTCCAGCGTGCCTTCGGCATTGCCCGCGAACGGCTCGCCGCTGAAGCGATCGATGCGAAACACGAACCCGAGCCAATCCTCGCCGTGCTTGCCGAAGCCCGGCCAGCTGATGGTTCCGCGCAAGACCATTTCGTCGCAGACGATGCCGGCCTCTTCATGGATCTCGCGGCGCATGCCGGCCATGACATCTTCGTCGCGTTCGATCTTGCCACCCAGTCCGTTGTATTTGCCCAGATGATGGTCATCGGCACGGGCATTGCGATGGATCAATAGGACGCTGCGACGATCGGGCGACAAGACGTAACCCAGGGTGGCAACGATGGGGCAATAAGGCATGGGTGCGGGCTTCCGGAAAGGTGGACAGCATAGCGAGCCGCACCAGCACCTGCTAACAGCGCTCGCCGCCGCCGCGGCATCCAAGCGATAATCGCCGCCGGCAGAAAACTCCGAGACAGCACGATGACCGACACCCCGCCCGACCGCCTGGCCCTGAATCCCAAAAGTCCCTTTTTCGATGCTGCCGTACTCGAGCGCGGCGTCGGTGTGCGTTTCAAGGGCGAAGAAAAAACCAATGTCGAGGAATACTGCGTCAGCGAAGGCTGGGTCCGTCTGACCGCCGGCAAGGCGCTCGATCGCCGCGGCAATGCCATGACGATCAAGGTCATGGGCAGCGTCGAGCCTTACTTCCTCGATATCGCCTGAGCCGCGATCGCGGTTTCAAAACCGCTCAGCGCTTCAATACCGATCGATAACGCCGGCTGCATGGCACCTTGGTGCCGTCGCGCATCACCAGCCGTGCATCGCCGGTTTCCAGTGGTTCGATTTCCGCGAGGCAGTCGAGATTGACCATGTAGCTGCGATGCACGCGCACGAAGCGCGCCGGATCCATGCGCGGCTCGATCCCGGCCATGGTCGCGCGCAGCGGATATTCGCGGCCGCGTACGCGCAGGTTCACGTAATTTCCGGAGGCCTGCAGTACTTCGATGTCGTTGGCCGCGACCAGGAATTCCTTGCCCAGCTTGCGCACCAGAAAACGCTCGGGCCGGTCGATCGGCTCCAGCGCAGGACCTTCGCCCTCATCCGGCGCATCGAGCAGGCGCGCTTCGCCCTGCAGACGCACCAGCAACAAGTTGTAGGCACCGGCGATCAACAAGATGCCGAGGTAGGAGCGCCAGTCCTTGAGATATTCGTAACCGAGCTCACGCGGCCAGTAGCCGAAATCGTAGATTCCGCCCTGTATCGAATAGGCGAGCTTGCGCAGGCCGACCATCGCGGTGACGTGCACCACGCTGAATACCAGACTGGCAAGAAAATGCCAGGGCAGGTTCTTGCGCAGGGAACCGATGTAAAGCGGGAAGCGTCGTTCGAATGCAATCACCGCCGGCACCAGCGCCAGCAGAACGAGGTTGCTCGACCATTCCCAGACCACTGGCTCCCAGGTGGCGAAATCCAGCTTCACCCGCTCCACATCCAGCTCTACGATCACCGAGTTCAGGCTGGCCTGCAGCACGAAGTAGAGGATCCAGAAACCGGTTTCGCAAAACCGTCGATAGGGTTGGTAGCGTTCGAGCAGGGAGCGGGCGTCGGTGGTCATCGGCGCATTTTAAGGTTTCGGACGTGGAAACGGTTCCTCGATTCATCCCTGGCCGCCGCCACTCGTCACTCCGGCCCGCCATCCGGCCCTCGTGGCTTGGGAGAAATCGCCGTCATCGCCAGGCTGGCCGTACACCACGGAGAGCCCCATGACCCGCCGCCACGACATCGACGCCCTGCGCGCCATCGCCTTCACCCTGCTGATCCTCTACCACCTGTGCATGCTCTATGTGTCCGACTGGGGCTGGCATATCAAGAGCCCGCATCAGGGCGAATGGCTGCAGTGGCCGATGCTGTTCCTCAACCGCTGGCGCATGGACCTGATCTTCCTGATCTCGGGCATCGCCTCCGCCTTCCTGATCAATCCCGACAAGGTCTGGAACTTCGTGCGCAGTCGCACCTGGCGGCTGTTCCTGCCGCTGCTGTTCGGCATGCTGGTGATCGTGCCGATCCAGCCTTACGTGCAGGGCGTGTCGAACCATCTGGTCGAGCCGGGCTTCGGGCAATTCCTCGTGCACTACTACAGCGGCCAGCGCTGGCCCGAACACGCCTTCGACGGCTGGGAGCACGGCTTCACCTGGAACCACCTGTGGTATCTCGCCTATCTGTGGATGTACACGCTAGCGCTCGCGCTGCTGGCCAAGCCGCTGGCTTCGCGTTTCGGCCAACGCCTCACTGCAGCGTTCACCGGATTGCGCGGCGCACGATTGCTCATCTACCCGGCGCTGCCCTTGCTGTTGTACACGCTGGTCTTGCAACCACTGTTCCCAGACAACGGCGACTTCATCCACGACTGGTATCGCAACGCGGCCTATTTCACCGTGTTTGTCTACGGCTACCTGATCGCGCGCAGCGACGGTTTCTGGGCGGAAGCACTGCGCCTGCGCCGCGTCAGCCTGACGATTGCGCTGTTGCTGTTCGTGCCCTATATCAGCATGGTCGCGCTGCTGCCCGAGGACTCACCGATCTGGCTGGCGGACGTGTTGTGGGTGCTGCGCAATTTCTACATCTGGACCGCGCTGCTGGCGATCCTCGGCTGGGCGCATGCACTGCTGAACAAGCCTTTCCGCTGGCTGCCCTGGGCGACCGAGTCGGTGTATCCCTGGTACATCTTCCACCAGAGCCTGATCGTGTTGCTGGCGTACTGGCTGATCCCGCTGAAGTTCGGACCGGTGCTCGAGCCTCTGCTGGTGCTCGCGGGAACTATCGCCGGTTGCTACCTGCTCAGTGAAGGTGCGAAGCGCGTGTCGTGGCTGCGACCCTGCCTTGGCCTGAAATCGCTGCCGAAAATTCGCAAGGAACCCATCGCGCTGGAAACAGGCAGCGCACAGGCCTGACCCTCCTCACACCCATCAACGCCCCGCGCCGGCCCGCAATGCCGAGCGCGGGGCCTGCAATGCCCGCTGCAGATTACTGCGGGCAGCCGCATCCAGACGCGCATGGAAGAACCCGCTCAGGAAAATCCGCTCCTTCGCGAGCAAGCCCTTGAGAAAGCGCCGACGATTGAATTCGAACAGCCAGCCCGGCAATTTGCCGCGATACTCGATGGCGATCGCGCGATGGTAGGCATCGAACACCGCCGGCTCGGCAGCAAGAATGGCCATGTCGCAGTCGAGAAACAGCGCGGCTTCGTCATCCACCTCGCCCACCGCCAATCGTCCATGTCGTGCAGTCAGGCGAATCAAGGCGGCGACACGCGCTCTGTCGACGTTCGCCTCCGGCAGGAATCGTCCAATCGCCGCCAACGCCAGCTCGGCACTGCGCTCTTCGTTGTCACGACGTCCGGCGGCATAGATCGCGTCGTGATAAAGGATCGCGAGGTAGATCTCCGCCGGCTGGCGCCAACCCGGCCCTGCCGCAACCAACGCAAACTGCCGCAGCACTTCCTCGACATGCGAAAAAGCGTGGTAGGCCCGCGGCGGCGTCGCATACGCCGCCTGCAACTCGGCAACAAGCGCCGAGGGCAGCGGCAGCGGCGGATCGACTAGCAGGGTCATGGTTCGTTCGCAGGCCAGTGAGGATGGATGGTGGCGGCGGGTGACAGGACGATGCCGCTAAGTCACGATATATCCCGCCAGCATCAGCGGCAAACCCAACCCAAGGAGAGCGACATGGCAAAGGGAATGGAACAGAAAAAGGAAGCGAAGAAGAAGCCGGCCAAGACCCTGAAGGAAAAGCGCGCCGACAAGGCCGCGAAAAAAGGCGGCTGAGCCACTCCTCGCTGCACCGATCCGGGACGCGAGCCCGCGCGGCGGCCCTATCCGGGGCCGCCGATGTCCCACCAGTCAGCGCAGAAGACGCCATCGGCCACCATGACGATGAGGCATGATGGCGGCTCGCTCTCGCACAAGAATCGCTATGGAAACCGACGCTTCACCTGCCGCGCTGTCGCCACTGAGCCTGATCCAGGCGCGCATCCTGGGCTGCCTGATCGAAAAGGAAGCGACCACGCCGGAAGCCTATCCGCTCACTGCGAATGCCGTCGTCCTGGCCTGCAACCAGAAAAGCAATCGCGAGCCGCTGATGGAGCTCGAAGCCGGTGAAGTCGGGCATGCCTTGCGCGAAATGGAAAACCTCGGCCTGATCAAATCCGTGCACGGCGCGCGGGCACAACGCTACGAACATCGCTTCAGCCACATGTATTCGGTGACGCTGCGGCAACAGGCCCTGCTCTGCGTGATGCTGCTGCGCGGTCCGCAGACGGCCGCGGAATTGTTCAGCCGCAGCGAACGCCTCGGCGCCGCACCGGACCTCGACGACGTCCGCCAGCGCCTCGATCGCCTCAGCCAGCGCAGTCCGGCGCTGGTGGTCAATATTGGCCGCGGCAGCGGTCAACGCGAAGACCGCTACATGCACCTGCTGGGCGGTCCGGTCGATGCCGAACTGCTGATCCAGAACATCAAGGCGACGAGTCCGGGCAGCGAACGCGGCGGACTCGAAGCCCGCGTCGAGGCGCTGGAAGCCGACCTCGCCGCCCTGCGTGCGCAACTGGCCGAGCTGCGCAACCCGGCCGCCTGATCGCTGTCAGGCGACGCTGCCGGCGGCTTGCTTTAAACTGCAGCCCATCGACGAGGAAATTCCGTGGCCAAGCCCAACTACCAGTTCGAAAAGCGTCAGCGCGATATCGCCAAGAAGAAAAAACAGGACGAGAAGCGCCAGCGCAAGCAGTCCAAGGACGAAACCGACGCGCCCGCAGAAGACGGCGCAGCGGCTCCTGCCGACAACGCCGACAGTCCTACCGGATAACGTCCACACCGGCACCGAGTCGATCTGAACCAGGACGCCCACGCCGCCGATGAAGATCGAACTCACGCCGATTGCCCATGTCCTTGGTGGCCGCGATGCGGTCGAGGACGATCACTGGGGCGAAGTCACTGCGACCATCGTGATGGACTGCGATCGGTTTTCTCCAGATGCGATCGCCGGGCTGGAATCGTTCTCGCACCTGATCGTCGTCTACAGCTTCCACCAGGTCGATCCGGGCAAGATCGAAGTAGGGTCGCGCCATCCGCGCAACAATCCGGCCTGGCCGAAGATCGGTATTTTCGCCCAGCGCGGCAAGAACCGTCCGAACCGCATCGGCGTATCGACCTGCCGGATTCTCGGCATCGAAGGCTGCAACATCCACGTGCAAGGCCTCGATGCCATCAATGGCACGCCGGTGCTCGATCTGAAACCGCACATGTCGGGCTTCGAACCGCAGGGCGAAATCCGCGAGCCGGAATGGGCGCAGGAACTGATGAAGGATTATTGGTGAGTGGACCGCGCCGCGTGAAATCCTAGGCGTCGTCGCGCCAACTCTTCGCGCCGAGAAACACCAGACGCAATTGCCGCACGAAATTCTCGACCAGCTCGCGCTCGCGTTTCGGTTGCCGCGGCGGCAGGTCGAGGATGTCGGACGCGGCATTGAGCATCGTCGTCACCACCAGCCCGCAGATCATCTGCAGGGTTGCCGTCGACAGATCGGGCAAGGTGCCCAGCGCGCGCAAGTCCTGCGCCATTTCCGAAGCGAAATGACTTTCTTCGGTGCGGATCGCCTTGCGTATCACTGGCGAGCCGCCGCCGCGCTCACCGGCGATGAAAGAAAATTCCAGCCGGTGTTCCTCTACGTAGCGCTGATAGATCTGCACCGAACTGCGCAGCATGTCGGTCGGCGGAATGCCGTCGCGGCGCGCTTCGCGCAGCAGGCGCCGCAAGGTCACGCCACCCTCTTCGACCAGGGCCAGGCCGAGCTCGTCGAGGTCCTTGAAATGACGATAGAACGAGGCCGGGACGACGCCGGCCTCGCGGGTGATCTCGCGCAGGCTGAGCGAAGTGAAGCCTCGGCCCTGCCCGATCAGCGCCAGCGCACCAGCCATCAAGTGCGCGCGGGTGCGCTGCTTGCGCTCTTCGCGGCTTTCCGGGGCGTCGGTGTCACGACGACTGATGGCGGCCTTGCTGATGGTCAACCCGTTCTCCTGCGCCATCCCTGACGATGCCTCGTCGACGCGGGCAAGTATAGGCGCGTGCCGGGGATTTGATCCGGCGGAGTGACTGCTCTATTCTTTTCAGTAAACATTCGTTTACTTAAAAAGCGGAGCCCGTTGTGGCCAAACTTTCCCCCACCCTGTCAGCCGCCCGCGCGCCGCGCCTCTGGCAAAGCCGGCTGCTGTCGCCACTCAACGATGTCCGCGCCTGGGACAGCCTCATCGCGACGGTAAACCCGCTGTGGTCGCTGAGCGAGCCGCGCGCCCGAGTGGTCAAGCTGGTTGACGAGGCCGAGGGCGTGCGCAGCCTCTGGCTCAAACCCAACGCTTGTTTCCGCGGTTTTCGTCCCGGCCAGCACGTGCTTCTTGATCTCGAGATTGACGGCGTGCGCCAGTCCCGCTGTTTCAGCTTCTCGCAGGCGCCGCACCGCGATGGGCTGTTGCGCCTGACCATCAAACGCAAGGATCAGGGCGTCGTCTCCGTCGCTGCCCACGCGCTGAAGCCGGGCCAGATCCTGCGTATAAGCCAGGCGCAAGGGCATTTTTCGCCAAAAGCCGGCAACGGGAAGTTGTTGCTGCTTGCTGCCGGCAGTGGCATCACGCCGATGCTTTCGATCCTGCAGGATCTCGCAAAAAACACGCCCTCGCGCGACGTCGTGTTGCTGCAAAGCTTTCGTGGATCCGACGAAGTCATCTTCCGCGACGAACTGGATTCGCTCGCCACAGCCTGGCCGAACCTCACCCTACTCCGCCAGGACACCCAAACACAGCAACGACTCGACGCGAAACAACTCGCCGCACTCGTTCCCGACTGGCAGCAGCGCGAAGCCCTTCTCTGCGGCCCGGATGGCTTCATGGCCTGGATCGAGACGATGTACGCCGAAGCAGGACTCGCCGGGCAACTCCAGAGCGAAAGCTTCGGACGGCGCACGCGACCGAGCGACACGAACGCCGGCACGCATTCGATCCATTGCGAAATAACCGAACAAGTGTTTACTGCTTACCCCGGCGCCAGTCTTCTCGATGCCGCCGAAGCCGCCGGCCTGCAGCCGCGTTTCGGCTGCCGTCGCGGCATCTGCCGCACCTGCCAATGCCGAAAACTCAGCGGCAGCGTCAGCAACCTTTTGACTGGGCAAAGCTCAGGCCCTGGAGAAGAGCTGATCCAGCTCTGCATCTCCAGCGCTCTCGGCGACGTCGAGCTCGCCCTGTGATTTCCCGGAGATCGAAATGAGCAACGCACTATCGATGGATGCGACCCGCTTGGACGAATTCCAGGCGGAACTCGATGCACTGCGCCTGGATGTCCTGAAGAAAATCGGCGACGACGATGCACGCCACATCCTGCGCATGCGCAGGATTGTGCAAGCCTGTGCGATCGGCGGTCGCAGCCTGCTGATGTTCGGCTTCGGGCCCATCAGCTGGATTCTTGGCGTGATCGGGCTGTCTCTGGCCAAGATCCTCGAGAACATGGAGATCGGCCACAACGTCATGCACGGCCAATACGACTGGATGAACGACCCATCGCTGAACTCACAAACCTACGAATGGGACATCGTCTGCGACGGCGAACACTGGCGACATTCGCACAACGTCGAACACCACGACCACACCAACATCCTCGGCAAGGATCACGATTACGGCTACGGCCTCCTGCGCCTGACCAGCGAGCAGCGCTGGTCGCCGAGCAGTCTGCTGCAGCCGCTGTGGTATCTGCTGCTCGCGGCGAATTTCCAGTGGGGTGTCGCAGTACATGACATCAAGATCGGCCGCTTTCTCAAGGGTCGCATGCCGCGCGCGGAATTCGCGCAGCGCATGCAACCCTTCCTGCGCAAGGCTGGCTACCAGCTGTTCAAGGACTACCTGTTGTTCCCGGCAATTGCGCTTTGGCATTGGCCGCGCGTGTTGTTGGGCAATCTGCTCGCCAACCTGATCCGTAACCTGTGGACGAACGCGATCATCTTCTGCGGCCATTTCACTGCCGACGCCCAGGTTTTCATGCGCGACGACGTCCGTGACGAAACCCGCGGCCAGTGGTATCTGCGCCAGATCCAGGGCTCAAGCAATCTCGAGGGCGGGCGCTGGTTCCATCTGCTTACCGGCCACCTCAGCCACCAGATCGAGCATCACCTGTTTCCGGATCTGCCGGCACCGCGCTATACCGAAATCGCCCCGCGCGTGCAGGCGATCTGCAGCAAGTACGGCGTCCACTACAACACTGGCGGTTTCTGGCGGCAGTATTTTGGCGTGCTGGCGCGCATCCTCAAGTACGCGTTGCCGAATCGGCGGGCGGCTGAGCTCGTCGCTGGCTGAAGCGACGACCCGGAGCCCTTTCGCATCGCGAGGCAGCAGCGAGAGCGGACGTGCCCTGCCTCATGCGAAAATCCCCGCATGAGTGTTTCAACCACGCCCCGCCTCGCCATCATCGGCGGTGGCCCCGCCGGCTTGATGGCTGCCGAAACCGCGCGCGCGGCCGGCATCGAGGTCGATCTCTATGACGGCAAGGGTTCGGTCGGCCGCAAGCTGCTGATCGCCGGCAAGGGTGGGCTCAACCTCACACATTCGGAAGCCTTTGAAGATTTCGCGGGTCGCTACGGCGCGCGTCGCAAAGAGATCGCAGGCTGGCTTTCGCAATTCGATGCCACAGCCTTGCGCGACTGGGCGAAAGAACTTGGCATCGAGACTTTCATCGGCAGCTCCGGCCGCGTGTTCCCTGTCGATCTCAAGGCGGCGCCGCTGTTGCGCAGTTGGGTGCGTCGTCTTCGCGACGCCGGCGTGCGCTTCCACATGCAGCACACCTGCCTGGGTTGGGATGATGCCGGCGCGCTGCGCATGCGCACGCCCGATGGCGAACGATCGATCAACGCAGACGCGGTGTTGCTCGCACTCGGCGGCGGCAGCTGGCCGCAGTTGGGTTCCGATGGCGCCTGGTTGCCCTGGTTGCGCGAACGCGGCGCCGATATCGCCGCGCTGCAACCGGCCAATTGCGGCTTCGACGTCGGCTGGAGCGACATTTTTTCGCAGCGTTTCGCCGGGCATCCAATCAAGCCGGTCGTGATTTCCTGGATCGATGAGAACGGCGAACAGAAAAAGCTGCAAGGCGAGTTCGTCGCCACCACCACCGGCATCGAAGGCAGCCTGATCTACGCGATTTCAGCTGCGCTGCGCGAAGCAATCAATCGCGACGGCTCGACGCATATCTCTCTCGATCTCGCACCGGGCCGCGAGTTACCGCGCCTGCGCCAGGATCTCGCGCGACCGCGTGGTGGACGCTCGCTGACGGAGCACCTGCGTCGCTGCGCCGGCATCGAAGGCGTCAAAATGGGGCTGCTGTACGAATTGCTGAGCAAGACGCAGATGCTGGACCCGGACGCGCTGGCCGCGGCGATAAAATCGCTGCCGATAACATTGCAGCGCCCGCGCCCGATCGCCGAGGCGATCAGCAGCGCCGGTGGCGTGCGTTTCGAAGCGCTGGATCCGCGCCTGATGTTGAAGAACCTGCCCGGCGTCTTCTGCGCTGGCGAAATGATCGATTGGGAAGCGCCGACGGGGGGCTATCTGCTCACCGCGTGTTTTGCGAGCGGGAAGATCGCGGGGCGCGGGGCAGCGGAGTGGTTGCGCGGGAGATAACCCAGCAATGCGGACGATTTCGCGGCTTGCGCCGCTCCTACATCGCTCCGATGGGTTACCAGTCCGTGCGCTGCGGCAGCAGGCCGCGCAACTCCGCTTCGGAAAGATTGCGCCAAGTGCCAGCCTTGAGATGGCCCAGCGTGACATTGACGATGCGCACGCGCCGCAGCTGCGTCACTTTGTAACCGAGCGCCTCCGACATCAGGCGGATCTGCCGGTTCAAGCCCTGCGTGAGAATGATCGAGAAGCCAAATTTGGCGATGCGCCGCACCTTGCAGGGCTTGGTCATCTGCCCGTGGATGCGTACGCCGCCAGCCATGCCGCGCAGGAATTCATCGGTCACCGCCTTGTTCACGCCGACCAGGTATTCCTTCTCGTGGTTGTTTTCCGAACGCAGGATCTCGTTGACGATGTCGCCGTTGCTGGTCAACAGGATCAGGCCTTCGGAATCCTTGTCGAGACGGCCAATCGGGAAAATTCGCTGCTGGTGGCCGACAAAATCGACGATGTTGCCCTTGACGTGCGCTTCGGTCGTGCAGGTGATGCCGGTCGGTTTGTTGAGCGCGATATAGACGTGCTTCTTCGCGCCTGGCGCGCGCTTGCGCAACTCCTGCCCGTCGATGACGACCTTGTCGCCCTCCTCCACCTGCGCGCCGACGCCCGGCCGCTGGCCGTTGAGCAGGACGCGCCCCTCGCTGATGAGCCGGTCGGCCTCGCGTCGCGAGCAGAAACCGGACTCGCTGATGTGCTTGTTCAATCGCATAGGGCGCGGATGCTGACATGGGGCGCCGGCCAAGTCATCCGCGCGGACAGCGTGTAACCCTCGGGTCCACGAACTGCCCGCTCGTTTTCCCGACCTCCGCGCAGCCAGAAATGATGACCTCCAGTCGCCATCAGGCGGCGCCATGGCACGGAAAATGCTTCCGACTCCCTGCCGCCGAAGGGAGCCAACCGCCATGAACAATGTCATCGCTTTTCCGGGCAAACCACGCGCCGATATCGAAATCGCGCTGCGCCAGATGCAACTGCTGCTGGCCGGCAAGCGTCAGGGCAGCGAATTCCGCAGCCTGAACGACGAAATCTGCCGCAGGCAGTCACTCACTGACGCCAAGCGGACGGCGACTTACCGCTGATTCCGAGGCGGGTCGCAGCTTGCGCCGCTCCCTCGGGCAACTTTCGGGCATCTGCGGGAAGGGCTCCGGCCCCGGCGAGAACGCCATCGCGGCTGAGGCCGCTCCCACAGATGCCCCTCCCTCGCGCCATCGGGCGCCCTCTCTCGATGCTGCGACGCGCGTTTTCTAGCGCCGGGCCAGCCTCGGCCAAGCCCAGACCAGAACCAGCAACGCCGGCAGCAAGGCCAATGCATGCCAGGCGGCAGTGGTGATCGGATCCCGGCTCAAGTCGAAGATCGCGGCACCCTGCAGGCCGCTATAAACCGCGGCGACGAAGATCAGTTCGAACGGCCGCGGATTGCGGCACAGCGCGCCAAGGGCCAGGCCCCAGAGCGAGATCGATGCGGTAATCGCCAATGCCGCCAGCGCGGCCCATGGATGGGTCGCGATCAGGCGCAGCAAGCCCGGAAACGCCAGCGCGACGGCCAACACGATCGCCACGACGGCACGTGCCGCCAGCAATCGCCAGGTGATGCCCGGCGCGGTGAATATCAGTGCCTCCGTGCCGCTGTCGCGATCGCGCAACACGCCGCGCGCGAGCACATCCAAGGGCAGCAACCAGGCGAGTGGCAATGCGACGAGCATGGCTGCCTGCGTACCGAAAACCTGTACGCCGCAGAGCACCAGCGCGATCAGCCACCAAGCGTTCGTGCGTTGCCGCAGCACCAGGCGCAATTCGGCGATCACCAGCGTGCCGAACAAACCGCGCGCGAATGGCGTGAGCAGACGATCCAGCAACACCAGGCGCCGACCCGCACCCGACCCTGCTCTCGCGGCCGCCGTACCGCGCGCAGCGGCACGATCAAGCCATGGTGCCGCGAGCAGCACGCCGGCCAGCGCCACTGCCAACCAAAGCAGGCGACCCAGCGCATCCATCGGTCGCACCTGCCAGGATTTCCATTCCAGCAACACCGGCGCCTTCTTGATCATGCGCACGCCGCCGCTGAAACCATAGGCCTGCGGTTTGCTTGTCTGCGGCTGCAGGCTGCGATGAAGTTCGCGCGCCATCACCACCACGCCGCTTGGATCGCCGACCCAGGCGTGTTCGGCATCCTTGGCCGCGGTCGGTGCGTTGAGCTGCGAAGCCGGCACCGAAATCATCACCACCCAGAGGATGAAGAACAGCACATTGCCGGCCGTGCGTCGCAACCAGGGCAGCAGGTCGAACCAGACCGCGAGCATCGCGGTGATCGCCAGACTCGGAATGCTCAACAGCAGCACCGGCTTGATCAGTTCGAACAGGTTGATCGCCGTGTCTTCGGCGCGTGTCATTTGCGCCACCAGGCCGACCAGCAGACCCACCGCCATGATCACGCCGAACACCGTCATGTGGCTGAGCCATTTCGCCAGCAGATAACCGCCGCGCGTCATCGGCGTTGCCACCAGCAATTGCCAGACGCGCGTCTCGATGTCGCGCACCAGCGTGCCGCGCACCAGATAGAACCCGCCCAGGCTGAGGAAGGTGCAGAACTGCAGCGCCAGCGCCAAGCCCACCCAGGCGCTGGAATATTTCCCGCGCTCACCGCCGGACAACGAGACCGTCACGTAACCGGCATCGACGGAGGGAAAGCAGGCCCACGTCGCCGCGATGACGATGCCGAGCACGACCCAGAAGCGGACGCTGCGCGTGCGCTCGCGCAGATCGGCGACGAGGATGGCGAGGAAGCGCTGCATCGCGGCCATATCAGTGCGCCACCGCGTCCGCACCGAGCAACCAGGTGTAGGCGTCCTCGAGTGTCGGCGATACCGCCTGTGCCTCGGGATGCGGGCGATCCGCGCTGATCACGCGCACCCGCACCCCGTCGGGGCGACGCAGCGAAGCGCAGACGGAAAATTTCGAACGCACGTCAGTCAGTTGTTCGGCCGGCAAGGTCCATTCCCAAGCCTGGCCTTCTGCCATCGCCAGCAATTTCTCCGGCGCCCCATGGAAACGCAGTCGCCCCGCCGACATCACCGCGATGGCCGTGGCGCTCGCTTCGATATCGGAAACGATATGCGTGGAAAGGATCACCAGGCGCTGGCCGGCGAGCTCGGTGAGCATGTGCCGGAAACGCATCCGCTCTTCCGGATCCAGTCCGACCGTGGGCTCGTCAACGATCAACAGGGTCGGATCGTTGAGCAATGCCTGTGCAATACCGACGCGCTGGCGCATGCCGCCGGAAAAATCGCCGAGGCGGCGGTCCGCGGCATCGCTCAAGCCGACCAGCGAGAGACACGACTCGATCCGTGCCTTGGCGTCCGCACCGGTGAAGCCTTTCACTGCGGCGAGAAACGCGAGGAATTCGCGCGCGCTCAGCGCCGCGTAAACGCCGAAATCCTGGGGCAGATAACCCAGTGCAACACGCAGGGCGTCGGGCTCCTTGACGATGTCGACACCATTCCAGGTCACCTGACCTGCGCTGGGCCGCGCCAGGGTTGCGAGGATCCGCATCAGCGTGGATTTGCCGGCGCCGTTCGGGCCAAGCAGGCCGAGAATGCCCGGCCCTAACTGCAAGCTCAGGTCGGACACCGCCTGATGCCCACCCGGATACCTATAACTCACTGATTGCAAAGACAGTTCACAGGCAGCCACGGCATTCCCCAATCTGGAGGGCGTAGCGAGTGCTGTCGCCCATGTGCTGGTACTATAGTTACCTATAACACCTAAGCACATGGGCCAAAAGACAGGGCCCTGGGAATTTCCAGCGGGAGCGAGCTCAGCCCAGCGGGCGCACGCGGATGTTGCGGCCCTTGATCTTGCCGACCTTCAGCCGCTCCAGAGCCTTCTTGGCAAGATCACGACGGATCGCGACATAGGTGCGGGTATCGAAAGTGTCGATCTTGCCCACCGCGTCGCCCGGCAAACCCGCCGCTCCGGTGAGCGCACCGAGGATGTCGCCGGGCCGGACCTTGTCCTTGCGCCCGCCATCGACGATCAGCGTCGTCATCGTCGCCTTCAGAGGATCCTTGCCGGAGCGCTCGGCGAGATTGATCCGCACCCATTTCGCCGTCGAACCCATCTTCTGTTCGATGCCGGCGACACGGCCGATTTCTTTCGGCGCCACCAGACTCAGCGCCAGCCCCTTCTGCCCCGCCCGACCAGTGCGGCCGATGCGGTGCGTGTGCGTGTCGGCATCGCTGGCGAGTTCGTAACTGATCACCGCCGGCAGATTCTTGATGTCCAGACCGCGGGCCGCGACATCGGTCGCCACCAGCACCGCGCAGCTGCGGTTGGCGAATTGCACCAGCACTTCGTCGCGATCGCGTTGCTCGAGGTCGCCATGCAGCGCTAGCACCGAATAACCGCGCTGCGCCAATTGCTCGGCAACATCCTGGGCATCGCGCTTGGTATTGCAGAACACCGCTGCCGATTCCGGCCGATGCTCGCTGAGCAACTGCGCCAACGCATCGGTTTTGCGCGGCGTATCGACCTCGAAGAACAACTGCTCGATCTCGCCGTCCGCGTGTTCGGTATCGACCGTCACCTCCACCGGCGTGCGCTGGAATTTACCGCTGATCGCGCGGATCTCCTCCGGATACGTCGCGGAAAACAGCAGCGTCTGCCGCGTCTTCGGCGCCTGCGAAACGATGCCGGCGATAGCCGCTTCGAACCCCATGTCGAGCATGCGGTCGGCTTCGTCGAGCACCAGCATCAGCAGCGCATCGAGCTTGAGCGCACCGTTGTCCATCAGCTCCTGCACGCGTCCGGGCGTGCCGACGACGATATGCGGCTCGTGCACCAGCGAAGCCAGGTGCGGACGCAGCGGAATGCCGCCGCAGAACGTTGAAATCTTGATGTTGGCGATCGGCCGCGCCAACCGGCGGATTTCCTTGGTGACCTGGTCGGCCAGTTCCCGCGTCGGGCAAAGCACCAGCGCCTGCACGCGGGCGATGGCCGGATCGAGGCGCGACAGCAGACCCAATCCGAACGCCGCAGTCTTGCCACTGCCGGTGCGGGCCTGGGCGATCACGTCGCGGCCTTCGAGGATGGGCGGCAGGCTGCCAGCCTGGATCGGTGTCATCGCCGCGTAGCCGAGATCGGCCACGCCTTGCAGCAGCGCGGGTTGCAGTCGGAGAGAGGAAAATTCAGTCATGCGCGATTGTCGCATGAAGCGCTTTGACGGCTGGCTCTAGCCGGGCCATTGCTACCCAGGCTCAGAACCGCGGGTGGCTCAGCTGCAGGAAAAACGCCGAAAGCACCTTCGGATCGATCAGCACGGTGAACACCACGCCATACGCCGCGCCCCAGAGGTGCGCACTATGGTTCACGTTGTCCTTGCCGCGCCGGTCCATGTAGATCGAATACGCGGTGTACAACACGGCAAACACGATTGCCGGGATCTTGATCGCCATGTACAGATAGATCGACGACCACGGATCGCGCAGGATGAAGGCGAACAGCACCGCCGACACCGCGCCGGACGCGCCGAGGCTGCGGTATTCGGAATTGCCGCGATTCTTCAGGTAGCTCGGCAGGATCGAAAGAATCAGCCCGAGCACATAGAAAAGCACGAAGCCCAGTTCGCCCAGCCGTTGATCGTAGAACGGCTCGACAGCACGCCCGAAGAAATACAGCGTGAGCATGTTGAAGAACAGATGCTGGAAGTCGGCGTGGATCAGGCCGTAGCTGACCAGGCGATACCAGTCGTTGTCGCGGGAAATCGCCGGCGGCCAGAGGATAAGGGCCTCGCGCATCGACGTCTGATTGAACGCGAGGAACGAAATCGCGCAGGTAATGGCGATGATGATCAGAGTGGACGACAGCATGCTTGACCTTGTTCCGCGTGGCGGCCGGAAATTTCCGGTCGCGTATTCAAGCACACAGGCGCGTCGCCCTGCACTTCAACTCATCAGCTGATAAGGCCCGCCTTTTTCCAGCGCCCGCTGATAAGCAGGCCGGGCATGGATGCGCGCGAGCCAGTCCATCAGCTTCGGGCGGCTGGCGTCGAGGCCGCCACGCGATGCCGCGGCTTCGAGCGGAAAACTCATCTGGACATCGGCAGCGCTGAACTCCGCGCCGGCGAACCACGCCGACTTGCCCAGCTCGCCTTCCATGAAATCCAGATGCGTCTTTATCTGTGGACGAACGAAGGAATCCATCACCTTGTCGGCGATCGCGCGCGCGATCGGCCGCACGAAAAAAGGTGCCGGCGCCGAGCGTACCCGCGCGAAGATCAGGCTCATCAGCAGCGGCGGCATCGCCGAGCCTTCCGCGTAGTGCAACCAATAGGTGTAGCGCAATCGTTCCGGTGTCCCTGCTGCCGGCGCAAGACGACCTTGGCCATATTTGTCGACCAGGTACTCGACGATCGCGCCCGATTCCGCCACCGTCTGCCCGTCGTCGGTAATCACCGGTGACTTGCCCAGCGGGTGCACCGCGCGCAGTGACGGCGGTGCCAGCATCGTCACGGCGTCGCGCTCGTAACGCTTGATCTCGTAAGGCAGGCCCAGTTCCTCGAGCAACCAGAGCACGCGTTGCGAACGCGAGTTGTTGAGATGGTGGACGACGATCATGGTGAAAACCCTGCGTGGACGAATCGACAAGGTACGCCATCACGCCATGATTTGGATGCAACCCACGTCGCCGGCCGGAAACCCGCTACCCGGCAGCAAGGGATCAGTCCACGCGCATCCGCGTGATCTGCTCGTCCTTGTCGCGCCACACGCCATTCATCCACTGCTGGAAGCGCGCGCGAAAAGGCCTGTCGCTCTCGTAATCGCCAGCGAGGAATTCGGCGGGAATTGCCCGTTGCCGAACCTGCACGCGCACCTCGGGAACGCGATTGGCCATCAGATCGAACATCGTCGGTTTGCCGCCCGGATACACCAGGGTGACGTCAACGATCGAATGCAACGCGCTACCCATCGCATCAAGCACGAATGCCACGCCGCCAGCCTTGGGCTTGAGCAGGTGCGCGAACGGCGACAATTGCCGCGCGTGCTTTTCCGGCGTGAAGCGCGTGCCCTCGACGAAGTTCATCACCGACACCGGCATGTCGCGGAATTTTTCGCAGGCGCGGCGCGTGGCGATGGTGTCCTGACCGGCGAGTTCTGGACGCTTGGCCAGCATTTCCTTGCTGTAGCGCTTCATGAAGGGGAAATCGAGCGCCCACCAGGCCGGACCCAGCAGCGGCACCCAGATCAGCTGGCTCTTGAGGAAAAAGCGCAGGAAAGGAATGCGACGGTTGAACACTTTCTGCAGCACCGGGATATCGACCCAGCTCTGGTGGTTGGCGAACACCAGGTAATGTCCGTCGGTCTTCAGATCCTCCAGCCCCTCGATCACGAATTTCGTGCGCGTGAACAGGCCGAACAAAGCGCTGTTCACCGCGATCCAGCTTTCCGCCAATCCGACCAGCACGTGATTGCACGCGCGCCGGAACGCCGGCAGCGGCAACAACCATTTAAAAAATGCCACGACGAACAAGGGCAGCGTATGCGCCAACGTGCTGAGCGCGATCAGCAGAGCGACCAGAGGCAGGCGGAGAAACAGGGGCAGGAAGGCGAACATGGACACGGGTCCTGACGATGCAGCGGCGATTATCGCCCGAAGCCCAAGGATTTTTCTTCCGCTGATGGCGCTTGCACAATCGCGGCCTGCATTCAAGGCAGCTCGCAACGGCCATCGCGACAGGCCTGCGCCTGTTTCTGCGCACGCCTCGCCGCCCAGCGCAGCAGCAGATCGAAAGCATTGGTGAAGCCAATCCGCGACAAGCCCATGCGGTGGTCCGCCACCCACGGATACAGTCGATCCCAGAGCGGCCGCAACCAACGATTCGACCACAGCTGCGCCATCGCTTCGATACCGACTTCACGGTACGCGAGCACGAAGACATCCATGCCGATGAACCAGCGCCCAGCCGCATCGCGGGCATGGATCAGCCGCATCATGTCGGCCCTGGCGATACCGGCGCGAGCCGCGTCGATATCGGCGAAATCCACGTCGGAGCAATCCACCAGGTGCAGACGATCGTGCTGGTCGTAGTCCTTGATCGCATGCATTTCCTTCGTGCACAGCGGGCAGCCGGCATCGTAGAAAATCGTCAGCGGAAAACGGGCAACGACAGCGCTCATTTGCCGCCGCCATCGCGCAGCAGTTTCTGGATGCGGCTGCCGAGCTTCATTACCTGCATCAAGGTCGACGGCTCCAGCCGCAGCATTTCCTCGCCCCAGGCCGACATCGTGGTCATCAGCGTCAACGTCTCCTTGATCCGCAATTGGGTGTTGCGATCCTCGCGGGAAAATGCCGGATCGGCCACGCAATCGCCGAGCACCGCGATGGTCGGATCGAATTCGCGCGACTTGCGCTCGCGCGTCACCGTGCGGAACAACTCCCAGACGTCCTTGCCGGTGTCGTAGTGATCGCGACGATCCCCGAGCAGGTGCACCACCTTCACCAGGTTGTAGCTGAGCAACTCGCGCAGGCTGTTGCTGACGTTCGAACGCGCGACCACCAGGATCTCGGCGATTTCATCGGCCGGCATCGGCCGCCCGGAAAGAAACAGCAGCGCGTGGATCTGCGCGACGGTGCGGTTGACGCCCCAGCGCGAACCCATTTCGCCCCAATGCAGGACGAAACGCCGGCTCACGGGAGTCAGGCGGTCGGCGGCGGTCGGGTTGGAAGCAGGGATCGGATCGATGCTGCTCATGGTGGGATTCCCGCGAATCTGCGCTTGCCCGGATCGTATTTTGGTCATATATTTCTGTCAAGACAGAAATAACTGACGAGAGTCGCAGGCAGTCCATGGATCAAGCCGACCTCCCTCATGCGCGCCGCGCCGTCGTCCTGGTCCTGGGCGGCTCCGGCTTTATCGGCCGGCATGCGGTCACTGCTCTGCTGGCGCGGGGCGCGCAAGTCATCATCGGTAGCCGCCAGCCCGGACGCATTGATCGCAAACTGCCCGAGGGCGCCCTGGCCTGCCTGCGCCGGCAAGCCCGCCTTGAAGAACTGCAGACGCCTGACGATTGGGCCGCCGCGCTCGAAGGCATCGATGCCGTGGTCAACTGCGTCGGCATCCTGCGTCAGCGCGGGCGCGAAACCTATCAGCGTGTCCACCACCACGCGCCCGCAGCGCTTGCCGAAGCTTGTCGGCAACGCCAGCTGCGGCTGATCCACGTGTCGGCATTGGGACTGAACCATCCGGCGCGCAGCCGCTTCCTGCGCTCAAAAGTCGATGGCGAAGCCGCGTTGCGTGCCAGCGGCGCCGATTGGCGGATCGTCCGGCCGTCGTTGCTTGATGGTGACGGCGGCTATGGCGCGCTGTGGATCCGGCGCGTCGCGCACTGGCCGATCCAGTTGCTGCCGGCCGATGCCGTCGGCCAGATCGCCGCGCTCGATGTCGGCGAACTCGGCGAAGCCCTCGCCCATCTCGCGCTGCGCATCGAAACGACAACACCCGACGATCGTGATCGCGAATTCGATCTCGGCGGACCCGACCAGCGCACCCTGTCCGACTACATTGCAGCGATCCGCCGCCTGCATCACGACAAGCCCGCGCGCTGCCTGCGCGTGCCCAGCCTGCTCGCGCGCCTGGGTAGTCACGTCTGCGACCTGCTGCACTGGACGCCGTTTTCATTCGGCCATTGGGAGCTGCTGCGCCACGACAACTGCCCGCAGCGCAATCGCCTGCCGGAATTGCTCGGCCGCGCCCCGCGCGCAATCGGTGCGGCGCCCGCAGGCGCGGACATGGCCGCGACTCCATCAATTCACGATGATCATGAAGTCGCGGTCATGCCCGCCCCCATGGGCGAATGACCTCCCCAACCATCCTCACTATTCCCCACGCGCATCCGCAGGCATCATCGCGCTTCCACACGACCAGGCGCGCCCATGATCCGTCCTCTTTGTCTCGCGTTGACGCTCGCCCTCGGCGCCATCGCCAGCGCCCACGCCACCGATGCACCGCTGAGCACCGTGGCCGAACGCTCGGGCTTCCTCAAGACCGGCCGCTATGACGAAGTGATCGCGCTCTGCGCCGCGTTCCAGAAGACATATCCGGACGCCGTGCGCTGCATCGATTTCGGCCGCACGCCGGAAGGCCGACCGATGAAAGCGCTGATCGTCTCGCGCAGCGGCGCTCTTACTGCCAAACAAGCAAGCGACCGCGGCCTGCCAGTGCTGCTGATCCAGGGCGGCATCCACGCCGGTGAAATCGATGGCAAGGACGCCGGCTTCCTCGCGCTGCGCGAAGCCCTCGAGAGCAAGGCCGCGAAAGGCGCGCTGGAAAAACAGGTGCTGATCTTCGTGCCGGTGTTCAACATCGACGGCCACGAACGCTTCGGAAAATGGAATCGCCCGAACCAGCGCGGCCCCGAGGAAATGGGCTGGCGCACCACCGCACAGAACTACAACCTCAATCGCGATTACGTCAAAGCCGACGCGCCGGAAATGCAGGCGATGCTGCGCCTGGTCAATCAATGGGATCCGCTCGCCTATATCGACCTGCATGTCACCGACGGCGCCAAGTTCCAGCACGATGTCGCGATCCAGGTCGAACCGGTCAATTCCGGCGACCCGGAATTCCGTAGGGACGGCCTGGCATTGCGCAGCGCGGTGATCGCCGATCTCAGCGCGCAGGGTTCGCGGCCGGTAGCGTTCTATCCCTCGTTCAACGTCGGCGACGATCCAAGCTCCGGCTTCACCGACGGCGTCGCGACGCCGCGTTTCTCCACCGGCTACTTCCAGTTGCGCAACCGCATGGCGATGCTGGTCGAAACGCATTCGTGGAAGGACTACCCGACCCGCGTGCGCATCACCCACAACACCATCGTCTCCCTGCTCAACCAGGTCGCGACGCACGGTGCGAGCTGGCTCAAGGATGCGCATGCCGCCGACGCGCGCGCGATGACGCTGGGCGGGAAAAACGTGGCACTCGACTACGTCGCTTCCGACAAGGTCCGCGATATCGATTTCCTCGGCTACGAATACACGCGCACGCTTTCGGATATTTCCGGCGCGCTGATGACGCGTTACGACGAGAGCAAGCCGCAGGTCTGGCACGTCGGACTGCGCGACGACATCCATCCCGGCACGCAAGTCATTGCGCCGGAGGCCGGTTACATCGTCCCCGCCGCGCACGCCGCCTGGGTCGGCGAAAAACTCCGGCTGCATGGAATTTCTTTTCGCGCAATCACCGCTTCGCTGCACAAGGCCGATGTCGAAACCTATCGCGCCAACAAAACCGACATCAGTGGGCAATCCGTCGAAGGCCACCAGCGCGTGAATGCGCAGGGCAGTTGGAAACCCGAACAGCGCGAGATCGGCGCAGGCGCCTTGTTCGTGCCGATCGCGCAGGCGAAAGCGCGGCTGGTGATGACCTTGCTGGAACCGCAGTCGGGCGATTCGCTGGTCGCCTGGGGCGAATTCAACAATGCCTTCGAGCAGAAGGAATACATGGAGGACTACGTTGCCGAGGACGTCGCGCGCGAACAACTCGCCGCCGATCCCGCGCTCGCTGCCGAATTCAAGCAAAAACTCGCCAGCGATCCGGGCTTCGCCAAGAGTCCGGCGGCGCGCCTGCAGTTTTTCGCGCGCCGGCATTCGTCCTGGGACGAGCGCTACAACCTCTACCCCGTGCTGCGCACCGCCACCGCGCCGCGCTGACGCATGAAGACGCAACTCGGACACTACGGCATCGTCGCCGAACTCGGTCGCGGTGGCATGGGCGTGGTCTACAAGGCGTTCGAGCCGTCGCTGGATCGCTACGTCGCGATCAAGGAATTGTCGGCGGCGCTGTCGCACGATCCCGCGCTGGTCGAACGCTTCGTGCGCGAGGCGCGTTCGATGGCCGCGCTCAACGACCCGCACATCATCCAGATCCACTACATCGGCCAGGAAAACGAACAGGCGTATTTCGCCATGGAATTCGTCGACGGCGAAAGCCTGTCGACCCTGATCGAACGCGAAGGTCCGCTTGCGACAAGCGATGCGCTGAACCTGCTGCGCCAAGCCGCGCTCGGTCTCGCGACCGCGCACGAACACGGCGTCATCCACCGCGACATCAAGCCGGGCAACCTGCTGCTAAGCAAACGCGGCCAGCTCAAGATCGCCGATTTCGGCATCGCCCTCACCCAGCGCGACCTCAGCAAGAAACTCACCGCGACCGGCGACGTCGTCGGTACGCCCGGTTACCTGTCGCCGGAAGTCTGCCTGGGCAAGCCGGTGGACGAGCGCTCGGATCTGTTCGCGCTCGGTGTCGTGTTGTTCGAGATGCTCAGTGGCCGCCTGCCGTTCAATTCCGAAAGCCCGTTCAAGCTGATGCTCAGCGTGGTCGAGTCGGACATCCCCGATATCCGCACGCTCAATGCCAAGGTCGATGACACAACCGCGGAAATTCTCGGCAAGCTTCTCGCGAAAGAACCGGCCGCTCGTTATCAAAGTGCGAGGCAGTTGCTGGCCGCGCTCGCCGCGCATCCGTTGATCCAGCAAGGCGGCGACCTGCAGGTGCAGGCACGCCAGCCCAACGCTGCAGCGACGATGCTGGCGACACCGGGCCTGGCCAAAGCCGCGGCGCCATTGCCTGCGACTTCACTGGCGACGCCGAGCCCGCCGGCAACGCTTCCCGCGCAGGCGACGCAATCGACGCAGGCGATGTCGGAAAGAAAATCGCCGGGCAAAACTCTGCTTTGGGCTATTCCCGCAGCGCTGGCCGTCAGCGCACTCATCTGGACGCGATGGCATTCGACGACCGAAGTGCCACGGCCCGATGCGCTACCGGAAAATACGAGCGTCGCGACAACAGCGGCCGCGACGATTCCGGCAGTCGTCGCGACGAATGCTGCATCTCCAGCACCAACAGCGACCAAGGTCGAAACGCTGCCCGCGCCCACGAGCACGGTTTCGAAGCCCGTCGCGACGCCTGTGCCTGCGGCGGTTTCGCCTCCAGCCGCCGCGCCGACGACGAAGCCCGAGGTAGCGAAGGAAGAAAAAGCGAAGCCGTCCGAAGCGATGGAAAAATACGGCAACGTCTATGTCGGCGAGCACAACGAAACCGTCTCCGTCGCGCAGGTGGCTGGTAGTGATGTCGTCTACATCAAGATCGAGGGCGTCAACAATCCGCTCGACGGCCAGGTGATCCGCACCCAGGTCCGTCCCGCCGCCTATGAAGGCAAGGATTATTTCTTCCAGCATGACGGCAGTGACTACGTGATGCTGGTGATGCGCAAGCGCTATCCGGAAAACACCATGCTGGTCGAGTTGTACCTGCCCGGGCTCGGTGGCGACGGCGTCAAGCTGGCTTACGACGCGGAACAATCCCGAAAACTCGATACGGCGGCGCTGCGCGGGGAATATCACGCGGGGCGTTGATATTTCGATGAACTCGCCTAGGCATACAGCACATGTGCTGCGGGTCGCTGCTATTTAAATTGGTCGCTCCCGCGAAACTGGAAGCAGTTTCAGCGGCGAAGCCGCCCACCAAAAACTCGCCGGTCTGTCTACCGTCATCCCCGCGAAGGCGGGGATCCAGTGACTTGGCTCTTTGATCGTTTCTTCTGAAACACTGGAAAGCAAAGACACTGGATCCCCGCCTTCGCGGGGATGACGAAATCCCATATGCTTTTCCCGCTCACCGCTCACCGCTCACCGCTCACCGCTCACCGCCCACCACCTCAACAATTCAAATACTTCCAGTTCCGCACCTTGCCCTCGGCCAGCCACTCGATGGTCTGCGCGAGGCGGCGTTCGCGGGTCTCGGGGCGTTTGGCTTCGGCCAGCCAGTCGGTGTATTCGCGACGGTTGCTCGGGCTGAAAGCATCGAACGTCGCCTGCGCCTTGCGATTCTTCTTCAACGCCGCCAGCAGATCCTCGGGCACGACCGGTGCCGGTTTCGGCGTTGCAGCCTTGCTGCGGCGCGGTGTCTTCACGCCCTCCTCGTTGAGCTTCATCGCCTGCTTGATGTAGCCGGCGAGAATCTTATTCGAAGGCAGATCGGACAATTTGACGATGCGCCCGAACTGTCCCATCGCCTTGTCGTTGTCGCCCTCGGCCACCACCAGCTCGCTCTTCCAGAAGCCGAACGTGCAGTGCTGCTTGAACGCCGCCATGCCACAGAGAATGCCGTGGTGCATGAAGGTGGGCATGCTCCATTTCAGCGTTTCTTCCACGTCCGGGCAACCGGCATGCACGCGTTCGCGCAGATGAACCAGAATCGGGCGGGCGAATTCGGCGGCGTTGGCGATATAGGCATCGACACGCGGATCGAGCTTGGCCATGCGTTTTCCTCCGGATCAGGCCGATACGATCAGATCATCGTATTCGGGGTGCCGCTTGACGAAAACCGCAGCATACGAGCACGCCGGCAGCACTTTCCAGCCGGAGGCGCGCGCGGCTTCGAAAGCGGCCGTTGCAAGATCGGCAGCGATGCCGCGGCCGCCAACTTCCGTGGGAACACCCGTATGTGTGATCGTCATCACCTGCCCCTGCAACCTGTACTCAAGCACGCAGAGCTGGCCGTCGACGACGACCTCGAAACGGCTGGCCGCCGCATTGTGCTGGATCGAAAAACTCATGCGCTCTTCCTCCCATGGAATCGTGACACTCGCGACGGCCCGATCGACCGTCAGGGCGCAGCTTAATCCGAAACTCCGGCGTAGCATGACCCGCAGTGGGCCGCTCGGTCGCAATCGAACAAGCTGAACAAGCTCGACCGCCGCAGACTTGCCGTTTTTCCGCAGTGCTCGCGTTGCCTTGATCGAATCCCTGCATGGAACACCGCCATGACCGACTATGTCCTCACCGCCCGGCGCACACGCAACGGCCAATACAGCAACGACCCTGGCCCCACCGGCTATCTGTTCGTTCCGCCGGGCGCCGCGCCCGCGCCCGCGCATGCCGTCGCCGCACCGCTCTGGACGAAACAGATTCGTCAGGCTGCCACCTGGGGCGTGGACGCGCGCACTGGTCACCCGCGCGGTGACATTCTGGTGTTCGTGCACGGTTTCAACAACTCGCCCGACACCGTCATCAACCGGCACCGGCAGCTGCAAACGGATCTGCACGGCATCGGCTTCAAGGGCGTTATCGTCTCCTACGACTGGCCCAGCGCCTCATCGGCGTTCAATTATCTCGACGACCGCCACGATGCCAAACAGACCGCGATGCGCCTGGTCAGCGACGGCATCGCGCTGTTGGCGAAACTGCAGACGCCCGACTGCAGCATCAACATCCATATTCTCGCGCATTCGATGGGCGCCTTCGTGGTGCGCGAAGCCTTCGATGACGCCGACGATACCCGTCTGGATCGCAACGATTGGGTGGTCAGTCAGATATGCCTGATCGCCGGTGATGTTTCATCGGGCTCCCTTGCTGCCGGAAATTCCAGCAGCGATTCGCTGTACCGGCACTGCGTGCGCCTGACCAATTACTACAATCGCAATGACGGCGTACTCAAGCTGTCCAACGCCAAGCGGCTTGGCGTTGCGCCGCGCGTTGGCCGCGTCGGTCTGCCGGACCAGCCCGGCCCGCGCGCGGTCGATGTGGATTGCACGGCATATTTCGAACGATTGCAGAGCTCGGCCGCTTTGCGCCAGCAGGAGCAACTGGCGACGCCGGGCTCGTTCGAACACTCCTGGTTCTTCGGCAATCAGCGTTTCGTGCGCGACCTGTTCGACACGCTCAAAGGCGACCTGAGCGCGCGCGACATCCCGACGCGCATTCCCGGCGTGCAGCCTTGGCAGACGCAGTTGCGCGCCGATTAATCTGCGCTTTCCGCCTGACTGGCGTCTTGGTCGTGATCGCCGCGAAAGGCACTGGGTCCCCGCCTACGCGGGGACGACGGGCAAGATCTTTCCACTCACCACTCACCACTCACCGCTCACTCCCGCAAAGCCGCAACGCCACCCGACTTCAGGTCCCCGGTCCGCAATCCATGGCGTCGCGCGCTGGCGCGGGCTTGCGCTTGAGTTCGCGGCGCAGATCCTTGAGCGCGGTACGCAGGCCTTCCTCGATCACCGGATGATAGAAAGGCAGGTCCAGCATCTGCTGCACGGTGAGCTCCTGCGCGATCGCCCAGGCGAGGAGATGCGCGAGATGTTCCGCCGCTGGCCCCAGCAACTGCGCGCCCAGCAGGCGACCGCTGCTGCGATCGCCATAAAGCCGACCGAGACCGACGTTTTGCGCGATCACGCGGCTGCGGCCCTGATCTGCGAACGAGACTTCGCCAATCGCCGTCTGCGCGGGATCGCATTCCGACAACGACGCCCCGACTACGGCGAATTGCGGTGAGGTGAAACCGATCGCCAGGCGCGGCGTCCGCCGATGTGTCGCAACCTCGGGAAAGCGCGCGGCGTTTTCGCCGGCGATGCGGCCCGATTCGGTCGCCTCGTGCAGCATCGCGCGCTGGCCATCGACATCGCCGGCGAGAAAAATCGCACTTTCGCCGCAACGCATCGTGGCGGGGTCGAAGGTCGGGACGCCATGCGCATCCAGCGCGATGCCGGCTTTCGCAAGATCCAGCGCTTCCAGCCGGGGTCTGCGGCCGGTCGCGACCAGCACGTATTCGAAACGTTCGTTGCGCGCCGTGCCGCCGGCATCATGCCAGGCGATGTCCACACCAGCCGCATCATGCGACAGCGGCTGCGCGTCGGTAGAAAGCTCACACGGCAATGATGCGGTGAACAACTGCGTCGCGAGCGCGGCGATCACGGCATCGCCGCCCGCGCCCAGGCTCGCACTCCGGTGGAAAAGCCGCACGCGCACACCGAGGCGATGCAAGGCCTGGCCGAGCTCGAGCCCGATCACGCCGCCGCCTACCACTGCCAGCGAAGTCGGCAGGGTCGGCAGTTCGAACAGCGAATCGGTGGTCAGCAGGCGATCACCGATATCGCGAAAGGCGTCCGGCACGAACGGCGCGGAGCCGGTCGCGATGACGATGCTTTTCGCCTGGATGCCGACGTCCCCGACGCGCAGGGACAGCGGCGCTTCGAAACGCGCATGGCCGGCGAGCCGCTCCGTCTCGGGAATCTTCGCCACCGAAGCCAACACGCCGCCGACAAAGTAGTCGCGCAGCGACTGCACGCGCCGCATCACCGCCGCCCCATCGACTGCGACGTCACCGACGCGAATGCCGAAGATCCCTGCCTCCGCGATGCCCTGACGACTGTCGCCGGCAGCGATCAGCAACTTGCTGGGCATGCAACCGACGCGGGCGCAGGTCGTGCCGTAGACACCACCTTCGATCATCAACACCGAGGCGGTGAGTCGACGCGCCGACGCATGCGCCGCCAGCCCGGCACTGCCGGCACCGATGATCGCGACGTCGACGCGACGCTCAGTCATTCACAGCACCGGCGAAAGAACCATGAGCAGACCGAAGATCGACGCGCCCCAGATCAAGGTACGCAGATAGGGAATGCCAGCCGCGTACACCGGCACGAACGCGACCCGCGACCAGAAATAGATCTGTGCGCCAAGCGCGCTGTGCGGCGTGCCACGCTGGGTGATCGTCACTGCCAGCACCGCGACCGCGAAGAACGGAAACGTCTCCAGCAGATTGCGCAACGCACGATCAAGGCGGCCACCGACGGCAGTCAGAGGTTTCGGCGCGTCATCGCGGGCGCCGACGTTCCAGGCAATACCTCGGGTATGCGTCGAGATCGATGCACTCACGGCGATCTGCACCAATCCCAGCACCACGGTCCACAGCAACATTTGCAGTTCGGTGGTCATGCGTCTATTTCCTTTTGTTATTGAACAACAAGCGAGGGGCTGCGATGCGACCTCGGCAGGACGATGCCACGATGATCCGCCTCAACCGCAGGTGATGCCCAGCACGATGTTCTTGCCATCCACGCGTACATCCACGCGTTCGGCATTGAATTCCATGGTCACCATTTGTCCGGGCTTGATCACGCGGACGACTCTTGCACCGCTGATCTCGCGCACTTTCGCCAGCAATGAGGGTTCAGCGAATTTTCCGATGGCCCAGGCGGCGCGCGATTGCTCGCAGGTCATGGGCTTTGTCGCTGGCGGGGGCTCGGTCGCGATCGGCGGCGAGCTCGCACAGGCTGTCAATATCGATGCCGCGATCACCACTACGCCAATGCCGATCAAGCGCTTTGCCTGGTTCTTCATCGCTGGTTCTCCGGAAGCGAGCGGTGGATACGGGCGCGCCGAGACACGAAGCGCAGCGGCGAGTGTCGCCAGCAATGCCGGCCCTGTCCAGTCGCGACGATGTCCCGCCGAACCCGGTCTGCACCGGACTTCCCGTTTCGCGCCACAAAAGGCACTCTGCCCACTTTCCGGAGATCATCGCGATGCGCCTGCCCCTGCTGCTGACTTTCCTGCTCGCCCTCGCCGCCTGCACGACGGCATCGCCGCCGCCCGGTGGCAGCGTGGCCGAACTCAAGCTCATCGACGAAGTGGTCGGCACTGGTGCCACCGCCGATGCCGGCATGGATGCGGTGGTTCACTACACCGGTTGGTTGTACGACGAAAAAGCCAAGGATCACCGTGGGCAGAAGTTCGACAGCTCGCGCGATCATGGCGAGCCCTTCACTTTTTTCATTGGTGGCCGCCAGGTGATCCGTGGCTGGGACGAAGGCGTGATCGGCATGCGCGTCGGCGGCAAGCGTGTATTGCTGGTGCCAGCCGACTTTGCCTACGGCAGCGATGGCGCCGGCGATGGCCTGATTCCGCCGAATGCCTCGCTGGTGTTCGAGATCGAGTTGCTGGAGTTGCGCAAGCGCTGAACCCTGCCGCGCTCACTCCAGCGAGAGCCGCAGGCCGCTCTCGAACTGCCGCGTCACACCGCTGAGCGGATCGACGAACTCCAGCCCCTGCGCCAACAACTGCAGTGGCGCACTGAAGTCATCGGCAGCGCGTGGTAGCACGCGCGGATAGAAATCATCGTTGACGATGGCCGCACCCAGCGCAGCCATATGCAGACGCAGCTGATGCTTCTTGCCACTGATCGGCGAGAGTGCATAACGCCAATGCGCGCCCATTTTCTCGATCACTTCGATGCGCGTCTCGGCATTGGCCTGACCATCGATTTCCTGGCTGAGGAAAAAGGGCTCGCCGCGCACGATGCGCGTGCGGCGCACTTGTGGAAATTCCGAATTCGGCAAGCGTGGCGCAATCGCCTGGTAGCGCTTGCGTATTTTCTGCTCGCGAAACAGAGCCTGGTAGCGCGATCGCGTCGCAGGATTGGCGGAAAACAACACCAGCCCGGCGGTACCGCGATCGATGCGATGCAGCGGCACGAGATCGGGGTTGGCCAGACGGCGGATCAGGCGCACGAGAAGCGTCTGTTCGACATAACTGCCCACCGGCGTCACCGGCAGGAAATGCGGCTTGTCGGCGACGACGAGATCTTCGTCGGCATGCAATATCGTTTCCAGGAACGGGATCACCACTTCGTCGGCGACCTCGCGGAAATAATGCACACGCAGGCCGGGTCGATACGCACTCTCCGGCGTCAGCGCGTGACCGGACGCATCCAGCACGCGGCCGCGCTGCATCCGGTCCAGCCATTGCTCGCGAGGGATCGCAGTGAAGTGAGCGCACAGGCAATCGAGTACCGTCGTCCACGATCCGGGCGGCAATTGCAGCGTGCTGGCGGCGAGGCCATCGAGTGTGGGTGTGGGTGTGGGTGTGGGATTGGACAATGCGATGATTCGGGAATGGGGAATGGGGAATGGGGAATGGGGAGACGGGAGACGGGAGACGGGAGACGGGA
>Ga0066823_10000001_pt1 | contig 37809 bp, 33 predicted proteins | sample SoimicmetaGmgHMB_FD_62219 | JGI IMG/M metagenome (GOLD analysis project Ga0066823, IMG submission 62219) | Soil and rhizosphere microbial communities from Laval, Canada - mgHMB | ecosystem: Environmental > Terrestrial > Soil > Agricultural land | place: Laval, Canada | collected 2014-09-23 | reverse complement strand
GTAGTGGCCCGTGACCCGCCTCGATGTAACTCCAGCGATGGTCGTCGACCTGCAGCGTGTGCTGGCTGGCACCGGCCAGCCAGCGCTGCCGCGCGAACTCGGCATCGAGCACGCGCTCGGGCATGGTCACCGCCACGCCCACCGTCGTCAGCGCCAGCCCCAGTGAAACCGCCAGCGCGACGCGACCCTTCCGCATCGATCAGGGCGTCTTCTTGTCGGCCAGCGCCGCTTCGACCGAAGCGATCGTGATCGGGTGATACGCCGCACGCGCCTTGGCAAACTCGCCGCGGGCAAATGCCAGGCCATCAGGCGTCTTCGCCAGTTCGGTGTAGATCGGCATGATCAGCTTGCGCCGGCCGATGCGGCTGACGAACTGCGAGATCGCCGGGCGCGCCTGCGTGTAGCCGCTGCGGATGGTCAGCGGATACCAGCGCTGGGCGATTTCGGCGTTCGGCGTACCGGTGAAATGGAAGGCCGCGTCGAGCTCGGTCAACTGGTCGGCGGAAAGTTTTTCCGGCATGCCTTCGAGGAAGCGCACCCATTCCTGCGTGGTCCACTTGGACGTGTCGAAATCGCCGGCCTTCATGTGGCCGCCCAGCCAGTGCGTGCGATCTTCATCGACGCTGTCGAAACGCGCCGACGCCGCCGGTGTCGCGAACGCCGGGATGCCCGGGCCGTGCAGCCAGGCGTTGATTTCCTCGGGCGTGGTCTTGCCGGGATTCTTCTCGATCAGCTCGGCATGAAGGAAGCGCTCGAACTCAGCGCTGTCCTGACTGGTGAAGGCGTGATCATCAAACCACTTGCGCAGGAAGGCGTCGAAGGTTTCGCGGCCGTAACGTTGTTCGAGGAAGGTGAGGAACCACTGGCCCTTGATGTAGGCGATCGAGGTCAGCGCGTCATCGGGGTCGCGACCGGTCAGCGGCGCCAGCGCGAGCAGCTGGTCGTCGGGCTTGATGTCCTTGATCTCTTCGGCGAGGCCGTGCTGCGCAATCACTTTTTCCATGTCGGAAGCATCGGCGCCGTAAAGCGATTCGACGATGCGGTCCTGCACGTAGGTGGTGAAACCTTCGTTGAGCCAGATGTCCTTCCAGCTCGAATTGGTCACCAGGTTGCCCGACCAGCTGTGCGCGAGTTCGTGCGCGATCAGGCTGACCAGGGATTTGTCGCCGACGATCACGGTCGGCGTGGCGAAGGTCAGGCGCGGATTTTCCATGCCGCCGAACGGGAACGATGGCGGCAGCACGAGGATGTCGTAACGGCCCCAGCGATACGGGCCGTACAACTTCTCGGCGGTATCGATCATCTTGCCGGTGTCTTCGAATTCCTTCGCGGCCTTGTCGGCCATCGCCGGCTCGGCCCAGACGCCGGCACGTTCGTTGATCGGGCGGAACACCAGGTCGCCGGCGGAAATCGCCAGCAGGTAGGACGGGATCGCCTGCGGCATCGAGAAACTGTAGTCGCCGTCACGCACGGCTTTCGGATCGTTGTCGGCGCTCATCACCGCCATCACGTTGCTCGGCGTGGTGATGTGCGCGCTGTAGGTGAAGCGCACGCCGGGGGTGTCCTGCAACGGGACCCAGCTGCGCGCGTGGATGGCTTCGGACTGGCTGAACATGAACGGTGTTTTCTTGCCCAGCGTCATCGCCGGCGTCAGCCACTGCAGGCCGCTGGCTTCGGGCGAGGTGCTGTAGCTGATGCGCACCTGCGGCATCTGGCTGGGCAGAGTGATGGTGAGCTTGCTGCCGTAGATCGGCGCGGGCGCGGCGAGCTCAAACGGCACGTCCTGCCAGGTCTTGCCGTCGCCGGCCTCGACCTTGGCGATCTTGAGCTCGCGGGTGTCGAGCACCAGCGCGGTGGCGGCGCTGTCTTTCCAGGTGAGGTCGAGCGTGGCGCTGCCAGCGAGGATCTTCTTCTGGAAATCCACGGCCAGATCGAGCGCCAGATTCTTGATCACGACCTTGTCGGGTTCGGCGTAGGAGCTTTCATCGTGCACGAGGGCGGCCTTCGCGGGTTCGGCGGCGGGCGTGGCCGTCGCGGGCGGAGCAACGGTGGCGACAGGCGTAGCGGGCTTCTGGCAGGCCGCCAGGGGCAGGAGGGCAGCAGCGAGCATCAGGACGGGCAGGCGCATGGTCGTGTCGTCGGTGGCGGAAGAGGAGGCGAGTTTAGCCCGGTCGGAGCAAAAGGTTTAAATGACTAATGCCATGGGACGGGGTGTCGTTCAGGCCCTAGCCTTCCGGCATCTCCCGGGGAATCCAAATCGTCATGCGCCTGCTCTCATTGCCCCTGCTCGTCCTGTTGCTTGCCCAGGCCGGCGTGGCCCGCGCCGCCGACCCGGTCGATGTTCCGCACCTGGACGGCAAGCCGAAGATCGATGGCCGCATGGACGAGCCGTTCTGGCAGCAGGCCGCGCATTTCGAGCTGACTTACGAAACAAAGCCGGGCGAGAACACTCCCGCCAGCACCAAGACCACCGTCTACATCGGCGAGAACGGCAGCGAGCTGCTGGTCGCGTTCGTCGCCGAGGATCCCGATCCGAAGCAGATCCGCGCCTACCTGCGCGATCGCGACAGTGCCTACAACGACGACTTCGTCGGCATGAACCTCGACACCTTCGACGACCAGCGCCGCAGTTACGAGCTGTATGTGAACCCGCTCGGCGCGCAGATGGATCTGGTCTACGAAGAAGCCAACCACAACGAGGACGACTCCTGGGACGGCCTGTGGCAGTCCGCCGGCGAGATCAACGCCAAGGGTTACATCGTCGAGATCGCGGTGCCGTTTTCCACGCTGCGCTTCAAGAGCAGCAAGGATGCGCAGCAATGGGGCGCCGATTTCGTGCGCTTCCGTCCGCGCGAAAACCGCTACCGTCTGTCCAACAACATCCAGGACCGCAACAAGCCCTGCTATCTGTGCGGCATCGGCAAGCTGCGCGGCTTCGCCGGCATCGATCCGGGCCGCAACCTCGAGATCGCATCGACCGTGACGATGCACTATTCGCAGGAGCGCAACGCGCCGGCGACGCCGTTCACCAGCGACGGCTTCAAGGTCGAGCCGGGCGTCGACGTGAAGTGGGCGCCGAGCACCAACTTCACCCTCAACGCGACCATCAACCCGGATTTCTCGCAGGTCGAGAGCGACAGCTCGCAACTTTCCGTCAACAACACCTTCGCGCTGTTCTTCCCGGAAAAGCGCCCGTTTTTCCTTGAAGGCGCCGACTACTTCAGCACGCCAAACCAGCTGGTCTACACGCGCAACGTCAACGACCCCGATGTCGGCCTGCGCGCCACCGGCCGCAACGGTCAGCAGACCTATGGCGTGTTCGTCGCGCGCGACACCGTCACCGACCTGCTGCTGCCGGGCGTGTTCGGCTCACGACTCGCGCGCTACGACACCGCCTCCAACGACGCCGCGCTGCGCTATCGCTACGACCTGACCAATACCGCCAGCGTCGGCGTGCTCGCCACCGAGCGCCGCGGCGACGATTACCACAACAGCCTGCAGGCCGTGGACGGCCGCTGGCAGCAAGGGCACCACACCGTGATCGGCCAGTTCATGAGCTCGAGCACGCACGATCCGGGCAAGGCCAGCATCGACGGCGACGCCTACTACGTCGAATACGACTACGATTCGCGCAACTGGTCTGGCTTCTTCTTCCGCAACAAGTTCGACGACGGTTTCCGCGCCGATCTCGGCTTCATCGGCCAGGTCGGCTACCAACAGAACTACTTCGGGCTCAATCGCGCCTGGTACGGCGACAAGGACAAGTTCTTCAACCAGATCCGCCTCAGCGCGCGCTGGAACGACGATCGCACCAGCGACGGCACCCTGATGCAGCTCAAGCGCGAGATCTTCCTCGGCGCCAACGGCCCGCTGCAAAGCTACATTGAGCTCGGTCACGTCGAACGCGACCGGCAATGGCGCGGCCAGCGTTTCCCGGAAAAAATCAACCGCATCTACGGCGAATTCAAGCCGGTGCGTGGCGTCGGCCTGACCTTGTTCGTGCGCCATGGCGACATGACCGATCTGGCCAACACCCGGCTCGGCAAAGTCACCTCGATGGAACCAACCATCACGCTCAACCTCGGACGATCGTTGAGCCTGACGGTCGATCACAACTACGAGCGCCTGAGTCGCGATGGCGGCAATGTCTACGTCGCCAACCTCACCGACCTGCGCCTGTCCTGGCAATTCAGCCTGCGCCAGCGCCTGCGCCTGGCGCTGGTGCGCAACGACATCACTTTCGACCCGCGCCTGTCCTCGTTCCCGGTGCCGGAGCGCGATCGCTCGATCAGCAGCCAGCTGATCTACAGCTACAAGATCAATCCGGGCACGGCGTTTTTCGCCGGCTATGCCGATGGCTACCAGGGCGACGAGACCACGCCGCTGTTCCAACGCGAACGCACCCTGTTCATGAAATTCGCGTACGCGTGGGAGCGGTGATTTGACCTGACAACGTAGAAGCGATGGCGTTTTCAACGGCGAAGCCGGTCGTCGCGACAATTCGGCGAGTAGCGGTTACGACAACATCGGCAGTCCTGCCGTAATGCCTATCTCGCCAGCCCTGGTCGCGGCTCACGCCGCTCCTACGAGACCACCATCGCAATCATGAGATGCCGGTGATCAGACGCTGTAACCCGAATGGATCGCGACGATGCCGCCGCTGAGGTTGCGGTGCGTGCAGCGGGCGAAGCCAGCCTTGGCCATCATCGCCTGCAATTCTTCCTGCGGCGGATGCTTGCGGATCGATTCGGCGAGGTATTGATAGCTGTCGGCATCGTTGGCGAACAGCTTGCCGAGTTTCGGCAGCACCTTGAAGGAATGGAAATCGTAGATCGGCCGGAACCACTCCGGCTTCACCTGCGAGAACTCCAGCACCAGCGCGCGACCGCCGGGCTTGAGGATGCGACGCATCTCGTTGAGTCCGGCCTGCTTGTCGGTGACGTTGCGCAGACCAAACGCGATCGTGACCAGATCGAAACTCGCGTCGGGAAACGGCAGCGCTTCGGCATTGAGTTGCACGTAACGCAGGCCGCGCACCAGTCCGCGATCGGTGAGGCGATCGCGACCGACGCCAAGCATGGCGGCGTTGATGTCGCCGATGACCACCTCGCCGGCATCGCCGACGCGTTCGTGCAGCAGCGCAGCGATATCGCCGGTGCCGCCGGCGAGATCGAGCACGCGGTCGCCGCGTTTCACGCCCGAGGTGCCGACGAAGTAGCGCTTCCAGACCCGGTGCACACCCAGCGACATCAGGTCGTTCATCAGGTCGTACTTGGCCGCAACCGAAGAGAAGACCTCGCCGACGAGCTTTTTCTTCTGCTCGACCGGCACGTCGCGGAAACCGAAATGGGTGGTTTTTTCGTCCATGCCGGCATTATTCCACGGCCGGGGCCCGTTCGTGGGAGCGGGCATGACCGCGATGAATCCCCCTTGCCGCGACTTCGGTCGTGCCCGCTCCTACGGCTCGCGGCTCAGGCTACGCGCCTCGAGCTCGGCCAGATACGCGGGCCAGCGCTGCTCGTATTCCTGGCCCAGCTCGCGCAGCGTGGTCCAGCTGAAGATGCCGCTGGCGTGGCCGTCGTCGAAATGCAGCAGCACCGCGTAATTGCCGACCGGATCGATCGCCCGGATGTTCACGTGCCGCTTGCCTGGCACCAGTACGCGCTGCCCCGGGCCATGTCCCTGTACTTCCGCCGACGGCGATTCCACGCGCAGGTATTCGCAGGGCAGGCGATAACGCTCGCCGTTGTCGAACGCGACCTCGAGTACATGCGAGGCGCGATGCAGGGTGATGTCGGTGGGCTTGGGCGTGGTCATGCGCGAATCATCGCATTGTGGCAGTGGTCATGGCCGGCGCTTCGCGCGCGGATGCGCGGCGTCGTAGACCTTGGCGAGGTGCTGGAAATCCAGGTGCGTGTAGATCTGCGTCGTGGCGATGTCGGCATGGCCGAGCAATTCCTGCACGCCGCGCAGGTCGCCCGAGGATTCGAGCACATGGCTGGCGAAACTGTGCCGCAGCAGATGCGGGTAGATGCGTTTCCATATCCCCTGCTGCTGCGCGAGATGGCGCACGCGCAACTGTATCGCGCGCGGCGTGATCGGCCCGCCACCGCGGCCGGGAAACACCGGCGCATCGAGCGCCGGCGCGGATTCCTCGCGCCATTCGTTCAATGCACTCAATGCATGACTGCCGACGGGAACCACGCGCATGCGACCACCCTTGCCGTTGACGCGTACCAGGCCATCGGCGAGATCGAGTTCGCGCCAGCGCAGTCCACACAATTCCGAAAGACGCAGTCCTGAGGAATAGAACAGCTCGAGCATCGCGCGGTCGCGCCGCCCCAGCGCACCGTCAGTGGGTACCTCGACCAGTTGCGCGGCCTCGTCGGCATCGAGCACCTGCGGCAATTTCCGCGGTGCTTTCGGTGCGCGCAGGCCTTGCGCGGGATTGCCGGCGAGTTCGCCGTGCTTGAGCAGATGCTGGAAGAAACTGCGCAGCGCCGACAGGCGCCGCTGCAGACTCACACCGGACAGGCCGCGGCGATGCTCGCTGGCGATGAAGCTGCGCAACTGCTCGCCCTGCAATGCACGAAAGCTCGCGATGCCAGAAGCTTCCATCCACTCCGCGAGCGCGAGCAGGTCGCGCCGGTAGTTGCTGATCGTGTGTACGGACATCCGGCGCTCGACCGCGAGATAGCCGAGGAAGGCCTCGATGCTCGCGGTCAGCACCGACATCGCGGCGTCATGCGCGCGCGTTGCGCGCCAGTGCTGCGGCGAAGTTCTCGCCCATCAGGCGCAGGAACAAGGTGCCCATGCCCGGAAAGAAGCGGTTTCCGTCGCGGCTGCCAACCGCGATCACGCCAACGCCGGCCACCGGCATCAACGCCACGGACTGGCTCGCTTCCTGCTCGTCGCCGAACAGCACCGTCATCTTGTCGGGATTGAGACGACCACAGATCGGCTCGTTGCTCGTCAGACAGTCGCGGAACGGCGCGAGCCTTGCGTCGTTTTCCGCGATCACCTGCAGCCAGTCGGCGGTCAAGCCAGCGATCGGCGCGAACAGGATCATGCGTACCGAATCGCCCTGGAAGTCCTCGGACAGGCTCGCCACCATCGCGCGCACCGTGCCGGCGGCATCGTCGGCGCGCAGCAGCGCCTGGCTGAGCTGATGTGTGCGCACAACCAGACGCTCGTTGTCCTGGGCGTTGGCGAACAATTCGTTGAGCCGGCGATTGAGTTCGCGATTCTTGTCGCGCAGCACTTCCAGCTGATAGCTGGCCAGCGACGCCGCCGGACCGTCTTCGCGCGGCACCACCAGCGACAACGCGAGATCGGGAAACTGCGCCAGGAATTTCGGATGCCGACGCAGCCAGACGGCGACGTCGTGCGCGCCGAGGCGCTCGCTTTTTTCCTCGATCATGCCAACCACTCCCCTTCGAAAACGAATGCCGTCGGCCCGGCCATGCGTACCGAGGCATCGTCCTGCGGCCAGGCGATGTCGAGTGCGCCGCCGGGCAGATGCACGCGCACGAGCCGGTCGACGCGATCCTGGCGCACCAGGATCGCCACCGCCGCACAGGCGCCGCTGCCGCAGGCCAGGGTCTCGCCGGCGCCGCGCTCATAGACACGCAGCTTGATGTCGTCGCGCGAAACGACCTGCGCGAAACCGACGTTGACGCCTTCCGGAAACAGGCCCGATGCCTGCAGCGCCGCGCCGAGTTCGGCGACCGGCGCGCGCGCGATGTCGTCGACGACGATCAATGCATGCGGATTGCCCATCGATACCGCGCCGAAATGCACGGCGTGACCGGCAATCGTCGCGGTATAGCGCTGCTGCGCCGTCGCCATCAGCGCCGCCGTCAGCAAGGGAATGCGCGTCGGTTCGAAATCGGGTTTGCCCAGGTCCAGCGAGAAGCGCCCGTCGCCGATGTGTTCGACCTGGATGCGCCCGGCCGGACTTTCCAGCATGAAACTCGCGGTGTTGGCGCTACCGTCGCGCACCAGCCAGGCCGCGACGCAGCGCGCGCCATTGCCGCATTGCTCGGCGAGGCTGCCATCGCGATTCCAGATGCGGTAACGCGCGACGGCATCGCGGTGTTCGGGGGCTTCGATGGTCAGCAACTGATCGAAGCCGACGCCGGTGTGGCGGTCGCCGAGTGCCGCGGCCAGGGCCGCGCTCGGTGCGGGGTCGCCATGACGGAGATCGAGGACGACGAAGTCGTTGCCGGCCCCGTGCATCTTGGTAAAGCGCAGTCCCATGCGATCAGGACTTGGCGGCCGGAGCATCGGCCGGCTTGTCGGGCTTCACCAGCTCACCCTTGTTGCCGCAGGCGGCGAGCAGGACAAACATCGACAAGGCGATGACCAGGGCAGCGATTCGATGATTTTTCATTGCCGGAGTATAGCGCCGGAAACGCGCGGGGAAACCTGCCTGGGCGGAGCGCGAAGCCATCGCGCCGGCCTCGGAACCTCAACCGCGCTTGGCGCGATCGATCGCCGCCAGCACCGCAGGATTGTCGGCGAAACGCGCACGAATCCGCGCTTCGTCAGCATCGAGCGTCGCGCACTCGAGCCGCGCCATCGCGCGCTCGACTTCGGCCGCACGCGCCTTGTCGTACAGGGGCTCGCCGCCGTAGTGCTGGCACGCGCCCATCCGCGAGACGAATTTCGCCGCATCGATGGGCAGGCCGCGCGTGAACTCCTGCAGCCAGGGCGCGGGATCATCCTGCGCGGATTCGGGGCTGGCGGCGAGCAGGTCGATCGGCTTGGCCGCATCGCCGATCCGCACTTCCAGCTCGCTGAATTTCCAGTCGCCCGCGGACTTTTCCGCCTTGAGATAGATCGTCGCTTTCGCTTTCGGGCCTTCGATCGGGATCGCAAGCTCGGCGTATCCGCCGGCCCCGTCTTCGCGAATATTTCCGCTGGTCAGCCAGCCTTCGGCAATCGGCGCACCCAACTGCGCCTGCACCTGCGGATTTGCGCGGGCGCTGGCGATGGCGGACAGATACGCCCCGTTGGAATGCATCACCGAATGGATGATCGAAAAAATGCCGGCCACGAACGCGCCGACCACCAGAATGAACACGAACACCAGCGACGGAACCAGCCATTTCCAGTTGCGCATCAGCCAATTGTCTGCCGACGGCGATGATCCTTGCGGCAGTGGCGGGGGGGCTGCGGCCATCACTCCTGCACTCCCAACTGCTGCAGCATGAACGCGTAGTACTCGGCGATCTCGTGGTAGCGCTGGAAACGGCCGGATTTTCCGCCGTGGCCAGCTTCCATGTTGATGCGAAACACCAGCGGATGCTCGTCGGTCTTGCGCTCGCGCAGACGCGCGACCCATTTTCCGGGCTCGTAATACTGCACCTGCGAATCCCACAGTCCGGTGCCGACGAAGATCGCCGGATACGCCTTCTTTTCCACGTTGTCGTACGGCGAATACGACAGCATGTAGTCGTAGTACTGCTTCTGCTTCGGATCGCCCCACTCGTCGAATTCGTTGGTGGTCAGCGGAATGGAATCGTCGAGCATGGTGGTGACGACATCGACGAACGGCACCTGCGCAATCAGCACGCGATAGTCGTCGGGGGCCATGTTGGCGATCGCCCCCATCAGCAAGCCGCCGGCGCTGCCGCCCTGCGCGGCGACGCGATCCTTCGCGGCGTAACCCTGGGCGACCAGGAAGCCCGTGACATCGATGAAGTCGGTGAAGGTGTTTTTCTTTTTCAGCAATTTGCCGTCGTCGTACCAGGCGCGGCCCATTTCTTCGCCACCGCGGATGTGCGCGATCGCATAGACCACGCCGCGATCAAGCAGGCTGACCACCGACGCGGAAAAATACGGATCGCTGGAAATGCCGTAACTGCCGTAAGCGTACTGCAGCAGCGCCGCGCTACCGTCCTTCCGGAAGCCTTTTTTGTACACGACCGATACTGGAATCCTGGCGCCGTCGCGCGCGGTCGCCCACAGGCGCTCGGTCACGTAATTGTCCGGATCGTAGCCGCCGAGCACCGGGTCGCGCTTGAGCAGGCGGCGTTCGCCAGTCTTGATGTTGCGTTCGTAAGTCGTATTCGGCGTGGTCAGGGACGTGTAGCTGTAGCGCAGCCAGTCGGTATCCGCCTCGGCGTTCACGTCCAGGCCCATCGTGTACGCCGGCTCATCGGAAACGACAAATTCGCTCTTGCCGTCCTTGTCCAGCGTGCGCAGATGCAACAAGCCACCGGAGCGCTCTTCGATCGCGATGAAGTCATTGAACAGGTCGAATTGTTCGATGAAGACATCGGCCTTGTGCGGAACCAGATCGATCCAGCGTGCGCGGTCGCCCAGCGGCTGATCGTCGGCCAATGTCATCAGCTTGAAGTTCGGCGCGTCCCAGTTGGTGCGGATCACCCAGCGACCGCCGAGATGGTCTGCCTCGTATTCGAAATCGCGCTGACGCGGCGCGATCACCGCGAATTCGCCCGGCGCCGCCGCCGATGTGCAGCGGCTCTCGCTGCTGACGGTGGCCTCGAGGCTGATGCAGATGTACTTGTCCGAGCGCGTGCGCGAGATGCCGACGTAGAAACTGTCGTCCTTCTCTTCGTATACCAGCTTGTCCTGCGCCGCCGGCGTGCCCAGCACATGCGTTTTCACCCGCGTGCTCAGCAGCGTGACCGGATCTTTTTCGACATAGAAAATCGTGCGGTTATCGTCGGCCCAGACCAGATTGGCCTCGACGTTGTGCACGACGTCATCGAGAACCTTGCCGCTGGCGATGTCCTTGATGCGCAACACGTACTGGCGGCGGCCGACGTCGTCTTCAGCCCAGGCGATGAATTTGTTGTCCTGGCTGACCACCGAATCACCGATCTGGAAAAAGCCCTTGCCCGCGGCCATCGCGTTCTGGTCGAACAGGGTTTCCTCGGGCGCATCCATCGTGCCGGCGCGACGCGCGTCGATCGGATAGTCCTTGCCGGTTTCGTAGCGGCGGTAATACCAGTAACCGCGTTCGCGATACGGCACCGACGCATCGTCCTGCTTGATGCGGCCAGTAATCTCGGCATAAAGCTTGGCCTGCAACGGTTTCGTTGGCGCCAGCAAGGCGTCGGCGTAGGCGTTCTCGGCCTTGAGATAGGCGAGCATCGCGGAATTCTTGCGGCTGTCGTCGCGCAGCCAGTAGTACTCGTCCTGGCGCGTGCCGGCGGCAGCGACGACGGCATGCGGTTTCTTTGCGGCGATCGGAGGCGTGGGCATGTCGGCGGCTTGGGAACTCGGAGGAAGAGCGGCAAGGCAAACCGCAAATAAAATGGATTTCAGCGACAGGAAAGTCATGACCCGCCCCGTAGGAGCGGTCATGACCGCGATTGCTCCAAATTGCACGTCGGACCTGTCGCGGCCAGATCCGCTCCCACGAAACGCAATGCGGTCATGACCGCTCCTGCAGATCAGAACAATTTTTTCTTGAGGAAGGTGTAGGCCAGCGCCTGCATGAACGCGGCCTGCTCGTTGTTCGCCGCGCCACCGTGGCCGCCCTCGATGTTTTCGTAGTACAGCACGTCGTGGCCCTGCTCTTTCATGCGCGCCATCATCTTGCGCGCGTGGCCGGGATGCACGCGGTCGTCGCGGGTCGAAGTGGTGAAAAGCACTGGCGGATATGTCACGTCCTTGCGCACATTCTGATACGGCGAATATTTCTGCAGGAAATCCCAGTCGGCGGTATCCGGATCGCCGTATTCGGCCATCCATGACGCACCCGCAAGCAGGTGGCTGTAGCGTTTCATGTCGAGCAGCGGCACCTGGCAGACCACCGCGCCGAACAGCTGCGGATACATCACCGTCATGTTGCCCATCAACATGCCGCCATTGCTGCCGCCCTGAATGCCCAAGTGCGCCGGCGTGGTGATCTTGCGCGCGATCAGGTCTTCGGCGACCGCCGCGAAATCCTCGTAGGCCTTGTTGCGGTTTTCGCGCATCGCCGCCTTGTGCCAGCGCGGGCCGTATTCGCCGCCGCCGCGGATGTTGGCGACCACGTACACGCCGCCCTGCGTGAGCCAGGCGCGACCGACGCTGGCCGAATAGCCTGGCGTCAGCGAAATCTCGAAGCCGCCGTAGCCGTAGAGCAGCGTCGGGTTCTTGCCGTTCGCGGCAACGCCCTTCTTCGCGACCATGAAATACGGGACTTTTGTGCCGTCCTTGCTGGTAGCGAAATGCTGGCTGATTTCCAGGCCTTTGGTGTCGAAGAACGCCGGCAGCTGCTTGAGCGTTTCCGGCTTGCTGCCGACCGTGCCGAGCAGCAGGGACGTCGGCGTGAGGTAGTCGGTGACGGTCATGAAGTAATCGTCGGAGGCTTCGTCGTCGACCGCGGCAACACTGATCGTGCCGAAGCCCGGCGCACCGGCCAACGGTTCGCGCTTCCAGCTGCCATCCGCGCCCGGCGTCAGCACGCTGATGCGGTTCTTGACGTCTTCGAGCACGTTGAGCAGCAGGTGATTCTTCGTCCAGGTGTAACCGGACAGCGCCGCGTGATCGGTCGGCTCGAACAACACGGTGAAGTCGCGGCCACCGGCCATGAACTTGTCGAAATCGGCGGCAATCAGCGCACCGGCGGCATAAGTCTTGCCGCCGACCGTCCACGGATCGCGCAGCTCCAACATCAGGTATTGCCGATGCACGTCCTTCTGCGCGGAGTTCGGTACGTCGATCTTGACCAGCTTGCCGTCCTTGCCGATCAGGAAGAGCTCGTCGTTGTAGAACGCCAGCGAACGCTGGACGAAGTCGCGCTCGAAACCCTTCGTGTGATCGCGGCTCGCGCCGGCCGCCATGTCGCTGGCCTGCGCTTCGTACACCAGCGTCGCCGCCGACATCGGCGTGCCGCGCTGCCATTGCTTGACGATGCGTGCGTAACCCGAGGGCGTCATCGAACCGGCGCCGAAATCGGTGGCGACGTAGACGGTGTTCTCGTCCTTCCAATTCAGGCTGCCCTTGGCTTCGGGACGGAAGAAACCATCCTGGCGCCAGGTCTTGCTGGCGAGATCGAATTCGCGGGTGACATCGGCATCGGCACCGCCGCGCGACAACGCGATCAAGCAATGCGTATACGCCGGCTTGAGGCAGTCGGCGCTGTGCCAGACCCAGTTCTCGTGCTCGGCCTTGTTGAGCGCATCGAGATCGACCAGCACTTCCCAGGCCGGCTCGGCCTTGCGGTATTCGGCCAGCGTGGTGCGCCGCCACAGGCCGGCGGGATTCTGCTTGTCGCGCCAGAAGTTGTAGTAGTACTCGCCTTCCTTGGTCACGGCAGGAATGCGCGCGTTGGAATCGAGGATTGCGCGCAGGTCGTCGCGCAGCACACCGAACGATGGATCGCTGGTCAGCGCCTTCTGCGAATCGGCGTTCTGGGCGCGGACCCAGTCCAGGGCCTTGTCGCCGTTGACATCTTCGAGCCAGAGGTTGGGGTCGTCCTTGGCCATGGTCTGGGCTCCGGCATGGGCGGCAAACAAGGCACTGGCCAACCAGGCAATCGCGGATGGGCGCATGGGATGTCTCCGAAGTGAAGAGACCCCGTCGTCGAGGCCTCGTGGTCGAGGCCGCAAATTAGCATGCAGCGCGCCTCCGGAGCGCGTAGGCCGAAAGTCATGCCGTTCGCAGTGCTGCGATCACGCCGCGCGCTGCGGCTGTTGTCGCTTGCTACGCACACGCAGCAGTCGCCGCGCCTGCTTGCCGCTCTGGCGCGGGCTGCGCGTGCGCGCGGCGGCTCGTTCGTGCGCTCGACCGCGCCAGGCCGATGCGATGACGTGGCGATACAGCATTGCCAGCGATATCAGCGGCGCCAGCAATAGCCAGAACGACCAGGGGCCCGCCGCATCGGAGACGCCACGTGCCGCCGGCAGGAAAAGCGTGACCAGCAGGCCCAGCGTCAGCCATTGCCAGAGCGAACGGGCGAGCACGGGCGACACCGATGGCGCGGAAGAGACAGCAGCAACGAGACGAGGCATGACGGATCTCCGGAAGCTGCCCGTCGCGATGGCGGGCGTGCAGCCACCTTGCAACCGCGCTTTCTCACGGATCGAGACGGCGCGCGCCGGCGGCGTCGATCGGGGCTTCGTCCATCGCTTCCCGTATTTTGGCCTCGCCTCGCCCGGCAGCAATCGTGGCCACAGGACTATTCCGCGAGTTCGGCCAAGGCTTTTTCCGCCGCGCGGCGGCCGAGTTCGATCATTTCGCGGGCGCGCCAGTATTCGTAGATCGCGCAGGTGTTGCTCGGGATCTGGATCAGCAAGTCGGGCGGATCCTGCGCCAGGTGCATGCGCGTCATGTGCGCGTGCATGGTGTCGAGCGAGCGCGCCATCAAGTCGAGCATGCTGCGCTTGTGGCCGTTGTCGCGCACCGGTTCGTCGTGTTCGCGCCAGCTGTTCCAGAGCGCCGTCATGCGCGCACGCAGGCTGGCGCCCTCCTCGTCCTCGGCGGCCACCTCCTCGTCTTCGTGCACGAGATCGACATCGACGCCATAGGCCGCGGCCAGAGTTTCGTCGCTGGGCGGATCGCCGGGCAGATGCCAGGCGATCGGGCCGTTGACGTCGACGGCGATCACCCGATCGACATGCGCCGAGCGCGTCGGTGCGATCGGCAGTGGCGCCAACAGACCACCGTCGACCAGATCGCGGCCATCGACGCGATGCGGCGTGAACAGCATCGGGATGGCGATCGAGGCGCGGATCGCATCGAACAAGCTACCGCGACTCAACCAGACTTCGCGCTGGCTATCGAGATCGGTGGCGACGGCGGTGAACGGAATCGCCAGATCCTCGATGCGATGCTCGCCAACCAGATCGCGCAGCACGCCGATCACGCGGTCGCCGCGGATCAGCCCGGGCAGGCCGAAATTGAAATCGAGCAGACGCAGCACATCGCTGCGATCGAGCTTGCAGGTCCAGTCGCGGTATTGCTGCAGTTTGCCGGCGGCGAAGATTCCGCCGACCAGCGATCCCATCGAGCAACCAACCACCGCATTGATCTCGAAACCGCGCGCCTGCAATACCTCGATCACGCCGATATGCGCCAGGCCGCGCGCGCCGCCCGCGCCAAGAACGAGGGCGACGCTCTGCCCGGAAAATGCACTCACGCGTTTTTCTCGTAGGCCGATACCGCCAGTTGCAGCAGCGTGCGCGCCTGCTGACGCAGGCTTTCCGGCTCGGTGATTTCCGCATCGGCGCCATAGCGCAGCACGTCCATCAGCAGCTCTTTAGCGTTGCTGTAGGGGATCTTCAACTGGTAGCGGCCATCGGCGAGGAAGCGGCCTTCCTGCTTGGAATGCCAGTGCTCGTCGGCGACCCAGCGCGCGGCCTTGGCGGAAAACAGGATCGTCGCGATGCCTTTGGGCGCGCCGGAAAAAATGCCGTAGCTGGCGGCGAGATGCTGGTCGAGCTCGGCATCGGGCAGATCGAGCGCGGCTTCGTCGACGACACGCGCATGCTGGATGCGATCGACGGAAAAGCTGCGCAGACCTTCGCGCTCGTGGTCGTAGGCGTCGAGGTACCAGTTGTCCTTGTAATGCGTCAGCCGCTGCGGCGACACGCTGCGGTGCGTACGCTCGTTGGTCGAACGCGCGAGGTAATCGAAGCCCAGGCGCTTGCGCTCGAGGACCGCGCCGGCGACCACGCGAAAAGCGATCTCGTCGCGACGACGCACGCCGCTGCCCAACACGCGCACGCGCTCGACCGGCCAGCGACGGCCGCCGGCCTGCTCCGACAACAACGATTCGATGCGCGCTTTCAACGGCGCCAGCGCCGAAGCGAGCACGCCGTTGCCGGTGCGATCGAGCAATTGATGGGTCGCCAGCAGGGCATGCAACTCGTCGGAGTTGAGCCACAGGCCGGGCAGTTCGAAACGCTCGGCTTCGCTTTCGTCGTAGCGGAAGCCGCCGTCGCCGCTGGCATCGCTCTCCACCGGTGCGCCGAGAGCATCGCGCAGGAAGGCGATGTCGCGATAAAGCGTCGCCCGCGAACAACCGAGTTCGTCCATCAGCCGCTGGTTGGAGACCGGATAACGCGCGGACTTGAAGGTCCGGTGCAGGGCGAGGATGCGTTCGTAGCGGTCCATTGGGGGGCGTCGAGCTCGAGGAGGATTCCGCCTAGAATGGCACCGCCCCCGTCGCGGCTCCAACCCCGGAGATTTCCATGTTCCGTCCCGCCCTCGCTTTCGCCCTCGTCTTCGCCGTCGTCGCGCCCGCCCATGCCGGACCGAAGGAAGACCTGCACGCCGCGTTCACCAAGTTCCTCGCACTGACCTCGTTCCGCGGTGCGGTCACCAGCACGTTTGGCGGCCGACCGAATACCAGCGCCATCGAATTCCAGGCGCCGGACAGCTACCGCGTCACCTCCGCCGGGCGGCCACCGGGTGTGATCGTCAACGGCACGATGTACTTCGACATGGGCGGAAAAACCGTGAAGGTGCCGATGGGCAAGGAAACCATCGCGCAGTACCGCAATGCCTCGATGCTCGCCGAAATCGAAAAAACCCTGGTGGTCGAAGACCTGGGCATGGATCTGATCGGCGGCCTGCCGGCGCACAAATACCGTTACACCGTCGGCCAGCCGCATCCGAGCACCAGCACCATCTGGATCGGCTCGGGCAATGGCCTGCCGGTGCAATTGCAGACCGCGCGCACGCTGATGGGAAAACCCTCCAGCACGACGATCAAGTACGACCATTTCAACGACCCGTCGATCAAGATCGTTGCGCCGAAGTCGTGATGCCGGTTGACCGCATAGCAGACGTGGGCGCGCATCTCGCTGACGAAGCGCAGTCGCAAGCGCACAGCCCCGATGCGCGAACCTGAGCTCAACCTGCAGCAGCCGGTCGGCGACGCCGTCAAGCAGACGACGTGCTACATGTGCGCGTGCCGCTGCGGCATCAACGTCCATCTCAAGGACGGCAAGGTCCGCTACATCGAGGGCAATCCGGCGCATCCTGTCAACCGCGGCGTGCTCTGCGCGAAAGGTTCGGCCGGCATCATGCAGCACTACTCGCCGGCGCGATTGCGCAAACCGATGCTGCGCACCGGCGAGCGCGGCAGCAACGAATTCCGCGAAATCGAATGGGAAGAAGCGCTGACGCTGGCGACGCAATGGCTGGGCGAAACGCGCGCGCGCGATCCCGACCGCCTCGCCTTCTTCACCGGTCGCGACCAATCGCAGGCGCTCACCGGCTGGTGGGCACAGCAATACGGCACCATCAATTACGCCGCGCACGGCGGCTTCTGTTCGGTGAACATGGCGGCCGGCGGCCTGTACACGCTCGGCGGCAGTTTCTGGGAATTCGGCGAGCCCGACTGGGAACACACGCGCTATCTGATGCTCTGGGGCGTCGCCGAAGACCACGATTCCAATCCGATCAAGCTCGGCCTCGGCCAATTGAAAGCGCGCGGCGCCAAGATCGTCGCAATCAATCCCGTGCGCACCGGTTACGGCGCGGTCGCCGACGAATGGATCGGCATCCGCCCCGGCACCGACGGCCTGTTCGCATTCGCGTTGATCCACGAACTGCTCAAGGCCGATCGCGTCGATCTCGACTACCTGGTGCGCTACACAAATGCGCACTGGCTGGTGATCCGAAATCCCGGTGGCGGCGACGACGGTTTGTTTGCGCGCGATGCCGAGGGAAACGCGTTATGCGCCGTATCCCTTCTCCCCGGGGGAGAAGGTGCCCGCAGGGCGGATGAGGAAAATGCCGAGGCAACGCGATTCGCGCGCGCCGATGCCATCGACATCGCACCGGCCATCGTCGGTGAAGTCACGCTGCCCGATGGTCGTCGCGCGGTACCGTCCTTCCATCTCGTCGCCGAACGCTACCTCGATCCGCAGTACGCACCCGATGCCGTGAGCGAACGCTGCGGCATCCCCGCCGACACGATTCGTCGCATCGCCACCGAACTCGCGGCGGCCGCGTTCGACAGCAAGTTCTCGCTGCCGATCGCCTGGACCGACACGCATGGCCGTCGGCACGAATCGATGCCGGGTCGCCCGGTCGCGATGCACGCGATGCGCGGCATTTCCGCACACAGCAACGGCTTCCATACCTGTCGCGCGCTGCATCTGCTGCAGATGTTGCTGGGCGCTGTCGACGCGCCCGGTTCGTTCCGCTACCAGCCGCCGTTTCCGCGCCCGATCCCGCCGGCAAACCGCCCCGGAAGAAATCGCGGTGCCGACGGCAAGCTCGACGCGCCGCCGTTGGGTTTCATCCACGGCCCGGAAGATCTGCTGGTCGATGCAGATGGACAGCCACGCCGCCTCGATCACGCGTATTCCTGGTCGTATCCGCTGGCCGTGCACGGCATGTTGCACACGGTGATCCGCAATGCCTGGGCCGGCGATCCGCAAACGATCGACCTGCTTTTCATGTTCATGGCGAACATGAGCTGGAACTCGGCGATGAACACCACCGAGACCCTGCGCTGGCTCACCGACAAGAATGAAAACGGCGAGTACCGCATTCCGAAGATCATCTACTCGGACGCCTATGCCAGCGAGATGACCGCGTACGCCGACCTCGTGCTGCCCGATACCACGTATCTGGAACGCCACGACTGCATCTCGTTGCTGGACCGGCCGATCTCCGATGCCGACAGCGCCGGTGACGCGATCCGGCATCCGCTGCTGGCCTCCGATATTGCTGGCGAAGGCCGCGACGTGCGCGGTTTCCAGAGCGTTCTGCTCGACCTCGGCGCGCGCCTGAAACTTCCCGCGCTGATCACCGCCGATGGCTCGCCGCGATATCGCGACTACGCCGACTACATCGTCAACCACGAACGCGCGCCTGGTGTCGGCCTGCTCGCCGGTTGGCGCGGCGAGGATGGATCGCAATCGGGCAAGGGCTCGCCGAATCCCGCGCAACTCGACAAATACATCGCCAATGGTGGCTTCTGGCGCGAGGAAATTCCGGCGTCGGCGCGCTACTACAAAATGGCCAATCGCGACTATCTGGAATGGTCTGCGCGCATGGGTTTCATCGCCAAACCCGAGGCGGTGGTGCTGCAGCTGTATTCGGAAACGCTGCAGAAATTCCGTCTCGCCGGCCAAGGCCACGGCGCGGTGTTGCCGCCACCAGCACAGCGCGAACGCATCGCCACGTATTTCGATCCGTTGCCGATCTGGTACGAGCCGTTCGAAGGCGCGCAGACCTCGGCCAGCGATTTTCCGCTGTCCGCGATCAGCCAGCGCCCGCCTTTCATGTATCACGCCTGGGGATCGCAGAACGCCTGGCTGCGCCAGATCACCGCGCGCAATTATCTTTATCTGCATCCCGACACGGCGAAAAAATACGGCGTCGCCGACGGCGATTGGGTCCACGTGGATTCGCACCACGGAAGAATCACCGTGCAGACGAAAACGGCGAGCAACATGCAGCCCGACACCGTCTGGACCTGGAATGCGATCGGCAAGCGTCGCGGCGCCTGGAAGCTGGCCAAGGACGCGCCGGAATCGCGGCAGGGTTTTCTGCTCAACCACCTGATTTCCGACATCACACCGCGCGGCGACTACGCCAATGCCGATCCGGTCACCGGCCAGGCCGCTTGGTTCGATCTGCGCGTGCGCATCGCCAAAGCCGATGCACAGGAAGAAAGCACGCCGCAGTTTCCGCCGCTCGCCGGGGCTGCCGCCGACAATCGCCCGCTGCGCTTCGGCGCACTATTTCGCAAAAAATCATGACCGGTCTGCCGCTGCCTTCGAAGAAAAAACTCGGTCTGGTGATCGACCTCGACACCTGCGTCGGCTGCCATGCCTGCGCGGTCGCCTGCAAGGAATGGAATGCCGGCGGCATCGCCGGTCCACTCACCGACGAGCGCCCTTACGGCAAGGATCCGAGCGGCGTCTGGTTCAATCGCGTGCACAGTTACGAGATCGAGGCACTGCCAGCGCCAGGCGCGCAGGCCGCATCGGCCTCTGCTTGTTCTTCAGAAGAATCGGATCTGCTGGCGATGCTCGCGCAGCCGGCGATGACCCTGCATTTCCCGCGCTCCTGCCTGCATTGCGAAACGCCGGCCTGCGTGACGGTCTGCCCGACCGGCGCCAGCTACAAGCGCGCCGAAGACGGCATCGTGCTGGTCGATGAGGACAAATGCATCGGCTGCAAGCTGTGCAGTTGGGCCTGCCCCTACGGCGCGCGCGAATATTCGGCGGTCGAAGGCGTGATGAAGAAATGCACGCTGTGCGTGGATCGCATCTACAACGAACACATTCCGGAACCATCGCGGCAACCGGCCTGCGTGCAGGCATGCCCGACGCGGGCGCGGCATTTCGGCGATCTCGGCGATGAGAATTCCGCTGTATCGAAACTTGTCGCCGAACGCAGCGGTGTCGCGCTGATGCCGGAACTCGGTTATGCGCCGGTCAACCGCTATCTGCCGCCGCGACCGCGGCGCGCAGGCGCTGTGGCGATGCAACCAGTCGCATCGCCGACCGTTGCGCGCGAAGAAAAACTCGAGCAAGAACAACTTCCTTCCCTGCTGCGCTGGCTAGACCGCGCTCTGAGTCGCTGACATGCATCCGGCTTTTTCCGTGATTTTTTTCACCGCGCTGTCGGGCGCGGGATATGGCGCGTGGTTCTGGGCAATGATCTTCTTCACCGGTGGCGACCATCCAAAACTGTCGTCCTCAGCCGCCTATCTTGTCGTGCTTGCGCTTGGCGCTGCTTTCGTCAGTATCGGATTGGGCAGCTCGGTGCTGCATCTGGGCAAGCCGCTGCGCGCATGGCGCGCTTTCAGCCAATGGCGCACGTCCTGGCTGTCGCGCGAGGGCGTGCTGGCGATCGCCACGTTCATCCCGTTTGCTTTCTGCCTGGGAATCGCCGCCGGCTTCCTGCCTATCGACGGAACATCCGCGCGGCTGATGGCGATCCTGCTGGCTATCGGCTCGCTGGCAACGGTGCTCTGCACGGCGATGATCTACGCCAGCCTGCGCACGATTCCAGCCTGGTCGCACCGCCTGGTGCCGACGGTGTATCTCGTGTTCGCATTGCACACCGGCGGCCTGATCTTTCTCGGTGTCTTCGCCGGCGAATTTCTATTTGGCAATGACATCGCCGGTCTCGCCGTCCTGTTGACGTCGATGCTCGCCTGGCGTCTGAAGCGCCGCTACTGGCGCGACATCGATCGCGCCGAGCTACCGGCGTCGCGCGCGTCGGCATTGGGACTGCCGGCGGATCGCGTCGCGACCGTGTTCGAGCGCCCGCACACCGAAGCAAACTACCTCACCACCGAAATGGGCTTCGTGCTCGCGCGCAAGCATGCGGCGAAGCTGCGCCTGATCGCGGTTGTCCTGTTCGCGATCGTGCCGATGCTGTGCGCGCTCCCGCTGTTTTTTTTCCCGATCACAGACACCCGACTGTTGTTCGGCATCGCCGCGCTGTCGGCACTGCTCGGCACCTTCGTCGAACGCTGGCTTTTTTTCGCCCAGGCCCGGCATGTGGTGATGGTGTATTACCAGGATGCGGTGTGACTGATTGCTTTTCGTAGGAGCGATGGCAATCGCGACAGCAATTGCCGCGGCATTCCTGTCGCGATTGCCATCGCTCCTACAACGCAGCAAATTCTATTTCGCCAGGCCCAGCATTTCGTCGGCGCCTTGCACCAACAACTCGGCAGCGACCAGACGGCCCAGGCCTTCAGGGTCGTTGGCCTTGCCCACGGCTTGCGCACGCACGCAGCGGCCGTTGCCGGCATCGCCGACCAGACCTTCGAGCGAGAGGATGCCGCCATCGAGCGAGGCGTAGGCGGCGATCGGAACATGGCAGCTGCCGTGCAGGCGACGCGTCATCGCGCGCTCGGCTTCAACGCAGGTGCGGGTGCGCGAATGATCGAGCGCCGACAGCAGCGCGAGCGTCGGCGAATCGCCCTCGCGACATTCCACCGCGATCGCGCCCTGCGCCGCCGCCGGCAACCAGCCCGGCGCTTCCAGGCGATGACGGATATAGCGCGACAGGCCGAGGCGCTCCAGGCCGGCGCAGGCGAGGATGATCGCGTCGTATTCGCGCGCCTCGAGTTTGGCCAGGCGCGTGTTGACGTTGCCGCGCAGGTCGACGATCTGCAGATCCGGCCGGCGTGCGCGCAACTGCGCCTGCCGACGCAGCGACGAGGTGCCGACGCGGCTGCCGCGCGGCAGGTCGTCGATGTCGGTGTAACGCACCGATACGAAGGCATCGAAAGGATCGGCACGCTCCAGAATCGCGCCGATCTCGAACGGGCCGTCGAGTTCCATCGGCACATCCTTGAACGAATGCACGGCGGCGTCGGCGCGATCTTCAAGCATCGCGACCTCGAGCTCCTTGAGGAACAGACCCTTGCCGCCAATATCAGCGAGCGGTCGATCGAGGATGCGGTCGCCACGCGTGGTCATCGGCACCAGCTCGACCTCGAGCCCGGGATGCGCGATGCGCAGTCGTGCGGCGACATGTTCGGTCTGCCAGAGCGCGAGTGCGCTTTGGCGGGTAGCAAGGCGAAGTCTGGTCATGGCGGGATTATCGCTGAATGCTGCGGTGGTGGTGTTTGTAGGAGCGGCGTAGGAGCGATAGCAATCGCGACGAAAATGCAGTGCTAAGCGAGGTCGCGATTGCCATCGCTCCTACGAAGAAAAGGTCACAGGTGTTTCAATCGCTCGCGCAAACCGGGCACGCAGCGACGGCTGACTTCCAGCGCCGCGCCGCCGTGGCGCAGGATCGCGTGCACCTGGCCATCAGGCAGGCGGCGCAGTTCGAGGAATTCGTCGACGCCGACCAGGCAATTGCGATGGATGCGCACGAAGCGATCGGCGAATTCCGATTCCAGCGATTTCAGCGATTCCTCGATCAGGTCTTCGCCGCGCGCGTGATGCACGACGACGTATTTTTCTTCGGCCTGCAGATAATGCACATCCTCGATCGGGATCAGGCGCAGGCTGCCGCGCAGACGCGCCGACAGATGGCTGCGTTGGCGCGTGGCCGGCATCACCGCGCGTGCCGAGGGTTGCGCGGCGCGATGTCGGCGCGCGCGCTCCAGCGCTTCGAGCAGGCGTTCGCGACGCACGGGCTTGACCAGATAATCGACGGCGGCGGCTTCGAACGCCGCCAGTGCGTGTTCGTCGTAAGCGGTGCAGAAGATTACCGCCGGCGCCGGCTCCAGTCGTGCCAGATGGCGCGCAGCCTCGAGGCCATCCATCACCGGCATCGCGATATCGAGCAGCAGGGCATCGACCGCCAGCGCCGCGGCTTTCTCGACTGCCTCACGACCATTCGCGGCTTCGCCGACCACTTCGCAGTCGGGCAGCTCCGCGATCATCGCGGCGAGGCGCTCACGCGCCAACGCTTCGTCATCCACGATCAGCAGTTTCATGACTGGCCCACCCCGAGGTCGCGGCCATGGTAGCCGTCGCGACGGTCAGGCGTCACCAACGGCATCGCGGTGATGGCCGATAACGGTGCGCTTGTCGCCGAAAAGTCGCTTCAGCCGGCCTGGAAGCGCGCCGTCAGCCAGTCGCCAAGATCGCGCACTTCCTCGGCGCAGACGCTGTGCGGCATCGGATAGCTGTGCCATTCCACGCCGACACCCAGGCCCTGCATGACCTCGCGGCTGCGTTGGCCCAGCGTCTGCGGCACGACCGGATCCTGCGCGCCGTGCGCCATGAACACCGGCGTGCGCTTGCCGGCGTCGGTGATTTCGCTGGCCATCTGCGGCGCCAGCGGCAGATACGTCGACAGCGCAGCAATGCCGGCGACGCCGGCTTCGCGACGCAGTCCGTTGGCCAAGGCGATCGCGCCGCCTTGGGAAAAGCCGATCAGGATCACGCGCGACGCGGGCACGCCACGATCACGCTCGCGCCCGATCAGCGCATCGATCTCGGCGATGGACTCGCGCACGCCGGCTTCGTCGGCACGCTGGTCGATCGCCTGGCTGACGATGTCGTACCAGGCGCGCATCGGCACGCCGCCGTTGATCGTCACCGGCCGCACTTTCGCGTGCGGAAACACGAAGCGGATCGCCGGCCATTCCGGACGCACGAGTTCCGGCACGATCGGCGCGAAATCATTGCCGTCGGCGCCCAGGCCATGCAGCCAGATGATGGCCCAGGCGGGCTTGCCGCGGGTTTCGCTTTCGACGGTCTGCAACATGGGCGGGATTCTTCACTGCGCGGGATTGCCCGGATTATCCCGGCAAGGCGCCGCGATGCGCCAGCGCCATCGCTGCGCAGGATGCGGATAGCAGCGACGGGCTGCGGCGACGAGGATGGAGCCCAAGCCATCAATGGAGCATTCCATGTCCTTTCGCATCTGCGCGCTTGCCGCCGAACCCTTTCACGCGCTGTTCGGTGCCAGTACCGAGGCGCTCGCCGCACAGGGCGTCCAGCGCCGCGTGGTCGATCGCAACCCAGGCTTTCCCTGCCGCATTTCCCTGCGCGATGCCGAACCCGGCGAGACCGTGCTGCTGCTCAATTACGAACATCAACCCGCAGACTCACCGTATCGCGCCAGCCATGCGATCTATATCCGCGAGCTCGCCGAGCAATCGTTTCCGGCAATCGATGAAATACCGCAGGTGCTGAGCACGCGATTGCTGTCGGTGCGCGCCTTCGATGCCGAAGGCATGATGCGCGACGCCGATGTCGTGCCAGGCGATGCGCTGCGCCCGCTGATCGAACGCATGCTCGCATCGCCGGATGTCGCCTACCTGCATCTGCACAATGCCAAGCCCGGCTGCTTTGCGGCGCGCGTGCAACGCGCCTGAGGGTGTTCGATATCGAACACTGGTGTTCGTGATCGATCAGAGCATGAGTCCGGTTCGCTCGCATTTCGATTCGTATCCTGCTGATTTACAACGCGCAATGTTTCGAATGGGAACATGGCACAGCTCTTGCTGATGGTCGTACACGCCTTCTGCAAGAAACCCTTTCCATGGATCAACCCATCAGCGCCCAGGTGATCGGCCGTCGACAACGGCTGCGACTCGCGCTCGCCATCGGCCTGCTGCTCACCATTGTCCTTGCGGCCTGGGGCATCAATCGCATCATCAGCCCCAGCGTCGCGATGGCCGACATACGGGTCAGCGAAGTGCGGCAAGGCAGTATCGCCAACACCATCAATGCCTCGGGCGTGGTCATCCCGGTGCACGAGGAGCAGGTGCCGAGTCCCATCCAGACCCGCGTTGCCCACGTGCATGTCAAAGCAGGCCAGGAAGTCGCGGCCGGTGAACTGTTGCTCGAGCTTGACGACCACACGATCCGTCTCGCGATGGACAACCTCGACGAACAGATCGCGCAACAGGAAATCCGCGTCCAGTCACTGACGCTGGAGATGCGGCAGAAACAGAAGCAGCTGGCGAGCGAGATCGAATTGCTGCAACTCGATCTGGAAAGCGCGAAGGTAAAGCTGGGTCGTTATCAGCGACTGGAGAGGATCGGCGCATCCTCGGCATCCGACCTCAACGCCGCCGAGCTGCTGGTCAAGCGCACCGAGATCGAGCTGCGCCAGCATCGCGAATCGGTGGCCGATACGCGCCAGGCGACGGAGACCAACATCGAGGGCGCGCAACTGCAGAAATCCATCCTGCAAAAGGAGCTGGAGCAGCAGCGCAACCTGCAGGCGCAGACACAGGTCAGGGCACCGTTCGCGGGCATGCTGACCTGGGTGCTGGCGGATGAGGGCGCCAGCGTCAGCAGCGGGCAACTGGTCGCCAAGGTTTCCGAGTTGCACAACTACCGCGTCGAAGCCACGGCGTCGGATTTCTACGCGCGCTACCTGAGTCCGGGGCAGCCGGTGCTGGTCGGTTACAGCGGCCAGACATTGCGCGGCCAGGTGCAGACCATCCTGCCGGAAATCCAGAACGGCACCATCACCTTGCTAATCACCCTCGCACAGCCGAACCACCCGCTGCTGCGCAACAAGCTGCGCGTTGACGCCAACATCATCACCGAGCAGAAAGCCAACGCGCTGGTGGCCGATGCCGGACCCGCCTTCAATGGCCGCGGTCGCCAGGACGTCTTCGTCGTCGATGGCGGCGTCGCCCGGAAAAAGCAGCTCGATGTCGGTCTCGGCGATGGCAAGGCGGTCGAGATCGTTTCCGGCGCCAAGGCCGGCGACAAGCTGATCGTTTCCGATGTCAGCCGCTACAAGCATCTCGACAGCATCCGCGTTTCCAACTAGACACCGCGATTTTTCAAACCCAGCGCCTTGAAATCCAAACCAGGAACAGAGACCCACGCCATGATCAGACTGCAGAACATCAGCAAGACCTACCAGACCGACAAGGTGGAAACGCTGGCATTGAAGGACATCAACCTGCATGTGAAGAAGGGCGAGTTCCTTTCCATCATGGGGCCCAGCGGTTGCGGCAAGAGCACCTTGCTCAATCTGATCGGCCTGCTCGATCAACCCGGCACCGGCGCGATCAGCGTCGACGGCATGGAGGTGAAATCGTATCGCGACAAGGATGTCGCCAGGCTGCGCAATCAGACCTTCGGCTTCATCTTCCAGAGCTTCCATCTGATCAACGATCTGCAGGTGATCGACAACGTCGAGTTGCCGCTGCTGTATCGCTCGCTGCCGGCGGCCGAACGGCGCCGGCGGGCAAAGGAAGCGCTGGAAAAAGTCGGACTCGGTGCGCGCATGGAGCACTACCCGAACCAGCTTTCCGGTGGCCAGCAACAACGCGTCGCCATCGCACGCGCGATGGTCGGCAAGCCACAAGTACTGTTGGCGGACGAGCCGACCGGCAATCTCGACAGCCAGATGGGCGCGGAAGTCATGGACCACCTGGTCAAGCTCAACCAGGAAGGCACCACCGTGGTCATGGTCACCCACGACGAACGCGAAGCCAAACGCGGCAGCCAGATCATCCGTGTATTCGACGGCCAACTGGTCGCCTGAGGAAATCCCATGCTCAAGAATTATCTATTGATCGCCTGGAAGGTCTATACCCGGCGCAAACTGTTTACCGCGATCAACCTGCTATGCATCACGATCACGCTGATGGTGCTGCTGGTGGTGACCGCGCTGCTGCAGAACGCGTTCTATCCCACCGGCGTCGAGGGCAAGAGCGATCGCTTCCTGCAAGTGACCACGCTGGTGTCGCTCAACAAGGATGGCAGCAGCAGTCGCACCAGCCCGCTGGGCTACAAGGTCATCGAGCAATACCTGCGGCCGATGAAGTCCGCGCAACTGGTGGCGGCCGTCACCGGCATCAAGACGGTGTCCGTCTACCAGGATGACCGCGTCACCGAGCTGCAGCTGCGTCGTGCCGACGCCGGCTACTGGAAGATCCTGGACTTCAAGGTGCTCGATGGTCGCGTGCCTTCTGCTGAAGACGTCGCGCTCGGGCGCTTTGTCGCCGTGCTCAACGAAACCAGCGCGCGCAAACTGTTCCCAGGCAGCAAGGCCGTGGGCCAGAAGTTGAACGTCGGCGGCCAGAAGTTCGAAATCATCGGCGTGGTCGAAGACGTCATGCAACTCAACTCCTACGCCGACATCTGGGCGCCGATCAGCACCGATCCGTCGACCGAATACCGCGATCAGATGTCGGGCGAGTTCAGCGCGCTGCTGCTGGCCAAGAGCCCGGCCGATATCCCGCGCATGCAGGCCGAGGTCGCGCAGATCGCCCCGCAGATCAAGTTCGACGATCCCAAGGAATGGAACCAGGCGTTCATGTGGGCCGACACCAAGCTGGATTTTTTCGCGCGTGGCCTGCTCGACAACGAGCGCGCACCCAATTCCGGTGCCGCCGTGCTGCTCACGGCCATCGCCGTGCTGATGCTGATGTTCATGCTGCTGCCGGCGCTGAATCTGGTCAATCTCAACACCGGGCGGATCATGGAGCGCAGCACCGAGATCGGCGTGCGCAAGGCGTTCGGTGCATCCAGCGGCACGCTCGTGCTGCAGTTCGTCGCTGAAAACGTGATTCTTTGCCTGGTCGGCGGCCTGCTCGGGCTGATCCTCGCCAAGGGTGTCCTGATCTGGCTGGAAAACTCGGGATTGATTCCCTACCTGAAAGTGGACATCAACTTTTCGGTCTTTTTCTGCGGCCTGATCATCACCGTGGTTTTCGGCCTGCTTTCTGGCGTGATTCCCGCCTGGAAGATGTCCCGCCTCCATCCCGTGCAAGCCCTCAAGGGAGCCGCCTGATGTTTCGCCAATTGTTGAAGCCGATCTGGAAACGCAAATCCAGAAACCTGATGCTCAGCCTGGAGATCGCGCTCGCTTTCGTGGTCGTTTTCGCGATCGCCGCCGCGGCCAGTCGCTATTACCAGCTCTATCACCTGCCGACCGGATTCAACTACGAAGACGTCTGGTCGGTGCAGATGGAGCTGCCGAACGACGACGACGCCATGAAAAACGATGCGCAGATGTACGACAAGTTCAAGCGCAGTCTGCAGGCCCTGCCGGAAGTGGAACAAGTCGCGTTCGCCAATTCGTCGCCTTATGAAGACTCGACTTGGCGGACCGGTTACTACCTGCCCGAAGGCGGCGCGGATGCAGACAGCGACCTGATGACGGTCAGCGACGATTTCTTCGCCGTGATGGGCATGACGCTGACCGAAGGTCGCTGGTTCTCCAGCGCCGATGAAGGCGCTGCCGAGGAGCCGGTGGTGGTCAACCGCCGTTTCGTGCAGGCGCTTTTCCCCGGCCAAAACCCGCTGGGAAAAATCATCAGCGATGGCAAGCCGGACAGCAAGGACCGGAAGATGCTCAGGATCACCGGCGTGATCGATGACCTGCGCAACCACGGCGAGTTCATGCTGCCGACCAATTTCGTCATCGCGCGCTTTTCGCCGCAGTCGAGTACCCGCGGCGTCGCGACGATTCTGCTGAAGGTGAAGCCGGGCACCGAGCGCATCTTCGAGGCCACGCTAAGCAATCAGCTGAAACTGGTCCGCAATGACTGGTCCTACCGCATTTCGCCCCTGAGCGATCTGCGCGAATCCCACCTGCGCCGATGGATGATGCCGCTGATCGTGTTTTCGGTGATTGCCGCGTTTCTGTTGCTGATGGTCGCTTTCGGATTGTTCGGCGTGTTGTGGCAAAACACCACACAGCGCATTCCGGAGCTCGGCTTGCGTCGCGCGATCGGCGCCACGGCCGGCAACATCTACCGGCAGATCATCGTCGAACAATTGCTGCTCAGCACGCTGGCCATGCTGGTCGGCCTGGTTCTGCTGGTGCAGCTGCCGATCACCGGCGTGCTGGGCGAAAACCTCGACTGGCGGCTGTTTTCCATCGCGACCCTGATCTCGGTGACGATCATGGCGCTGGTGTCGGTGCTCTGCGCTCTCTATCCTGCATGGCAGGCCAGCCGGTTGAGTCCGACTGAAGCCTTGCATTACGAATAACCGGCTCAAGGCGTCGCACATCAACACCTCGATGGAAGTCTCCCGCAAGCAATGCGTGCTGATCGTCGACGATGACGGTTCGGTGCAGGTTTCGCTTGCCCTGTTGTTGAAGCAATCGGGCTTCGAGGTGTTGACCTGCGACGACCCGAAGCAGGTCCTGCCCCTGCTCGCCGCCAATTCGGTCGATCTGGTGCTGCAGGACATGAATTTCTCACCGCAGACCAGCGGCGAAGAAGGGCTGGCCCTGCTGGCGGCGATCAAGGAACAGCATCCGGTATTGCCCGTGCTGCTGATGACGGCCTGGGGTTCGATCGCCCTGGCCGTCAAGGGCGTCAAGGTCGGCGCCGCCGATTTTTTCACCAAACCCTGGCAGAACGCGCAGCTGATCGATCTGATCCGGACCACGCTGGAACTGGCGATTCCGCGTTCGCCAGCGCGACTGGATCGGCGTGCGCTGGACAGCGAATTCGATTTCGCCGGAATCATCGGCGAGCATCCCGATCTGCTGAAAGTATTGTCGACCATTGGCCGCGTGGCGAAGACGCGGGCGCCGGTGCTGATACTCGGAGAGAGCGGTACCGGCAAGGAACTGGTTGCCGATGCGATCCATCGCAACAGTCCGCGCGCCGGCAAGCCCGCGGTCAAGATCAACATGGGCGCGATCACCTCGTCGTTGTTCGAGAGCGAGATGTTCGGCCATGTCAAAGGCGCGTTCACCGATGCCAGAACCGATCGCAAGGGACATGTCGCCAGTGCGAACGGCAGCACCTTGTTCCTCGACGAAATCGGCGAGTTGAACCGCGCAGACCAGGTAAAACTGTTGCGCGTGATGCAGGACCACAGCTACCGACCGGTGGGTGCGAGCGCTTCCGAGCAGGCCGACATCCGCGTTGTCTCGGCCACCAACCGCGAATTGGCGGAGCTGGTCGCTGCCGGTGAATTCCGCGAGGACCTTTACTATCGCCTGAACCTCATCACCATTCGTTTGCCGGCCCTGCGCGATCGCCGCAGCGACATCCCGCTGATCGCCGCGCGACTTATCGCCGATCTGGAGAGCGAGTACGGATTGGGCAACGTGTCGTTGGCACCCGCGGCGATGGAATGGCTTTCCGCGCAACCGTGGCCAGGCAATATCCGGCAACTCAAACAGATGCTGGAACGTACCCTGCTGCTGGTCGGAAAGCGCGTGCTGGAGCAGGCCGATTTTGTCGCGGCCGAACACCGCGATGCCGACGCCGGCCGGCCCGGCCCCGTTGTCGGCGTCGATGGCATGACGCTGGAACAGGTCGAGCGGCACATGATCGAGAAGGTTCTCGAGCAGCATCAAGGCAACATTTCCCGCGTCGCCCAGGCGCTGGGGCTCAGTCGCGCGGCGCTGTACCGCCGGCTGGAAAAACACGGCCTGACCGGCGACAACGAGGACGCCTCGTGAGCGTGCGTCGCCGCCTGACGATCTATCTTGTCGCCGTGCATCTGGTGTTTTTCGTGGTGACGCTGCTGCTGTATCGCGAACAGCCCATCGTCGTCGTATCCGTGGAAATCTTCCTGGTGGCGAGCGTGATCGGCGGAACGATTCTCATCGAGCGCGCCTTGCAACCGCTGGACTATGCACGGCGATTCCACGAACTGCTGCAGGACCAGAATTACGCGGCGCGCCTGCAGCAGGCGCCCAACGACGAGTTAGCCGGAATCGTCAGCCTGTTCAACGGCATGCTCGAAGCGCTGTATCAGGAGCGGCTCACGCTCGGCGAGCAACGCGGATTCCTCGACCGCCTGCTCGAAGCCACGCCCAGCGCGGTGGTGGCATTCGATTTCGACGGCCGCATCAGCCTGATCAACGCCAGCGCGATGTCGTTGCTGGGCCTGGCCCGTCCGGAAGGAAAGACACTGGCCGACTGGCAGCAGGGCAACGGCGAATTCGACACGCACCTGGATGCGGCAGGCCGATTGCGCACCGTGGACATGCTTGCCCAGCTCGATGCCTTGCCGTTGGGCGAAAGCAGGCTGCTCAGCGATTCCGACGGACGTCGCTATCGCTGCCAGCGCAGTCATTTTTTCGATCGCGGTTTCGCGCGACACTTTCTGCTGATCGAAGAGCTGACCGAAGAGCTGGAGAGCTCGGAGAAAGCGACCTACGAAAAACTGGTGCGCGTGCTGGCCCATGAGGTGAACAACACCGTGGCAGCGACCGGCTCGGTGCTCGATTCACTGCTGTTCTATCAGCCGCAACTCGCGCCGGCAGACAGCCTCGACTTCAGCACGGCGATCGACGCGGTGAAGCGGCGCAATGCCAGCCTGGGCGAGTTCATCGAACGCTTCACGCGCGTGGTAAAAATGCCGGCAGCAGAGCCCGTGGCTACCGATGTCCGCGAAATGATGGAGGGCATCGTGCAGCTGTATCGCGAGCCCTGCCGCAGCCGCGGCATCCGCATCGCCTGGCTACGCTGCGACGATGTTCCGGCGCAGGCGCTGGACCGCAACCTCATGGAGCAGGCGTTGCTCAATATCGTCAAGAACGCCATGGAAGCCGTGGCGGTCACGATGCAGGAAACCGGCAAGGCGGACGGCCACATTAATCTCGAACTGACCCGGGATGCGAACCGCATCAGGCTGTCGGTGATCGATTCCGGCGATCGTCTCGGCGAGGTACCCGCAGGCCAGATATTCACTCCGTTCTTCACCACCAAGAAAGGCGGCCAGGGCATCGGCCTGCTGTTCGTCCGCGAGGTGTTGAACCGACACGACTTCCCCTACCGACTGGCCAGCACGGGTCAGGGCGAAACGCGGTTCGACATCTGGTTTTCATGAGTGTGGCCATCGTCGAGAGTGGGACTCGACGGAAAGCACCACCGTGTTCAATCACGTTGCGGCGCTTGAGCTCAACCGGAAGACCCACGGCTTACTTGCAGACATAATTCCCTGGCGCCAAGCGCTGGCAGTCGTCCGGCGGGCCGTACTTGTCCCACGACTCGGTGAAGCCCTTTTCCTTCAAAAGCATTGGAAATTCCGGCAGCGCGCGCATCGACTTGCCGGCCGGGCTCCACATCAGGGCATAGATATCGCTGCTGTCGCCGATTCGCGTCGTGCGCAGTAATTCCAGCGCTCGGCGGGGTTGGCCGAGCAGAACCATAACCACCGGGATCTGCCCGGACACTTGCGCGTGCGGCTTGGCCAGGTACGCATCGAGCACGGCCATCGCCCGCGTTTTCGCCGCGGCATCGCCGAACATGCCGGCGGAAAGGATCTCCGGATCGCCGGGCGGAAGCCGGCGCAACAAGTTTCGCGAACCATCGGGCCATTGCCGGATCGCCGTCGCGGTATCGCCGCGGTCGAAGGCGACAAAGGCCAGCTCGCGGTCGGCAATCGCCAGGCCATTGGAGCGTGCGCGCTTGAGGAACTGCTCGGCATGGTCCAGATCACCCGCATTGCGGTACATGATGCCGCGCCAGCGCAGCACGTTCGGCATCATCGGATCGATCGCCAGCGCGTGGTCGAACAAGGCGATGCCGCGTTCGCGGTAACCGGACTCGATCAGGCTCAGGCCGTACCAGAAATTGCTGGTGACGTCGTCCGGGTCCAGCCGCAGCGCTTCGTCGAATTCTTCGCGCTCCTGTAGATGGCCGTTGGCCAACTCGCGCCAGGACAGCCCCATCGCCGCATGCGGCTCGGCCAGGGTCGGATCGAGTGCGAGTGCGGCGCGCGCGTGCTCCAGCACTTTCTCGTGCGCCTGGGTCGTATCGACATCGTTGTAGGAGGAGAGCACGACATACAACGCCGCCAGGCGCGAATGCGCGCGCGCGTACTTCGGGTCGAGCTTGATCGCCTGCTCCAGGTCGACGATCGCGTCCGGGAAACGCGGACTGTCGCGGCGGTCGAAGATGGCGGTCGCCTGCAGGTACAGCGAATAGGCTTCCGGGTTGCTGGTGCTCACTGGCACCAAGCGCGTCTTCTGTTCGCCCTCGAGCACGACCTGCAGTTGGTCGGTAATCGCGCGCGCGATGTTCTCCTGCAACGCGAACACGTCCTTCAAGTCGCCGTCGTAGGCATGCGACCACAGGTGGGTGCCGTCCGCGGCGTTGATCAGCTGGGCGGTGATGCGCACCTGGTTGCCCTGCTTGCGCACGGAGCCTTCGAGCACGTGGGCAACGCCGAGCGCCTTGGCGATGGCGCGCAGGTCCTCGTTGCGGCCCTTGTAGTAGAACGAGCTAGTGCGCCCGGCGACTTTCATATCCTTGACCTGCGCTAACGCATTGAGGATTTCCTCGGCCATGCCATCGGAGAAATATTCCTGGTCATGGGTTGGACTCAGATCGGTGAATGGCAACACGGCGATGGACTTGTTGTTGGCTGCTAATGCGGCAGCGCTTGCCGACTTCGTGGCGGCGGATGCTGTCGCCGTCGCAACCAGTGCCGCCTCGCGCCTTGGTGCCAGCACGAATTTGTCGAAGCCGAGATACGCCAGAGCCAGCAGCAGCACGGCGACGATCATGCGTTCCATGCGTCGTGCCGTCTGCGGTGCGATCGATTCCTCCGGCGTCACCTCGGCATCGCGCTTCAGGCCTTCCGGCGTCAACTCGAATACCCAGGCGAATATCAACGCTGGAATGAAGCCGATTGCCAACAAGATCACGACACTGCGCGGCAGCCATTCCGGTGCGCCAAACATCGGCAGCACCGTGCTCGCCACTTGCACCAGCAACCACGCGCCGACCAGATACAGCCCGGCCATGCGGATGACGTTACGGCGCTTGAGTTCGGCGATGAACGACATGCGGTCACCCTAGTGCCGCGCGTGGCTGCGCGGCGTCCCCTGCCGGGATCATGCCAGAAGACGGGATGGGGGCGCGCCGGCCGCCAAGGCGCACGAACATGAGTGTTCGGCGATGCGGATCGGCAAACTCCCTCGCTCCGGAGAGTCACCGGTTTGTTTGGTGGGCCCACCAGCCCCATTTAGACTAGATGGAATGCCTTTGGCTATGCGCTTTCCGCCATTCTTTCCGAGATAGATGCCCCCAAAAATGCCCCTCGATATAAGTGCTGGATCACAAGGCTCGCAGCGGTTTCTGCGAATTTTTCCGAGCACATGATGCAACCTTTCTCATACGCGGTGAGGCTATGAGACACGCCGACGGCCTATTGATTCCTCTCGTTGCATGCAGACATGCCCGCGCAAAAACTCCGCAAGGAATTTTTGATTCGGCATCAGCCTCCGCCGTCATCGTGAAGAGGCCCGATAGCCGTGAAAATATAGAGCGGTTGCAAGTCTTGCGGTTGAAAAGCGCAATGAGCAAATTTTGCACGCTAGTTCACTGGTCGGGAAATTCTCGACGGTTGGATTCTAGCCAAGGGCTGCGATCGCCATATCGGCCGACGAGGCGAAAGCACGATGGCGCAAACTGAATGGTGTTGCCTGACAGCCGCGTGACGCCTTTTCGTAGTGACTTGGAGCTGAGACAATGGTAGCGCGATGAATACCGCCCGTGACGAGAAAGTCCGAATTCTCCAGTGGTTACTGCCTCAGCTCGAGGACAGCGAAATTGTCGCGTCTGAGCTTCCTTTTGACGGTGTAAGGAGGAAAGCCGACCTAGCAGTGATCTCTTCAGAGCGCTTGCGGGCAATTGAGATCAAGGGACCACGTGACAATGTCCGCACCTTACCTGCTCAAATTGACGACTACCTAGAAGCATTCTTGGAAGTCGACGTCGCTGTGGCTTCCAAATTTGTCCCGTTCGTCCGCGAGCAATTGCCAACCGCAGTGGGGATAATCGAACTCGCTGAGGATTTCGTGATTCGGCGCCGGCGAGCATCGATTCACGCCGCGCTTTCGTCATCCGGCGCGCTCCAGTGGCTCCACTCGAGTGATTTGCGTCGCCTCCTCGCAGGCTCGGAATACAGATTCATGAGTCTCGTGGAGCTCCGTGCGGCAGCGACCAGGGTTCCCAAGTCAAAGTTAAATTCTGCCGCGTTGGCCGCGGTTTTTAAACGAAGCGAGGCTCGATACAACGCCTTTTTGGATGAGCGGGCAGAGCGACTAAACCACGATGACATCGCGGTATTGGAGACTCCTCAGAAAATCCGCTAAGTGAGCCTCTCAACCTGTCTCGTAATGTGCAAGTTGACACGTACAGCTATCCAGTGAGCCGGGCTCCTGCCCTGTGGGTTGCCAGCGGCCGCATCGCGTATGTTTGCGTCTGCCCAGCACCCTATCGGCTGGTACGCGGGATCAGCAAGGGCCAGCCTTGCCGCATAAACATATCCGCCGGCGTCGCGGCGGTAGCGACGATAGTAGACTTCACGAGGAAGGGGCACGTCCACACGAGGGACCCAGTTCGTTACCGTTCCAAGCATGTCCGCAGGGTGGATTAGACCGTAGTCTCCGTGGACAACGTCCGCCAATGAAGTGGCTGACTTCACGTCCTCCGAGAGGGTTACTTCGAGCAGGGGAAACTTTCCGTAGTCGTCGCCACCATAGTCAGGGAGGACCACGCTGCTGGGAAAACTGCTGGCTGCAACAGCCCTGAGCAGCGGCTTTGCAAATATCTGCAAGGTTGCCTTCGCATCCGAAGACATGGCTGGAAGTGACCCGCGGGTGACATAGCCACCGTCGCAAATAACGATGCAGCGTTCGAGCGAGCCCAGCGTGGCCACCAGCAGCGCGGCGAGCTGCAGCGCGTGCTCGTATCCTGGAGGAATTCTGAAGGCGATGTAGCCGCTGTGGTGGATCAATGCCGCGGCCTGAAGCGCGACGCTGTTTGGATCGAATGGATCAGTCAGATGCACCACAGGGACGCAAGTCAAAGGCAACTGTGTCGCGACAAAGGCGCGCCAATTCTGAAAACTGTTGGAAGGATCCAAAAACCCGTCAGTTTCAGCGCTGGAGAGAGCCTCCATGGAAGTCACGTCTGCGATAAAAAAACGATCCCCCAAGCCTTCCTTTACCTTGGCAACACAGACAGCTACTGCTCCATTTGGATTGGTCTTTGTTCGCCGTGACTTGGTGAACTCGATGACCGGAAGAATTGAATCTTTCACCTTGTCCGATAACTCAATAAAACCCTTTAGCTCTGCATCCCTCGAGCGGACAATGGGGACATATCTCTTTTTATCCAACTTGACCGTCACGTGAGAGAGTACCCGAGCGAATTTAGCCGAAATCTCATTGCCAGCGAAGAGACGTTGAACTCGTTCGCTAGGTCATTGAGACCTCGACTGCCATTGCGCACAGAGCTCACAACCGAAGAAGTCGGCATCAATAGCTCCGCCGCGAACTGATCGGCCTCCCGTTCCATGGGCGCCGGATTGTCATTTCGTCGCGCGAAGGTTCTGTCCTTGAACTCTCCCTGCTGGTCGCGATGAAGCACGAAATGTGCGATCTCGTGAGCCAACGAAAATCGCTGCCTGACCTTGTGGTGATAGGCATTGACGCCAGCCACCCAGCGGCCATTGCGACGTTCTAAGAAGCCAGACATGTCATCACCCATAGGCTCTCGCACAACTTGGATATCCAAGAAAGCCGCCACGCGATCGATGTCGAGGGGGGGGGTCATAAGGTCGACATTCGCCAGTGCGCCCTGCAGCTCTTGAAGAGTACGGAGTTCGCCTCTGTCCAAGAAGTACGTGCTTGGAGTACGAGTATTAAGTTTCACGATCGCCATGTTCGCCCTCCCTGTCGATGTCTGGATTTTGGTTTTGGCCAGATTGTGGCTCTACAGTTGAATTTTGCGCTTGGGTGGCTGCTTGGTCAGTGAACGGCTCCGTAGAACCTCCCCTCGGGGACACTGGCATTGGATCGACAGCGGCAGCTTGGGGCGATTCGTGGGACGGCGCGCCAGGCGACGGGCCCGACGATTCTCCGCTGGCAGAGGAGCCGCCTGCATCATTCTTCCGCTTGCCCACAATGTCATCCAAATCCTCGACGTACCTCTGCAGCGCTTCCAATGTGTCGTAGATATCGCCCCCCTGAGTTTCGATCTGCTTCGCGACAATCGCGGCAACCTTTGCCTGGAAGTCTGCTCCGCCAACTACGTCCATCGCGATCTTTTCGACCTCGCGCTGGGACAACCAACGAATCGTCACGAAGGACAAACCTGCAATCAACGTCAACAGCAGCACGAGCAATGTGATAACCGTCTCATAAAAGGACGTCAGGGTGTCGAGCTGCCGGCCAAATGCTTCGGCATCAATCGTCGGGCATTGCAACGCCGCCTGAGGCGCAGGGGCCGGCGGGCATTGAATCACCTGGACCCAGTGGGCTCCAGGCTCACTCGATGAAATAGCAGCGGCGACCGGCTTCGCAAAAACCAGCGCCAAAAGCAGCAGGCAGAGTACTACCTGCGCAACCGTGATTCGCGTGGCTCTACTCATCGGTACAAGCGCCTTCTCCAGTGCCCACGCAGATTCGACGCCACAGTCTTCCCACGGACTGAGACGGAGTGCTGAGAGATAGTCAATATATTGCCAAGCAAAAGCAACCATTCAGCAATCA